>Ga0255188_1000087_pt1 | contig 37757 bp, 33 predicted proteins | sample Miss_Cont_RepB_8_FD_188427 | JGI IMG/M metagenome (GOLD analysis project Ga0255188, IMG submission 188427) | Freshwater microbial communities from Mississippi River, Louisiana, United States - Miss_Cont_RepB_8h | ecosystem: Environmental > Aquatic > Freshwater > River | place: USA: Louisiana... | reverse complement strand
TGCGGGGAAGTCTAAAGTCCAAGGTCCAAAAGTCCAAAGTCCAAAGTCGGGAACCCCACCAGACCAGCCGCTGGGCCGCATCTCATTAGCACCCGACTTCAGCCGGGTGTGGTGCGGCGACAGGCGGCAAACCGTTTCAACGGTTTGCTTGGACACACTTCGTTCCAGGAAAGCCGTTGAAACGGCTTTCCCATCGCACGCCGCTCTCACCCGGCTGAAGCCGGGTGCTAATGAGAGAAACCTGAACGCCCAAGCATGCAAGTGACGCAGACATTCACATTGCCCAGCTTTCGCGCGGTTCCTACCATCGCCGCCCTTATGGCCGAATCTTCCAGCATCACCTTCCTCCGCGCTGCCGGGCGCCGGGCCGACCAGCTCCGCCCCGTCCGCTTCCAAAACCACATCGCGCCGCACGCGTCCGGCTCCACGCTCATCGAGTGGGGCAGCACGCGCGTCATCTGCGGCGTGACCATTGAGGAGTCCGTGCCGCGCTGGATGAAGGAGCAGGGTGTGACCGGCGGTTGGATCACGGCGGAGTATTCCATGCTCCCCTACTCCACGCTCACGCGGAAGCAGCGCGACAGCAGCAAGGGCAAGGTGGACGGCCGCTCCGTCGAGATTCAGCGGCTCATCGGCCGCGCGATGCGTTCCGCGCTCGACCTCGAAAAGCTCGGCGCGCGCACGATCTGCGTGGACTGCGATGTGTTGCAGGCCGACGGCGGCACGCGCACGGCCGCCATCACCGGCGCGTTCGTCGCGCTGCGGCTGGCGCTGAAGAAACTTACAGCGGAAGGCAAACTCACCGCCGACCCCATCGCCAACAAGGTCGCCGCCGTCAGCGTGGGCATTGTCAACGGCATCCCGCTGCTGGACCTCTGCTACACCGAGGACGCCGCCGCGCAGGTGGACATGAACCTCGTGATGACCGGCTCCGGCGAGTTCATCGAGCTGCAAGGCACCGGCGAGGAAAGCACCTTCAGTGACGACCAGCTTGCCGCCATGCTGACGCTCGGGCGCGTGGGCATTCGCGAACTGCTGGCGTTGCAGGAAGCGGCGGTGAAGTAATGGCGAACGGCGGATTCCGAATGGCGAATCGCCCCCTGACGCCATTCGACATTCATAATTCGCCACTCGAAATTCCCATGAGTTCTCCTTCCGCTCCCACCCGCCTCTTCCTCCTGCGCCACGGCGAAGTCGAGACGCGTTACCACCGCATCTTTGGCGGGCGCATCGACATGGATCTCTCGCCGCGCGGACACGAGCAGGCGAAAGCCATGGCGGACTACCTCGCCGCCACGCACTTCAACGCCATTTACGTGAGCCCGATGAAGCGCGCCCAGCAGACGCTCGCGCCGCTGGCCGCGCAAAAAGGAATGACCGCCACCACGCTCGCGGGCCTGCGCGAGGTGGATTTCGGCGATTGGACCGGCCTGAGCTGGCAGCAGGTTCACGAGCGCTTCGGCGTCAGCGCGTTTGACTGGCTGGAGAAACTGGAGGCTGGGCAAGTGCCCGGCGCAGAGACCGGCCCGCAGTATCGCGGCCGCATCGAGCCTTGCCTGAAACAAATCCTCCGCGACTGCCCGGGCCAGACCGTCGCCATTGTCTGCCATGGCGGCGTCATCCGCATGTTGCTCTCCCTGCTGCTCGAACTGCCGCTGCCCAAGCTCGCGCACTTCGACATCGAGTATGCGAGCGTCACCATCGTCGAGCAGCGCCCGCATCGCAGCGAAGTCGAGCTGCTGAACTTTACCCCGTGGCGGGATGTGCGATGAGCGCCCGTGCCGGCGACTTGCAGTCGCCGCCCATGCTGATGACCCTGGTGCCACGCGGCGACTGCAAGTCGCCGGCACAAACGCTCGGCTGCCCTGAACGCATGACAACCACCCCGCTCACCCGCATCTCCATCGCCACCACGCCCGAAGCCGAGGAAGCCGTTGCCGAGCTGCTCCTGCGCGCGCTCGGGCAGACGCCTTCGACCTACACGGACGCCGAGACGGGCGAGACGACCGTTTCGACCTACCTCGAAAAGCCCGCGCAGTGGAACGCCGCTGCACGGGCGGAATTGCGGGCGGGCCTTGCGCTGCTGACCGAGTGCGGTCTCGCCGTGGGTGCGGGCGAAATCACCACCGCGAAAGTGCGCCGCGAGGATTGGGCCGAGTCGTGGAAACGGCATTTCAAGCCGCTGGCCATTGGCGACGCGCTGCTCATCAAGCCGAGCTGGGTGAAGCAGAAACCGCGCAAGGGCCAGGCCATCGTGGTGCTCGACCCCGGCCTGAGCTTCGGCACGGGGCATCACGCAACGACGGGGTTTTGCTTGAAGCAACTCGTGGCGGTGAAAGTGGGAGCAGGATTAGGATCAAGATCAGGAGCACGAGGGGAAACGCGCGCCCCGGCTCGTGCTCGTAATCCTGATCCTAATCCTGCCCCCCCGTTGTCATTCCTCGACATCGGGACCGGCTCCGGAATCCTCGCCATCGCCGCCGCGAAGCTGGGTTACGCGCCGGTGCGCTGCTTTGACTTCGATCCCGAGTCCGTCCGCGTGGCCAAGGAGAACGCGGCGCACAACGGCGTCGCCCACCTCGTAAAACCCGTGCGCCACGATCTCACCAAGCTGCCGACCGCCAGCGCGACGCAGTATCACGTCGTCTGCGCGAACCTGATTTACGACCTCCTCATCGCGGAGCGCGACCGCATCCTGAACCGGCTGCGGCCCGACGGCGTGCTGGTGCTGGCGGGCATCTTGGAGGCGCAGTTTGCCCGGGTGAAGCGCGCCTATCAGCAGGCCGGCATGCAACTCGTCGCGACCGAGGTGGAGAAGGAATGGCAGTCCGGCGCATTCGTCCGCCGCCGATAGGGCTGCGAATACCGCAGGAGAACCCGTGGTCGAAGCCTGCCGTCACCAGACATTCATGCTCATGAAATCCATCCTCGCCGCCGTTGCCCTGCTCGCCGCCCTCGCCCAACCCCTTGCCGCCGCCGACTTGCGCATCGGCATGATCGGGCTGGACACCTCGCACGTGCCGGCCTTCACGGACATTCTCAACAACCCGCAGAACAAGGCCCATGTGCCCGGGGCCAAAGTGGTCGCCGCGTTCAAGGGCGGCAGCCCGGACATCGCCTCCAGCCGAGATCGCGTGGAGGGCTTCACCAAGACCCTCGTCGAGAAACACGGCGTGAAGATCTACGACTCCATCGAGGAGATGGTGAAGCATGTGGACGCGGTGTTCATCGAGAGCGTGGACGGGCGGCCGCATCTCGCGCAGGCCATGCCCGTCATCAAGGCTCGCAAGCCGCTGTTCATTGACAAGCCCATGGCTGGTTCGCTGAAGGACGTGCTCGAAATCTTCCGCCTGGCGAAGGAGGCCAAAGTCCCCGTGTGGAGTTCCTCTTCGCTCCGTTACGGCAAGGCCGCGCAAGCCGTGCGCGGCGGCTCGGTCGGCAAAGTGAACTACGCCGAAGCCACGAGTCCCGCCAGCTTGGAACCGTCACACCCCGACCTGTTTTGGTATGGCGTTCATGGCTGTGAGAGCCTGTTCACCGTGATGGGCACGGGCTGCGAGACGGTGAAGCGCGGCACCACGGCGGATGGAAAGATTGAAGTGATCGGCAAGTGGAAAGGCGGGCGCACCGGCATTTTCCGCGAAGCCAAGGGCTACACCGGCGTGGCCAAGGGGGACAAGGGCGAGGCGGCCATCGGAGCCTCCGATGGTTATGCGCCGCTCGTGGCGGAGGCGATCAAGGCCTTTCAAACGGGCGTGGTGCCCGTATCGCCCGAGGAGACCATCGAGTTGTTCGCTTTCATGGAGGCGGCGGATGAGAGCAAGCGGCGCGGTGGGGCTGAGGTGAGCCTTGCCGAGGTGTTGAAGAAAGCCGGGAAGTAGGCACTGGCAGACGGCGGGTTGACGGCTGCGCCACCCGCACCATCCGAACGAGGAAGTCTGCTCCCGCTCCTCCCTCGGATGGTGGAGCGGGCCCGGGAGAGGCGGGGCGTTACCACCGGATGGCCCAGGCTCCCCGCGCCCTGGACGGGAATTGGGACAGGAAGATTTGGGGCAGGAAAATGGGCTGAGAAATCTTTCTGCCCCTAGTTTTCCTGCCCTTCCGGGTTAAGGGGCCGAAAGCGCGGCCGTTGGCGGGGCGTTGGTTCTCTCCCCAGCCCGCTCCCCGCTCTCCGCTCCTGCATCGCAGGGCGAGGGGGATTCATCTGCCGTGGGACGTGTGTCAGGTTACGCCCCTCGGTGGATGCCAAGGTGATTGATGATTGAATCCACCGGGTTGCTTGCCTAGCCTCCGGGCCAAAACCGGCCGCTGGTCGGCTTATCCAATTGCGCACTATGAACGCTCCCCTCACGCGTCGCCACGCCTTGGCGGCCATCGCGGTTTCCACCGGCTCCTGCCTCACCGCTTGCAAAAAGGAAGACCAGCCCGCCCCAGGTGCCGGTGGCGACCCCAAGGCAGCGGCGGGCGCGAGCATCAAAGTCGGCGAGTTCGCGTCCCTCACGGGCAAGGAAGCCACTTTCGGCCAGTCGTCACACAAGGGCACGCTGCTCGCCGTAGAGGAGCTCAACGCCGCCGGTGGCGTGCTGGGCCGGAAGTTTGAGCTCATCACCGAGGACACGCAGTCCAAGCAGGGCGAGTCCGCCAGCGTCGTGCGCAAGCTCGTCTCGCGCGACAAGTGCATCGCCATCCTCGGCGAGGTCGCGTCAGGCCGCTCGCTCGAAGCCGCGCCGATTTGTCAGAACGCCAAGGTGCCGATGATCTCGCCCAGCTCGACGAACCCGAAGGTCACCGAGGTCGGCGACTTCGTATTCCGGGTCTGTTTCATTGACCCGTTCCAAGGCACGGTGATGGCGCTCTTCGCCAAAAACACCCTCAAGGCCAAAAACGTCGCCGTGCTCACGGACGCCGCCGCGCCCTACAGCGTCGGCCTCGCCACGTTCTTCAAGGAGAAGTTCGTCGCGGACGGTGGCAAGATCGCGGTGGAGCAGAAGTTCAGCAGCGGCGACAAGGACTTCAAGGCCCAGCTCACCGCCATCAAGGCTGCCAACCCCGAGGCCATTTTCGCGCCGTGCTACTACACCGAGGCTGGCCTTATCACGCAACAGGCCCGGCAGCTCGGCATCAATCTGCCCATCTTCGGCGGCGACGGCTGGGAAGCGCCGGAGCTGCTCACCATCGGCGGCAAGGCAATGGACGGCACGTTTTACTCCACGCACTACTCACCCGAGGACAAGGCCGAGATGGTCGCGACCTTCGTGAAGAAGTTCAAAGCCCGGTGGAACAACGAAGTCCCCGACGCCATGGCCGCGCTCGGCTACGATTCCGCGCTCGTCCTCGCCGACGCCATCAAGCGCGCCGGCGGCACCGACGGCCAGAAGCTCCGCGACGCCCTGGCCGCCACGAAGGACTTCGTCGGCGTCACCGGCAAGACCACGCTCGACGCGAAACGCAACGCCACCAAGCCCGCCGTCATCATCGAGGTGAAGGACGGGAAGTTTGTGTATAAGGAGACGGTGAATCCGTGAAGTGGCGTTGAGAGTTGAAAGTTGAGGGTTGAGAGAAAGGTCCGTGCTTATGTTCAACTTTGAGAAACTCGACGTGTGGCACAAGGCGATTGAGCTCGCCGATGCCGTCTATTCGGTGACCAAGGCTTTTCCGAGCGACGAACGGTTCGGTCTGACCAACCAAATGCGCCGAGCCGCAGTGTCCATCTCCTCAAACATTGCAGAAGGAACCTCCCGGTCATCGCGCGGTGATTATGCTCGCTTCGTCGAGCTTGCCACCGGCTGGCTCCCTCTTCGAGGTCGTTTCCCAGTCAGTAATTTCCAAGCGGCAAGGTTTCCTCTCCAAGGCAGATTTCGCCCGCCTCTACACCGCTGCCGAAGAGCAAAGCCGGATGTTAAGCGGCCTCCGACGTAGCTTGCTGGAACAGTAGCGCATCCGACTGCCGCCCTCTCAACTCTCAACTTTCAACTCTCAACTTCCCTGACCGAGTTCCTTCAGCAGCTCATCAACGGCCTGTCGCTCGGCGCGATTTACGCGCTGATCGCGCTGGGCTACACGATGGTTTATGGCGTGCTGCGCTTCATCAACTTCGCGCACAGTGATGTCTTCATGGTCGGGTCGTTCGCCGGGTTTTACATCGGGCGTGGCATGGCACGGGAGTCGTTTGCTACGGGATTCCTGGCGCTGTCTGGCGCAATGGTCGTGTGCGCGGTGCTCGGCGTGACCATTGAGCGCCTCGCCTACCGCCCACTGCGCAACCGCTCCAAGCTCACCGTCCTCATCACGGCCATCGGCGTTTCGCTGCTGCTGGAGAACCTCGGGCAGTTCATCTTTGGCGCGGCACCGAAGGCCTTCCCCACGCTCTTCCCCGTCCACACGTTCAACGTCGCGGGCCTCGTCATCGGCTCGAACCAACTCGTCGTCCTCGTCGTCGCGCTCGCGCTGCTGGGCGCGCTCCAATACATCGTGCTGCGGACCAAGGTCGGCACCGCGATGCGCGCCGTCTCGTTCAACCAGCAGGCCGCCGCGTTGGTAGGCATCAACAACGACCACATCATCTCCTTCACCTTTGCGCTCGGCTCGGCGCTGGCGGCGGCGGGCGGCATCCTCTACTCGCTGAACTACCAGGCCATTGACCCGCTCATGGGCGTGCTGCCGGGGCTGAAGGCGTTCGTCGCGGCGGTGCTCGGCGGCATTGGTAACATCCCCGGCGCGGCGCTGGGCGGCCTGCTGCTCGGCGTGGTCGAGACCTTCGTCAACGGCAGCCGCTTCAGCACCTTCACCGACGCAATTGCCTTCGCCATCCTGATTGGAATCCTGCTGTTCCGCCCGGCGGGCCTGCTGGGCAAGATGCAGGTGGAGAAAGTTTGACCCATGTCGAATTGCGAATTGCGAATTGCGAATGAGGCCACGGTGCGTGCCGCACGTGAGGCTCTTTGCCAATCGGCAATCGGCAATCGGCAATCGGCAATTCCGAGATGATTCCCCGTTCCCAAATCGTCCTCATCTCCGCCATCGCAGTGGCGGGCTTGGTCTCCGCCCTTTCTGCCCGGCTCGACCCCTACTTCGCCCTCATCATCTCGAACATCGGCATCAACGTCATCCTGGCCGTCAGCCTGAACCTCATCAATGGCTACACCGGGCAGTTCTCGCTCGGACACGCGGGCTTCATGGCGGTGGGTGCTTACACGGCGGCGGCCATCACCATGTTTGGCGCGCCGAAGTTTGCGCCCGCCCTCACGCAAGGCGCAGGCGTTCACGCGTTGTTCCCCCTCGCGCTCGTGGGCGGCGGTCTGGCCGCCGCGTTGGCCGGCGTGCTGGTCGGGGCTCCGTCGCTCCGGCTCAAGGGCGATTACCTCGCCATCGTCACGCTCGGCTTCGGGGAAATCATTCGCGTGCTCTTCCGCAACGTGGACTCGCTCGGCGGCGCGCTGGGGCTGAACGGCATTCCCGCCTACACGAACTTGTTCTGGGTCTATGCCTTCGCCGCGCTGACGGTCTATGTCGTCGTCAGCATGGTGAACTCGACTTACGGACGCGGCTTCCTCGCCGTGCATGACGACGAGATTGCCGCCGAGGCAATGGGCATCAACACCACGCGCTACAAGATTACCGCGTTTGTGGTGGGCGCGTTCTTCGCGGGCGTGGCAGGCGGGCTGTATGGCCACTCGATTCTCACCATCGCGCCGACGGGCTTCGACTTCATGCGCTCCATCGAGATCGTGGTGATGGTCATCCTCGGCGGCATGGGCAACACCGTGGGCGTCATCATCGCTGCGGTGCTGTTGACCCTGCTGCCCGAGGCGCTGCGGATGCTGGCCAGCGCGCCGGTCGCGCTGCCTTTCTCCGCGCCGTTCAACAATCTCAAGTGGATTGCCGACACGCGGATGATCATCTACTCGCTGCTGGTCATCGTGCTGATGCTCGCGCGGCCCCAAGGACTGTTTTCGTGGACCAACCGCAGCGCGACGAAGCCCAAAATCTGACCGCTGCCGGAAGAGATCCCCGGCGGCGGGTCATTGCGGCCGGACCGCCCCGGGTTTGGGAGCGGAAGCTGCGGACTGGAGGACGGCGGTCTTTATCAACCGGCAGAATTCCTTCTTGGTGGCCTTAAGGTTGGGCCCGGCTTTGATGACAGCCCCGGTCGTGAGCTTGTATTCCACCGCGAGGCGTTCCAGTCGCACGATGCGGATGAACTGGTCGCCGAGCTGCCAGATCTGGCCTTGTTGGAGTTTGAGGGGTTTAGCCATGAGAGGGGTGATGGGGGTGATGGTTCATTTTCGCTTGGTCCAGATGAGCACTTGATGGTCCGCCTCCAGCCGGGCACGGAAGCGCGGCTGGGCGATACGTTGCACGGGGAGTTGTTCGTCGATGGCGTGCGCCGCCGCCGTGGCGGCCGACTGGGCCAGCACCATGAACACCGGCTCCATGCGGATGCTGCCGTAGGCGATGTGCGACGCCGCGAGGCAGACCGGCACGAGCAGGTTGCCGCATTCCTGCGCCTTCGGCACGATGGCGCGGTAGCCGATGGCGTAGGGGGAGAACCCGCCGACCTCAACATCGCCTTCGTTGCGCACATGCCCCTGCGCGTCGATGTAGCGCTGGGTGTGGTGCGAATCCATGGTGTAGGCCGCCAGCCCGACCGGGTCCGGCGCAATCTCGCGCCCCTGGCAGTGGTGCTGGGTCATCACCAGATCGCCCACCAGCCGGCGGGCTTCGCGGATGTAAAGTTGCTCCTGCCAGCCCTGGCCCTCGGTGAACTCGTCCTTGCACATGCCCCAGCGGGCCACCTCGCGGCGGACCGACTCGGGGATGCGGGGATGATTGGCGAGCGTCCACATCAGCCCCTGCTGGTAGAGACGGTGCTGGGCGATGATCTTTTCCCGCTCCGCATAGCTGGCTTCCGGGTAGGCGTAGTTCTGCCCGATGAAGTCGGTGGAGCAGCCGAGGCGGTTGTTGGTGTCGGTCTTGCGGTTGGGCATCGAGGAGTTGATCCACGGCGGGGCCTTCTCCCCGGCCTCGTAATTGCGCAGGAGCAGCTCATACCAACTGTCCTGATAGCCGGCCGGTCGATGGAATGGAATGCGGTTGTCGGGATGATCCGTGAGACACATGCGGAAGCAGTAAGCCTGGATGCGTCGATCCCCAGCGCCCTCCACTCCCGGACCCTGCGGATCAATGTGGGGCAGCAGTCCGCTGGCTGGATCGCCCGGCTTCACGTAGGGACTGACCCCTTTCACGAGCTGATGAAACCGCGCCTGCCCGGGCTGGACGCCGTTGAGCGTTTCGCCGTATTGCGCGTTGGCCTCGCGGCCCACGGTGTAGCTCACCTTCGCGGCGGCCATCAAATCGCCCTCGTAGGTGGCGTCAATGAACATGCGGCCCCGGAAGACTTTTCCCGATTCGATGCGGATGGACTCGATGCGCGGTGGCGTGGTGGGGCTCAGGACGACCCCAGTTGTCCGATCCAGACGCTGGCGGTAAGCCACCTCGATCCGGTTGGTGGTCACCCAGTCGTTGAGCACCCGGAGCGCTGCGCTGGGCTCAAACGTCCAGCGGGTGTCCTCGCCGGTGTCAGTCCGGGTCTGGCCGCCGTCGCGATACTCCTCCCGCCGCTGCCACTTCCAGGCGGATGGCTGATCGTAGTGCAGCTTGATGCCGCGGTAAAACTCGCGCGCAATCCCGCCGATCGCCGCCTTGTTGCCGATGTCCGTTTGTCCCAGTCCGCCGGTGGTCAGTCCGCCGATCCGTTGAGAAGGCTCGATCACCACCACGGACTTTCCCATGCGTTTGGCCTGCACTGCGGCCACCACTCCCGCCGCTGTCCCGCCATAAACCACCAGATCATAGGTGCTGCCCTCTGCGGCATTGGCGGCCGGCAGAACCAGACGCAGCACCACCAAGACCGCGAGGAACAGTCGTGATTTCAAAGTGAACCAGATCGTTGTTGCAGAGTCGTGCTTGCCCATGACGGGCGAACGTATGCAACGACCGGGCCGGGCGGCAAGCTTGCCGATGTTTCACGCCATCGACCGTCCTACTTGGCCCGCTTGCGCCAGATGGTCAGGCTGCGTTCCTCGCTGCGGCCTGCTTTGTAGAGCTCCGCGTTCTCATGGGCGGCATCGGTGAAATCCGTTTTGTGCCGCGGCTGGCCATGCAGGGAGGTGGTGGTTTCGGCGAGGGCACGGGGCAACTGGCTGACCTGCATCACGATGCGGTCATCAAAGACCTGATAGCGGGCGAAATCACTGGGGTAGGAGGCGGTGCCGCAGATCGAGATGTGGCGCACGCCCTTGCGCTCGACCTGCCCGGTGAGATGCAGATGACCGGACAACACCGCGATGATCGAATCCGCGTGCTCGTCCACGAGCGCCAGCAGCTCGGGATCGTGGGCGATGTAGGACCGGAAGCCAAAACTTCTGGCCAGCACCGGCTCGTCACGAACCGGAACAATCGGAATGTGGCAGCCGAGAATCTTGGGATCACCGGGATGAGTCTTGAGCACATCGCGCAGCCAGGCGTTCCGCTTCCGGATGATTTCCGGGCTGGCCCCGGTTGCCCCGCTGTTGTTGAGCATGATGAACCGCACCCCGCCGGCCTCGAACGTGTAGCTCACCCGCTGGTCGCCAAACACGTCGCGATAGGCCTTTTCATAGACTGGGTCGCCTTCCCGCTGGACGTCCTCGTGGTTTCCCATCGTGGGATAGAAGGGAACTTGCAGCGGCTTGATGAGCTCCCGGAAAACGGCCAGATCCTTGGGCAATTGCTCCAGGCGTTGCCCGTGGATCAAGTCGCCAATCCCGAGCACGAAGTCGGGTGGTTGCCGGTTGATCTCCTGAACCACCCACTGGGCTTTCTCGTTGGCGCTCTTGTAACCCTTGATGTCCGTCCCCGGCTCCTGGACGTGCAGATCGTTGATCTGCACAAAAGTCAGGCGCGGTTTGGCCTCGGGTTTGGACGCGCCGCCAGCGGGGATGGAGCGCCAAACCCCTCCGCCCGCCGCGATTCCCAATGCTGGCAAAAAGGCGCGGCGGGTCAGGCCCGCATTCCTCATCGTTCGCTTCTGGTTCATGCGAAGTCGTGTTCCACCTACTTCGCACTAAAGCGATAGACCGTGGTGCTCTTCATGGTCTTGCCGGGCTCCAAGATCGTGCTCGGGAAGGTCGGTTGGTTCGGCGAATCGGGGTGGTGCTGGGTCTCCAAGCAGAAGCCGTTGCGGAACTGGTAGGGCTTGCCGCTCTTGCCGATGGATTTGCCGTCCAGAAAGTTGCCGCAGTAGAACTGCATGCCCGGCTCGGTGGTGAGCACTTCCATCCGGCGGCCAGTGGTGGGCTCATGGACAATCGCAGCCAGCGCGAGGCTGCCGTTCTGGCTGTCGAGCACCCAGTTGTGGTCGTAGCCGCCGCCGAATTTCATCTGTTCATCCGTCGAGTTCACCCGTTCGCCAATGGGGTGCGGCGTGGTGAAATCAAACGGTGTGCCTTTGACCGGGCGCAGCTCGCCGGTGGGAATCAGCCCGGCAGTCACAGGGGTGATCTTCGCAGCTTTGAAAGTCAGCTCGTGGCCGAGGATGTCGCCATTGCCCTCGCCCTTGAGATTGAAATAGCTGTGCTGCGTGACGTTGACGGGCGTGGCCTTGTCGCTGGTCGCGGTGTATTCGATGCGCCAGTCATTGTCGTCGGTAAGCCAGTAAACGACGCTGAGGTTCAGGTTGCCGGGATAGCCCTCTTCCCCGTCCTTGCTGAGATAACTGAATTTCACGCCCTGCGCACCGGCTTTTGTCAGCCCCTCGGCACGCCAGACGACCTTGTCAAAACCCTTCACGCCGCCATGCAGCGAGCACGGCATGCCACCGGGTTCATTGTTGGTCGCCAGCGTGTAAGTCTTGCCGGCGAGGGTGAACTTGCCGTTCGCGATGCGGTTGCCGTAACGCCCGACGATGGCGCCGAAATAAGGCGTGCCCTTGAGATATTCGGCGAGGGTGTTGTGTCCAAGCACGATGTCCGCACTCTTGCCCTGACGGTCGGGCGTTTCGAGGCTGACCACAATGGCTCCGTAAGTCATCGCGCGGAGCTTGATGCCCTTGGCGTTAGTGAGGGTGTAGATCTCGACCGGCGTGCCGTCAGCGGTCTTGCCAAAGGGCTGGCCCTGAGGTTTGCCAGCAGCGAAGGATGCGAGGGTGGTGTTCGCCATGATGAGGAAGCAGAGGATTTTTTTCATGAGTGTGCCAGGTTGGCCAGCCACGCTGGCGGCCGGAGCAATCAATTGGTGGAGGCAGACTAGACGATACCCGGATACGAACAAGATCGGATTGGACCTGCTCACGCACACGGCTGGTATTTTTTCGTGATGCCCGGGCGGCGTCATGCTTTCCTGCCCGTTCATTATGCAAACATGCGCTTCGTTGGCCGGCCAAACTGTCATCGTCACCGGTGGTGCCCGTGGTTTTGGGGCGGGCATCGCGGAGGCGTTCGCCAAAGCCGGAGCAAGGGTTTGGATCACCGGCCGCAACGAGGCGCGGTTGCAGGCCACGGCGGCCCGCATCGGCGCAACGCCATTTGTCGCCGACGTCGCCGATGGCACGGCGTGGGACCGGCTCATGGAAGCCGTGCTGGCGACCGGTGGCCGGCTGGACATCCTGATCAACAACGCGGGCGAAGGGGTGAAAATTGGCCCCGCCGCCGAGCAGACGGACGCAACCATCGCCCAGTCGCTGGCCAGCAATCTCACCGGCACGATCCTAGGCTGCCGACGGGCGGCGGCGATCATGCAGCGGCAGGGCAGCGGTTTGATCGTGAACCTCGGCAGCGCGTGCTCCACCCACGCGTGGCCGGGCTGGAGCGTTTATTCCGCGGCCAAGGCAGGCTTGCTGCAATTCACCCGCTGCTTGCTGACGGAATTGCGCCCGCATGGGGTGCGAGCGACGTCCTTGCTGCCGTCGTGGGGGCAGACAGATTTCACGGAAGGAGCCGCGCTGCCACCCCGCCCGCCCGAGGTGCTGGCCCAGTGCATCTCACCGGCCGACATCGGCACCCTGCTGGTGCAGGTCGCGCAAATGCCTCCGCACCTGGTCACCGAGGAAATCCGCCTCTGGCCGATGGTCCAGCCCTTGGGGCAATTGTGAACGGAGGGCCGGGCGGGCCTACTTCTTCTTGGCCACCCATCCGTCCCACTGGGCACGGTATTCCGCAGTCATCGGAGTGAAGGTGATTTTCACCTTGGGCAGGTCCGCCTTGAGTTTGGCGAGGTCTTCGGGGGAGAGGGCGACGTCCTTCAGGTCGAGGGTCGTGAGGCCGGGGATTTCTTTGAGCCGGTTGAGTCCGCCCGCGTAGGTGAAGACGGCGAACTCCAGCGAGAGTTTGTTGAGCTTGGGAATGGTCACCAGAGACGCAATGGCCGCATCGCTCAACCCCGCGTAACCCTTTGCCCAGAGGCGCACGGATTCCAGCGAGGGGTGGTTCCTGAGCAGCGCAACGAACTGATCGCTCGCGGCCCCGTGCTTCAGGTCCGCGCGCTGGAGCTTCGGAGCCATGACGGCCTCGATGCAAAACGCGCCGTCGCTCGAAAATACTTCGAGGGTCGGATGCGTGGAGAGCGCGGCCTTGGCCTCGGGCGTCGGCTTCGTGATGTGCAGGGTGTGCAGGGCCTTCAACGACTTCATCTCGCCAAACTTGGCGGCCCCGGCACCCGTGACCAAGGAACCGTTCACCGTAACCAGCTCCGGATTCAGCGCCACGAGCCGCGCCATGCCCGCATCGTCCAACGCCGAACCGCCGAAGCTGAAGGCCCGCGCGCGAAGCGTGGCGATGGCATCCCACTGGCCGGTGCTCAAGGGCGTCTTGGAATCGACGGCCAAGGTGAGGCCGACTGGCTTGCGGTCAGCGAGTGTCCCTTTGACGGATTTGAGGATCTCAGGCAACTCGGGGAGCGGAGCAGGTTTGTTTTGTGCCTGGGTGGTGGTGAGTAGCGTGAGACTGAGTAGAAGGGAGGTGATGTTCGCGGGGTAATTCATAATGGAAAGTAAGTTGGCGGCTGTGAAACTAGCGGTTCACCACCAAGGTCGTCGGCTCGGAAGTGATCTTCAGCCCCGGAATCGTGACCAGCCCGCTGGCATCGGCTTTGCCTTCGCCGCGCGCGTTGCCGAAGGTCCATTTGAACGCTGCGCCCGGGGCGAACTGCGTGTTCTGAATCCGGCGCAGAGACACGTCTGCGCTCGCCTCCTTGGGAATTTCAAAGGTCGTCTTCACCGTGGCTGGCGTGACCAAGAAAAGCGACATCTCCAAGCGACCCTTGGCATCCGTGAGGTTCTTCCAGCGGAAGAAGGCGTTGATCTGGCCGGTGGACTTGCCCTTTATATCGTCCGGCCAGGGAATCTTGCCGTTGCTGGATGCGTTGGCGAACACGGGGTAGGCCTCGTTCTTTTTCACGCTCAGCCAGTCGAAGGTGTTGATCAGGTCGTTCACCTTCTCGATTGCGGCGTGGTTGTTGGCGTGGCCGAACGGGCCCCAATAGAAATAGAGCGCATACTTCCGGTCGTTCATCGCCTTCACGAAACGGTCGTGGCCGTTGGACCAACTGTCATTCTGGGCGGAGTAATCAATCGCCACCGGCGGGTCGGGCAGCTTGAGCGTCGCCGGGAGGGACTGGGGCGAGAAACCCATGCGGTGCGAGGCGTGCTCGATGCCGGCAGGAACGTTTGCCTTGATCGCGGCAAATACATCCCCGTGACGCAGTCCGATGCCGAGCGTGCCACTGCCGCCCATCGAGTTGCCGGAAAGGTAAACGCGGTTCGGATCGGTTGCATACTTCGCCATCACCCACTTGATTGTGTCCATCACCCGCTTTTCCGCTGGCGAGGTTTCGCTGCCCGAGTTGCGCTGGGTCAACCCCGCGTCGCCCACATGCATGCCACCCCACCACCAGTCGCCTTTGTTCGCGCGGCAGTCGAGATACAGCGCGTAGTGGTCGTCGGGTGAGCGGTAGATGTCGTGGTTGCCGACGGTGCGCGTGCATTTCAGGCACGAAACCACATCGTGCCCCGCCGAGTGCAGGACGACGTAAAGCGGCGCGTTTTTGCGCGCCGACTTGGGGTGGACGACGATGAATGTGTCCTGCTGCGGCTGCTTGTAGCCCCACTCCGGCCGCACGCCGTGTTGAAAGACCTCCAAGGTCCGGCCATCGATCACCAGCTCATCGAAGTTCCCGGCCTTGATCGTCGGCGCGGTGGCTCCCGGCCAACCGGTCTCTGCGGAAAGCAGCGGCAGGACGGTCGTCAACAGGAGTGCCAGCACAGTGCGGGGCGTTCGGTTCATGGTATCTGGTGATGATGGCCAAAGGGTTGTTGTGAAAGGAGAGCACCTGCGGTTCGCCGTCTATTTCGTTGGTTTGGCCTGGAACTCGAAACTGCGGCGCAAGTTCCGAAGCTCCCGCCAAATCGCTTCTGTTCCTCCGGGGGCCTTCGGGGAAGTGCAGACGAACAGGTAATCCCGCGCGGTGCCGGAATCGGTCCAGAATTGGATCTCGAAGTGCAGCGTTTGCGGCTGCCCGGTGACGAAGGGCTCAACCCAGGCGAGTTTGCCCGCGTATTGAGTGACTTTGGTTGCGGCTGGAATTTGCTCGGGCGTCCCGGTGGCTTGCTTCGCCTGCTCCAGCTCAAAGGTGAACTTGCCGGCATCGACCGTCCGGCCCTTGCTCTTGGAAACCGACTCGGCCAAGCCTTGATAGTAAACCAGCATCTCCCGTTGGATGATCTCCTTCGTGAGCGGCTGCTCTTTCACCAGCGAGAACACGAAGGCATACGAGAAGAAGGAGTCGGACTGGGCCTGGAACATTCCGGGAGCGAAACGAATCACCTCGATGCCCTTTAACTTCATCGCCGGAGCGAAAGTCGGGGGCAGGGCAATGCGCTCGCCTTTCCAATCGGTGTGAAAGACGAGCTGTTCGCCAGGCGCGCCCGCAGCAGCGGGTTTGTCTTTGGCCTCCGCCGCCGAGCCAGGGCAGGCGATGCCAACGAGAACGCACCCACAAACAGCGAGCGAAACCAAGGTCCGGACATGTTTCATACGTGGGGGGCGAGCCTGCGTCACTTGCCGACGGCGAACAAGTGCCTACTGCCGCGCAGATAGAGGGTGCCGGACGAGAGCGCGGGCGTCGCCATGAGGGGCTCGCCCACCGGATGGGTGGCGAGGAGTTTCAACTTCGGCCCGGCCTCCAGCACAAACACCAGTCCATCCTCGCCCGCGAGGTAGATCTTTCCGTCAGCCGCGACCGGGGACGCGCTGAAGCCGAACGAACGATGCGGCACGCGCTCCTGATAATGTTCCGTGCCGGTTTTAAGATCGTAACAGCCGATCAACCCGTCGTTGTTAAGCACATAAAGCAGGCCCCGGTAAATAAGCGGCGTGGGCATGTAACCGCCCCGGCGCATCTTGCTCCAGGCCACGAAGGGGCTGCTGGTCTCGCCGTTTCGCAGGGTCAGATCGCCGATGCCACCCGGACGAATGGCAAAGATGGGGCGCTCAGGCGCACGTCCGCTCGCAACAATAATCAGCCCCTCGGCAAACACCGGGGTCGGCGCGGTGATCTTCGAGCTCCCGCCCAGTCGCCACAGTTCCGCGCCGGTCGCCGGATCATAGCCCCGGATGAAATTGGAACCATTGGTGATCAACTCCGCGCGCGCCTTCCCGGGATACACCGTGGGCGTTCCCCACGAGGGCAGTTCGTCGCGTGGGGTTGTCCAAACCGTCCTGCCCGTCTTCACGTCCACCGCGATCAGGAAGGATCCCTTTTGCTGATCGCATTGAACGATGACTTTTCCCTCATGAATGATGGGCGAGCTGGCACTGCCCCATTCGTAGCTCGGCAGATCATACGCCCCGACATCCATGCGTCCGAGATCCTTCCTCCAGAGCAGCTCCCCGGCGACGCTGTAACAGAACAGGCCTTCGGAGCCAAACAGCGCCACCACATGCTCGCCATCGGTGGCCGGCGTTGAGTTGGCGTAGGACGACTTAATGTGCCGTTTGTCCTTGGGGCTGCCTTGGGTCGCGGTTTTGTTCCACAGGAGTTTTCCGCTCCGTTTGTCCACGCACAGCACCTGCCACGCATGCACCGAGCGGTCGCGCGAGGCTTCCCCCGAGCCGTAAAGGCCGGGCTTGAACGACGCGTCCCGCTCGCTGCTCACGGCGGTGGTGAGGAACAGCCGCTCCCCCCAGATCACGGGGCTGGAATGAGCCAGTCCCGGGATCTCCAGTTTGAAGCAGATGCCCTGGCCCGTCGCCGCATCCCACCGCTCCGGCAAGTCCAGCCCTTCCAAAACCCCGGCGGCACTTGGTCCGCGAAAGCTTGGCCAGTTGTCCCGCTCACCACCTGACGCGAGCACCGGGGACAGGCTCGCGATGATTAAGATTCCGCAAGCGACGAACGACTTAACGGCGGGAGCTGGCGTCATGGCAGGGCGGTAATTGCAGCTCGAATGAGCCGTTGTTCTCCAGAGTGCGCGTCCGGCGTGTCAGCCCTTTCTCAAGGTTCCAAAGACCGTGGTCATGATGTCCTTGAGCAGGCTGCTGTCGTTCGAGTGGCAGATGAACCGCGCGCCTTGCTTGATGGCGCGCAGTTGCTGCTCGGTCTTGCCAAACCAACTGCCCGCCGGGATGCCGCGCTTGTTGCCGGCGGCGATGACCTTCTGCACCACCGCGATGAAATCAGGGTGATCATATTCGTTCGGAATGCCCATGTTGGTCGTCATGTCGTTCGGACCGATGAACAAAGCGCTCACGCCGGGGATGGCGCAGATGGCGTCGAGGTTCTCCAACGAGCGGACGGATTCGATCATCGGCACGAACAGCGTGTCCGCGCATTTCTGCTCAATGTAGGCACGAGTCTTTTCGCTGGGCCATTTGCCCTCCGTAATTGCCCGTTCGAGCGCGACTCCCTTGAGGGGACGGTAAACGGCGGCAGCGGCCAGGCGCTTGAGCTGCTCCACATCCTCCGCATACGGGATGACCACGCCATCAAATGTATCGCACACCTTCGCCACGTCATCGGCATCGCGACTGTGCGTGCGGGCAAGGCAGGCAATGCCCTTCGCGGCCAGCGCATAGCGCAAGGGCAGGAAGTCAGCGATGTCGAGCGCGTTGTGCTCGGCGGTGACGATGACGAAATCAATGCTCCCGTCCGGGATGAAGTCCACCATCGCCGGCACCACCGCGTGCTGGATCAACGTGCCAAAGACCGGCTGGCCCCGTTTCATCTTGGCCTTGAGCAAGGCGGCAGGCTTGGCTGCGGCGCTCATGCCAATCGAAGGGGCGGCGGGGGGCTTGCCGGGTTCAGCGGCGGCCGCACTCCCGGCCGCAGCGAGAGTGGACGCGACCGTGGTGGATTGGCCAAGGAACTGGCGACGGGTGGTTTGCATGGCGTGGGTCTAGCAGAGCGAGCGCGAGATTGCCGCAGCAAAAAGGTGCAGGCCCGCTGACCTGCGCCCATCAGTTCCCACTGGAGCCTTCCGGCGGGGCGGCTCCACCGGTGCGCTGAACGATTCGTTGGATCGCCCAGCGGGCGTGCTCGGCGATCAGCGGCTCGGGGTCGGCGGCGGCTTGATGCAGGGCGGGGAGCGCGGCGGCATCGCCCACATTGCCCAGGGCGACGCAGACATTGCGCAGCAGACCGCGGCGCTTGGTGCGCAGCATCGGCGTGCCGGCGAAGCGCCGCTTGAAAGCCGCCTCGTCCAGCGCCAGCAGCGCGAGCAACTCCGGTTGCGCGAGATCGTCCCGCGCATGGGCGCGCATCAGGCTGCCAGCCTGCGCGAACCGGTTCCACGGACACGCCGCCAGACAATCGTCGCAGCCGTAGATGCGGTTGCCGAGGGCGGGACGCAGCTCGACCGGGATGGCTCCCTTCAACTCGATGGTCAGGTAGGAGATGCAGCGGCGGGCATCGAGCTGGAAAGGCGCGGTGATGGCCGTAGTGGGGCACGCCGTCATGCACCGTGTGCAGGAGCCGCAACGGTTCTTTTCCGGCGCATCCGGCTCCAGCGCCAGCGGCGTGAGGATTTCTGCGAGGAAGAACCAGTTGCCCAGCCGGCGGCTGATGAGGTTGGTGTGCTTGCCGGCAAAGCCCAGACCGGCGCGTTGCGCCAGGTCGCGCTCCAACACTGGACCGGTGTCCACATACCAGAGGGAACGCGTGCCGCCGCCGAGCTGGTCCACGAACGCCGTGAGCTGCCGGAGCGGCTCGGCCAGGAGATCGTGATAGTCCGGGAAACGGGCGTAGCGGGCGACCAAACCAGCTTTCTGCGCCGATGCCTCGGGATCGCCACCAACTGCCTTCTTTCCCGCGTAGCTCACCGCCAGACAGATCACCGTCCGCGCCCCGGCGAGCACCTGCTGCGGGTCCACGCGCTTGTGGGCATTGCGCGCGATCCAAGCCATCTCCCCGTGCTGGCCGGCGGCCAGCCAGCGGTCCAGATGCGCGGCGTGTTCCGGGGCGGCGGTGCTGGTGAACCGGCACTCATCGAAGCCCAGCTCCCGGGCGCGCTGGCGGATCGCCGCTTTCACATCCGCGGCGGCTGATGGACGGCGGCGCGGAAATTGTGCAGCACATGTGCGGCGATTTCCTTCACCGAGCGCTGCTCCGTGTTCACCAGCACGTCGCAGTTCTTGTAGGCCGCCTCCCGGCTCGCGAGCAGCGTGCGGATCTTGCCGAGCGGATCGGGATCCTGAAGCAGCGGCCGGTGGGTCTGGTGCTTGGTGCGCTGGTAAACAGTCTCAGGCGTGGCCCAAAGGCACGCGACGAGCGAATGCATCTTGAGGCTGGCGAGGTTGTCCGGATTCACCACCAGCCCACCGCCGGTGGAGATGACCCGCCCGCTCCAGGTCGCCATCTCCACGACGAGATCGCACTCGAACTTGCGGAAGGCCGGCTCGCCGAACCGGGCGAATATCTCCGTGATTTTCACGCCCGTGCGGCTCTCGATCAGCTCGTCCGTGTCCACGAACTCGAATCGAAGCTCGGTGGCGACCAGCCGGCCCACGGACGACTTGCCCACGCCCATGAAGCCCGCCAGCGTCAGATTGCGAATTTCCCGTGGCTCGCTCATGCGCCTTGGATACCGCATCGCGGCGGTCCCCGCACGAAGTTTCCCCGGCCCGAGCGGCCATCGGGCGCAGCTTGCTGCGGCCACTGGGTCGTGACGACGTGCCCAGACCTACGCGGCCACTTCGATGCCTATTTCCTCCCGGCCGTCCCCGGCGTGCCGGCCGAGAAGTAGGCGAACAAGTCCCGCACCTGATGCTCAGTCAGCGCGTCGAGCAAGCCCTCGGGCATCAGACTGGTGTGGCTGGCTTGCATGTCCTTGATGTTCGTCCGGGAGAGCACGGTCTTGTTCCCGGCGATGTCCAGCAACGTCACGGAGGTTTTGGTCAACTCGGTGACAAGGCCGGTGAGCGTGGCGGCGTCCGTGGTCGTGATGTTGAAGGCGATGTATTCCTCTCGGATGGCGAGGCTCGGGTCCACGATGGCGGGGAGGATGAAGTCGAGGTTGTCGCGCTCGTAGCCGGTGAGGTCGGGGCCGATCTTGCCGCCTTCCTTGTTCAGCGTGTGGCAGACGGCGCAGGCAAGTTTGAAGACTTCGTGACCGGCTTTCGCATCGCCTTTGCCGCTGGCGAGGAGCTTTTTCACCTTCGCGATTTGGGCTTCCTTCTCTTCGCTGCTCTTCGTGAGCCGGCCCCAGTGCTTCTTGATGAGCGCGTCGCTGGTGGCGTCCTTGAACGCGGTGATGGCGAGGAGGTTCGCGATGGAGATCTGCTCCTTCTTGAGCTGGCCCTCGTCCACGGCGGCGAGAAGACGGCGCGACCAGTCTGGGCGGCTGGCGAGCGCGGCTTGGGCGGTGTCGCGGAGCTTGCCGCTGAAGCCGGAGTAAAGGTCGAGCAGCTCACGCGCGATGTCCGGCGAGGCGAAGCGCTGGAGGGCGTTGACCAAGTCGAGGCGGAGGGCGTCGCTCTTCTCAAAGCGAAGGAGCTTGAGGAAGGTGGGCACGGCGGCCTCCACGCGGCGCTCGGCGAGGAGCGTGATGGTCTTGCGGCGGTCGGCTTCGGGGACTTTCGGGTCGCTGATGCGCGCGAGGGCGGCCTGCGCGGCGGGCGCGTGGCCGAGTCGCACGGCGAAGCTGATGAGCGTGGGCGTGGGCGCGCGGCTGGCCCAGAGGTCGGCGACCTTCTTCGCGAGCGCAGGCGGGACGGACTTCACCGGGTCGCCTTGCAGGCCGGCTTCCATGCCTTTGATGAGTTCGTCGGCGTCGGCGGGGCTGGGCGCGAGGGCGAAGAGTTTGGCGGCGGTTTCGAGGTTCGCGTCGGTGCGCTCGGCCGTGAAGCGCTGACCGAGGCGCGCGATGATGAACTTCTGCACGATGGGCGCGTGCCAGAAGGTGCTGTCCTCCAGCATCCGTAGAATCGCGTCGCGGTCGGTGGCGCACTTGCTCTCGACAGCCCACCAGAGCAGGAGGGGCACGTGTTTGTCGGTCACGTCCTCGCTGCGCAGGAGCAGCTCGCGCGTGATGGGCAGGGCGTCCTTGCCCGGCAGGCGCGTGACGCTGCTGGCAAGTTGGGCGCGGACTTCGGCGGCGGGTTCGGACTTGGCGAGCGCGAGCAGCGCGGTCTGCTGTTGCGGCGTGACGCGCTTGCGGTCGCCGAGCAGGCGGATGGTCCAGTAGCGGACCATTTCGTTCGGATGCTTGAGCGTTTGCAGGGCGAAGGCGTCATCGAAACCGCCGCTGGCGTTCACGGCCCAAAAGGCTTCGAGGGCGAGGTGCGCTTTGTCTTCAGCAACCAACTTTTTCAGTTTCGGCACGAGCGCCTTGTCTCCCCTGTCCCACAGCACGCGTAGCGCGGTCTGGCGGTGCCACTTGTTCGGATGAGCGAGATGCCTGATGAGTTCGTCACCGGAGAGCTTGGTGAAGTCGAGTTTGTCCCAGCCCACCTTCGCGCCGTTTGCAGAGAGCCGGTAGATGCGCCCCGATTCCTTGTCCCACGTGTCGCGCGGGTCGAGGTGGCTGAGGCGGCTGTCGCACCAGTCGGCGAAGTAAATCGCGCCGTCGGGGCCGGTCTTCATGTCCACGGGGCGGAACCAGCGGTTGCTGGAAAGCACGCTGGTCTCGATGTCGGCGGTCTGGAAACTCGAGGTGTCGCGCGCGACCTTGCTCGCCATCACGCGGCTCGTGAGCGCCATGCCGACGACGATGTGGCCCTCGTATTGCGGAATCGCGCCGCCCTCGTAGTAGAGCATCGCCTGCGGGAAGCGCGGCTCGTAGCCCTTGTGCGCCATGTGCTCGAACCACCCGAAGCGATACGGACTCATCGCGGGGCCGTGCTTGGACCAGCCTTTGATGTAGAGCGCGCCCTGCGCGTAATGCAGGCCGCGCGTCTGGCCGTAGTTCGAGCCGGAGAAGACACGGCCCTGCGCGTCGAACTCGATGGAGAACGTATTCCCGCCGCCCTCGGCGAAGACCTCGAACTCGCCGCTCACGGGATGGAAACGCCAGATGGCTTGGCCGAGAAATTTCACGCCCTTGATGTCCGCCGTGCAGGTGCTGCCGTGCGCGCCGTAAAGCCAGCCATCGGGCCCCCACGCGAGCGAGTTCGCGCCGCTGTGCGTGTCTTCAAGGCCGAAGCCGGAGAGTTTTACTTCCGGCGGGCTGTCGGGGATGTCGTCGCGGTTTTTGTCGGGATAGAAGAGGAGGTAAGGCGGGTTCAACACCCACACGCCGCCGCGGCCGGTGATGACGCTGCGCGCGATGTTCAGGTCGGAGAGAAAGTCTTTCGCATTGTCGAAGGTGCCGTCGCCGTTGGTGTCTTCGAGGATGGTGATGCGGTCGGCGCCCTTGAAGTGGTTCGGCGGCGGGGGCGGGACCTTGTCGTAAATGGCCCGAAGATACTGGTCATACTTCGTGATCTTCAGTCCGGCGGGGAAAGGGTATTGGAGATACTGCACGACCCACATCCGGCCGCGTTCATCGAAGTGGATGTTGAGCGGCTGGCGAACCATCGGCTCGGTGGCGGCGAGGTCCCAGCGGAGGCCGGGCGCGACTTGGAATTGCGCGAGTGACTCGGCGGGCGTGGGTTTCGGGGAGCCGTCTTGCAGCATGCCGCCGCCCTTGAAGCGCTTCACGAACTCAGCCATCTCCGGTGTGAAACGCGGATCGGCCGGGGCGGGCTCGGCGGCGGGGAGGGCGAACGCGGCAGCGAGCAAGGCGAAGGGGAGGAAGCGCATAAAGGGCAACGGGTCGCAGCGTGATACCGGCGTTCGACGCGGGCGGCAAGGCGGGTGTTCGCGGCGGCAGTGCCGGCGACTTGCAGTCGCCGTTGGTGGGCAGCGAATGGTCTGGGCGGCGATTACAAATCGCCGGCACAGGAAAGCGCCGTGGCCGTTGCGCTCTGCCGGCGCAGTCCAAGACGGGCGTGTTACTTCGGGAGTGCGTCCTCCACCGGCTCCAGCTTGGCGATCGCGGCCATGAGCTGGTCGGCGATTTCCTGGTAAATCGCCTTCAGGCGCACCTTGGAACAGGTCTTGGCTTCCTCGCGCAGCGCCTTGAAATCCATTGGCACGCCATACTTCACCATCACGCGGCGCGGGCGGGGCAACTTCATGTGCCGGTTCCACGCCTCGAAGGTGCCAAAGACGCGCACGGGGACGACGGGCGCGTCGGACTTGATGACGGTGAGCCCGATGCCGGCGCGAGCGGGCTGCAACTGGCCGTCGCCGGTGCGCGTGCCCTCGGGGAAGAGGATGACCGCGCCACCGTCGTGCAGGCGGTCGAGGATGCCCTTCAAGCCCGCCGCGCCGCCGCCGTCGCGGTCCACGGGCACGACGTTGAGCTGGCGCAGATACCAGCCGAAGACGGGAAAGCGGAAGAGCGACTCGCGGGCGAGGTAATTGATGGGCCGACGCACCCCGCTGCCGACGAGCGGCGGGTCGAGATAGCTGGCGTGGTTGGCCGCGAGGATGACCGGGCCGGTGAGCGGGACGCGCTCGGGATTGAGGACGCGCCAGCGGTGGCCCAGCGCAAAGGAGGCGCGCGAGAAAAGCCAGGTGAGGCGATAGACGAGCTTCATGCGCGACGTGCTCACGCCACTGGTTTAAGCGGCACGAGGCGGTTCGCGTGGCGACGGCGGTTGATTTCCGCGAGCATGAGGTCGCATGTCTCCTGCACGGTGTGGTGCGAATTGTCCACGATCATCGCGCCCAGCGAGGGCATCAGCGGCGAGTGCGCGCGGGAGCTGTCGCGCTTGTCGCGCGCGTGGACATCTTCCTTCACGCCCTCGCGCTCGCGGCGCAGCTTGCGGACCTCGGGGCTGGCATCGAGGAAGAACTTGTAGTCCGTCTCCGGGAAGATGTTCGAGCCGATGTCGCGGCCCTCCATGACGAGGCTGCCGAACTGGATGCACTCGCGCTGCTTGACCTTCATCCAGTCGCGCACGGCGCGGACCTGCGCGACGTGCGCGACGGCGGCGCTGGCCTCGGAAGTGCGGATTTCCTTGGCGGGGAAGTAGCCGTCCACGAGCAGGCGCACCTGGCCCTCCTCGGCCACGAGCTTGGTCTTCCACTTGCGGCAGAGCGCGGCGACCTTCTTGTCGTCGTTCACATCCACCTTCATGCGGAGGCAATGCCACGCGAGCGTGCGATACATCGCGCCGGTGTCCACGGTGAGCAGGCCGAGCATGGCGGCGAGGCGGCGGGAGGTGACGCCCTTGCCGCTGGCGCTGGGACCATCAATGGCGATGACGAAGGGTTTGGAGTTGGGCATGAGATTTAACGCAAGGGCGCAAGGGCGCAGAGACGCAAGGAAGGCGAGGAAAAGGCAGGCAAAAGCAATAGGCCACCCTGCTTAGCTGTTAAAAATGTCTTCATCTTTGCGCCTTCGCGTCTTTGCGTCCTCGCGTTAAATCAGTCAGCAAACAACTCCTCCACAACTAGCTTGCGGCCGGTGGCGGCGTCGCGGATTTCGGCGCCGAGGCCGTGGGGGGGCGGGGTGGCGAGCTTCTGGAAAAAGTTGGGGAAGGTCTTCTTCACGCAGGCGGGATGCTTGAGTTTGATGCCGGGCACTTTCAAGCCGAGAACCGCGAAGCACATCGCCATGCGGTGGTCGTCGTAGGTTTCGATTTCCGCGCCGTGGAGCGCGGAGGGGAAGACCGTGAGCGTGTCGCCCTCCTCGATGACCTTCGCGCCGCACTTGGTCAGCTCCGTCCGCAACGCGACGACGCGCTCGCACTCCTGCACGCGCAGGCGGCCAAGGTGAGTAAAACAAAGCGGCTCCGTCACTGTAGTTAGAGGCGCGATTACAATAGCGGTCATGATGCTATCACCGAGATCCGTCTGCCGCGAAATGACCGAAGAAGTCCCCCAGAACCTTTGGAAGGCTGCGTTTGAGGCTTCAACAAAGAATTGGATCACAAACCGCTGGTCAATTTGCAAACCACTACTCGGCCAATGGGCTACAAACGGTGATAGCCCACCGACTCCGAGAATCTCGTCAATAGTCCCCTCTGGACCTTTGCCAAGCCAAGTGTCTGGATATGACAAGCCAGCAGCCGCCCAAAAGTAACTCCCGCTGCTCGCGTCTGGCTCGATTTGGAACTCGCCGCCCTTGGCCGGGAAGACCTTCACCAGCTCGCGGGTCATGTCCACGTAGGGCAGTTCGTCCTCGTTCGCGCCGGTGATTTCCACCTGCCAGCCGCCCACGCCGCCCGCCAGCAGCAGCGCGGAGGCGAACTGCGAGCTTTCCGCGACGCTGACGGAACACTTCCCCGTAGGAGACGACGTGAGGAGGCTCTGATTAGGGTCTGGGGTCTGGGGTCTGGGGTCTGGGGAATTAGTTAGAGACTCCTCACGTCGTCTCCTACTTTCGCCGAAGATGCGCGCCGGGAGCTTATCGTTGCCGTGTTCGCTTTCCACGCGGTAGCCCAGCTCGCGCAGGGCGGCGAAGAGCGCGGCTTGCGGACGCTCGTGCATCCGGGGCACGCCGCTGAGGCGATACACACCGTCGCCGAGGCAGACCATCGCCGCGAGGAAGCGCGCCGCTGTGCCCGCATTGCCGACGAACAGCTCCAGCGGCCGCTCCGTCGTGCCCGCGCGCGGGAGGCGTCCGCCCAGGCCGTCCACGGTGATGGTGCGGTTGCAGGACTCGGCGGGGTCGGGCTGCACGTCCACGGTGAAGCCGAGCGCGCGGAGGCAATCGGTCATCACCTGCGTGTCCTCGCTCCAGAGCGCGCCGCGCAACGTGGTGCGGCCGTCGGCCAGCGCGGCGAGGATCAGGGCGCGGTTGGTGATGCTCTTGGAGCCGGGCACGGTGATTTCCGCGCGCACGGGGGACGTGAGCGGGACGATCTCGATGAGTGGTGGCAACGGCACGGCAATGGCGAAGGCCGAATTCCGAATGACGAATCCGTTCTCCGCGCGCGGCGGAGAGTTTCCAGCCGGGTGGCGAAGCGTCAACTGTTTTGGCGGTTCACCCCGCTCTCCCGGCCACGGATGGCGACTGCCAGCCGTCGTCACGAGCCAATCGCGAGTTGTCATCTCGGCGGGCCTGCGGTTAATTGACGGCACGCTATGACTCGCCAACAAGTGCTCGACCAATACTTCATGGACGCGCGGCACAAGCTCATCGAAGTCGCCGCCTTCCTCGACCGCGTGGACCGCTCCGAGGGTGACGCCGACTTTCGCCTCGACGCCTTCCGCACCGCGTTGAAGCACCTGGCCGAGAAGAAGCCCCACCGCGCCAAACGCGTCCTCCTCTCCTTCAGCGACCCGACGACGAAGCCGCTGGCGAAGGCGACGGTGAAGGGTGCAACGGGTGCGTGGCCGGGAGGGGTGAAATGAAGGGGAAACAGAACGCAGAGGCAGGATTACCGCGAGTTGGGCTGACGAAACTTCGTCGCCAGTTCCGCAAAGTTGTCGAACTGATTGACCAGTCCGGCGCGGTATTGATTACGGAACGAGGCGCTCCCGTGGCAACGATGCGGCGAGTCCGCCACTCTTGAAGCATGAAACCCAAGGACTGCTGGTTAGTTCGGGCGAGCGATGGCGACCTGATTGAGCTGTTTGACAAGGGCCATGTGCTCATCGGCTGGCATGAGCTCGGTGACCTTTCGGCCTTTCCGTCCAAGGAGGCGCTCCGGGAGAAATACGAGCAGGTCTGGCCAGACGACCACGAGGGCAAGGTGAGCAACGCCGTGTCAATGTTGTGGAAATTTTCCCACCAGTTGCAGGTCGGTGACAGGGTGCTCACATACGACAAACACCACCGCCAATACCTGCTTGGTGAAATCACCGCTGAGTATCGGCACCTGCCCAAGCTGGCCAAAGAGCACCCGCACGAGCGAGCGGTGAAGTGGGCGCACCGCATCAGCCGTGACGCGCTCAAACCCGCCTCCCGCAATTCCCTCGGCAGCACGCTGACTCTTTTTGCCGTCAACGACGAGGTGCAGGAAGACCTCCTGAACGCAGTCAATTTGCCCTGCACGCCCCGGCCTTCGGCGGAAGGTGAAGTTTCGTCCAGCGATGCTCAGGAGCAGTTTGAGTTCATCAAAGAAGAGACCGAAGAGAAGGCGTTTGAGCTGGTGAAGGACAAAATAGCCGCACTTTCAGAAAAGGACGTCCCCCGGTTGGTCGCCGCTGTTCTGAGAGCGATGGGGCTGAAGACTAAAGTCTCTGCGCCGGGTTCCGACCGGGGTGTGGACGTGCTGGCTTCTCCGGACGGGCTGGGGTTGCTTGAGCCACGCATCAAAGTCGAAGTGAAGCACCGCAAACAAGCAACGATGGGTTCGCAGGAAATCCGCAGTTTTTTGGGTGGCTTTCGTCAAGGCGACCGTGGCCTCTATGTCAGCACGGGTGGTTTCTCGAAGGACGCCCGGTATGAAGCCGACCGTGCCCAGTATCCGCTGACGCTGGCCGACTTGGACGACCTGACGCAGATGGTTTTGGACAACTACGACCGCTTCGATGCGGAAGGCCGTTCCTTGATTAACCTCGTCCGCATCTACTGGCCGAACTGAATCATGAGTGCCGATCCGGTCATCCCTGAAATCGAATTCCAATCAACCGCTGACGACTCGTGGGTGCCGGAATCCTTCCGCCGTGGCCTGGCGGACGCAGCGGAAGGGCGACTGGTGGACTTTGAGCCGGTTCTTCGAGGAGATTCGCCGCCCCAACTGAACACTGATCACTAATTGCTAATAACCTTCCCCCATGCGCTACATCGAACCCCACGGCCACATGGTCAGTCGCACGACTGACGACTATCAGGACATGGTCACCGCCGGTTGTGCGGCTGTTTGCGAGCCGGCTTTCTGGGCGGGCTTTGACCGCTCGTCCGTGGACGGCTTCCACGATTACTTCTGCCAGCTCACCGACTATGAGCCGAAGCGCGCGGCGAAGTTCGGTCTACCGCACTTCTCTTGGCTCTGCATCAACCCCAAGGAGTCCGAGGATGTGGCGCTGGCCACGGAAGTCATTGGCCTCATCCCCAAGTTCCTCGACCGGCCCAACGTGCTGGGCATCGGCGAAATCGGGTTGAACAAGAACTCGCGCAACGAGATGAAGGTGCTCGAAATGCACGTGGACCTCGCCGCGCGGAACGACCAGCTCATCCTCGTCCACACGCCGCATCTCGAAGACAAGCTCAAGGGCACGCGCCTCATCCTCGACGTGTTGCGCAGCGACAAACGCATCCGTCCGGAGCGCTGCATCATTGACCATGTGGAGGAGCACACCATCCAGCTCGTGCTGGACGCGGGGTTCTGGGCGGGCATGACGCTTTACCCAGAGAGCAAGTGCTCGCCCGCGCGCGCGGTGGACATGCTGGACATGTATTCGCACGAGCGCATCTGGATGAACTCGGCGTGCGATTGGGGTGTGAGCATCCCGCTGGCGGTCCCGCGCACGGCGCTGGAGATGAAGCGCCGCGGCTGGCCGGCTGACTTGATCGACAAGGTGATTTACCGGAACCCCATCCAGTTCCTCAGCCAGTGCCCGAAGTTCAAGCTGCCGTGAGCCGGGCGGCTACCGCTCCGCAATCCACACCAGCGTGCCGACGGGCAGCAGGTCGTAGAGCGGGATGAGGTCCGGGTCGGCGAGGTGGATGCAGCCGTGGGAGGCGGGGCGGCCGAGACTGGCCTGATCGCCGAAGCCGTGGATGTAGATGTAGCGCGCGAAGGTGTCCACGTTGCCGCCACGGTTGAAGCCGGGGTCGAGGCCGTCCAGCCACAGGATGCGCGTGGTGATGGACTCCAGCGGCAGGCTATCGCGCAGGTGGCCGACGGGCTTGCGGCCTTTGAAAACCGTGCCCGGCTCCGCGCCGTCGCCGTGCTTCTCCGCGATGCGATGCAAGCCCAGCGGCGTGCAGTTCGAGCCGGCGATCTGGCCAATGCCGAACTTGGAGGTGGAGCAGACGAATTCCCGGAGCTGCTTCGCGACCCGGCGGTTTCCCTGCGCGGCGAGTTCAAACAACGCCGCCCGCTGCTCTTCGATGTGGACGGTGAAGACGTGATGTGTCAGCTCCACGCCGAGACGCGTGCAGGCCCGGCGGAAGGCAGTGGGCAGGCGCGGAGGGGACATCCCGGTTCACTTGAGCTTCTTCACCAGCACCTTCGAGTTGCGGCCGCTTTGGTCATACTTCTCGCGGCGGGCGGGGGGCAGGTTATCGGGGGTGCCTTCGCTGAAGCCGCCCTTGCTCTGGAAGTAGGTGAAGGCCTGCGTGGAGAGCGTGACCAGCTCGCTGAGGCCGAGGTCGCGCGCCTTATTCTCCACGAACTGAATCAGCTTCTTGCCCAGGCCCTGGTTTTCGTGTGAGGGCGCGACGAAGAGGAAGGCCAGCTCGCCGGCGTTGGCCTCGGGGTAAATGTGCAGCGCAACGCAGGCGACGGGGTTGCGGTCGATTTCAAACACGAAGTAGTCGCCGAGGTTTTTCTCGATGCTGGCGCGGGTGCGCTTCATGAGCTCCTCGCTGAGGACGGAGTTCTTGGTGAGGCGCAGCAGGGCGCGGATGTCCTTCTTTTGCGCGGGGCGGATCTGCTGGAACTCGTCGGCGTAGATGAGCGTGCCGACGCCTTCGTTGGAGAAAACTTCGGCGAGCAGTGACTCATCGGTGCGGCCGTTGATGAGGTGGACGCGCGGAATACCCTGGAGGCAGGCGGCGGCGGCGGCGCGGGCGCGGGCGGTGTCCTCGGGGGAAAGCTCCTTGCGCTCAATCAAGGTGCGCAGGTCGGCGGCGAGCATCTGCTTGAGCAGCTTGCCCTGATGGAACAGGCCGTCGGTGGTGGTGATGAAGAGGATCTTTGCCGCCTTGAGCGCGGTGGCGATGGCGAGCGCAATGGTGTCGGACGTAACCCGGTAGGTCTTGCCATCCCCATCGAAGCCCAGCGGCGGAATGACCGGCGTGATGCCAGCGGCAAGGAGTGTCTGGAGCATCTCGGTGTCCACGCGCTCGACCTTGCCGGTGAAGAGGTGGTCCACGCCCTGGAGGATGCCCAAAGGCGAGGCGATGATGGCGTTCGGGCTGGCGGCGCGAAGATCATTGGTCGAGAGGCCTTCGAGGATCTCGTGCGTGAGCCGGTTTGCAGCGGTGAGGGAAAGCTGAAGCGTCGGCGCGTCAGTGATGCCTGTGCCGTCGAGGTTCGAGGGGGTGATGCCGCGCTCGGCCCCGAGCGCCTGGATTTGCGCCGCCGCGCCGTGGACGATGACGACGCGAATGTTCAGCGAGCGGAGCACCGCGACGTCGAGCAGCAGGTTGGCGAAATTCTCATCGGTCACGACCGCGCCATCCACGGCGATGACGAAGGTCTTCTCGCGGAAGCGCGGGATGTATTGGAGGATGCCGCGGAGGTCGGTGGGTTTCACTTTGGTTGGCGCTGACTGTCGCGGCGTAAATAAGGGGCAAGGGAAGGACGGGATTCAACGAGAAACTTAGCGGCAACTCACCCGCTAGAAAGGCTCCACAATCGCCGAGAACGGAGCGGCGGAAAAATGTCCCTTGCGCGAACGGGCTTCGTGACCAACTTACCTGAGGTTCCCTACAGAACATTGCTGACATGAACACGCAATTACCATTCTCGCCGCCGCCCGGTCAGCCGCCTGCTGTCGCCTTGTTTCCGCTGAACCTCCCGCCGCCCGAAGTTCCCGTCGCTGAAGCCAGTGCTGCTGACGCACCCGCCGGTGGGGCGCGCAAACTCTCCCGCTGGGAGGAACGGGAGGAATTCTGGTTCCCGGAGCCGACGGACTTTTCGCACAGCGGGATCAACGAGTAACGGAGGGCGCAAACTCGGCAGCCGCCGACGTGAGGAGGCGGATTCGCCCGGCCACCATCGAGTCCGCCTCCTCACGTCGGCGGCTACGGTGCAATTTGTGCTACTTCCCCAGCACTTGCTTCAAGCCCGCGAGGAAGCGCTCATTCTCCGCTGCCGTGCCCACACTCACGCGCAGCCACTCGGGCAACTGGTAGCCAGCCATCGGGCGCGTGATGACGCCGAGTTTCTGCAGCTCGCTGAAGACGCGCGCGCCGTCGCCGACGCGCAGGAGGATGAAGTTGCCAGCGGTCGGGACGAACTCGATGCGGAGCTGCTCGAAGGCGGTTTGCAGGTAGTTCACGCCGGCGAAGTTCGTCGCCCGGGTGCGGCGGACATGCTCGTCGTCGTCGAGCGCGGCGAGGGCGGCGGCCTGGGCGAGGCTGTTCAGGTTGAACGGCTGGCGGACCTTCTCAAACGCCGCAATCAGCTCCGGCACACCGATGCCGTAACCCACGCGCGTGCCGGCGAGGCCGTAGATTTTGGAGAACGTCCGCATGAGCAGGAGGTTCGGCTTCGTGCCGCCGGTGATGAGCGGGATGAGGTTCACCGGGTCGTCGAGGAACTCGATGTAAGCCTCGTCCATGACGAGCAGGACGTGCGGCGGGACGTTGTTCACCAGTTCCACCACGTCGGCCCGCGAGGCGAGCGTGCCGGTGGGGTTGTTCGGGTTCGCCACGAAGAGCACGCGCGTCTGCGGCGTGATGGCGCGGAGCATGGCGGGCAGGTCGTGGCCCAGGCCGCGCGCGGGGACGGTGATGAGGTTCGCGCCGGCCATCTTCGTGATGATGGGGTAGATGGCGAAGCAGTATTGCGAGACGACCACGTCCGTGCCGGGCGCCATCAGGGCGTGGCCGATGAACTCGATGATTTCGTTCGAGCCGTTGCCGAGGATGAGGTTGCTCGGCTCGACGCACAGCTTCTCGGCGAGGCGGCGCTTGAAGTAGAAGGCGTTGCCGTCCGGGTAGAGATGCACGCTGGCGGCGGCGGCCTGAATCGCAGCAAGCGCCTTGGGCGACGGGCCGAGCGGGTTTTCGTTGGACGCGAGCTTGATGATGTCGCTGGCCGGCCGGCCGATTTCGCGCGCGACTTCCTCAATGGGACGGCCGGGCTGGTAGGTGGGGAGGGTGGCGAGGGTGGGGTTGAGGGGGATGGTCAAGGGCATGGGAAATGAAAAGAGATTAGGAGTAAGATTACGATTAAGAGCAGGAGAAGAGCGCGAGCGTCCTGCTCGTGATGTTAATCCTAATCCTGCTCTTGGAGTTCACACTCAAAGCGCCCCCACCAGCTTCGCCACGTCCACGTGCTGCGCTATCAGGTCGCGGATGACGGCGATTTTCTCGGCGTCGTCGGGGCGGGTTTTGACGATGATGTCGTGGACTTTGGAGGCGACTTCGTAGCTGTCTTCGGCGGCGAGCAGCACGGGGAAGTTGAGCTGGCGAATCACGTCCAAAGTGGCCGGGCTGGGGCGGAGGTTGTCGGTGAGGACGAGGCCGCTGAGGTTTTCGGCGGGGTTGGCCTGCGCGGCGGCGGCGGCGGCGAGCACGATGTCCTCTCGGTCGCCGGGGGTGATGATGAGGGTGCCGCGCCGGAAGTGCTTGGCCACGTGGTCCGCGCTCATGGCGGCGACGACGATGTCCTCGACGAGGTTGGTCAGGCGCTTGCGGGCGTTCAAGACCTCGGCGGAAAGCTCGTCGCGGATGGAGGCGAGCGTGGGCTTCACGAGAATGGGCTGGAGCGGGAGGACGCCGAGGAGTTCGAGGCCTTTTCGCTTGAGGCCCTTCCGCGCGAACTCGCCGATGTAGTCCAGCTTGTCGGGGAGGACCTTGTTGACGATGACGCCGATGATTTCGACGCCGTGCTTCTCGAAGAGCGCCTGGTTCAGCGCGACCTCGTCCACCGGCTTGCCGATGCCGCCGCGGGTGACGAGGACGACTTTCGCGCCGAGCACCTTGGCGACTTGAGCGTTGGACAAATCGAAGACCGCCCCGACACCCGCGTGGCCGGAGCCTTCGCAGAGCACGAAGTCTTTCTCCCACGCGACGCGGTCGAAGGATTTCTGGATGCGGCGGACGAGCGTGTCGTAGTTCGTTTCGGCGAGATACTTGCGGGTGAAGTCGGGCTCGACGGCGATGGGGCTCATGTCCACGAGCGGGCAGTTGAGCTTGTAAACGGCGTCCATCAACACCGTGTCCTCGTCAATCTTGTGCTCGGCGATTTCCACGAAACGCTGGCCCACGGGCTTGATGTAGCCGACGCGCGGGAACTGGCCCAGCAGCGCGGAGAGCAGGCCGAGCGAGGTGGTGGTCTTGCCGTCGTTCTGGCGCGTGGCGGCGATGAAGACGCGGGGGGTGGTGAGGTTCATGCGGGGAAGGGGCAACCACTACTGGACACTGAGGAACACGATTGGGGAGGGCCAGTTGCAGGGTGGAACGGCCAACTTGGCCGTTCTCGGCGGCAACCTGCCGCCGAGCTTCGGCACAGGAAACGCACGTGCAAGTGGAACTGCCTCGGCGCACCAACAGCGGCGGGCGAGTCGCCCGCCGCAACGGGCCGGTGGCCCGTTCCACCCAGCAGCCGAAGGCCGTCTTTCTTCGTGTCTCTTGGCGTCCATTCGTGGTTTCACTCCGTGGCCACGTGCGCCCCTGCGTCGGGATACAGCAGGCGATACTCGATGGCTTGCAGGCCGACCATGGCCGCCACGCCGAGGATGTCGTGCGCGCTGGCGCCGCGGGAGATTTCCGCCACCGGCATGTCGAGCCCGAGCAGGATCTGCCCGTAGGCGTTGGCGCGGGCGACATGCTGGACGAGCTTGCTGGAGATGTTGCCGGAGTTGAGGTCCGGGAAGACGAGCACGTTGGCCAGGCCGGCGACTGCATTCTGCGGCAACTTGCGGGAGGCGATTTCCGGCACGAGGGCGGCGTCCACCTGGAGTTCGCCCTCGAAGTCTGCGGCGAGCGCGCGTTCGGCGGCGCGTTGCCGGGCCAGGGCGGTGGCGGCTTCCATCTTATGGACGGAGGGATGAATGGCGCTGCCTTTGGTGGAGAAGGACAGCAGGGCCACCCGTGGCCGCACGCCCAGCAACTGCCGCGCGAGGAACGCGCTGGCCACGGCAATATCCGCGAGCTGGTCCACCGTGGGCTCGGGGATGACGCCGCAGTCGGCCATGAGCATGGCCCCCTGATGGCCGAAGCGCGTGTCCTCCACTTCGAGCACCATGCAACTGGAGGCGGAGCTGTAGCCGGGCGCGAGCCGGATGATCTGGAAGACCGGCCGCAGCACGCTGCCACTGACCTCGCTGGCCCCGGACACGAGGCCGTCCGCCTGGCGCATGGCCACCATCATCGCGCCAAAGTAATTGGGTTTGCGCAGGGCGTCGCGGGCCTCCTGGGTTTGCACGCCCTTGGCCCGCCGCAGCCGCTCATACACGGTGGCAAAGCCATCCAGTTCCTCGCTGGTTTCCGGGTTGATGATGCGAATGCCTTGGAGGGAAAGGTTGATGCTCTCGGCGACCCGTTTGATCTGGGTCCGGTCGCCGAGCAGGATGGGCGCGCCGAGCTGGAGCGAGCAGAACTGCCGCGCCGCCTGTAGGACGCGCGGCTCCGCACCCTCGGGGAAGACGATTCGCTTCGGGTGCCGTTGCAGCCGCTCGATGACGCTGCCGATGAAACGCATGTCCGCTTGGTAGCTGACGGGCGGTTGAACTGCAACCGGCAACTCGGCCGGCGCGGGCGGGCGGGTGATCCGAATTGCCCGGATAATGAGGCTTGACGGTCATTTTGCAGATCCTTACGGTCATGAAAGGTAAACGCAGTTGCTGGTGCGCCAGCGTGATAAGTCGGAATTTTTTCCGGCTTTTTTTTGCCCCTGATGGGGCGCAGGCATGGGTCGATTATGAACGCCGATTTTCTAGCCATCTTGGAATTCTGGGAGCGCGAGAAGGGCATCAGCAAGGATGTCCTGGTGGGCGCGGTGCAGGAAGCGCTTATCAGCGCGGCCAAAAAGGCCGTGGGCCCCGCCCGCGAGCTGCGTTGCACCATCAATCCGAAGACCGGGGACATCCAGGCCTTTGCCAAGCTCATCGTCTCCGACAAGGTGGTCTCCAAGCACGACCAAATCTCCCTCACTGAGGCGCGGAAGAAGAAGGCCGATGCCCAGGTCGGCGAGGAACTGGAAGTGGAAGTCACCCCCACCGGGTTCGGGCGCATCGCCGCCCAGTTCGCCAAGCAGGCGTTGCTCACCCAGGTCCGCCGGGCGGAAAAGGCGCTGATTTACGACGAATTCAAGGACCGCGTGGGCGACATCGTCAGCGGCACGGTCCGCCGCTTCGAGCGTTCAGATGTGATTGTGGATCTGGGCCGCTACGAGGCCATCCTGCCCAACCGCGAACGCGTCCCCACCGAGGAATACCAGATCGGCGAGCGGATCCGCTGCTTCGTCAAGGCGGTGGAAAACGGCTCCCACGGCCCGGAGATCATCCTCAGCCGCGCCGCCCCGGAATTCGTCCTGAAACTTTTCAAGCTGGAAGTCAGCGAAATCACCAACGGCACCGTCGAGGTCAAAGGCGTTGCCCGCGAACCCGGTTTCCGCACCAAGCTCGCGGTCTATTCGCGCGATCCCAAGGTGGACCCCGTCGGTGCCTGCGTCGGCCTGCGCGGCCAGCGGGTGAAGAACATCGTCCGGGAGCTCAACAACGAGAAGATGGACATCATCAAGTGGGATCCGAACATCAAGACCTACGTCACCAACGCGCTGGCCCCTGCCCAGCTCAAGAGCTTCACGGTGGATGAGGCCAATCACGTGGTGAAGATTCTCGTCTCGGAGGACCAGCTCTCCCTGGCCATCGGCAAGCGCGGTCAGAATGCCCGGCTGGCCTCCCGCCTGACCGGCTGGGCCGTGAACATTGAGGCCGAGGCCCTGGCCTCGGTCGGCATCGAGGACAAGGTGCAGCATGCCATCGCTGCCTTTGCCGCTGTGCCCGGCGTCACACCCGAGATGGCGGCGGCGCTGGTGAACACCGGCTTCCACGCGCTGGAAGACGTGGTCACCCAGGCTGAGGAAAATGATTTGCGGGAAATCCCACAGATTGGGGAACAGGCCGGCGCTGTGCTGGCCGCCATCAAGGCAGAGGCCGCCAAGACCAACCCGCTCGCCAGCGCGCTCGGATAGACCAAATTTTGACCCTGCCTGCTCCAGCCTGTGGCTGGGCCGGCGCGGAAACTTATGCCCGTTCGTATTTACGAAATCGCCAAGAAGCTCGGCATCGAGAGCAAAGCTGTGCTCGCGACCGCCAAGGAACTGGGCATCAAGGAAGCCAAGGTTCCCTCCAGCTCGCTCGACAAAATCACCGCCGAGTTCCTCGAAGAGAAGCTCGGGGGCGTGAAGCCAGCCGAACCGGCGGTGGTCGAGGCACCCGCCGCCCCGATCTTGATCACCAGGGCACCCGAGCCGCCGCCCGCACCGGAGCCTGCGCCCGTCGAAGCACCCGCTGCAGCCCCAGCCGAGACCACGGCGGTGGAAGCCAGCGAGCCCGCCCCCCCGGTGGTCACCCCGGAGCCAACGCCTGCGCCCGTGGCGGCCCAGCCAGTTGCACCAGCGCCCCCGGCCCCGGCCCCGGCCCCGCTTGGCACCCCAGTGGCCCCACCTGCCCCGGTGGCCCCTGTAGTTCCACCTGCCCCAGTCCTTCCGCCCGAGCCCCCCAAGCCCAAAACCGGCGATCTCGTTGGCCGCATCGACCTGAAGAATTTCGGCCCCCGCCACAGCGAACCGCAGCGCGATGACCGTCGCGGTTCGCCGGCCGATGCCCGTGGTCGCGGCCCGGCCGCGCCTGCCGGTCGCCCTGGTGACACACGCGGTGGCCCCGGTCAGCGGCCCGGTCAGAATTTCCGCGGCGCCCCAGCGGCCCCGCCGCCGCCGCCCAAGCCGGTGGACCCCCGCGCCGCGCTGCCCGCCGGTGCCCAGGTCATCATCATGAAGCCGCCCATCGTGGTCCGCGACCTCGCGGACCAGATGAAGCGCAAACCCTTCCAGCTCATCGCCGACCTGATGCAGATGGGCATCTTCGCCAACGTGAACCAGGCGGTGGACGAGCCCGTCGCCATCAAGCTGTGCGCCAAGCACGGCTTCAAGTTCGAGGTGGAGAAGCGCGCCAAGGGTGAAGGCCAGGTCCACGCCGCTCCCAAGAAGACCGAGGCCGATGTCGTTGATGACAAGCCCGAGCAGCTCAAGCCCCGCCCCCCCGTCGTCACCATCATGGGCCACGTGGACCATGGCAAAACCTCCCTCCTCGATGTCATCCGCAAGGCCAACGTCGCGGCGGGTGAGTCCGGTGGCATCACCCAGCACATCGGTGCCTACACCATCGCCGTGCCACACCCCGAGAAAAAGGGCGAGCTGGCGCAGATCACCTTCTTGGACACCCCC
>Ga0255188_1000085_pt1 | contig 37899 bp, 44 predicted proteins | sample Miss_Cont_RepB_8_FD_188427 | JGI IMG/M metagenome (GOLD analysis project Ga0255188, IMG submission 188427) | Freshwater microbial communities from Mississippi River, Louisiana, United States - Miss_Cont_RepB_8h | ecosystem: Environmental > Aquatic > Freshwater > River | place: USA: Louisiana... | reverse complement strand
GCGCACGCGCAAGATCTCCGCGCCGTAAGCCAGCATCTGCCGCAGCTTGCCGGCCGGTGCGGTTTCCACGACGGCGATGCGGCAACGCAGGCCGGCGGCGGCGCAGTAGGCCGCCAGCGCCGCGCCCGTGTTGCCGCTCGAAGTGGCCAGACATTCCGTCCTGCCCTCGGCGCGCATGTGCGAGATCGCGGCGGCGGCAAACCGGTCCTTGTAGGAGCCGGTGGGGTTGGTGGTTTCCAACTTGAAGAACAGGCTCGGCAACCCGGCCTTGGGCCCGATGCTGCGCGAGCGCACGAGCGGCGTGCCGCCTTCACCCAAACTCAGCCGGTGCTCGTCTGGCACGGGAACCAATGACTCCGCCCATTGCCAGATCCCTGTGTTCATGCGGCTTCCGGGATTTCCAAAATCACGCCCACGGTCTCGCCGGCGCGGACGCGCGGAAACGTGCGGACGACCAGCACCAGCCCGGCCTGTTGCGCGCGGATTTCCCGGCAGTCAGTCCCGAGAACGTCCGTCACCGTGCCGAGCAAGTCGCCCACACGCACCACTTCGCCGAGTGACACCGCCGGCGTGAAACAGCCGGTGATGGGCGAGGGGTTGCAGACTTGCATGTGACCGGATTGCGGGCGGGTGTCTTCCACACAATGCCGCACGGCGCTCGTCGGCTGTGGGCGCGCGATCAAACCCAGTTCAGCCATCACATTCCAGCACCCGGCCACGTAAGCCTCCACGCCCGTGGCGCGACAAGCCGCCGCGCCGTGATGTTCGGCGTAGATGGCCGGCACTCCCGCATCCCGCGCCACGGAGAGCGACCGCCCTTCCAACTCCGGCGAGGTGCCCCAGATGACGGGCAGGTTGAACGCCCGCGCCATGCGCCGTTGGATTGCCAGAACTTCTGGTCGGGGATGCATCACGTAGCCGGTCATCGGGAAGACGGCGAGTTCCGTGCCGCCGGTGTGCAGGTCAATGTAGGCGTCCGCCGACCGAATCAATTCGCTCAACGCGTGCGCGGTGCGCTCCGTGATGGTGCCGCCCGCCCGGCCCGGACAAGTGCGGGCCAGGTCCAGTTGATCCTCCGCGACGCGGTGTCCACGCACGAAGGCGGCTTCGTTCACCACCGGAACCAAGGTGAGCCGCCCGTGCAGCGTCGCCGCCAGTGCCGGGTTTTGGTCGAAGTCTGCGATCAGGCGGCGGATGGCGGCCATGGGCTCAAACTCATCGCCATGCACGCCGCCGGTGATGAGCAGATGCGGTCCCGGATGGGCCCCAAGGATCTCGCGGCGCTGGAGGATGACCGGAGCCGGAGTCATGCGCGGAAACTTACTTCTTCAACTCCGGCGGCAGCTCGGTGGCGCGCAGGTCTTTGAAGCGGAAACCGCCATCCACCGGCAGCACCGTGCCGGTGATGTAGTCAGCCTCCGGCGAGGCGAGGAACGCCGCGGCGCGACCGATATCCACCGGCTGCCCCATGCGGCCCCACGGCAGTTTGGCGCCTTCCGTCGCGATGACCTCCGCCGAGAAGGTCCGCCGCTCGCCGGGCGTGTCGATCCAGCCGGGCTCGATGGCGTTCACATTGATACGGTGCGCGAACAGCTCCACCGCCAGCGCCTGCGCGAGGTAGTTCACGCCCGCCTTGGCCGCCCCGTAGGCGAAGTTCCGCGCGAAGGGCATTTCCGCGACCACGCTGGAGATGAAGACCACCTTGCCCCCGCCGCCCCGTTGCACCATGTGCCGACAGACGAGCTGGCTCAGGTGGAAGCCGCTCGTGAGCGTGCCTTGCAGGACACGGTCGAAGTCCTCTGGCTGGTAGTCGAGGTAAAACCCCCGCAGGCCGAAGGCGGGATTGCTGATCAAGATGTCGATGCGCCCCGCAGCTTGAAGGGCGGCGGCGACTAGTTCCTCGCAGCCGACCCGCGTGAACACGTCGGCGGGGATGGCCCAGCATTGCCGGCCCAGCGCGCGAACTTCCGCCACCGTCGCCGCCAGCGCGTCACTGCCGGGCCGGTCGTTGACGATCAGGTCCGCACCCTGCCGCGCCAGTTCCAGCGCGCAACCTTGGCCAATGCCTTGGCCAGCCCCGGTGACCAAGGCGACCTTGCCCGCGAGCTTCAACGCGCCGCTCACTTCAGTCGTATTTGCTGATGGAGGATTTCAGGTCGGTCATCCACGAGTGGAACTCGCTGGAGGCGACCAGCAACTGCGCGCCCTGCGCCTTGCGCTTCTTCAACTCCTCGGGGCTCACTGCCGGGCAGCCCCAGGCCTTGCCGTGCTTGGCGCAAGCGGCGGCGACGCGCTCGAAGGCTTCATCGAGCGTCATCTCCTTGGTCTGACGCAGGCGCAGTCCCAGATCGCCGGGGCCGACGAAGATGGCGTCCACCCCCGGCGTGGCGGCGATGGCCTCCGCGTTGCGGACCGCCTCGGGCGTTTCGATTTGCACAGTCAGGAAGGTCTCGCGATTGGCCCAGGCGACGTAAGTGTCCGCATCGTGAATGTGGAAGTCCGCGTCCAGCCCGGCGTTGTCGAGGCCGCGATCGCCGATGGGCGGGAACTTCACGGCGTCCACCAGCATCTTGGCCTTCTCCGGCGTGGAGACGTGCGGGATGAGCAGCCCGGCGGCCCCGTCTTCGAGGTAGCGATAGAGCCCCGTCTTCTCCAGCGTGGGCGGGCGCAGCAGGATGTCGATGTCGTAGAGGTGCGCGTAGGCCAGCAGCGCCTGAATCTCGCGGATGTCCTGCGCACGGTGTTCGAGGTCCAGCCAGATGCAATCGTAGCCTGCGCGGGCGGCGTGGCAGACATAGGCGGGGATGAAATGTCCGAGCACGGCGGTGCGGACGACTTCACCGTTGCGGATGCGGGCGAGGGTTTTGCTGCGTCTCATGAATGGGTGTTTAAGGAGTGTTGACTAAAGTTCGGCGGAGGATGCGTCGGCGTGTGGGTGGTGCAAGCGGGAAATCGGCCGGGAGATCGGCCGGGGCGCAGCTCAGTTTCTTGCACCCTCTCATTAGCACCGGGCTTCAGCCCGGTGAAATGGCCCGGTGAGGCAGGAGCCGTTTCAACGGCTTCCTTGCTGGCCGACCGGGCCCAAACCGTTGAAACGGTTTGCGCCCTGTCCGCCCTGCCACACCCGGCTGAAGCCGGGTGCTAATGAGAGTTCTCTCCGGCCCATGCAAGAAACTGAGCTGCGCCCGATCGGCCGGTCGGCGTCGGTTGCGTCTGCTCTCCTTGCCTCATAGTAACTGCATCGTCCCGCCAGCAGCAGAGGACTCCCGCCATGCCAGCCCCTTCGTTGACACCAACCCTTGCCATGCCGACACTCGCATCATGTTCCGCCGCACTTTGCTTGGTTCCGCCTTTGCGCTGCTGCTCGCCGCGCTCACGTCCTGCTCGCACACCCCGACCGCTGCCACCGCGCCCCGTCTCGTCGGCGTGGCACAGGTGGACATCACTCCAGACTACCCTGTGCGGCTCAATGGCTATGGTGGCCGCCGGTTGGAATCTGAAGGCGTCGAGCAGCGCATCCGCGCGAAGGCGCTCGCCATTGGCAGCGAGGCGGAAGGGCCGTTTCTCCTCGTCACGGTGGATAACTGCGGCGTGCCCGAATGGATTCGCACCGAGGTCATCAAGCGCCTCGCCGCCCGGCGCGTCACCAGCGAGCGCTTCGCCATTTGTTCCAGCCACACGCATTCCGCGCCGATGCTCAACGGCGTGCTGCCGACGATCTTTGGCATCCCCATCCCACCGGAGCATCAGCGCAACATTGACCGCTACACGCGCGAGTTCACGGACAACTTGGAGAAGCTCTGCCTCGCCGCGCTGGCCGACCGCCAGCCCGCGCAGCTCGCGTGGGCCAAGGGCAAGGTCACGTTCGCCAAGAACCGTCGCAAACCCACCCCGACCGGCTACCAGAACGCCGAGTATCCCGAAGGCCCCACGGACCACGAGCTGCCGCTGCTGCGCGTGACCTCGCCCGACGGCAAGCTGCGCGCCGTGCTGTCGAATTACGCCTGCCATTGCACCACCAGCGGCTTCAACAAGCTGCACGCCGACTGGGCCGGCTGCGCGCAGTTCGCCATCGAAAAGGCGCATCTGGGTGTCATCGCACTCACGGCGATTGGCTGCGGCGCGGACCAGAATCCCTATCCGCGCGGGAGCTACGAGCTGGCCGAAAAGCACGGGCAGGAACTTGCCACCGAAGTCTCCCGGTTGTTGCGGGAGGCTAAGTTCATCCCGCTCGACGGCCGGCTGACCGGCGTGACCAAGCGCATCGAGCTGCCCTTTGACAAGCTGCCCACCCGTGCCGAATGGGAGGCTGAAGCGAAGAAGACCGGAGCGGTTGGCCTGCGCGCCCAGTTCGCCCTCGCGAAGCTGGATAAGGGCGAGAAGATTGCCGACCGCCTGCCCTATCTCGTGCAGGTGTGGAGCTTCGGACGCGACCTTGCGATGGTCTTCCTGCCCGGCGAGGTCGTCGTGGACTACAGCCTGCGCATCAAGCGCGAGTTCGACGGCACGCGCCTGTGGGTGAGCAGCTACGCGAACGATGTGCCGTGTTACATCCCGTCGCGCCGCGTCTGGGAGGAGGGCGGTTACGAGGCGGCGGGCGCAATGGTCTATTACAACCGTCCGAACCGCTTCGATGGCACGCAGGAGACGCGCATCATGAGCGCGGTTCAGGCGCTGATGCCAAAGACCTTCGCCGCACCGGCCAAGTGACCCTCACCCTGCTTTCACCAAATGACACGCATCATGAATCGTTCTCTCGCCTCGCTCGCCATCCTGCTGCTGGGTTTATCCTTCACCACGCAAGCTGCCGAACTCGCCATTCCCGACAACGTCACGTTCGAGCGCGACATTACCTACGCGGAGGCAGGCGGTGCGCGGATGCAGCTCAATATCGCCCGGCCCAAGAACGCCAGCGGGCCGCTGCCAGCCGTGCTGTGCATCCACGGCGGCGGTTTCCGCGCCGGCAGTCGCGAAGGCTACAACAAACTTTGCCTCACGCTCGCGCAGCGTGGTTTCGTGGCGGTCACCATCAGCTACCGGCTTGCGCCCGCGCACCAGTTCCCCGCCGCTGTTCTCGACACGAAAGCCGCCGTGCGCTGGCTGCGCGCCAATGCCGCGAAGTATGGCATTGACCCCGCACGCATTGGCGCGACCGGCGGCTCGGCGGGCGGACATCTCGCGCAGTTTCTCGGCGTGACAGCGGGCGTGAAGGGCTTCGAGGGCACGGACAACCCGGGCTTCTCCAGCGCCGTGACCTGTGTGGTGAACGTCTATGGCCCGAGCGACTTCACCAAGTCCTACGGCAAGAGCGTGGACGCACACGTCGTGCTGCCCCTGTGGCTCGGCGGCGATGTGGAGACCGCGCGCGCGAAGCACATCCAGTCCAGCCCGCTGAACTGGGTCAATCCCAACGCCGCCCCCACGCTCATCATCCACGGCACCGAGGACAAATACGTCGCCTACGAGCAGGCCATCTGGATGCGCGACCGGCTCACGGCCTGTGGCGTGCCGGTGGAATTGCTCACGCTGGAAGGCGCAGGGCACGGCTTCAAGGGCGCCGACGCGGAGAAGGCCGAGGCGGCGCTGATCGCCTATTTCGAGCAACGGCTGAAGAAGTAGCGAGGTGGGGCGCGCTGTCCTCAGCACGCCGCAGAACCGTTCGTGCATCCAACCGGCGCGCTGGGGACCGGCGCACCCTGCCTGCTGCGCAAAACCCGTGTTCAACGGGATTTACTCGTTGACGCACTTGCCTTCGCCACTACCATCCGCCCCCTGTTGGTATCTGACCTCATCTTGGACACGAACCTTAACGAACACGAACTATGGCAGTAAAAGTTGCAATCAATGGATTCGGCCGCATCGGCCGCCTGGTCTTCCGCGCAATGGTCGAGCAGGGGCTCGTCGGTGCGGACGTCGAAGTTGTCGCCGTCGGTGACATTGTCCCCGCCGACAACCTCGCCTACCTGCTCAAGTATGACTCCACCCAGGGTCGCTTCAGCGGCACGGTCGGGTCCAAGAAATCCGCCGCCGACAAGGCCGAGGACGATATTCTCATCGTGAACGGCGCGGAGATCCGCGTGGTGTCCGCCAAGTCGCCCGCCGAGCTGCCCTGGAAGGCCTTGGGCGTGGACATCGTCATCGAGTCCACCGGCCTGTTCACCGAGGCCGAAAAGGCCAAGGGCCACCTCACCGCCGGCGCGAAGAAAGTCATCATCTCCGCCCCCGCCAAGAATGAGGACATCACCGTCGTCATGGGCGTGAACCACGAGAAGTATGATGCCGCGAAGCATCACATCATCTCGAACGCGAGCTGCACCACGAACTGCCTCGCCCCCCTCGTCCATGTCCTACTCAAGGAAGGCTTCGGCATCGAGGAAGGCCTCATGACCACCATTCACGCCTACACCGCCACGCAGAAGACCGTGGACGGCCCCAGCAAGAAGGACTGGAAGGGGGGGCGCAGTGCCGCCATCAACATCATCCCGTCCGCCACCGGTGCCGCGCGCGCCGTCGGCCTGGTCTGCCCCGAAGTGAAGGGCAAGCTCACCGGCATGGCCTTCCGCGTGCCCACGCCGACCGTCTCCTGCGTGGACCTCACGGTGAAGACCGTGAAGGAAACCAGCTACGCCGAGATCTCCGCCGCCATGAAGAAGGCCAGCGAGACCTACCTCAAGGGCGTCTTGGAATACACCGCGGACGAGGTCGTCTCCACCGACTTCATCCACTCCAAGTCCTCCTCCATCTACGACGCCGGTTCCGGCATCGAGCTCAACAACCGCTTCTTCAAGCTGGTGAGCTGGTATGACAACGAGTGGGGCTACAGCAACCGCGTCGGTGACCTGGTGAAATACATCATCGGCAAGGGCCTGTAAGCCACGCGGCTCAACGCGAATTCAACGAACGGCGTTCCGGCAACGGGACGCCGTTCGGCTTGTCGCGGGGGCAAAACTTCAGCCCGGCCCGGTGCCACACCGCCGTAGCACTCAGCCCTCCCAGCTTTTCCCATCCCACTTGAGCACGCGGTCGAGCATCGCCACGGCCCCATCGGTGAAGACCTGGAAAAGCGCTTCGCCCTTCTCGGCACTGGCATGGCGCGGGTCGCCGATGTGGCCGGGCTCGCTGCGGTCGCCCATGATCCAGCCGCGCGAGGCCGGCTCGAAGGGGTTGCCAAACTCGACTGGCTCCACTTTCGTCAGGTCGCCGACGAGGTGCGGCGCGATGCGCAGGACCATGCTGGTCTCCCACTCGCAGGCGTGGCCCATGCGGGTTTGCTGGATGCCGGGATGCGCGGTGGTCGGGGACTTGAGCGCGAGGTTCCAATAGGTGGCGAAGAGCAGGAGCAGGTCGCGGCGGGCGCGGTATTTCTGGCGCAGCTCGAAGACAACCTGCTTGCCGGGCACGTCGTTGCCGCCGTGGCCGTTGAGCATCACGAGGCGGCGGAAACCGTGGGCGATGAAGTTTTCAAACTGGCTGGTGAGCAGATCCAGATACACCCGCGGCGCGGCGGACATGGTGCCCGGAAAATCGAGGTGGTGGTCAGAATTGCCGAGCCACTGAAGTGGCGCGATGAGCACGCGCTGGCCGAGGCGGGCTTCGACTCGCCGGACGATTTCGCCGCAAAGCAGGCTGTCGGTGAAGACAGGCATGTGGCGGCCGTGCTGCTCCAGCGCGGCGACGGGGAAGATGACGGGGGTGTCGCGGTCCAGGGCGGCGACTTCAGACCACTTGAGATCGGTGAGTTGCATGTGTGGTGGGAAGGCTAGGGAGGTCGTGGGTGTGTGGCAAGCGGTCCGAGTGATGGAAGCACTACCGAAAGCGCGACGCGAATGCGGATTACCTAGCTGGCGGAAACTCATCGCGATACCGCTCGCGGTGTTCGACCACCGTCTGGATGTAGCGGCGGGTGCCGGGAAAGGTCATCTGCGCGAGGAACTGCTGGCTGTTCGTGGCCGCCGCACCCTGGTTCCAGCGCAGGACGTGGCCGCGGCCCGCGTTGTAATCGGCCAGCGCGTAAGGCACGGGATCATCGGTGTGCGGGTAGCGGCGGAGGAGCTTGGCCAGATACCACGCGCCGGCGAGCGTGTTTGAGCCGGGGTCGAGGATGTGCTCGTGCTGAAAACCAGCGATGCGCTCGGTCTCGGCCCATTCGCGGGCGGCGGGCTCGCGGATTTGCATGAGGCCGATCTCGCCCGCCTTGCCGCGCGCCGCCGGATCAAACCAGCTCTCGCGCCAGACAACAGCTTTCACCAGCGCACCGTCCACGCCGTAACGTGCCGCCGCAGCCCGGATGACCGTGTCCTGACTGTGCTCCCGCTGCCAGCGGTAGTAGAGCCAGCCACCCAGGGCGTCCACGACGAGGACGGCCGCGATGAGCGGAAGCCAGTTCCGCTTTCGGTTGCGGCGCGTTCGTTCGTCACTTGCCATGTGTGGGGATGGTAGCACTCCGGCCCCGAAGCGGGGCAAGCATCGCGCTTTTAGGGAAGCGTCCCAAGCAACCTCTGCCTCACATCAAGGCGCAACCGGAATGGCACACGGCGACCGGGCAGAGAAACGTCGTCGTCTTGGATCATATCAACAGGAACGGGAGGGTTAACGCTGCCAGTATCCCAAGCCACGCCAGCCATGCGAGACTGCCAGCCTGGCGAAGGGCCAGAATCACAAAGCCACCGAGCAGCCAGGAACCCCAGACGATGAGAAAGAGAAAGGTTCCCCATGCCAAAGTCGTTTCACCGTGATTCGCCAGCCGGCAGAACCACCACGTCAGAATTCCGCAGCAAAACACGACGGACAGCGTGCCCAGTCCCCATTGCCACCAACGCTTGTCCAACCGCAGCCCCGGCCAGACGGTCCTCGCTGCCATCATCAAGCCGACGAGCAAGGCCGGGCTGCTGAGCAGCAGGAAGCCGAGAACGACGTTCGCCACCGGCACCCCGGGGCCAGTCGGATCGGCCAGATCCATCAACATGGCCAGGCCGAGAATCCAGCTCACCAGCCCCACCAACCAGCCCACGCACGTGAGTAGCATCCCCGCCGCGAGGTAGCCGCGCGCCGGGTTCCACTCCACCTTTCGCCGGCTTGCCTGCAGGAACCTCCGCACTGCGGGAAACACATAAGCCACGCCCACCAGCGGAATGCACGACAGCCACCCGTAGGCGAAACACCGCAGCGAGTCCTCAATCACCGCGATGCGTTCCTCCACCGGGTTGGGAGCCGATGCCGCGCGCCGTGCCAACTCCGCCTGCCACGCCTCGGGCAGCGACGTGCTGAAATCGTCGGTGGAGGTGGTCCCGGGCTGGCTCATGGCTGGACGGCCTTGGCGGGTTTCGGCGGCGCTTGGAACTTCTTCAACTGCTTCGCCTCCAGCAACCGCAGCTCCCGCTTCGCGCTGTGCAACGCCAGTTGGTTTCCGTTCATGTAAACCACGAGAATCGCGACCAGGGCGAAGACGAGGATTGTCGCCGACCCACGTTCGCTTCGGCGAAGTTCCGCGCTCCGCGTTCCGCATTCCGCATTTGAGCTGAGTTTCACGGTTGTTTCTCCGGTTGTGTCGCGGCTGGAGCGACGGTGAGGAAGGTGAAGAGCGGGCGGGTCTTCTTGCGCTCGTCCTTCACGGCGAGCTCCAGCTCCCATCGCCACGCGGTCACGTGCGCGCGGGCGTCCGGTTCCATCCGCGAGGCGCGCACGCCGGCCAGCGCGCGGGTCCACGGCGCGTTCGTGTCCGCCTGCCGCCAGACAGTGTCCTTGAAGTGCGTGTAAACCACCGTGTTCGTGCCGCGCGGGATGGCCAGCCACGTCTGGCCATTCTCCGTCACCACGCGCGGCGACGCGGTGGCGGCGCGGACGTCGTCGCGCCATAACTCGCCCGCGTGCAACGCGCGCGTGAGGTCGTCCGCGCTGCCCCGCAGCCGGTCTGCGCTGTCCCGCGTCTGGAAGAAAAGCTGCATGGCGAGAAACATGACGAGCGCGAAGACGCTGATGTAAACGAGGCACTCGATGAGGCTGAAAGCCGCCTGCGGGTGACAAGTGGCAGGTGACAAGTGACACGTTGCGGGACGCCGCGCGCCAACTCGAAACCCAAAACTCGAAACTCGAAACTTCATCTCGCCTCCGCCTCTCTCACCACGGCCCCGCCGCTGCCGCCCTTCTCGGGTGCCCACTCCAGCCGCAGCGTTTTGCCCGTGCGGGTGAGCGTGAATTTGCCCGGCGGCAGGTTCTTCGCCGCGTCGGCCTTCACGGGATACGTCTGCGTGCCCTCCGGCAGCGCGCGCCACTCGCCCGCCACGAGGATTTCCATCTCGCCGTCCACGATCTCCATCGCGACGGCGTGCCAGTAGTGCGAGCGCAAAACCTTCTGCTCGGCGAAGAAACCCGCGCTCAACGGCAACATCGCCACCGCGAGGATGGCCATCGCCACCAGCAAGTCCGCCTGCAACGCCCCGCGCTCACGAGCGCGGGCGAATGCGATTGGTTGTCGCTCTGCACACTGTGCGTTCTCTCGCTGCCGATTTGTCAGGGAAATCAGTTTCATCGTGTCACCATTCTCCCGCCACGTGCACGAGGGTTATCAGGCTGTGGAACATGACATAGGCGAACAGCCCGACGAACAGCCCGTTGACAAGGACACTCGCGGTGGCGATCGCGTGCGCGGCGATCTGCTCCTGCTGCGTGGCGCGCGCATCCAATGCGTCGTGCCAGCCGGCCAGCGCGGTGCGGAAGGTGGTCTTGCCCTGTGCGGCGTTGGTGAGCCGCCACGCAAGCTGGCCGGAGTCGTCCATCTGCCGCAACGCCTCGGTCAGCTTCACACCCCGAGCGAGTTCCTCGGCAACGCGTCGGGCGCGCGCGGCAAGCACGAGGTTGGCCGTGCTTTCGCCAGCGAGTTGCACCGCCTGGGCTTCCGGCATGCCGGCATCCAGCAGTAGCGTGAGCATCGCGGAGAAATCACGCTGCTTGCGGCGGCGCACCCACGGTAGAAGTAGTTCGATCCGCTGGCGCAGGCGTTCCACCCACCGGTCTGGGAACCGCCCGTTCGCATCCGGCTTGCCCGGCCAGAGGTGCTGGAACGCCTTGGGTCCCGCCAAGTGCGCGGCCGTCACCGCCATGATAGGCAGGCAGACGAAAAGCACGAATCCGACCCACAGGCAGTCCACTTGGTTCATGTCGAACAACCGCAGCCGGCCACCCTCCTCACCCGCCATGTCCTTAAGGATCGCCTCGAACTTTGGCCATACAACGACCCGGGCCAAGGCCACCCACCAGAATTGCATGGGTAGGTAAACCACGCCGAGTGTGACGAATTGATGCACCCAAGTTTGCTGGTTGAAGGCCGGCTCCCGGACCAGCGCGCGGCAACACGGCAGCACGCGTCGCAAGTCACCGGATGCCGCGCCCGCCCGCAGCATGGCGAGCATCGCGGGCGGCAGCAGGCGAGGCACGCGCTCCAACGCGGCCATCAGTGGCTGGCCCTTCTCCAGATGTGCGGCCAGCAGATGCAGTTCCACGCCCATGCTCCGCTCCCGGCGGCGGGCAAGCTCAATGATGGTTTGCTCGACGGGGCGTCCTCCCTGCATGCCCGATTCGAGCAAGGCTAGGAACATCCGCGCCCGCTCCCGACGCTGCATTGGCTGGCTGATGACAGCTTGCATCAGCCGCACTGCGAGGGCGATCAGTGAAAAGCAGAGCAACAGGCCAACCGGCATGGACAGTTGTTCAAATGCCCATCCAAGCGCTGCGAAGAAGTGTCCCAGCACAACGAAGCTGGCCTCCATCATGCCTTCGAGCGCGCGGAGCAACAGGGAGTTGGGACGTGGAGCTTCCATGTCAGTAGCCAAGGCTTAAGCCATCCAGCGCACGCAGGTAGCTCATGCCAAAGGGCAGGAGTTGCAGCAAAACGATGAGACCGAGGACCACCATCGCGACCGGGAGCGCGGTGGTGAGCAGCGTTTCCGCGCGGGCTTGGGCGCGGGCTTGAAACGTGTCGGCCACGCGGCGGAAGCCCTTCGCCAGGTCCGGCCCCGAGTCGGACGCGAGTGCGAGAAAGACCGGCGGGAAGACGCGGGATTCCAAGCTTAGTTCGCGCAGGTCGCCCTCGCCGGCGGCGAGCCGCTCCTGCCACAGCACCAGTTCATCAGCCACGGGCGTGCCGTGTTCGAGCTGCCACAGCAGGCCGAGCGTCTCGCCAAGCGGACAGCCGCCGCGCAACAACATGCTCAGGCCGGCGGCGAACTGCGCGAGCGCCGCCTCCTTGAAGCCGGGCAGCCGCCATCGCAGCGACCGCCGAACCGACGGCAACGACACCGCCAGCAACAGCACGATGGTCAAAATGCAGAGCACTGCCGTCGGCAGCCAGCGCAGGAGCATCCACTGGTCCGGGTCGCCAGCCAGCGGCTGCATCGTGGTGCTGCCCCAGTCATCGCGCAGCACGGATTGCGCGAGTGTGTCGAGCATCAGCCCGAGCACTACGGAGAGGCCGCTCGCCACCATAAGCACAAGGATGGGATAGACCATCAGCCCCTTGAACCGCACCCACAACGAATCAATCCGGCTGTAGTAGTCCGCCAGCAAGAGCAGGACTCCAGGCAGGTCATTGGCCTGCGCGCCCAGCACGAGCATGCGCTTGTAGAACTCCGGGAGCTGGCGCGCCGGCAGGGCGTCGCGCAACGGCGTGCCCTTCGCGAGGTCGGCTTCGAGGGCGGTGAGTTCGGTCTTGAGGTCGCCGCGCTCAAGGCTGGTGGCGAGCTGGCGCAGCGCGCCTTCGAGCGGCAGGCCGCTTTTGAGCATCCCGGCGAGCTGCTGGTTCACGAAGGCGAATTCGTCGAGTTTCATGGGAGGTGGTTAACCACGGATGGACACGGATGAACACGGATGGGGAGCGAGGACCGTGCCTCCAAAGGTTGGGTTCTGCAGAATGGGCCGAAGTGAGCGGGGCGCGTCATCACGGTCTCGACGCCGGTTGTGTCGCCGGTCCAGGACCGGTGGTTTGCACCGCATCTGTGTCAATCCGTGTTCATCCGTGGTTGAAAGAAGTAGGTTCGCCGAGGGCGCGGTGGAGTTCGGCTTCGGTTGTAAACTTTTCGGCCACGAGCGCAAGGGCGCGGGCGCTCAGGTCTTTGCCGGAGGGGGCGATGGCGGCGGGGCCGCGTTCGGTCAACGCGGCGCGGAGTTCAGCGGTCACGCGCACCCACTCGGCCACGGGCAGGCGGCCGCGATAACCGGTGCGGAGGCAGGTGTCGCAGCCGGCTCCGGCGCACGCGGCGCACACGCGGCGAAGGAGACGTTGGTTGAGGACGAGCGAAGTCGCGGCGGCCACGGCGGAGCGGTCGGGCACCATCACGGCAAGCCGTTCAAACACGCCGCGACACGAGCCGGCGTGCAACGTGGAGATGACTTGATGCCCGGTCAGCGCGGTGCGGACGGCGAGGGCGGCGGTTTCGTCGTCGCGGATTTCGCCGAGCACGAGAACTTGCGGGTCTTGGCGGAGGAGGTGGCGGGCGGCGGTGGCGTAGTTGAGGCCGCGCGGTTCGTTGACTTCGGTCTGCATGACGCCGGGGAGGATTTGCTCGACGGGGTCTTCGACCGTGATGATGTGGCGGCCACCGGGCGCGAGCAGGCCACGCAGACAGGCGTAAATGGTCGTGGTCTTGCCGCTGCCGGCTGGGCCGGTGAGCAGGAGCAAGCCAGCGGGCTGGCGGAGGAAGGTTTCGAGTTCGGCAAGCACGTCGGCGGAAAGGCCGAGTTCCGTGAGGGCGGGCGGCGTGGTTTGCGTGAAGAGGCGGAGGACGATTTTCTCGCCGGTGACGGTCGGGTAGGTGGCGACGCGCACGTCGTTTTGCGCGGCGAGTTCGGCGCGTTCGATGCGGCCGTCCTGCGGGAGCGAGTCCTGCCAGGTCTGGAGCTTGGCGAGGTATTTGATGCGGCCGAAGACGCGTTCCGCGAGGCCGGCGGGCAGGGTGACGATGGGCGCGAGCAAGCCATCGAGACGGAAGCTGACCTGCGCGCTGCGGTCGGCGGCAGTCTGGAGGTGGATGTCACTTGCGTCAGCGACTTCCGCACGGCGGACGAGTTCGGCCACGACAGATGGAGCTTCGCCGTCTGGTGAAAGAGGGAGCATTGGATGCGGACACAATGGCCGGGGGAGCGGTCGCCGGGCAATGGGAAAGTCGGCTGCGGAAGGCGACCAAGTCAGAAGCTGCCCCGCCCGTCAGCTTGACTGAGCACTGAAAACGAGTTGCTGAACGTTTTCCCCGGCGTCACTTCGCCAAGTGACAGGCGGCGAAATGCCCCGCCGACACCTCGCGCAACGCCGGCACTTCCGTCTTGCACCGTGCCTCGGCAACGGGGCAGCGCGGGTGGAAGGGGCAGCCGCTGGGCGGGTTGATGGGCGAGGGCACGTCGCCGGGCAAGACGATGCGCTGGCGCTTCGAGTCCGGGTCCACGACCGGAACGGCGGAGAGGAGGGCCTGCGTGTATGGATGCTTGGGCTGCGTGACGACGGCCTTGGACGCGGCGGTCTCGACGACCTTGCCGAGATACATCACCACGACGCGATGGCTGATGTGCTCCACCACCGCGAGGTCGTGCGCGATGAAGAGGTAGGCCAGCCCGTGCTCGCGCTGGAGGTCTTGCAGGAGGTTGATGATCTGCGCCTGCACGGAGACATCGAGCGCGCTGACCGGCTCGTCGCAGACAATCAGCTTCGGCTCCACCGCCAGCGCGCGGGCGATGCCGATGCGCTGCCGCTGGCCGCCGCTGAACTCATGCGGGTAGCGCTGCGCGTGCTGCGGGTTCAAGCCCACGTCCTTGAGCAACTGCCCGATGCGCGCCTCGCGCGCCTGCTCGTCCGCGACGAGGTGGTGGATGTCCAACGCCTCGCCGATGATTTGGCCGACGGTCATGCGCGGGTTCAGCGAGCCGACGGGGTCCTGGAAAATCATCTGGAACCGCCGCCGCCGCTCGCGCAACGCCGCGCCCTCCAGCGTGGTGATGTCCTCGCCTTCAAAGGTGACGCTGCCGCCGGTCGGCTCGAGCAGGCGGATGATGGCGCGGCCCAAGGTCGTCTTGCCACAGCCGCTCTCGCCCACGAGGCCGACGGTCTCGCCCGGCGCGACGGTGAGGCTCACGTCATCCACGGCCTTCACCCACGCGTTCACACGGCTGAAGACCCCGTGCTTGACCGGGAAGTGGACTTTGAGATTGCGGACTTCCAGCAGGTTCATGGGCGCGAGGCTAGCTGGAAGGCCGGGAGAGTTCACGGGGCAAATCACGCGCACCGTGAAGGACTCGTAGGATTTGAACTCGGTCAGGGAGTGCCCGGTAGAAAATCAGGTGCCGGGGAAAACCGCGCACGCGCCAAGAGCGCACTTCAGGGAAGCCCAAGTCGGCTCGGCAACGGCCCATGCCCGGATTGGCGGCGAGGAACTCAAACGTATCGTAAGCCGCGACCAGAAACCGGCGTGCGGCGCGAGGGTTCCAACTGCGGATGTAGCGGGCAACCCCTTGCAAGTCGCAGAAGATGAACTCGCTCTCCTCCCAGCGCGGGGTCATTCGAGCGAGGCGAGGATGCGGTCAATGTTGGCGCGGTCGCCGGGGACGAACTTGCCGGCGAGCGCCTCGGACAGCTTCTCGCGCACGCCGGGCGGCGTCTCCTCGTCCTGCCACAGCAACGCCTCCAACTCGTCCCGCTCGCGGCTGGGGAGGTGGTCAATCGCGTTCTTGATTTCGGCCACTGTGCTCATGGATGGAAAATAGTCGCGGGTCGCACTGGGCGTCAACTGCCCGGCGCGACGGTGAGGCTCACGTCATCCACGGCCTTCACCCACGCGTTCACACGGCTGAAGACCCCGTGCTTGACCGGGAAGTGGACTTTGAGATTGCGGACTTCGAGGAGGTTCAAAGGCGGGTGAGCGTCAAGGTTCGGGGATGTCGAGCGCGCGGCAAATCTTGCGGGCCAGGATGTCGGGAATCTCCGAGTGGCGGGGGACTGGCTCGCGCCGTTCGGTCTGGGGATTCCAGTAAATCGTGTGGGAGCCGCCCTCGCGCTTGAATGGCCGACCGTGCTTTTCCAAGTGGCGGATGAGTTCCCGGCGTTTCACGCGAGTTCCAACACTTGGGTGTCCTTGGACATTGCGCGGATGGCGTCCTCGCGACGGTCTTCCAACAGCAGGTCAATCGCGTCGCGCAGGCTTTGAACGCAATCTTCGACAGTCTCGCCCTGTCCGTTCGCCTCGGGAAACTCCGGGCAGAAAGCGACGAACCACTTGCCCTCGCGATGAACCTGAGCGGTGATTTTGAGCTTCATGTCTGTTCTCTACCCTGTTCAGCGGCTGAACTCAACCTTGCACAATTCGGCCGGCAAATCGAAATAGCCCTGCACTGCATCGGCGACCATCGCTTGCAATTCCGCGAAGCTGTCGCCCTGCGTGGTGATGCCGCCACCGCCCGGCGCGTCCCAACGGGCGACGTAGCCGCCGGTCTCGTGGCAAGCCTCAATGCTGAAAGTGATTTCGGTCATGGAGTGTGGGCGCAAGTTAAACGCGTTCACCGTGCTTCTTCAAGCTGGCGAGATAGCCGCCGATGGCGTGCTGAATGTTGGTCAGCGCCTCCTGCCGCGTCGCGCCCTGCGAAATGCAACCTGGCAGCGTGGTGCACTGGCCACGAAGGTGCCGTCCTCGTGAAGCTGGACGATGGTGCGGAATTTCATGGGGAGAGAGTAAGCCACTTCTGCCCGCAAACACAACGGCGGCTTGAATGTCATCGCGCTCAAGAAACGCGTAGTCGGCGAGAATCTCCTCGTAGCTGACCCGGCACTGTGGAGCTCCAGCACGTCCTTCACACGCAAGCGCTGCCCGCGAACTCACGGTCTGCCGCCGCACCGGCACGGTTTAATCGTGTGCACTCCAGCGGTTGGCCTCGGCGCATGGGGGCTATTGACCGTTCCGCTCTCGCCTCTCTCCCCTTCAATGATTTGTGCAACGGAGCGCACTCCTCCGCCGGGGCCCGGGGGCATGGTCGTTGGCAGCAGTCGCTATACTCCATCGTGGCCGAGTCTCGTTTTCACTTCGTATCATCGGAACGGCTTGATAGTCTGAGGTGTCGATTGTCGGGTGCGCAATTGACCGGACAAGATGGAATCAAACGAAACGCCACACCGCATCGACGCTCCTCGCAGGACTTGGCTGCGGCGTGCCTTCAAAAGACTGTGCTACGGGCTCTATCTGGCCGTGCTTCTGGAGTTGGTCCTCCAGGCGTTCTACTACGTCGGCAACCGGACGTTCCTGTTCCGACGGACGGCCGTTCCCATTTATCGGATGGATGAGCACATGGGTTTCTCTGTAAAACGAGACCTTGAATTCCACCATGTAACGGGAGAATTCGACACCTTCCTCCATACCAACCACGAAGGGTTTCGGACCTCTTCCGCACATGAGGAATACGCCATTCCCAAGCCGGCCACGAAATTTCGCGTCATGCTGCTCGGGCCTTCCTTTGCCTTCGGGTGGGGAGTGAACCAGGAAGATACTTTTGCCCGGCAGCTCACTGCGAAGCTCCGTGATGCGGCTCTCGCGGTCGGAAGGGAGGTGGAGGTCATAAACGCGGGCGTGCCGGCGGTGCCGCCGGCCAACCAGCTTCAGTGGTATGAGCGCTACGGTCGGAGGTTTGCGCCAGACATGGTGATCCAGTTCATCTACGGCAGCATGTGGGTGAACGAGTCGCCAGCCACTGACTCCTTTCAAGTGGATGAACAGGGATTCCTGCGGCGCTCCAACGTGTCTGCTCGTCGAAAGTTCCAAGAGTGGGCGAAAAACTTTGCGACAGTTTACTACGGCTGGATCGCTTCCACAGCCCTTCGTTCAAAGTCAGGTAGCCTACCGAGTGGTGAGGTGGTTGGTGCGGGCCGGGCACTGGTGCAGCAATTTCAATTCGATCCGGCTCGTGAAGCAACGCGCCGGTCCGTCCGCTATTATGACCGTCTCAAGGCAAGCGTTGCAGACGGCAACGCTCGGTTAGTCGTCGTCCACTTCCCTCTGAGCTACGTGGTGCATCGGGGCGATATGAGCCGGTGGAGTCATCTCGGAGTGCGCAATGTCGAGGAACAGGTCAGTGCGAATGAAGAGTTTTGCGCCTTCCTCCGGGCGCGGTCGGTTTCCTGTCTGAACCTCACGGACGCGTTGATGAAGGAGGCGGAGCGCTCTCCAGAGCGGTTGTATTACTGGCTCGACATCCATTGGACACCCAAGGGCAACCGGGTTGCCGCCGAGACCGTTGCACGCTTATTGCAGGAAAATTCACCCGCAAAGAAAGCGTCCGACTAGGCTGCGCTCGTTTGACACCACGGACATCTTGCCCACCGTCCGGCTCGACTCCCCTCAACTCCGGGACTTCCTGCGCGCAGTCGCCTTGCGCCATGGCGCTGCACGTCGCTGCGGATTGCCGCTTGCTGCCCTTTCGAGGCGGCGATAGGTTCCGCCTGTGAGCATCGAAGTGCTGCAATCCGAAGTCAGGGCGATCGCCCCGGAGGAGCGCCTTCGGCTGATGGCCTTCATGGTGGCGATGGAAGACAACAGCCGCGCCGACTACGCCGCCAGCCTCGCGCAACGGATTGACGACGCCTCCCCCGACCGCTGGCGGACGTTGGAACAATGCGAGAGCGCCCCGTCCCCACAGTCTCCATGAACTACCGCGAGCGAATCACCATTGACCCTCGGATTCGCAGCGGCAAGCCGTGCATCCGGGGCACTCGCATCACCGTGGCGGACGTGTTCGATTATCTCGGCGGCGGGATGACGGTGGCCGAGGTGCTGGCGGATTTCCCCGACCTCGCTCCGCAGGACATACAAGCGTGCTTCGCCTTCGCCGCCGACCGGGACCGCCGCCTGAACGTCGTGCCCCATGAAGTTGCTGTTTGACGAGAACCTCTCGCCGCGACTGGCGCGCGATTTGGCAGAGCAGTTTCCCGGTAGTGCTCATGTGCGCGAGTGCGGGTTGCTGGGCCACTCGGATGAGGAAGTTTGGGAATACGCCCGTGCCCACGGCTTCACGCTGGTGTCCAAGGATTCTGATTTCCAGCAACGCAGCTTCATTTACGGCCCGCCGCCCAAGTTGGTCTGGCTGCGTATCGGGAATTGCACGCGGCAGCAGGTGATTGACCTCATCACCACTCACGAGACAGACATCCGCGCTTTCGACGCAGATGCGTTTGAGTCCGTGCTGGTCCTTTCGTAGCGCGATGCCCCGCCGAGGAGGCCGCGCGCTGGTTTACTTTCAATACGGACACCGCACCCACCGGCCCGGCTCGACTTCCACCAGCTCCGGCGATTTCTGCGAGCAGTCGCTTTGCGCCTTGGGGCAGCGCGGGTGGAAGCGGCAGCCGCTGGGGAACTGGCCGAGGTTGGGCACGTTGCCGGGGATGGCCTGGAGGCGCTCCAGCTCGTGGCCGAGCTGCGGCACGGAGTTCATCAAGGCCTGCGTGTAGGGGTGCAGCGGGCGCTGGAGCAGGGCGCGCGCGGGGGACAGCTCGACGATTTGCCCGGCATACATCACGGCCACTCGGTCGGCGATGTCGCCCACGATGCCGAGGTTGTGCGTGATGAGCAGGATGCTCATGCGCAGGCGGGCCTTGAGGTCGCTTAGCAGCTCGAGGATTTGCGCCTGGATGGTCACGTCCAGCGCGGTGGTCGGCTCGTCGGCCACGAGGAGCTTCGGTTCGCTGGCCAGCGCCATCGCAATCATGATGCGCTGCTGCATGCCGCCGGACATCTGGTGCGGGTAGTCGCGGATGCGCGACTCGGGCGCGGGGATGCCGACGAGTTTCAGCAGGCGGATGACTTCGTCGTCGGTGGCGAACTGCGGGCGGTGGAGCTTGAGCGATTCCTTGATTTGGTTCCGACGCGGAAGACGGGATTCAGCGAGGCGCTCGGTTCCTGAAAGACGTAGCTCACCACGCCGCCGCGGATGGAGCGCAGTTCGCGCTGGTCCATCTTCAGCACGTCGCGGCCGTTCAGCAGAATCTCACCGCCGACGTAGCGCGCGGGCGGCGTGGGCACGAGGCGCGCAATGGAGAGCGCGGAAACGCTCTTGCCGCAGCCGCTCTCGCCCACGAGGCAGAGCGTCTCGCCCTCGGCGATGGTGAAGGACACGCCGTTCACGGCGCGCACGGCGTCCCGGCCGGTGCCGAATTCGAGCTGGAGGTTGCGGATGTCGAGGAGCATGGGAATGGCGAGTGGCGAATTTCGAATGGGGAATGCTAGGCCGCGCGCGCTCGGAGCACAGGTTCGACATTCGCAATTTGGAATTCGCAATTCATGTGCTCTTGGTATCCGCCGCATCTCGTAAGCCGTCGCCGAGGAAGTTGAAAGCCAGAACGGTGACGAAGATGGCGGCGCCGGGGGCGAGGAGCCACGGGTAGTTGCGGAGGTGCTCGGTGTTTTGCGCGGCGGTGAGCATGTTGCCCCAGCTCGCCTGCGGTTCCTGGATGCCGACGGCGAGGTAGCTGAGGACGACTTCGCCGAGGATGTAGTAGGGCACGCTGAGGGTCGCGGCGACGATGACGTAGCTGAACGTGCTTGGGAGAATGTGCCTTGTGATGATGCGCCACGGGGTCGCGCCGAGAGCGCGGGCGGCGAGGACGAACTGGCGTTCGCGCAGGCTCAGGGCCATGCCACGAACCACACGCGCCATGCTCGCCCAGCCGATGAAACTGAGGATGACGATGATCATCGCGTAGGCCTGCGTGGAGGAGATGTTCGAGGGGAAGGTGTTGCGCAGCGCGAGGATGAGGTAGAGCGATGGGATGGACATGATGAGTTCGCACACGCGCATGATGCCGGTGTCAATGCGCCCGCCGAAGTAGCCGGAGATGCCGCCGTTGAGCATCCCAAAGCTGAACGACAGCGTGATGCCGATGAGGCCGATGCTCAGGGAAATCTGCGAGCCGTAGAGGATGCGCGAGCAGACGTCGCGGCCGTATTGGTCGGTGCCGAACAGGTAAATGGGGTGGCTTTTCTCGCCGGTGCCGAAGAGGTGTGTCTGGCACGGAATGAGGGCGAAGAGCTTGTATTTGTCGCCCTGCACGAAGAGGCGGATGGGCTTCGTGTCGCTGGCGATGGGGGCGTATTTGAACTGCCCTTCCTTTTGCTCCCAGCGCGGGACGACCAGCCGCAAGCCATCGAACTTCGGGAGAATCGGCGGGTGGAAGAAGCGGTCGCGGTCGTCGCTCTCGTAGTGATACGGCGCGACGAAGCCCGCAAGCACCGCCATGAGATACAGCACCGCGAGGATGATGCCGCCGGCCATGGCCGAGCGCCGCGCGCGGAGGCGCTTCCAGAAAAGCTGGCGCGGCGAGAGCGGGGCGTTGGTGGCTGGCTCGCTCATTCCTTCAATCGTATCCGCGGGTCGCTCCACGCCAGCATTACGTCCGCGACGAAGTTGCCGACGATGAGCAGCGCCGTCGCCATGACCACCGAATCCACCACGAGCATCGAGTCCTTCGCGGTGTAAGCCTCGATGGTCAGGCGACCCAGGCCGGGCCAGGCCATGATGTTCTCGACGATGAACGCGCCGGAGAGCAGGCCCGCCAACGAGTAGCCGAAGATGGTGAGCAGCGGGTTGATGGCGTTGCGCAGCGCGTGCTTGTAGATGACCCAACCCTCCGGCAGGCCCTTGGCGCGCGCGGCGGTGACGTATTCAGCGCGCAGGGTATCGAGCAGGTTGGAGCGCATCTGGCGCATGATGCCGGCGAGCGAGCTGGCCGAGAGCACCAGCACCGGCAGCACGAGATGATGCGCGCGGTTCCAAAACCGCTCGGTCGGCGACATCAGGTCGTAGAGCGATCCTTGCGCGCCGCCGATGGGAAACCAACCGGTCGCCGCCGCGAACATCAGCGCGAGCAGGGCGAGGAGGATTTCTGGAATGGAAAGCCCGACGAACGCGATGAGCGAGCACGCGCGGTCCACGAGTGAATCCTTGTTCACCGCCGCCCAGATGCCCAGCGGCACGGCGATGCACCACGCGACCACCGTGGCGAAGAACGACAGCAGAAACGTGTTCCACAGCCGCGCCGTGATGAGGTCCGTGGCGGAGATCTTGTATTGGATGGAATAGCCGAAATCGCCGGTGGCGACGTTCTTGAGCCAGTGGAGGTATTGGACATACCACGGCTGATCGAGGCGGAACTTGGCGAGGAGCTTCTCGACGGTCTCGGGGGAGATTTGCGGGTTTTGCTTGAGGCTTTGCAGGTAGCCGCCCGGGGTGAGCGACATGAGCAGAAACGTGAGCAGCGAGACCCCGAGGAGTATCGGAATCATGTGCAACAGACGTTTCAGGATGAACGTGCCCATGCGTCGGCGAAGCCTATTGACGTCGCGGGCCGGCTCCAAGCTTCATCGTGCTGCCGCAAGGAAGGGATTCCCTTTTTTTTTGAGGTGTGACAGCGTCACGGCGGCCTGATTGTAGGCTTCCGAAACCGAGCTGCTGCAACCGCGTCGCGCGCCCGTGGGCGCGGCCCGAGGCCGAGCAACTTACTGAAATGAAAAACAACATAACCGTGGTGTGTGGTGGTGGTGGCTTCATTGGCGGCCATCTGGTGGCAGATTTGCGGCGGCAGGGCATCGGCCCGATTCGCAGCGTGGATGTGAAGCCGTTCGGCGACTGGTATCAGAAGTTTGATGGCGTGGAGAACCTGGTGCTCGATTTGCAGGACCGGGCGGCCTGCGAGCAGGCGATGCGGGGGGCATCCGTGGTTTACAATCTCGCCGCCGACATGGGTGGCATGGGCTTCATCGAGAACAACAAGGCGCTCTGCATGTTGAGCGTGCTCATCAACACCCACCTGCTCATGGCGGCGAAGGGAGCGGGGGTGGACCGGTTCTTTTACGCGTCGTCGGCGTGCGTTTACAACGGGTCGAAGCAGAAGGATCCTTCCATCACGGGGCTCAAGGAGGAGGATGCTTATCCCGCGCTCCCCGAGGATGGCTACGGCTGGGAAAAGCTTTTCAGTGAGCGCATGTGCCGCCATTTCCGTGAGGACTATGGCATCGCGACGCGCGTGGCCCGTTATCACAATGTGTATGGTCCGGAAGGCACCTGGGATGGCGGACGCGAAAAGGCCCCCGCCGCCGTCTGCCGCAAGGTCATTGCCGCCAAGCTCTCGGGGAAGCATGAGATTGAGATTTGGGGCGATGGCAACCAGACGCGGTCGTTCATGTATATCGACGACTGCCTCAAGGGCACGCAGATGCTGACGCACAGCGATTTCATCGAGCCCATCAACATCGGCAGTTCGGAGAAAGTGACCATCAACCAGCTCGTGGATGTCGCCGAGTCCATCGCCGGCATCAAACTTCAGCGCAACTACAAGCTGGACGCACCCAAGGGCGTGAACGGGCGCAACTCCGACAACACCCTCATCCAGAAAGTCTTCGGCTGGGAGCCGTCCATCTCGCTCCGCACAGGTTTGGAAAAGACCTACGCATGGATTTACGAGCAGATGGTCAGCCAGGCGAAGTCCAAGTAGCCAGCGGAAACACCAGTAGTGCTTTGCGCGTCGGTCTGGCAAGGGCCGGCGCGTTTAGTTTTAGCGAATGAGAATCCTGCTGCTTAATCAATGCTTCCACCCGGATGTGGCATCCACGGCCCAGCACCTCTCTGATTTCGGTGCTGGTCTGGCGGAACGCGGTCATCAGGTCACGGCCATTGCCAGCCGCCGAGCTTATGACCGGCCCGAGCAACGCTTCCCGGCCACGGAAACCTGGCATGGCGTGGACATCCGACGGCTTCCCGCCACAGGTCTGGGCAAGGGGGCCAAATGGAAGCGGGCCGTGGACTTCGGTTCCTTCAGCGCGGCCTGCACACTGCGTTTGCTGGCCTCCCCTCGCTATGACGCCGTGGTCGCGCTGACCTCGCCTCCGTTGGTGTCTTATCTGGCCGCGTGGTTCTGCCGACTGCGGGGGGCAAAGCTCTTCTACTGGGTGATGGACATGAATCCGGACGAGGCGGTGGCTGCCGGGTGGCTGCGTGAGGGCAGCCTGCCGACGCGCGCCTTGGAAGCCATGTCCCGCTTCAGCCTCCGGCAATCGCACCGCGTCATCGCCTTGGACCGCTATATGCGGGACAAGATTGTGGCCAAGGGGGTGCCTGCCGAGCGCGTCGCTGTTATCCCGCCGTGGGCACATGATGAAGCCGTGCGTTTCGACGCGGCAGGCCGGGCCAAATTCCGCGCGGCTCACGGGCTGGAAGGCAAATTCGTCATCATGTATTCGGGCAATCACAGCCCGGTGCATCCGCTGAACACGCTGATGGAGGCAGCGCGTCAGCTTGCAGCGGACGCACGCTATGTCTTCTGTTTTGTGGGCGGTGGCAGCGAGCATCCCAAGGTTAAAAAATTCGCGGCGGAAAACGGATTGAAGAACATCCTCTGCCTGCCCTACCAGCCACTGGCCGAACTAGCCGGCTCGCTTTCGGCCGCCGACCTGCATGCGGTGGTAATGGGCAACCCCTTCGTCGGGATGATTCACCCCTGCAAGATTTACAACATACTCACCGTCGGTGCACCGGTGCTCTATGTCGGTCCGGAGCCCAGCCATCTGGCGGACATCCTGGCTGGCATGGGCGCTTCACCGCACACCGGGCGGGTCGCTCACGGTGACACAGCAGGTGCCGTGGCTCACATCCATCGCATGGCCGCGCTGGGCACGCGGGGCGAGCCCGGGTTGTTCGCACGGACCGCCGCTCAGTTCTCCGTCCACGCGCTGCGGCCCCGGCAAATCGATCTCCTGGAGAGCAGTCTGGGCAAGGTGTAGGCCGGCTCCGCTCCCCCGTCCACTTCTTCAGCCAGCCCACCCCCGGCGCCGCAAGGCACGCGTCGCCAAAAAAAGGCCCGCCCCACGTCGGAACGCGGAGCGGGCCAAACTCAATGCGGACAGACTCCAAGTCCGTCCAGCGAAGGCTTACTTGTCCTTCTTCTTGGCAGGAGCGGCGACAGGGAGGCCGGCGTCCTTCATCTTCTTCTTGTCGTCGTCGCTGATCTTGGCGCTCTCATCCTTGTCGAGCTTGCCATCCTTGTTCAGGTCATACTTGTCGGTGATTTCCTTGAGGACCTTTTTCTGGTCGTCGGTCAAGGGCTTCTTTTCCTTCTTCTCCGCGGCGCTGACGGTGAGGGCCGTGGCGGTCAGGAGACCGAGGGCGATGATGGTGAATTTCTTCATAGTGTAACTGCGTTGTTTTTGTTTATGCCGGCTAGGCCGACGGTTATGCAGACGAAGGGGGGGAGGGACAGGTTACAAGCGGGGAGAGGCACTCCGACCGGCCCGAGTTGGCCATCGAAAAGCAAACCGCCGCCGGACCCAGTCCGGCGGCGGTTGGAAACGGAATGGATGACCGGTCAAGGCTCGGCCAGAATCTTGGCGCGCTCTTGATGATACTGACGGGGCGTCAGCTTGTCCGTGAGGTAGAGCTGAAGGAGTTCCTTGAGTCGTTGCTCCTTGGGCTTGACCGGACCCTTCTTGATTTCGGGGGGGACGGTCTTGGGTGCAGCGGGGGACGCCGGGCTCGTGGCCACCGGGACCGGAGTAGTCATGGTTCCGGCGGGGGGGGCGGGTTTCTTCGCGGCAGCAGCGGCCTTGCGCTCCTCCTCGAGACGCTTGCGCTCCATCTCCTTCAGGCGGACTTCAATCTCCGCCTTCTTCTTGGCCTCCGCCTTGAGCGCGGCCTCGGCGTCGGCTTTGGCCTTCGCGTCGGCTTTGATCTTCTCCTCGGCCAAACGCTTCGCTTCCCGCTCGGCCTTCACTTTGGCCTCCGCCTCCATCTTCACACGGGCGAGTTCCGCTTCGCGCTGGGCGCGGGCTGAATCTTCCGCTGCTTTTTGAGCCGCTTTCATGACGGCCTCGGCATCGGCCTTCGCCTTGCGATCGGCCTCCATGCGGATGCGCGCCTCGGCCTTGGCCCGGGCCTCGGCTTCCTCGGCTGCTTTGCGCTGCAAGGCGGCCGCAGCTTCGCGTTGCTTGAGCTCCATCTCCGCCTGCAGCTTGGCGTTGCGCTCCGCCTCGGCGAGGGCCTTCTTCTCCAATTCCGCCTTCATCTTGATCTGGGCTTCGGCTTGGCGGGCGGCTTCCAACTGCGCCTGGCGGAGGGTCTCAATCCTAGCGTCGGCGGCGGCCTTGGCTTGACGGGCGGTTTCTGCGGAGAGTTTGGCACGGTTGGCCGCTTCCGCTTCCTGCATCTTGCGCAGGGCGGCTGCTTCTTCGGCCGCCTTGCGCTCGGCGGCTTCGCGGATTTTCAGCTCGGCGCGGGCTTTGGCCTCGGCTTCCTCGCGGGCCTGTTTGTCTACGGCCATCTTGGCAAGGCGTTCGGCTTCCGCCTTCTTTTCAATTTCCATCTTGGCCTTCGCCTCCGCAGCGGCCTTCTTGTCCGCCTCAGTCTTGGCCAGCCGCTCGGCCTCAACCTTCTTCGCTAGCTCTGCTTTGGCTTGAGCTTCCGCCAGCTTGCGTTCGGCTTCTGCCTTGGCAGCCTGCTCGGCCTGCATCTTGGCCAGCCGCTCTGCCTCGGCTCGGGCTTTCTTGTCCGCCTCCATCTTTGCCAAGCGCTCGGCCTCAACCTTCTTGGCCAGTTCCGCTTTGGCCTTGGCTTCGGCGAGCTTGCGGTCGGCTTCTGCCTTGGCGGCCTGTTCGGCCTGCATCTTCTTGTCGGCCTCGAGCTTGGCTTTGGCTTCCGCCGCGGCCTTCTTGTCGGCTTCAAGTTTCGCCAGCCGCTCGGCTTCGACTTTCTTGGCGAGTTCCGCCTTGGCCTTGGCTTCGGCGAGCTTGCGTTCGGCTTCCGCCTTGGCGGCCTGTTCGGCCTGCATTTTGGCCTGCCGTTCGGCTTCGGCTTTGGCCTTCTTGTCCGCTTCGATCTTCGCCTTGGCATCGGCTGCCTGGCGCTGGGCTTCGTTCATGGCGGCGCGTTCGGCGGCGATTTTGGCCAAGCGGTCGGCTTCGGCCTTGGCCTTTTTGTCCGCCTCCATTTTGGCTTTGGCTTCGAGGGCCGCCTTCCGGTCGGACTCGAGCTTCGCCAAACGGTCCGCTTCAGCCTTCTTTTCCGCCGCCAGCTTGGCCTCCTTTTCGGCCTTTTGTTTGGCGAGGCTCAGGGCCTTGGCCTTTTCCGCTTCAATTTGGGCCTGCTTGGCGGCTTCGGTCTTGGCCTTGAGGTCGGCTTCCATCTTGGCCTTGGCGGCAAGGGCTTTTTGGTCGGCTTCGATCTGGGCAAGCCGCTCGGCTTCAGCGCGGGCTTTCTTTTCGGCTTCGAGTTTGGCTTTGGCTTCGGCGGCGGCTTTCTTGTCGGCTTCGAGCTTGGCCAGGCGCTCGGTTTCCGCCCGCTTCTCGGTCTCGAGTTTGGCTTTTTTCTCCGCTTCAATCTTGGCTTTCGCTTCTTGCTCGGCTTTGCGGGCGGCTTCCTCGGCGGCCTTTTGCTTGGCGGCGGCTTCCATGGCCTGGGCGCGTTTGGCGGCTTGGGCGTCAGCAGCGGCCTTTTTCTCGGCTTCCTCGCGGGCCTTGCGCTCGGCAGCGGCTTTCGCCTCGGCTTCTGCCTTCATGCGGCGTTCGGCGTCGAGCTTGGCTTGGCGTTCGGCGGCGGCTTTTGCGTCGGCCTCAGCCTTCATCTTCTTCTCCGCTTCAGCACGGGCCTGGGCTTCGGCACGGGCTTTTTTCTCGGCTTCGGCTTTGGCCTTGGCTTCGGCTTCGGCGCGGGCTTGGGCTTCTAGCTTGGCCTTCTTCTCTGCTTCGGCCTTGGCTTTGGCTTCTTGTTCGGCTTTGGCCTTGGCCTCGGCGAGGGCTTTGGCTTTGGCGGCCTCGGCGGCGGCGGTGGCGGCGGCATTGGCGGCTTGGACGGCTTCGGCCTCAACTGCGGCTTTTTGGTTGGCGAGGTTTTTGGCGAGTTGGGCGACTTCAGCTTTCTGCCGGGCGGCGGTGGTGGCGGCGGTGGCGGCTTGCCGGGCGGCAGTGAGTTCGGCAGTGGCTTTTTGGAGGGCGGCCTCGGTGTTGCGAACGGCGTTGCGGGCTTGTTCTTCGGTGCGGGCACTGGCTTGTTCGGCGGCTTGGGCGGCGGCAAGGGCGTCGGCCTTGGCCTTCAGTGCGTTCTGGCTGGCGAGTTTGGATTGGTTGAGGGCTTCGCTGGCCTTGGCGACTTTGGCGGTCTCGGCATCTGCGGCTGCACGGGCCTCTGTGGCGGCCTTGGCTGCGGATTCGGCGTGGCGCTTGGCGTTCGCGGCTTGGCGGCTGGCTTCGGAGAGGGATTTGTTTGCCGCATCAGCGGCGCTTTGGGCGGTCTTGGCTGCGTCAGCGGCGGCTTTGGCGGCGGCTTTGGCGGCGTTGAGACGGTCTTGCGCGGCGCGGGCGTTGCGGGAGGCGGTCTCGGCGTAAACGGTCGCGGCTTGCAGGGCGGCTTGGGCTTCGCGCTCGGGCTTGTTCTTCACTGCGGCGGCGTAACCCTCCTTGGCGCGGATGGCGTCGGCGGCGGTTTTGTTTGCGGCGACGAGGGTGGCTTCCAGTTCGGTGATGGAGGCGGTGCCCGTTTTGGCGGCGGCGGCGGCTTGGGTGGCGCGGGTGGCGGCGGCTTGGGCTTCGGTCTGCGCGCGGGCTTCGGCTTGGGCGAGGCGATTGGCTTCCGCTTGGGCGGTGGCGGCGGTGTCAGCTTGGGCTTTGGCAGTGGCCTCGGCAGCGGCTTTGTTTTTGGCGAGGGCGTCAGCGGCTTGGAGGTGGCGGCGGGCGTCTGCTTCGGCCTTGGCCTTGGTCTCGGCTTCGGTGTTGGCGAGGGCGGCGGCGGCGGTCTTGGTGGCGGCCTGTGCGGATTTCAAGCCGCTGGCTTCGCGGTTGGCGGTGGTGCGGGCTTTGTCGAGTGCGCTGTCGGCCTGGGCTTCGGCGGCTTGCGCGCGTTGCACGGCGTCGGTGGCGTTCTTTTGCGCGGCTTGAGCGGCTTGGGCCTCAGCGGCGGCGCGGGCGGCATCGGCGGCGGCGGCTTGGGCGTCGGATTTGGCGCGGGCGGCCCAACCGGCGGGATCGGTCTTGCGGGCTGCGAGTTCTGCGGCGCGTTTGGTTTCCTCGGCTTGTTTGGCAGCCTTGAGGTCGGCCTGGCGGCGGGCCTCGGCGTCGGCTTGGGCTTTCTTTTCCGTGTCTGATTTGGCTTTGGCAGCGGCTTCGGCTTGAGATTTGGCCTGCCGGTCGGCTTCGAGTTTGGCCTTGCGCGTGGCTTCGGCTTTGGCGGCGGCTTCGGCTTGGGCTTTCTTGTCAGCTTCGATCTTGGCGCGTTGGGCGGCAGCGGCCTCGGCTTTGGCTTTGCGTTCTTTTTCGGCGCGAATGAGGGCTTCCGCTTTGGCGCGGGCGGCAGCTTCCTTTTGGGCGTCTTGGTCGGCCGAGGCGGTGGCTTTGGCTTTGGGATCGGCGGCACGTGTGAGGATCGGCGCGAAGCACAGGCTGCCGGCAAGCAGGATGGCAAGGACGGTCAATTTGAATAGCTGCATAGGGGGGAGGTTGTAACGAAAGGGGGCGGTGGATCAACTTGAATTCCGTCCATCAGAGGCGGGGAAAAGCTGTTGCCAATACTTCGGCCACGGATAACGGAGCAGGGTGCGGGCGATGATGCCGTGGACTTGGCTGCGGGTGGTTTTCAGCGTGAGCCGGGGGTCGAGCACGTTGGCGGTGCGCAGCTTCTCGATGGTTTTGACGCCGATCAAGACGGGCCAGGCGCAGGCGAGGCGGACGCGCACGAATCGGCGGGGCAGGGCGTTGGTGTATTCCCAGCCGGCGGCGAGGTGCGCTTGTGCCTGATCGAGGTAGCTGTGGTAGAGCGCCCGGAACTCGGGTTCGTTGGCGGGTTCGAGCAGGTCGGAGGGACGCAGGCCGATGGCCAGCAGGCGATCCTCCGGTAGGTAGCACCGGCCTTGGCGCAGATCGCGGGGGAGGTCGCGCAGGATGTTGACGAGTTGCAGCCCTTTGCCGAAACGCACGCCGTCGTGCAGCAGCTTGGCCTCATCCAACGGCGTGCCGGGGAAGAGGTGGGCGCGGCAAATCCGGGTCCAGTATTCGCCGACGCAGCCGGCGACACGATAGGTGTAGTCGTCCAGCTCGGCTTCCGTGTGCAACGCGGCGATGACTTTCTCCGAGGCCCCATGGAAGCGGGTGAGGTCGAGTTCCTGTCCGCTGGTGATGGTGTGCAGGACTTCGCGGATGCGCTGCTGGTCGGAATAGGTGAAGCGTTGGAACACGCCGAGCGCTTCCTCCACGCGTTCAAGCAGCATGCGTTCGCCGGGAACGCTCTGCCGTTCGGCCAGCGTGCCGAAGTTGACCGGGATGAGCCGGGTGCCGGCGATGCGCTCGCGCAGCATTTGCAAGGCGTGAAGTCGATCCGTCATCGGGACGAGTTCCGTGTCCGCGATGGTGTCCGTGGCGCGGGCCAGCAGGTAGGCGAGCCCGATTTGCGGGCGCACGGCCACGGGGAGCACGCGCAGGGTGAGATAGAAGGAGCGGGAGACATCGCGCAGCAACGCCGTGAGCAGCGGTGATTGCGGATGCGGAATGGCGGCGGCGGCGTAGCCTGACTCGCTCATGCTGGCTGGACGTTGCGTTGCAATAGGGCCCGGCTTCCGCACTTCACGGAGGTGGCGGTGCGCGGAGAATGCGAGAACCGGACCATTTTTCAAGGGGCAAAGTTGCCGGTCGAAGGCAGGGATTAAGCTGACGGCGGAGAGCCAAGGCGGCTCCCGCCCAGCGGCTCACGCGATCCGCATCGTCAGCCCGCCGTCAATCGTCACGGTGTCCCCGGTGATGTAGTCATTCTTCACGAGCGCGAGGATGAGGTCCGCCACTTGCGCGGGCGTGCCTTCGCGCTTGAGCGGAATGCGCTGCTCCAGGTTCAGCCGCTTCTGTTCGGGCGACATTTTCTCGTGGAAGCGAGTGCGGATGACGCCGGGGGCGACGCAGTTGACGCGGATGTTGTCCGGCGCAAACTCGCGCGCGAGCCCGCGAGTGAGGTGCGGAATCGCGCCCTTCACGGCCTGATAGGCGATGTGGCTGGGCGTGGCCAGTTTGCCGGCGGTCGAGGAAATGAGGATGATGGCTCCCTCGCGCTTCGGCTTCATGTGTGGAATGGCCGCGCGGCAGAGGTAGAAAATCGCATGAACGTGGATGTCAAACGCGCCGTGCCATGCCTCGGGTGTCAGCTCAAACAGCCCGCCGTTCACCGGACCGCCGGCGGAGTGAATGAGCACATCCACGCCGCCGAGTCGTTGCGCGGTTTCCGCGACGCAACGCGTGGCCTCTTCCGGCTTGGCACAGTCGGCCAGGATTAATTCGCAGCGGCGGCCCAACGCCTGGATTGCTGCGCGCGTCTGCCGCGCGTCGTCATCTTCGCCCCGCCCGATGATGGCGACATCTGCCCCCTCGCGGGCCAAGGCCACCGCCGCCGCCGCGCCAATGCCCCGGGTGCCACCGGTGACCAAACCAACTTTGCCATTGAGTTGCATGAATGAAACTGGAGTTGAACGCCTACCAATTGAAGTGCGGCATGTTACTGACCTCGTGCAAACTGGGCGTCAACCGCAAATCGTGAGGGGCGCGCACGCACGCCAACCGCAGCGGGCACGCCACCGACCGTCCGCCGCGCTACAACACATGCACCGGCATGTCATCACCCCAGCGGGGCCGCTCGTGGACGGCGTCCAAAGAAACGGGGGCTTCCGTTGCCGGTTCGCTCAACGGCTCAATGTTCTCTGAGCCGGGCAGCACGACCCGGATCTTGTGCTGCGCCAGCATGGCCAGAAACTCAGGTGGGGCCTGCAAATCCGTCACCACCACATCAATCAGGTCCAGATCGCACAGCTTCGAAATGGACTGGCGACCGATCTTGGAGGAGTCAACGCAGAGGACGACCCGGCGGGCGGCGTTGATCATGGCGCGCTGGATCTCGATCAGCAGGCCGTGAGAATTGGTGATGCCTTCGGCAGTGATGCCCCCGCAGCTCAGAATGGCCACGTCCGCCCGGACTTTGGCAAACGCCTCGACCGCGAGCGGTCCCACCAGCACGCCCAGCCGCGGGTAAATCACCCCGCCGGTGACGAGCACCTCCAGCCGGTTGGAGGTGGAATACAAATTGGCCACCGGCAGGGAATTGGTGATGACCTGCGGGGTCTTGGCCTCCAAATGGCGGGCGACGTGGTAGCAGGTGGTGCCGGCATCAATAATTACTGTCTGATTGGGCGCGACCAAGCGGGCGCACGCCACGGCAATGGCCTCCTTCTGTTCCAATTGGTGCGTGTCCCGGCTGCTGAACGTGAATTCGTCTGATTTGGGGTCGGCCAGGCGGGCCCCTCCGTGCGTGCGCCGAATAGCGCCTTTGGATGCCAACAAGGTGACATCCCGCCGGACCGTGGAAACCGAGGTGTCCAGCAATTCGGAAAGCTCATCCAGCGAGGCGAATTCCACCTTTTGCAGGTGTTCTTCGATTCGCTGCTGGCGCTCGTCGGCTGTCATTTATCACAGGTGTGATAGATATTGGAAGATTTTGCAAGAAACTGTTTGACACTTTTTCATAAACTATCAATCTCGCGCCCAAGTATGACTGATTTGGCTCCAAAGCCACACCGGGCTGTTGTCGAACACATGGTTCGGCAAGCGGTTTACCAACGGCTGGGTAAGCCGCTCCCGCGCGCTGCCACTGCGCCTAGTCCGCTGGTGGTCAATGTCAGTGCTCGTCACTGCCACCTCACGCCGGAAGCCGTCGAGGCCCTCTTTGGCAAAGGCTATCAGCTCAAGGTCCACAAGTGGCTCTACATGGATGGCCAGTTCGCAGCCAAGGAAACCGTCACCCTCATCGGGCCACGCAGTCGGGTCATTTCCAACCTCCGCATCCTTGGGCCTTGCCGGAATCTGAACCAAATCGAGCTGGCCTACACTGATGGCATTGCGCTCGGGTTTGATCTCCCGCTCCGCAGTTCCGGGAGCATCAAGGGCACTCCGGGGTGCATGCTGATGGGGCCGGCGGGCTTTTTCGAAATGGAGCAGGGCGTCATTCGCGCCGCGCGGCATGTGCACATGCATCCGGTGGATGCGGAATTTTACGGGGTCAAAGCGGGCGACATGATGGGCCTGAAGATCGGCGGCCCCTGCGGACTGACGCTGGACGAAATGCTTGTCCGCGTGGATCCGAGCTTCAAGCTGGAGGTGCATATTGACACCGACGAGGGCAATGCCTGCAACCTGCAACCCAACACCCCGTGCCAGCTAATCAAGTAGTTTCAACCCAAACTCAAACGACAGAACACATATGAGCGAAGCAATCGGCATGATCGAAACCAAGGGCTACACCGGCAACGTCGAGGCAACCGACGCCATGGCCAAGGCCGCGAACGTCACCATCTCCAAGACCATCCCCATCGGCGGCGGCCTCATCACCGTCATCTGCCGCGGCGATGTGGCCAGCGTCAAGGCCGCTGTGGATGCCGGCTCCAAGGCTGCCGGCAAGGTTGGCGAGCTCGTCGCCGCCCACGTCCTGGCCCGCCCGCACGAAGACCTCGTCAAGGGCTTTTTGGGCGATCCGGCCCCTGCCGCGAAGAAGTAATTCCCTAGACTCCAGACCCCAAATCCTAGACCCCCACTATTATGGCTCAACAAGCGATTGGAATGATTGAATGCAAAGGGCTGTGCGCGCTTTTCGAAGCGACCGACGCCGCCCTGAAGTCCGCCAACGTCACCTTCACCGGCTGGGAAAAAGTCGGCTCGGGTTATGTCACTGGCTTCTTCCGTGGCGATGTCGCCAGCGTGAAGGCCGCCGTGGACGCCGGTGCGGCCGCCGCCTCACAGGTTGGCTCCATCGTCAGCGTGCAGGTGATTCCCCGGCCGCACGACGGCTTGAGCGGCCTCGGCAAGTGGCTGCAATGATTTACGAAATACGATTTACGAAGGACGAGTCGCGGGACTTGTCGCGCCGGTCAAGATCCAGCGCCCTCGTAAATCGTAAATCTAAAATCGTAAATTGATGAAGGTTCTCATCGCCAACATCGGCTCGACCTCGCTCAAGTGGCGCTTGTTCGACTTCTCGAACAGCGCCGAGCGGTTGCTCCACAAGGGCGGCTTCGAGCGGGTGACCGACTATCCCAAGGCGATTGAGGACTGCCTCGCGCAATTGCGGGAGGCGGGCCACATCCAGTCCGAGCGCGACTTGGCGGCGGTCGGTTTCAAAACCGTTATCGCGAAGGACGTGACCGGCTGCGTGCGGTTGGATGACCGCGTGCTCGCCGCGATGGAGGCTTACAACGGTCTCGCCCCGGCGCACAACCCGCCCTACATCACCGGCATCCGCCTGTTCGGGCAACGTCTGCCGGGCGTGCCGCTCATCGGCCTGTTCGAGACCGCGTTTTACCAATTCGCGCCGCCCGCCATGATGCGCTACGGCGTGCCACAGGCGTGGCATGACATCGGGGTGCGCCGCTGGGGCTTTCACGGCGCGAGCCACAAGTTCATCGCGGAGCGCAGTGCCCAATTGCTCGGCCGCGACGATGTCGCGCGCCGCGCGCAGAACCTCTACGTGGATGGCGGTGCCACGGCGGTGAACCAGCCGGCGTTGCGCGTGATTTCCTGCCACCTCGGCGGCAGTTCCAGCATCACCGGCATTCGCAACGGCGTCGCCATCGGCAACAGCCTGGGCATGAGCCCGCAGTCCGGTCTGCCGCACAACAACCGCGTCGGCGATCTCGACGCCGAGGCGCTGCCGTATGCGGTGAAAACGCTGGGCCTCTCCGTCGAGGAGGCACAGCGCCAGCTCTCGAAGGAAGGTGGACTCAAGGGCCTCAGCGGCGTCTCCAACGACATTCGCGACATCCAGGAAGCCGCCACCAAGGGCAACGCAAACGCGCAGCTCGCGATTGAAGTTTTTGTCAGCGAAGCCCGCCGCTGGATCGGCGGCTACTTCTTCCAGCTCAATGGTGCCGATGCGCTCGTGTTCACCGCCGGCATCGGAGAGAACCGCGCGGAATTGCGCGCCGCCATCTGTGCGGATCTCGATCAGCTTGGCATCGTCATCGACCCGGTGAAGAACGCTGCCGTGCGGGCCACCGAGGGCGTCATCAGCGCGGACACTTCGCGGGTCAAGGTGCTCGTGATTCCCACCAACGAAGAACTCGTCGTCGCCCGCGAATCCAAGCGGCTGATCGAGGCTAGGCCCTGATTTTCATTCCCAACAACTTCCAACAACAACCCCAAGCAAAAATATGGCACAACAAGCAATTGGCATGATTGAAACCCGCGGGCTCGTCGCGCTCGTCGAAGCGACCGACGCGATGCTCAAGGCCGCGAACGTCGAGCTGGCCGGTCCGATGACCCAGGTCGGCAACGCGCTCGTCACCGCTGTCATTGTCGGCGATGTCGCCGCTGTGAAGGCCGCCACCGACGCCGGCGCGCAGGCCGTCAAGGCCATCAAGGGCGAGCTCGTCAGCGTCCACGTCATCGCGCGCCCGCATAACGACGTCGAGGCCGTGCTGCCGAAGAAGAAGTAATCAGTGAGCCGGTAACCAGTGTTCAGTCGCCATGCGCGGCTGCCCTGCTGGTTGGCTGAACACTGAACACTCTACACCCTATGTTCCTCGCCAAAGTCGAAGGCGCGGTGGTCTCCACCAAGAAGGATCCGAACATGAGCGGCCGCAAGCTGCTCCTGCTCCGGCCCCAGTTGGTGGATGAGAAAGACCCGACCAAGTTCCGGGCGGGCTCCAACACCATCATCGCCGTGGACACCGTGGGCGCAGGCATCGGGGAGCTCGTGATGTTCTGCCAGGGCAGCAGCGCACGCCTCGCCAACGGGCTGCGCGAGGCGCCCGTGGACGCCGTGATCATCGGCATCGTGGATGTGGTCGATGTGCTGGGCAAAGAAATCTACAGCGCGCGGACATGACGGTTAAGCGCGGGCGTCCGTCCGCGCAGGTGAAAACTTAAACAGCCAGACCAACTCGCGCGGGCCAGTCTTCCGCGCACCGAAACATGAGTGTCGTTAACGAAGCTTTGATCCGTGATGTTGTTGCCGATGTGCTGACCCGCCTGGGGGGCGTGCCAGCCGCCGCCAAACCCGCCCCGGCCGCTGCGGCCGCGCCCGCGAAGCCTGATTGTGGCTGTGGTGGCAAAGGTTCCGCCGGTCCGGCGCGCCGTGGGACTTTCGGCGTTTTCGAGGACGCCAACGAGGCTTGCGCCGCCGCCCAGGAGTCATTCCTGCAATTGCAAAAGGCGGGTGTCGCGGCGCGGGTGAAGATCATCGACATCGTCAAGACGATGGCCGCCGCCAACGCGCAGACGTGGGGCAAGCTGGAGCTTGACGAGACGAAGATTGGCCGGCTGGACCACAAGATCGCCAAGCTGGAGATCATCAAGCTCGTCCCCGGCGTCGAGTGGCTCCGGCCCGACGCCCGCAGCGGCGACCACGGCATCACGCTCGAGGAATACACGCCCTTCGGCGTCGTCGGCGCGGTCACGCCCAGCACGCATTCCATCCCGACGTTGAGCGGCAACATCGTGAACATCTGCGCCGCAGGCAACGCAGTCGTGTTCAACCCGCACCCCAGCGCCGCCCGGTGCGCCGCCGTCGCCGTGCGCGCCTACAACGAGGCCATCTTCCGCGAGACCGGCATCGAGAGCATCGCCACCATCATCACCAAGCCGACGATGGAAAGCTTCGCTGCCATGTGCAAACACGAGGCAGTGCGGCTCCTGCTCGTCACCGGCGGTCCCGGCGTGGTCAAGGCCGCGATGCAGACCGGCAAGCGCGCCATCTGCGCCGGTCCCGGCAATCCACCCGTGTATGTGGACGACACCGCCTGCATGACGCGCGCGGCCAAGGCCATCATCCAAGGCGCGAGCTTCGACAACAACCTGCTCTGCATCGGGGAGAAGGAAGTCTTCGCGCTCGACCGCATCGCGGACAAACTGATGTTGCAGATGGAGCAGAACGGCGCGTTGAAACTCACCAACGCCCAGCTCGACGCCCTGACCAAGGCCGCGTTCACCATCAAGCCCGGCGAAGGCGGCGGGTGCGGGCACGCGAGCGTAAACAAGGATTTTATCGGCAAGGATCCCATCGTGCTCGCGAAGGCGGCTGGCGTGAACCTGCCCGCGGGCACCCAACTGCTCTTCGCCGAGACGGATGCGAATCACCCGTTCGTGGTGGAGGAGCAGATGATGCCGTTCATTCCCATCGTCCGCGTGAAGAACCTGGAGGAGGGCGTGGCCCGCTCGCTCGAAGCCGAACACGGCTACAAGCACACCAGCATCATTCACTCGCATGATCTGGAGGCGCTCACCCAGATGGGCCGTGCGCTCGACACGACGCTGTTCATCAAGAACGGCCCGTGCATGGCCGGCCTCGGGCTCGGGGGCGAAGGCTACCTGAGCTTCTCCATCGCCACGCCGACCGGCGAAGGTGTGAGCAACCCGCGCACGTTCACGCGCGTCCGCCGCTGCGTGATGGTGGACAACCTGAAGATCTATTGAGCCATGCTGCTCGCGCGTGTTGAAGGCAACGTGGTCGCCACCCGAAAGCATCCGAGCTACGAGGGCTGGCGGCTCGTGATCTGCCAGCCGATCAACAACGCGGGTGAACCGGAAGGTGCGCCGCAGGTGGCGATTGATCCGCACGGGGCCGGCATGCACCAGCGGGTGGTGCTTTCCTCCGACGGCTCGGCCGCGCGCAAGGCCGTGGGCGACGATAAGAGCCCGGCCCGGTGGATTGTGGCCGGCATCGTGGACGAACTCGAACCGGGGGTGCCGGTGTGAAGCTGGGCGCTGTCATCGGTCGTGTGACCCTGAGCAAGGTGGTCCCCGAGCTGGAAGGGGCGCGCTGGCTGGTGGTCTCCCCGTTTACCCGCGAACATTTTCAACGTGGCACCGAGACGCCGCTGGGCCTGAG
>Ga0255188_1000084_pt1 | contig 38665 bp, 35 predicted proteins | sample Miss_Cont_RepB_8_FD_188427 | JGI IMG/M metagenome (GOLD analysis project Ga0255188, IMG submission 188427) | Freshwater microbial communities from Mississippi River, Louisiana, United States - Miss_Cont_RepB_8h | ecosystem: Environmental > Aquatic > Freshwater > River | place: USA: Louisiana... | reverse complement strand
CATCGTGCTCTTGCCCCAACACCCGGCTGAAGCCGGGTGCTAATGAGAGGAACTCAAAACCTGATTCGCGCCCGCCACGGACGGCAACTTCCAGTCGCCGTGTTGCGGGTGGATTGCTCGGCGCGGGTTCGAGCTGCTGCGGCCCACGGGCGGCGACTGCAAGTCGCCGGCACGGGTTTGCTGCCACCGCCGCCAGCACTGCATGGGAGTTGCGCGCGCTCATTTGTCGGCGTTGATCAGTTTGAACTCCTCCACCACTACGCGGGGCGAGAACAGCGTGGGCGCTCCCGCCGGCAAGGGACGCGGCAGCATCCCGGGCTCCGGCAGGCCGTCGATCCTTACCACGGCGCGCGAGGCGACTTCGCCGGTGATCTGGTAATTGGTCACCATGCCCTGGAAGGTGCCGCCGCCCACATACACGCCGCGCTCGGCCGGCCGCAGCGACTGGCCGTAGGCGTAAATCACAATCTTCGGGCTGGTCTCCAAGGTGAGGAGTCCGAGCGTCTGCTGCGGGATGCGCTCGATGATGTTGTCCTGCAGGGAACTGGACACGCTCAAGGAAATGGCGGGTGATTCCAGTGGCCACCAGTAGGAAGAAGCTGAAGTGCGCAGGTTGGAGTAATTCAACAGCGGATTCGGCGGCGTGTTCGCCGGCACGCCGCGCGTGGCCTGATAATACCAGCCCTGCCAGTAAACCCGGTTGCCGGCGGCGTAACCCGTGTTGGGCTGCCAAGGAACCGCCCCGTTCAAATACGGCGACTGCACGGACAGCTCCGGCGTGCTGAGGATGGCCCCCATGCGATTGAACGAACGCGAGAAATACGGTTCCCAGATGCCGGGGTTCAGATGCGGCGGGTAGTTGATGTTGCCGGTGATCGTGGAGTAGTAGGACACGCCATGATGAGCCACCACGTCGCCCACAGTGTAGGTCGCGGTGCTGTTCCAATAGTAAACATTGGTCCAATTGGAGAAATTGCCCGCCGTGGTCTGGGTGAGGGGGTTCTGGGCCTGGTTGCCGCCCGAAAGCGAGCGGTAATAGGCGATGCCCGCCGTGCCAAACCAGTAGCCCGCCACGTCGCCTGCGCTGTAGTTGCCCACCGGGCTCCACATGGGGATGCGCTGCTTGGCGTTGATGATGCCATTGGTGGCGCTGCCCACGATGGCGGCAAACTCCGGCGTCTGCGGGGTGATGGACAAGGCCACCGCTCCGGCCCCGTTATTGGAGAGGACCATGGTGCCGCCCAGCGCCGCCGCCCAAGCCGCGCTATTGGTCTGATTCACCGAGAGCAAGCCGCGCGTCGTGTCCGTGCTGAGGGCGGTCGAGAGCACATCCACCAGCCGCCAGTCGTTGGTGGGATGCGTGTCCGCGCTGCGCGCCCAGAAGAACCAGTTCGTCGGATTGGGCGAGTCGGACTTGAGATAGAAGGTCTGCCACGGCGTGCCGCGATGGACACGTCCGATCCAGCCGAGGTTGGCGAACTTGCGCTGCGGGAAATTCCACTGGTCGGAATTGAAGACGCCGGCGTCCTTGAGCCGCTGATCGTAGGCGGGCGGGGCCACGTAAAGGTAGTTGGGCAGATTCGCGATGCGTGTCCCAAACGTGTCCAGTGAACGGCCCCACGGCATGTAATAGCGGTTGAGGCCGGGGTAGGTGAACTGCTGGAAGCGGCCGTTCACCATGCCCATGCCCGTCTGATACACGGTGCCCGGAGGCGGAATGGGGCCCGGCGGCAGGGACAAGGGGGTGGCCTGATCTGCGGAGGCCCCGCGGAACGTGTCCTCCAGATCGCGGCCGTTGTAATGCACGAAGGGATCGTTCACCTCCCAGCTCTTGGCGATGGCCACTAGGCGCGTGGGATTGAACGGCGTCTGGATGCTGGTGGACGGCGACGGCAGGAAGTTGACCGGCAACGCCGTGGGCAGCCCGAGGAAACGGCGGAAGCGATCGATCTCGCGCAGCAAGGGCGTGTTCAAGCTCCACTGCCGCCATTGGTTGGTGGTGAGCGCGTTGACGTTGGTGTTTAGGCACAGGGCAATCTGGTTGCTGATGCCGATGGTCGGGGCGAATACGGACCGGTTGGTGATGTAGGGCAGCGGATTCCAGAACGCCGCCCCGGCATCGGCCGGCCCGTTGGTCACCAGCAGCGCGGAGGCAAGGTCGGCTCCCAGGATGAGGTTGGTGAGCGTGACGAAGTCCACCACCCGCCCGCCGACCGGCTCATACATCACGTAGCGCAGGCTGTTGTTGATGTGCACGCCGAGCTTCATCTCCGGGAAGCCATTGGAGCGGCCAAAGATGGAAGGTCCGGTCGGGGTCGGGCTGGCCGGGAGGAAGCCGCCATTGGTGAAGCCCGCGAGCGGCGGGAAGTTCGTGCCGTAGGCGTAACCTCGGGCCGGAGTTGCAGAAAGCACCGGGAAGTCCGCGAAAAAGAAGCCCTTGAAGCTGCTGTTGGCTGGGTAGCCAATCCACGTGTTGGCCGCAATATTGGTCGAGATCGTGTTGGTGACGACGTTGGTGTAAACCGGCCCCAGCTCGTTTGTCAGCGTGACCCGGGAAATAACCGAGGCTTCCAGTTGCAACTGGCGCGGGAAGGTGGCCGCGTAGGAGTTCCACGCCTCGAAGGCGAAGATGTTGCTCAACGTGATGATCAGCGACTGGTTGGTCTGCACGATGGCGGTGGCGCTGAAGTTGGTGGCGTTGGTCTTCACGAACTCCAGCCGTCGGGTGGCCGAGAAAATTGTCTGCGCCCCAAACTCGTTGAAGTTCGGATACCCCTTCCGCGCGCCGATGATCACCGGGATGCCCGCGACCAAGGTCGTGTCATTCACGCCATCGCCAGTCGGGGTGAGGCCCGTGCCGTTGGTATACATGGACCAACGGCTGTTCGGGTCGGAGAGGTCCACCATCGGCATCGCCAGCATGTTGGCCGAGTCCGTGCCATTGGTGGTGTAGCCGTAAATCTTGATGAAGTCGTTGGAGGGCCAGCCGTTGGTGTTGAACGCGAAGAGCGGTCGGAACACGGTCGGATACGCCGGAGCGGCGGCGTTGGTCGTGGTGGCGTCGAAAAGGTTCGCCGTGAACTGGAGCAGGCGATGCACCAGCGGCAGGTAGTAGTTCCCCGCCACGCTGAAGATGGGGATGTTGGTGATGCTGATCGTGGCCTGGTAGTTCGTGCCCACGAAGTTGGTGCCGAAGTAGAGGTTGGTGAGCGTGACGTTCGTGTCCACGCCGCCGGGGAAGCCAATCCAGTTGGTGTTCAGGAAGACCACCGGGGTGATGCTGGAACGAATCATCAACTCGGCGGCGTTGTAGAAGAAGTAGTTCGCATCCCAGTCGGTGAACCCGCCCAGCGCCCCGCCGGAGGTTTCCAACACGATGTTGCTGCCCACGTAGGGGGCGTTGGACCAGTTCAGGTTGATCTGGTTGGTGGTGGGCCAGGAATTCACGCCCACCGAGGAGATGAGGTTGTAAAAGGTGCGGCGGTTGCGGTCATCCGCCGGGGTGGTGGTGACGCTGTTGCTGCCTGCAAAAACCAGATTGGTGGTGAACACCGTGGAGTAGGTGCGGCCGGGCTGGAACACTTCGTTGATGTCGAAGTAGCGATATGGTCCAAACGGAGGTAGCGGGCTGCTGAACGCGTTGCTTCCCCCCTGCCAGCGCTGCGCCGCCGCGTCCGCCGTATCATTCGTGAACCACGCGTTCGTCATGACCGGGCCATTTCCTCGGATGTCAAAGCGTGGAGTCATGCTAAACAAATTCGCCGCCGCCGTTGGTCCAAACAGGGTGTCGAACGTGGCAAAGGTGTTGGCGTTATTGTTGTTACGGAACAACAGGAGAGACAGTGCATCCTGAAACGCTATCCCCAGGCTGTTTCCCGCCCCGTTGTTATAGTTGTAGCTCCATACCGCCGGGTTCAGTTCCGCCAACGCCGCCGCGGTGTTCATCTCGTGAGCACCAATGCCTTGATTCCGGAGATAACCCTCCGTGCTGCCCGCATTGAGCTTGGCCTGATTGTGGATCAGGTTCAGATCCACCGTCTTGCCCGCCGGCACGGCCACGTAGGTGTAGCGGGCCAGGAACCGGTTCGTCGGACCGTGCGGCACGTCCGGATACTCCAGCAGGCCGATCCAGTGCGGATCCCCCGCCGTCAGCCGGTCCGTGTAGTCGAACATCCCGTTCCGATTGAAATCGAGGTAGTAGCGGCCCTGGTAGGTCTCGTTGGCGTTCGCGTCGAACGGCGTGGTGTTGTTGTAAAAGGAGGAAAACACCGGCACCCGCGGGTCATACCGCAGATTGGCCAGATTGGTCAGCCACGCGTTCAAGCCCTGGGCCAGGGCGTTCGTGTGGTTGACATTGGTGGGGCTGAAGCTGCCGTTCACGGCATAGCCGTAATTCTGATAGTTCGTCGGCACCGTCAGCCAGTAGTTCCACTTGTCCCCGGTGGAGAGCAGCCGGATCAGCACCTCGCTCTGCGCCCGGGACAGCGCGGACTCCATCGCGTTGCGCGCCTCGCCCTGGGAACTGATGGATTCAATAGCGCGCCGCTCCCGCCGGGCCACCCCGAGGAAAGCCACCACCATGAAGGTGACGAGCGAGAGCATGATCAGCGTGGCCACCAAGGCGACGCCGGACTCGCAAAGGGGACGGGGCAAAGCGCCAGAGGACTGGCGCAGTCCAAGACGCTGGCGCGACCACCAGGCCGCCACGACCGCGCGGCAGCGTCGTGGACTGCGCCAGCCCTCTGGGGCTGTTGCCCGGATGGTCATGGGGGCGTCGGGCTGCAAGTGGATCTTCATGGCTGGCTGTTGCGGATGGAGACGTAGGGGGGACACTCCTGTCCCCCATGCCCAGACCCGGTCAAACAAGCACTCGGGGACATGAGTGTCCCCGTCACACCAACACGCCGACATTCACCGACAGGCTGCCCATGGGTTTTCATTGCTGGCTGTTGCGGATGGGAATGTGCATCCGGAAAAGATGCACGCTGTCCACGTTGGTTGAGAGGAAGCTGACCATGTCCGCCGGGGCAAAAGCCCGCGCGCGGCTCGCGGTCTTGCCATCCACGTAGCCCAGCTCGACGGTCACATGCGTAGGCACGTCAGCGTTGGTGAGGTAGCCGCCGGGCGGCACCGCAAAACCATTCGTGGTGCCCACGACCCGGAAATGCACGACATTGTCCGCCACCCGCTGGCTGGTGGCGTAGTTGATGTTCCCCTGGAAGTTCGTGGAGAAGCGGTTGGCATTAGTGGTCCAGCGGTAAAGCGTGCCGAGCCCCGCTGTAACGTTGCTCACCGGCGCGGTGCTGTCCGCCACCCAATAGCGCATCGCCATCCAGTTGGTTGGCGTGGCCTCGGCATCGAAGGCCAGGAAATACACGTCATCCAGATTGTTCATGTGGACGTTGGTGCCGTTGTTGGTCATCCCGAACGCTGTGGTGGCCCAGTTGGTGCCGGTGAAGAAATTCAACGCATAGATGCCCAGCGGGGAATACGCGGCGACAAGCTGTGAGAGGTCGCGCCGCAGGAGCTCCGCCGCCGACCGGCCGGTCTCGAACTTGTCCACCTCCCGCACGGCCCGGCGCATCTGCTCCTGCGTCTGGTCAAACATCTTGTAAAGCGCCAGCACGATGAAGGAGATGAGGCTCACCGCGATGAGCAGCTCCAAAATGGTCACGGCCCGCCGAGCACGTCCGGGCCACGATCCAGAAACCGCACCTGGGGACGCTAAACCAGTGCTGGTAGGGCGCGCTGTCCTCAGCGCGCCGTCGAGGGCTTGCGGCGTGTGGGTGGTCGGCGGCGGGCTGAGGACAGCCCGCCCTACCCCCCGCAGGTTCTTGGGTAGCCACGACGGACCGAAGCCTGAAAACCCAAAGATTAGGGACGGACAAAGATTCCAAAGCCCATCTTTGTCCGCCCCAAATCTTTGGGTCCGCATCAGGAGGCAATTGGAGGGCGGCAAGTTCATAGGCCTCGATAAGTGCTGCCGTTGAACACGTAGCCGCCGGTGTCATTGGTCAACTGCCCGCTGATCATCGTGCGGACCACCATCCGACCGTTCCCGAACCGGCTGGGAAAGACGCCGGGGGCCGCCTCATAAACCGGCCACTGAAACGTGAGCTTCACCTCGTAGAGGTTGTTGGAGAGGTAGGCGTTCGGGCTGGGGCTGTAGGGCAGCAACGGGCCGTTGTTGTTCGGATCGCCGATGTAATTGTTGACCTCGGAAGTGACGACATAGCTGAACGCCACGGCGGAGGAACCCGCCGCGGCATCCGCCAGATTGCCGCTCATGGCCCGGAGATGCGCGCGCACCACATTCGTGGCGCTGGTGGTGTCCCAGCGCGGGATGCACAGGCGCTTCACCAAATCCAGCGGGGTGTAAATGCCGCCGGCGGGGGGCAAGGCCGAGCCCGTTATGCCGAGCAGGTTCGACGAAAGCGACGTGACGTTGGAGCTGCCATAGCCACTGCGGATGGCCTCCAGAATCAACGCGGCGTCCTGCGAGATGATGGTGTCCTCCCGGTTCTCCCGCTGCACATTCAAGCCAGCCGGCATGACGCCGATGATGGCCACCATGGCAAAGGCGACGATGGCCAGGCTCAGGGCCACTTCAATCATGGTGAAGGCTGCCGTGCCGTGCCGGCGACTTGCAGTCGCCGCGTTGCGGGTGGACGGCTCGAAACACCCCCGGACTGCTGTTCCCCACGGACGGCGACTGCAAGTCGCCGGCACGCGTTCATGGCAATTCAGTTTCATGGCAGCTCAGGCTTGAATGCTCTAGCGCGCCCCGTAATCGGATCAATCCGCACGCCCTGAAGCAGAATGACTCGCGCCCCCGAAGCAGACGTCCACGTGGTGGTGGCTGTCCCGACAAATGACCGCCCTGCCACATACGGGCCACCGGGATACGTCACCTGAGACCCAACGGGGCCAACCACCAGATACACCATCCCGGCAACTATCTGCCCGGACGGCACCGGTGCAGCAGTCTCGACGGCATCGGTGGCCACCACCTGGTTGGTTTGCCCGGTGGCGGCGTCCTTGGGATGGAGAACACTGCCTTCGATAATGGGAATAGTTACGGGAGCTGTGCGCCCCAGCAACCGTCCTTGCTCATCAAACCCGACAAAGGGGAGCTGAATCGGATACGCAGTGGTGTCATCCAGATAATTGGTTCGGTAAAGTGGGGACGCTGTGCCACCCATAGCATTGTGAAAAATCCCCCCGTTGCGGAAGGCCCCCGCCGGAATGATCGCGCCATCGGGCAGTGACTGCCACTCGGTCAAGTAGCGGGCAGTCTGTTGCCCCGGCTGGTCGCCCACCATACGCGGGGCATACAAGGCGTAGGAGGTTTGCTGACCGCCCACCAGATTATTGGCCGCCACGTTGGTGCGCAGGAAATCTGCGGCACCGGCGGAGATGGCGTTTGTCCCAAAGAAAAAGCCCAAATCCGGCGTAAAGAGGACGTAAACATGGGAACGCGTGCTCATCGCCTTGAGCCGCGCAAAAGCCAGATCGTCCATCAATTTCCGCGTGGCCGACTCCAAGGCATTCCCCTTCCCCGCCTTGGTGAACGACGGAAGCGTCAGCGCCGCCAGGATGCCAATGATGCCCAGCACCACGACCATCTCGATGAGCGTGAAGGCCCGCGCCGCAATGGGCTGGCCGGCACGACTCGAAAGGGTGATGGAGCGGGCGGAATTCATGGCCTTATTTCCAGCTCAGGATGTTGTCCTTGTTCACGGCCGAGTTGGCCGAACTGGTGTCGCTGAACGAGGCATCCGGCCCGAAGGAGAAAACCATGACCGAATCCTTCAATGCCCAGGTGCTCGACCCCGCGCCGCCCTGTCGCGCCAGCCCGGTGTTGAAGCCGTTCACCACGTTGGCGTTGTAAACGGAATTGGACACCCAGCCGTCGTAGTTGAAATCCAGCGCGACGATGTAAGGGCTGCCCCACGGATCGCGCATGACGCCATCGGTGCCCAGCCCGGCCCCGGCCGACCCTCCAGAGCTCTTGGCATTAAAATAGGCCGTGCGGCGAGGATTGCGGGCATTGCCTGCCAACGACGGGTCGGCAGTAGTGTAACCGGGAAACGTCGAAGCGGTGAGGATGACCATCAGTTCGGCATTACCCGCCTGATAGCCCACATTGTTGTTGTTGAAGATGTTGGTGCCGTAGCCGGTGCCGGTGGTGCCATAAGTGAAGTCCGCACCAATCTGGGAGGCCGGAGCCGAGCCCGGCAGACGATTGTAATCGTGCTGATACACGTTGCAGGCCCCCTTGATGTCCGCCATGTCCTTGACGGTCTGGGTGATCTTCGCCTTGGTTTTCACGATGCCGACCGCCGGCAGGATCAGCCCGGCCAGAATGCCGATGATGCTGATGACCACGAGCAGTTCGATCAGGGACATGGCCTGCTGGGAGGCCCGGGGTTGGTTCAGTTGCGAGGTTTGCTTCATTTGCTGATGGGGTTCACTTCCAATTGCCAATAATGTTCGTGCTGCCGTCGCGGCGTTTGATCTCCGCCCACAGATCGTAGCTCTTCGGGTTGTGGCCGGTGGCCGGATAGGCCCGATACCGCCAGACGTTGACACCGCCAACGGGATGTTCACCCGGCACTTGCAGCAGCATGACCGCCAGCAAACCCGGCGTGCCGTTGGTGACGAGCGTATAGTTCGCGCTCGCGCCACCGCCGCCTTTCAGGTTCAGGAATGATTTCTGGCGATTGGCCCCGTCATTAACCAGGCCGGACAGGCTGAAGCATCCGTTCAGCATGGCAGGCGTGACGGTATGGTTGGGATCAGCGAGGGAAACGAAATTTGCCCCGGAGCGACGCACGCCGCCCAACTCGTAGGCCAGCGAGTTCCATTGCGGAGCGGCGTTCGTGTTGTCCGGCGGGTAGGTGCCAAATTGTTTCTTGTAGTCCTCAATCGCCAGCTCCAACTGCGCCTTCATCGCAATCGTCGCGGACTCCTGCTTCTTCACCTTGGCCATGCCCACTCCGGAAAGCGTCATCGCCGCGATCACTCCGATGATCGCGATGACGACGAGCAACTCGATCAAGGTGAAGGCCGCCGTCGTCCGGCTCGCCAGGGATGACTGTTGGATTCGTGTGTTCATCGTAAGGATTTGTCTCGCAGTTCCTGTTCCATCCGCTCGCTCAACCACTGCTTCACCATGCTCTGGTAGTTCAAATACCGGGAGCGGGCCAGCCGCTTGATCCGCGAGAGCATCCGCGGGTCCATGCGCAAGGTGACGGTGATGGAGTCCGTGGACTCGGCCCCGGCCACCACCGCTGCATCCATGAGCCGCAAGTCCAGCCGGTGCTCCTTCCAATAGTCCGCCTCCTCCTCCTCGCTCGTGAAGGCGGGCACCGCGTCCCAGTTGGTGATGGCGGTCATGCTGGTCAGTCTTTGTGGTCGAGCAGTTGCGTCATGCGCCGTTTGTAGAAGAACATTTCTTCCTGCAAGAACTCACGGGCATACAACACCCGGACCTGCTTGCCATTGGTCCGATAGACCGCAAATACCCCGGCCCCGCGGCAGGAACGGCCCAGGCTGAAGTAGCGCGCCTGCCCCGCGAACCGCGCCGAATCCGGCAGCAACCGCACGACAAACGGGTCTTCAAACGACTCTTCCACATCTTGTGTCGTCAGCTCGCCGTTCAACGCGAACGGAGTGTTGTTCCAGTCAAAGTCCATTTTCTGCTCGGTCTGGGCCGTATGTCCAAAGCCTTTGCGGTGTCACGACATTGTATTTACCTAGGAAGACCGGGACCGTCAAACCGGGTCTTCACCTTAGATCGGGCACCCCACGCTCCGTGGAGGCAGCTCAATAATCGTAAAGACCGGCGTCGTGGGAATAACCACCGCCGCCCCCGCCGGGACCGCCCTCGCCACCCATCAGGTCGCCGAGCACGTCGCCCATGTCGGCCTCGATCTTCTCCGGGTCTTCGCCGGCTTCGAGGCGCTTGATGGCGATGTCGAGCTCCTTGGGCATGGTGCCGGGCGGCATGATGTCCTTCATCTTCCGCATCATGTGCGCCATGTGCTTGGGGTTGTTCTCGTCGAGATGCTCCATGTCCCGCTCCATCTCGCGCATGGCACTCTCGATGCGCGGATCGTCCATGTCGGGCATGGGCGGGCCGTCATCACCCTCGGGCTTGGCGGCGGGCTCCTTGAGGCCCTTCGACATGGCGAAGCGGCTCATCTGCTTGCGCATCTTCTTGTTGCCGCACTTGGGGCAGACGGGCGTGCGGTCAGGGTTGATGCGTTTGGACAGGAAGTTGAAAATCACCCGGCACTTGGGGCAGGCGTATTCGTAAATGGGCATGGGACGAAAAGGGCTAACCGATGGCTTCCACGCAGTCGGCGTGAACGTTCAATAGCTTGTGGGTTTGCAACAGCTTCTCGACGCCGGGCCAAGTCCGGGCCAGTAGCGCGTGATACTCACGACGACGAAGATTGCCGAACTTCAGATGCCCCACCCACGGCGGCGGAGAGCGAGAGATGATGCGGTCGGCGAAGTCTGCGTCCTTGGTCACGATGACCAAGTGGCGCTGTCGGGCGTAAGCCCAGACTTCGCAGTCAGTCGGGCTCTCACCGACCTGGCTGACATTGAAAACGGGAAGCGAGGGCGTGAACGTCAGGCGGGCAGGCAGGTTCTCGTCGAGGAGGTAGCCCTTCATGCGGCTCAAGCCGGGACGAGCGTGTAGTGGTTCGCCATCAGCCGGGAAGCGTAGTCGAGACAGGCCTGAACATCGCGCCGGGTGAGGCTCGGATATTCCTCGATCACGTCTTCAACCGAGTCGCCCGCCGACAGGAACTCCAGCACTGTCTGCGCGGTGATGCGGGTGCCGCGGATGACGGGCTTCCCGTTGCACACATCCGGTCGAATGACGATTCGCGAAGTCATGCGCGGAGCCTAGCACGCCGGGAGAATTTGCCAACTCACGGGTTGGCTACTTCATCCGGTCGAAGTTCTTCTGCAGGATCTGCCAGTCCGGCAGCGCGGCGAACTTCTCGCGGTTGGTGCTGACGATCTTCGCCTCGTTCTCGTTTTTCGTCGGGCGGTTCACCTTGTAGAAGATGCCGAACTTGCCGGGCATCAATTCCTCCGCAAGTTTGTAGGCCGCGTATTCGTCGGTCACGTCGTGGTCCTTGGGGACTTCCGGGAACTGGCCGCCCTTGCGGGGGTTCGCACCGTCGAAGGCACCGGGATAGAACTCGACGCACTCGCTCAGGCACTCGATGAAGCTGAAGCCGTTGTGGTCCATCGCGGCTTCCATCATCTGGAGCACATGATTCGGGTTCGTGTGCGTGGTGCGGGCCACGAAGGTCGCGCCCGCCGCGATGGCCTGCTTCATCGGGTTGATGGGCCGGTCGCCGCTGCCCCAGGCGTCGGTCTTGGACTTGTAGCCGATGGGCGAGGTGGGCGAGGTCTGATTCTTGGTCAGGCCGTAAACGTTGTTGTCCATCACGCAGTAGGTCAGCTTCACGTTCTTGCGCGCCGTGTGCGTGAAGTGATTGCCACCAATGGAAAAGGCGTCGCCGTCGCCACCGAAAACGAAGACATGCAGGTCAGGCCGCGAGAGTGAAACGCCCGTGGCGAAGGGCAGCGCGCGGCCATGGATGAAATGCGCGCCGTGCGCCTGCACGAAGTAAGGGAAGCGGCTCGAGCAGCCGATGCCCGCCACGGTGGTAATCTTCTCGTGGTGCATCTTGCGCTTCTCGATGAGTTTGAAGTAGAGCGCGAGCACGGAGAAGTCACCGCAGCCGGGGCACCATGTCGGGTGGTCGGCGGCGACTTCCTTTTTGGTGAGGCCTTTGCGCTCGCCATCGGGAAGGGGCGGGACGGCCGTGAGGTTGAGGTTGCCGGTGCGGGTGAGGGATTCGGAGGGGAAGGAGAGAGCGGTCATGAGCAGTAATTTGTGGTCAGTAATCAGTTGAAAATCAGAGTTCTATTTTGCGGGGAAACTTGGGGCAGAGCCTGGAGCTGTCCAACTCTCCTGACGGGCCGAAGAAGGCCATTTGGCCGTGTTCCATGCACATCCAGCACTCGGCGGCCCCGGCGTTGAAATACAACCGGCGCTTCTCAGTCATCTCCTCGTGGGTGTTGGACCATGACCAGACCTCGACGCAAATCTCGGGGGCCTCGCTGGTGGAGACTTGGTCCTGAATCTTCCGAAAGAGCGGCTTCGAGCACCAGACCACATCCGGCACCTTGGCCCCCTCGGGTGTCTCAATGGCCATTTCGGTGATGGGCACGCCTTCGGGCAAATGTTGGCCAAGGAGGCCGGCGATGGCGCTTTGGTAGGCACCGTGATTGATGCGGGCAGGACTCATAACAATCTGGCCAAAGCGGTTCGTCTCGATCTTGTAAGGGAGATCGTGGAGCGAACGGTCGGCGCAAACTTCAGCCCAGGTCATAGTCTTACTTCGTCATCGCCTTCACGCGGTCGAGGATCTCGCGGATCTTCCAGGTGAGGCCGTCCACTTTGTTCAGGCCGCGAATCTTCGGGTCCGCGTAGCGAGCGCGCAGCACGGCACCGAGCTGGCCGTAGCCGTAGAAGCCCTCGTCGTTCAACTCGACGACGAGCACGTGCGAGAAGGCCTCGAAGATTTTCTCCAAGCCGTTCGGCAGCGGGTTGAGATACTTGATGTGCAGCGCGGACACGGCGTCGCCATTGGCGCGCGCCTGCTTCACGGCTTCCTCCACCGGGCCTTTGCTCGAACCCCAGCTCACGAGGAGCACCTGGCCTTCGGACGGGCCGAAGACAGTCGGGGTGGGCAGGTCCGCGCCGAGCTTCTTGAGCTTGTTGCGGCGCTTGGCGGTCATCTGCACATGCAGCTTGGGCGAACCGGTCGGGTGGCCGAGTTCGTCGTGTTCCAGGCCGGTGACGACGGGATACTTGCCACTCGCGACGCGCGTGCCGGGTGCGAGATGGCGGGTGATGCCATCGGCCGCAGCGAGGTCGTAGGGCTTGTGGTCAGCGACCGGCGTGAAGTCGGGCGAGATGTCCTGACAAATCTTTTCCAGCTCCGGCATCTTGAAGGCCTCGATGCGCGAGGCGATGCCCTGGTCGGTGAGGATGATGACCGGCGTGCTGTATTTGCGCGCGATGTTCACAGCTTCGATGGCCGTGTAGAAACAGTCTTCCACGCTGCTCGGCGCGAGGACGACACGCGGCGAATCACCGTGGCCACCGAAGCACGCGATGTTTAAGTCGGACTGCTCCACGTTCGTCGGCATGCCGGTGCTCGGGCCGCCGCGCTGCACGTCCACGATGACCAGCGGAATCTCCGCCATCACCGCCCAGCCGAGCGCCTCGGTCTTGAGCGAGATACCGGGGCCAGAAGAGCCCGTCACCGCCACCCGACCACCCCAGCTTGCGCCGATGGCCATTGAGATGGAGGCAATTTCGTCTTCGCACTGGATGAACGAGCCGCCGTATTTGGGCAGCTCTTTGCGCAGCAGTTCCATGATGTCGGACCACGGAGTAATCGGGTAACCCGCGCCGAAGCGCACGCCCGCCGCGATGAGGCCGTAGGCCAGCGCCTCGTTGCCGCCCATGACGATCTGGTTGTGGCCGACGTTCTCGCCGGGCTTGAACTTGAACAGTTCCGCCGCCGTCGCAAGCGTGTGGCTGTATCCGCCGTTGAAGGCCGCGATGGCGGTCTCGGCGACTTTCGGATCCTTGCCGGCGAAACGCTCGTTCAGGAGGCGGTGCAGCTTCGGCACATCGAGGTTGAACATCTTCGCGATGAGGCCGAGCGAGTAAACGTTCTTGCCCTTGTCGCGGCCCGTGCCACCGATGGCTTCGACCACCAAACTCGAAATCGGCAGGCCGATGTGGCGATACTTGGAGAGGTTTTCCTGAGGGATCTCCTTCACGTGGTCGGAATCATAGAGGACGATGCCGCCCTTCTTGAGCGAGCCGAGATGCCCTTCGTAGCTGTGCTGGTAGAAGCAAAGCAGCACATCCGCCTCATCACCCGCGCTGAGGACTTCGCCAGAACCGATGCGCACCTGGAAGATGGAAGGGCCACCGGAAATCGTGGACGGAATGGTCATGAACGTCATGACCTCCTGCTCGCTGCGGCCCGCGAGACGGGCAAGGAAGCCGCCGATGGCCTGGATGCCGTCCTGCGAATTACCCGCGATGCGGATGACGGCTTCGGAGATGTGGGATATTTCGGGGGTGCCGCCTGTTTGTGCAGGGGTGGCAGTAGTGGCGTCGCTCATTTTAAGAAATCGTTTTTCTCGGTGTGTCGTGTCGGGAGACAAAACCACCCGCTGTCTAGCGGGTGGTTGCTCGCTTCAATTTGCCGAGCAGCGTAACACTGGTCAGGGGGGTGTCAATTACCTAGGCTGGAAATAAGGCCGCTTAAAACATCAAGGCAGTTGGTTAAGCTCGGTTCGCTGGGGCGCGGCGGAAAAGCTGGCCCGCCAATCACGCGAATGAACGCGAATGGTAGGGTGCGTTCCTGCGCGTGCCCTCCGACTATGGCTTGGCCAGGCGGTAGAACTTTCGCGGGCCTGAAACGGGCAGCACAACGCTGACAGACCCATCGTTTGTCTGAAAACTAACGAGTTCATTGTTCCAACTAATGGGAGGCGTTATCGCTAAGGCCGATTCAACCCGGAATTCACTTGATGGGTCCGGCCATTGCAGAGTTACGTCGCTTGTGGGCGACCTAGCGCTGAGTGTTAGAAGCGGTGAAACTAGAATCGCGGCGATGTTCCCACTTCCTGCTGCAATCGCTGACACCCCGCTCTGAGCCGCTAATGGCACGGCCATAAATGCGTTTGAGTCACGACCCCACTCCACCACCGTCCCGTTGGTCTTCATGACCACAGAATGCTCAAAGCCCGCCGCAATCGCTGCCACCCCGTTCAGCCCCACCGGCACAATTGATTGACCATAGTGTGGATGCACTGATTGCCCCAATCCACCCGCTCCCCACGCCACCACCGTCCTATCGCTCTTCAAGGCTAGGGTGTGACGATTTCCAGCCGCAACGGCCACCACACCGCTCAAACCGCTGGGCACGGTCGTCTGGCCGAAGTCATTTAATCCCCATGCCACGACCGTCCCGTCCTTCTTCAAGGCAACGGTGTGATACTCTCCCGCCGCAACTGCCAATACCCCGCTCAAGCCGGCGGGGACGGTTGTTTGGCCGTCGCGGTTGTATCCCCACGCCACAACTGTCCCGTCATCCCTCAAGGCTACTGTGTTCCCATTTCCGGCATCAACCGCCACTACACCACTCTGCGCCGCAGTAGGCACAGTCGTTTCCCCCGACGCGTTGTGTCCCCACGCCAGCACCGCCCCGTTCGTTTTCAAGACCACCGTGTGAGCACGCCCCACCGCAACCGCAACCAACCCGCTCAAGCCAGCGGGCAAGGTCGTTTGTCCGAAGTCGTTTAACCCCCAGGCCACTGCCGTCCCGTCGTTCTTGAGAGCCGCTATGTGATACCATTTCGCCGCTAGCGCCAACACGCCGCCCCTAGCTGAGGCGGGCACTGTCTGCGAGAGGGATCCCCATTGCATCACGCCATAGCCAAAACCATCGACCGTGAGAACGGCACGCCGACTGATCGTGCTGCCGGTGGCGTTGCTCACTGCCACCCAGTAGGTCCCAGTGTGAACGATTTTGGAGTTGGTAATCGTATGAGTGGCATTCGTCGCACCCGTCAGAATCACCCCGTCCTTCAGCCACTGGTAGCCCGTGGCTCCCCTGGCGGTCACACTGATGGTGACGCTGCCACCCACGTTCACGGTGGCACTTGGTGGCTGCGAGGGGATTGTTACTTCGCCAGTGAGCGCCACCGTGTGATAGCCCCCTGCCGCGACCGCTACCACCCCGCTCAGGCCGGCGGGCGCAGTCGTTTGGCCTTCGCTGCTTCGCCCCCATGCCAGCACCGCCCCGTCGCCCTTCAAAGCTACGGCATGACCTCCACAACAACCTCCAGCCGCCGCTATCGCCACTACGCCACTCTGAGCCGCAGCCGGCACCGTAGATTGATTTCCAAAATCCAACACCGAGCCGTTGTTTTTCAAGGCCAGCGTAGCGGAAACTCCCGCAGAGATCGCCACTACTCCACTTTGGGCTGCGGCGGGCACCGAAGATTCCCGTCCCCACCTGACTACCACCCCGTTGCTCTTCAAAGCTACGGTCGAATCATACGCACCCGCAATCGCCACCACTCCACTCAAGCCTCCTGGCACGTTCGTTTGGCCCCAACTGTTCAAGCCCCAAACCACCACAGTGCCATCATTCCTCAGTGCCACAGTGTGATAGGGACCGGCGGCTACCGCGACCACCCCGCTCAAGCCATCAGGAACGTTCACTTGACCAAAGGCGTTATCTCCCCACGCCACGACCGTGCCGTCGTTCTTCAAGGCAACGGTGTGCGAGGCTCCAGCCGCAATCGCCGCTACCCCGCTCAAGCCGATGGGCACATTTGCTTGGCCAGAGCTGTTGTAGCCCCACGCCACGACGGTGCCGTCGTTTTTCAGGACCACTGTGTGGTATTCGCCTGCGGCGATCGCTACCACCCCGCTCAAGCCGCTAGGCACGGTAGTTTGGCCTAGCCCACTCGAACCCCACGCAACCACGCGAAAGGCTGAGCCGTTGAGCGTAAGGGTGGCATTCTTGCTTATCACGGTCCCGGTGACTTTGCTTACCGCGACTCGATAGCTGCCCGAGTGCAAATTGTTAGCGTTGGCGATCCAATAGCTCGCGTTCGTCGCGCCGTTCAAAATGACCCCGTCCTTTAACCACTGGTAGCTTGTGGCTCCCGGAGCGGTTACACTAAAGCACACAACGTCACCCGCACTCACCGTCTGACTCTGTGGTTGCGCGGTGAACCACAGAGATGTGGAATCAGGAGCGACCGTGACTGTCACGGAGTTGTTCACGGTTCCCCCCGCATTAAAGGCGGAAACTGTCACCATGAATGTGCCGCTGGAGGTAGGTATGCCAGAGATGACCCCCGTGGCGGCGTTGATGCTCAGACCAGCGGGAAGTCCTGTTGCATTGAAGTTCGTCGGGCTGTTGCTCGCCGTAATCTGGTAGTTGAAGGTCTGTCCGACCGTGGCTGAGGCTGTCCCGGGACTGGTGATGACTGGCGGAACCAAGACCGCATTCGCCAAGTTAAAATTGTCCGCATAAAGCTGTCCTTCGGTTATCGGGCCAAAATAGCAGTTCGCTATGATGCCAACAGCGAACGCAGTAGCTGGCGTTCCGTCCGGCACCACGGCCGTTAAACTGGCGGTGCGCAGCAGTTTCCAGTTCGTGCCAGTGCCGCTATCATCAAACCAAGCCTCGAAGGTCTGACTCGTGCGCTTGTAAACAACTCTCAGCCTGACATTGGTCACACTCAGGACTGAGGCAACGGATGTTCCGAGCCCGGTGCCGAAGTTTCCGCTCTGAAATTCCGCCTGCGTGGCACCTGCGGAAGCGCCTCGAGCAAACTCGCTCGTGAAGCTATTGGCAGCACCACCTGTGAGGGCCCGTGCGTCTATCACGACCAACTGCAACTGAGAGTCACCTGCCGTTGAAAAGCTAGCCGCATTGAGGCCGGTGATTTCCACCGTGAAATCCTCGCCTGCGGTGGGCTGCCCGTTCCAAATCAAGTCCGCCTCCTGTTCAGTCGTGGCCGTGACTGGCACAAGAAAACTCGCGTGCCCATTGACTCCCGACACCGACATCGTGCCGTGCGCCTGCTGTCTTAAAGTCCAAAAGGTTTGAGAGATTCCCGAGGTAAAACTATCCGTGCCCTCCCACGACGCCGCAGAAGAGTTCCCCACGGCAATCCCGTAGAGGGCGAGCAAAAGATAGGCACTCTGCTTTTGGAAAAACGCGCTCATTCTTAGCTGCATTTTGAACCGTTCGGACAATACGCGCTATGGTCAAGCGGCGGGTTGTCCTCAAGAATCTTGCGGACTACGGCTGCCAGATAGGGAGGGTCAACACGTGCGTTCTTGAAGACTTTGGCCGGCACATTGTTCCACCCTTTGCCATTGGCCTGCCGGTTGAACTGTGTGTTGCCGACAAAAGCTGAAGGCTTCCGAGCGGCGGTCACAAAGGAAACCCGGCAGCACACGGGTTTGAACTGAAATTCGCTAAAGCGTCTCGGATAGCCTTGGACTGCTGTTCTGCCGACGCGCGACAAGGTAATTTCGAGTTCGTTCGTAATGGGCAAATACCGGAAAGCGACACCATCTGGAATCCTGTCGCCAATAGTCCGGGTAACCTGTGCTGGCTGAGGCCCTCGACAACGCGAATCGCTTATTAGCGTTTTCCAAATCGGGCAAATTTTGCACGCCTGGCACGCGTTGCAGTTGTTTTTCACTGTGGTGGATTTTGAGTTCGGAGTTTTCATTTCAACCCTATTTAGTGCTCGCCCTGCTGTTTGCAAGTCGGGCGAGCACGCCAGGGTCAACAGGCATGGCAACGCGGTCACCAGGGGTCACGGATTCGGTGCTGGAGCGGGAGCGGGTTCAGGAGCCGGCTGCTCGCCCGGCTCGAAGTGATAGACCACGCCCCAGCGTTCGCATTTGGTGCGGCGGCTGCCGTCGTTGGTGTCCTTGCGGAAGAAGAATTCGACGGTGTCGCAGATGTCCACGGCCAATATCTGCGCCTCTGTGTAGAGGGCCATGAGTTCCTCGCGTTCGCGGTCGGTCTTCACCAGCGCAAGTTCGCGGGTATTGCGCACGGCGAGGAATTGCGTGCGGAGGGTGGCGACTTCCGCCGCGCTGGGCAGGGCCATGGCCACGTAAGCCGCGCCTTCGGCAGTGGCGCGGGCGGCTTCGCCAGTGACGATGGCCTCGGCGGCTTCCATGACGGCGATTTGGTTCGAGAGGTCGGGGATGCTGGTCGCGCCGATGTCGCGCCCGTAGTAGCCGCGCGCTCCGGCGGCAAACGCACCGCGCGCGATGCCCATGTCCAACACCTGATGGAAGTGGCTGACGAAAAGCGTGAGCCGGGCATAGACCTGCCCGAATTGGTCGCTCAACGGCGCTTGCGCGGCGAGGGCGAGGTCCACGTCGCTGGCTTCCTTGAGCAGCTTGTTCAGGAAGCTGGTGGGGACGGCGTCATCCAGCTTGGCCCAGTGGTCGGCGCTGATGGCGCGGTCGGCTGCGACTGGGGTGTTCTTCCATTCATCGCGCGCGGTTTTGAGCGTGCGGATGACGGCGGGCATGGAGTTGGGGAGGCGACGGGAGGGCATGGGTTGGTTGTTAGCTGAGGGTTGATAGTTTAGCGGCTGGGCGGCTCGACGTGAGTCTCGCCCTACCGTGTCAGGTTTCAGTCTCTTTGGGTCATTTTATGGCTAACTAGCTGTGTTTGTGTTGGTTGCGCAGGAAATGAAGGGCAAAACTGGTCGGACGGGGCGGTTTTGCCGGGCAAAATGGGGGTCGGCGGGGCTGGCGGAGGGGTTTGGGCGGGCCGGATAGGGGTCGGCAGGTCGGAAAGCGGGGTTCCGGCACGCCGGGAAGGCATTTTCGGTCGGAAAGTGGCCTTCGGACGGGCCGGGAGGCCATTTTCCGTTCCGACAGCACCCCTCCTGCCGGTGGAAACCGAACTGTCAGGGCAGAAAGGGTCGCTCCCGAAGACGGAAACCGAGGCGGCAGGACGGACGAGGTCTATCCGGCGGAGGGAAAGCTGGCTGACCGAACCGACGGCCGCAGGGCATCGCGTCTCTATAGGGGAAACGGCTCGGAATGGAGTCGGAACGCAACGCGTGGTTATCCCCGGAGAATTCATTGGCGAACGTGCAATTTCCTATGTGATGGGCCTTGTCTGCGCAAGCTCAGACTTGCCATCTCTCATTAGCACCGGGCTTCAGCCCGGTGACGGGGAAAGTCAAAGGACCAGCCGTTTCAACGGCTTCCTCTCGCAGGCGTGTTGTGTGAACCAGTCGCAAACCGTTGAAACGGTTTGCCCCACCGCCTCCGCACACACCCGGCTGAAGCCGGGTGCTAATGAGAGCGATTCTTCACCCCTGCCAACCGGAATTTCCCCTTGCGCCCGTCCGCCCACTGCCCAAATCTCCGCCCCGCTTTATGAACTATCGCATCGCCGACCGTGCCAAAGTCCTGTCTCCGTCCCTCACCCTGGCCATTGACTCCAAGGCCAAGGCGATGAAGGCCGAGGGCATTGACGTGGTAGGCTTCGGCGCGGGCGAGCCGGACTTCGACACGCCGCAGCACATCAAGGACGCCTGCGCCGCCGCGCTCGCCGCTGGCTTCACGAAATACACGCCCGCCGCCGGCATCCCCGAGCTGCGGCAGGCCATCGCGGACAAGCACAAGCGCGAGAACGGCCTCACTTACAAGCCCTCGCAAATCATCGTCTCCTGCGGCGGCAAGCACTCCTGCTACAACGTCATCCTCGCCACCTGCCAGGAGGGCGACGAGGTCATCATCCCCGCGCCGTATTGGTTGAGCTACCCGGAGATGGTCAAGCTCGCCAACGCCAAGCCCGTCATCATCGAAACCTCGGACAAGACCGAGTTCAAGGTCACACCCGCACAGCTCCGCGCGGCTATCACGGCGAACACGCGGCTGTTCATCCTCAACTCCCCGAGCAACCCGACCGGCAGTGTTTACACGCCCGACGAAATCAAGGCGCTCGGCGACGTGTGCGTGGAAAAGGGCGTGCTCATCATGAGCGACGAGATTTACGAGCACCTCACCTACGATGGCGCGGTGGTGAAGAGCGTCGCCAGCTTTTCGCAAGCGCACTTCGAGCACACCATCATCGTCCACGGCTTCGCGAAGGCGTGGAGCATGACGGGCTGGCGGCTGGGCTGGACCGCCGCGCCCGAGCCGATTGCCAAGGCCATTGATGCCATCCAGGGCCACAGCACGAGCAACCCCACGAGCTTCGCGCAGAAGGGCGCAGTCGCGGCGTTAAACGGCTCGCAGGAACACCTGCCCAAGTGGCTCGCGGAGTTCGCCAAGCGCCGCAGCTACGCGCACGCGAAGCTCAACGCCATGCCCGGCGTCACCTGCGCGAACGCGAAAGGCGCGTTCTATCTCTTCCCGAACATTAGCGGCACCGGCCTCAAGTCCGCCGATTTCTGCGCGCGCTTGCTGGAGCAGGAGAATGTCGCCGCCGTGCCGGGCATCGCCTTCGGCGCGGACGACTACATCCGCCTGAGCTATGCCACCAGCATGGCGAACATCGAGAAGGGCCTCGCGCGCATGGACAGCTTCGTGCGGGGGTTGAAGAAATAAGGTTTGTTGCCCTCCACAGGCTGAACCGAGAACTCGAACCGGGCGGGCGACTCTGACTGCGCCCCCCTGCCCTGCCACTACTTCGCCAGGCCGCGTTCGCTCGCGCGGGTGAAGGCAAGCAGGTGCTGGATTTCCGGAACAAGTGGAACTTCCGCTTCGATCTTGATCAGGGCGTTTGAAACCGTCAGTCCCTCGCGGAACAAAATTTTGTAAGCCTTCTTGAGGGCCGCCTGCGCCTCGGCGGAGATGCCGTTCCGCTCCATGCCCACTTTGTTAAGGCCCTTCGTCTCGCCCGGATTGCCGTCCACGATCATGTAGGGCGGCACGTCCTGCACGACCTTGGCACAACCGCCGATGATGGACATGCGCCCGATGCGACAGAACTGATGCACCGCCGCCAGCCCGCCGATGATGGCGTGATCCTCCACGATGACATGGCCCGCCAGCGTGCCGACGTTTGACATGACGATGTGGCTGCCCACGCGGCAGTCGTGCGCGATGTGCGTGTAGGCGAGGAAGTGGTTGTGTGAGCCGATGATCGTGGCATCGCCGTCATTCGTCGCGCTGTGGACGGTGGTGTTTTCGCGGAAGACGTTGTGGTCGCCGATGACGGTGCGCGTGACGCCGCCCTTCCACTTCAAGTCCTGCGTCTTAAGCCCGAGGGCGGCGAAGGGAAAGAGTTCGTTGCTGGCGCCCAGCGTCGTGTGTCCGTCAACCACGACGTGCGAATGCAGCTTGCAGCCCGGTCCCAAGGTAACGTGTTCGCCGATGACACAGAACGGCCCGATGTGGCAGTTGGAGCCAATCTGGGCGTCGGGATGAACGACGGCTGACGGATGGATGTTCCCAATGCTCATTCCTTGTCCATGAGCATGAAGGTCACGTTCGCCTCGCTGACCACTTCGCCGTTCACATGACACTCGCCGCGCGCCTTGCCGATCTTCCCGCGCATCTTGGTCATGGTGACATCAATCACCAGCACGTCGCCGGGGCGGACGGGCTTGCGCCATTTCACTTCCTCAGCGGACATGAAGTAGGCCAGCTTCCCGGCGTTCTCCGCCTGCCGCATCATCAGGATGCCGGCAACCTGCGCCATCGCTTCGAGTTGCATCACGCCGGGCAGGATCGGATGGCCGGGAAAGTGCCCTTGGAACACCGGCTCGCCCATGGTCACGTTTTTCTGCGCCACGATGCGGTTGCCCTCGATCTTCGTCACGCAGTCCACCATGAGGAACGGCGGGCGATGTGGCAGAATCTTCATCACCTGCATCACGTCCAGCGTTGCGCCGTCGCGCACCAGCATCTCCTCGGTGGGCTTGGCGGGCGGTGGTGAAAAAGTCTGCACGGCCTTCTCCGGCTTGCGCATCTGCGCGGCGATCTGCCGGGTCAACTCGCAGTTGCCGGTGTGGCTCGGGCGGATGGCGACGATGTGGCCGAGTAACGGCCGGCCCAGCAAGGAAAGGTCGCCGACGATGTCCAACATCTTGTGCCGGACGAACTCCTCGGGGTAGCGCATCGGCTCGGTGGTCAGAACCGCGTCATCACGGATGACCACTGCGTTCTCCAGGCTGCCGCCCTTGATGAGGCCGTGCTTGTAAAGCTGCTCAAGCTCCTCGAAGAAACAAAACGTCCGCGCATGGGCAAGCTCCTTGGGCCACGTCTCCGGCGTCACCTCCAGACTGTAGAACTGGGTGAACCGCCCCCCCGAGCCTGAGCTGGTGCAGGAAATCTTCAGCCGGTCATGCGGAAAGACCTGCATGGTCGTCTCGCCCACCTGGATCTCAATCGGCTGCGTGACCCGGTAGGGTGCCCGCGCCTCGGTCTGCGGCACGAGGCCGGCCTTCTCGATCATGCGCACATATTCGCGGGCGCTGCCGTCGGCAATGGGCGGCTCGTTCGCATCGAGGTCCACGATAACATTGTCCACCCCGGCGCCGCTGAAGGCCGCGAGCACGTGCTCGACGGTGTGGATCTTCACGCTCCCCTTGCCCAGCGTGGTGGAACGATTGGTGTCGATGACGAGCTCCACTCGTGCCTCAATCTCCGGCCGGCCGTCCAGGTCCACCCGGCGAAACCGGACGCCCGTCCCGCAAGGTGCCGGGTGAAACGTCATGCTCACGCGGCTGCCGCTGTGAAGGCCGGTCCCGGAGAAACTCACTGACTCCCGCAAGGTCTGCTGCTGTGACACGCCGGGACACTAGCCACAGGCCCGGCGGTCAGGCAAGCCGGGAGGTCATGCCCAGAACTTACGGCAGCAGTTTGATTGTGCCTGTCATGCGGTGATGTGTCAGTTTGCTCCGCCGGCAAGGCTTGGCGCACCGTCAGCGGGGCAAACTGATACACCACCTGCCGCGTTCCACGATTGACACGCGCTGCGGCACGCCGCCCAAATACGTGGCACCAAACCAAAATGAAACTCTGCCGCTTCAAGCTCACCGCCAACTGCCACACCGTTCACATCGGTCTCACCTTGGATGACACCACGGTGCTGGATCTCTCCGCCGCCGGAGTATCGCGGCTCGCCGCCCTGCTGGAGAGCGAGCGCCTCATCCCGGTGCTGCGGGCGCTGTCAGCCCTGCCCCTTCCCCGCCGGCCATTGTCCGAAGTCACGCTCCTGGCGCCGGTGGAGCAACAAGAGGTCTGGGCGGCAGGGGTCACCTACCTGCGCAGCAAGAAGGCGCGCATGGACGAGTCCGAGTTCAGCGCCAGCGCTTACGACCGCGTGTATGAGGCGGAGCGCCCGGAGATTTTCTTCAAGTCGCTGCCCGAGAAGGTCGTTGCCACCGGCGGTGACGTGGGCATTCGCAAGGATGCGAAGTGGAACGTGCCGGAACCGGAGCTGGCGCTGGTGTGCAACTCGCGCGGCCAGGTCGTCGGCTACACCATCGGCAACGACATGAGCTCCCGCGACATCGAGGGGGAAAACCTGCTCTACCTCCCCCAGGCGAAGACCTACCTGAAGTCCTGCGCAGCCGGCCCCTTCATCAAGGTCGGCGTGGACGAGGCGACGGCGCGGACGTGGACGATCAGCGTGGAAATTCTGCGCGACGGGCAGACTGTGTTCAGCGGCGAGACCTCGGTCGGCCAGATCAAGCGCACGTTTGATTCGCTCGCTGAGTTTCTCTTCCGCAGCCAGAGCTTCCCGCATGGTGCGGTGCTGCTCACGGGCACGGGCGTGGTGCCACCGGACAACTTCACCCTCGCCGCCGGCGACCGGGTGCGCATCCGCATCTCCGGCATAGGAACCTTGGAAAACCCGGTGGCCGTGGTGTGACGTAACCCACGGCATCCAACGGCGTCACTCTTCCCGAACGGCCGGCGGTGTTCGCCAGCCAGCAACCAACAACCAGTCAATCTGATCCCATGAAAAAAACATCCATACTCGCCCTCGCCCTCGGCAGCATCATCGCCTTCAGCCCGGCCGCCCAAGCTCAGGACAAGAAAGCCGAAGGCCGGGGACGGCAGTCCGTGGAGGCGCGCATGAAACAGCTCTCCGAGGCGCTCAAGCTCACCGACGAGCAGAAGACGAAGCTGGAGCCGATTCTCAAGGAGGAAGGCGAAAAGTTCCGCGCCATCTTTGAGGACACCAACAGCTCCCGCGAGGAGAAGGGCAAGAAGATGCAGGACATCCGCAAGGATCTCTCCGCCAAGGTCAAAGCCGTGCTCACCCCCGAGCAGGCCGAGAAGTATGAGAAGATTCAGGCGGAGATGGCAGCGAAGCGGAAGAAGCAGTAGGCAACCCGCCCAGATCGTTCAGCGGTCTTCCCGCTGAACGATGCCGGCCGACAACGCAGGCGTGAGGAGACACGGTCGCCTCACGCCTGATTGCTTTGGGCCCTGCCGCAAGCCGGTGCGATGGTTGCGCCCCCAGTCTTTGGCTACGGAAAATGCCTTCGCCTGCCAAGTCCTTCGTGCTTACATCGCCAGAATTCCTGTCGCAATGAATCCGAATCCTTCAACCTCCGCCGCACTGGTAGCAGGCATCACTTTGCTCCTCGCCGCCAATCCGCTTATGGCCCAGACAAACGTGCCCAACGCCGAGGCTTGGCTCGCCGCCGCGCCGGTCGCCCCCGAGTTCACCGTGCCCAAGTCGAAGGTGGCCTGGGACAAACAGCGCCCCGAGGTCCGCGCGACGCTCTGGCAGTTGCTCGGCAAGCTGCCGCCCCGGCCCAAAGTGCCAAAGGTAACCACCGTCACCCGCGAGGACCGGGGCGATTACCTCTTCGAGAAGTTCACTTTCGACAACGGTGCTGGCGCGACCGTGCCGGGCTATGTGTTCCTGCCCAAGGGGGGTTCCGGCAAGTCCCCGGCCATCCTCTACTGCCACTGGCACGGTGGCCAATACGACATCGGCAAGGACGAGTTGCTGCGCACCAACGCCGTGCCCGTGCCGCCCGGACCGACGCTGGCGAAGCGCGGCTACGTGGTGCTGGGCGTGGACGCGTATTGCTTCGGCGAGCGCAACGGCCAGGGGCCGGGCGGTCTCGCCGAAAAAGGCGGCGCGGGCGAGATGACGGCGTCCAAGTTCAACCTCTGGGTCGGCCGGTCGCTGTGGGGAATGATTTTGCGCGATGACTTGATGGCGCTGGATTACCTCGCGTCGCGCAAGGAAGTGGACGCCTCGCGCATCGGCGTCACCGGCATCAGCATGGGCGCGACGCGCACGTGGTGGCTGGCCGCGCTGGACGAGCGGCTCCGCGCGGGCGTGGCGGTTGCGTGCATGACGCGTTACACCGACCTCATTCGCATCGAGGGCCTGAAATACCACGGCATCTACTACTTCGTGCCGGGAATGCTGAACCACTTCGACAGCGAGGCGGTGATGGCGCTGGCCGCTCCCCGAGCAATGCTCTACATGACCGGCGACAAGGACTACGGCTCGCCCATCGAGGGCATTCGCAAGCTGGAAGCGAAGATTCGCCCCGCCTACGAGTTGTATCGGGCTGGAGCGGGCTTCGAGAACCTCGTCTATCCCGGCTTGGGCCACGTCTATCTGCCTGAAATGTGGGACAAGATGGTGTGCTGGATGGACAAACATGTGCGGGATGGCAAGTGAAGGAGCCTGCCTCTCGGCGCGGCATGCTGACGCCCTCCTCCACAGGCTTCACCCAGTTGCATTCCTGCACGGCTCTGCCCAAGCTTCTGCCGATGAAGCGACTTGCCGCTCCAATTCTCGCCTGTTTGTGCGCGCTGCTGACTGCCTGTCCCAGCCCGAGAGCCACCCCCAAGACCAGCGGCGGAGGCGTCTCCACCGACCCGACCGCACCCGGCCAGCCCCAACCGAAGCTGCCCACCATCAAGCTCTGGCTCGGCGCGCATGAACTGGTCTCCGAGATCGCGACCACTCCGCGCGAGCATGAGCTCGGCATGATGTGGCGCACGAACATGGCGGAGATGGAGGGAATGATTTTCATCTTCGACGAACCCGGCCGACGCTCCTTCTGGATGCGAAACACACTCGTGCCCCTGGACATCGCCTACATCGCCGCCGACGGCACGCTGCTCGAAGTCCACGCCGCGCAACCGCGGAACGAGGCCCCGCTGCCCTCGGAGAGCGACCGCATCCAGTTTGTGCTCGAAACACGGCAAGGGTGGTTCCAGCGCAACCAGGTGAAGCCGGGCATGCAAATCCGCACGGAGCGGGGCTCGCTGCAAGAGACATTTTTCCGGAGGCGTTGACCGGCGGACGGCTCACCGGCGGTCCACCGGGCCGCGCTGGATGAGGCGGACAGCTTCCAACCGCAGCCGCGCACCGCGCAACTGTTCCGCCAGTGCCTGCTGGTGCGCGGCCAGCGCTTCGACTTCCTCACGGCGCACGTTGCGGTTCACTTTGCTGAGCTCCCGCAACCGCTCCAGTTCCATGCCGAGCTGCTGGTTCATTTGCTGGCAGGCTTGCGTCACCAGTCCCGCCACATGGCGTTCCGCCAGCGCGCCCGCCGCCGCCAGCATCTGCGGCACCAACTCGTCCCGCAGGCCGGGCAGATCCAATAGCCGATACACCTCGCCCGGCTTGAGCTGACGGGCGAGCAACTCGGTCGTGAGGCGGGCACTCTGGTCCTCGCCGAGATGGTCCACGGCGACCCGCACCGGCGTCGGGGGCAGGAAGCGATCCACGTGAAGCGCGGGCGGGGCGATGCACTCCAGCAGAAAAACCGCTTCGAGATAAAGACCCCGTGATTGAGTGTCGGGCCAGAGTGCAAAGCTGCTGTTGCCCGCCTCCCCGCCGAGCAGCAAATCAAGCGCGCTGGTTACCAGCGGATGATCCCAGGTGAGAAACTGAATGTCCTCGCGGGACAAAGCCCGCTGCCGGTCCGCAGTTACCGTCATGCCCCCGGCCGGCAGGCCCGGAAAGGCATCCGCAAACACGCCCGCCGAACCAAGCTGATAGGTCCGGTGCCGCAGCTCCTCCACCTGGATGTTGAAGTGGTCGAAGACCGCCAGCATGAAGGTTTCCAGCGAAGCGTCCTCATCCTGACGCTGGATTTCCTTGATGACCCGCGCCGCCACTTCCGGCCGGAAGGAATTCCATTCCAGCAAGCGGTCGCGGCCCTGTTCGAGTCGTTCGGCCAGCTCGCGCCCGGCCGCCCGGGTGTCCGCGAGCAGTTGCTCGAGTTGCGGGCGGGCCGTGGCGTGCGTGTCGTTGAAGTCCTGCGCCAGATCGTTCACCTGCGCGCCGAAGCGTTCCAACAGCTCGCGCCCGCCGCGCAGATTACGGGCAAATGCGTTGAGCCCCTCGTGATACCAGCGCGCCAGCACTTCCTGCGGGCTGCCCTCGACGAAGGGCACATGGATATGAATCTCCGAGGTTTGGCCAATGCGGTCCAGCCGGCCGATGCGTTGCTCCAACAATTCCGGGTCCAACGGCAGGTCAAACAGCACCAGATGATGCGCAAACTGGAAGTTGCGCCCCTCGCTGCCTATCTCGGAGCAAAGGAGCAGGCGCGCCCCGTCTTCCTCCGCAAACCACGCGGCGTTGCGATCCCGCTGCACCAGCGCCAATCCCTCGTGGAAGAGTGCCACCGGCAGGTTGGCCCGCTGCCGGAGCGCCGCCTCGATCGCCAGCACTTTGCGCTGCGTGCGGCAGATCAGCAGCACCTTGGCGGGAGCCGTGGCGCGCAGTAGTTCCACCAGCCAGCCGATGCGGACATCGGCGGCGAAATCGGGCGCAAAACTGGCGGCTGCGGCAGCCGCGGTGTCGGCCGAATACTCATCAGCCAGCGCCGCCAGCAACCGCCCGCCAGCAGCAGAGCTGGCCAACGGAACCAGATGGACCGTGCGCTGGGGAAAGCCGGACATGCGGGCGCGCGTGTTGCGGAACATCACCCGCCCCGGACCGTGCCGGTCCAGCAGTTCACGCAGGAGTGATTCGCGCGGCACCGCCTGCCCGTTGTGGATTTGCTCCAACCTGGATCGCACCGCCGCCGCGTCCGCGTGGAGGATGCGGGCCAACGGAGCTGCCTCGGTGAGCGCCGGAGCCTGGCCCCGCGCCAGCGTTTCCACTACGGACGCCACTTCGCGGTAGGATTCCGACTCCCGGATGAATTCATCCAAGTCGAAATAACGGTCCGCATCCAACAATCGCAGCCGCGCGAAATGGCTGGCCACCCCGAGCTGCTCCGGCGTTGCGGTCAACAGGAGGACGCCAGTCGCCTGCCGTGCGAGTGATTCGACCAGCGTGTATTCGCGACTCGCCGCCGTCGGTGTCCAGCCCAGGTGATGCGCCTCGTCCACCACCAGCATGTCCCAGCCGGCCGAGAGCGCCTGCTGCGCACGGCGTTCGTTCTGTGCGAGCAGGCTCAGGCTGCACAGCACCAGTTGATCATCCAGGAAGGGATTGGCCCCGGCATTCCCCGCTTCAATCGCAGCGCAGCGCTCCTCATCGAAGAGGTGAAACCAGAGGTTGAACCGCCGGAGCAGCTCGACGAACCACTGGTGAATGAGCGGCTCGGGCACCAGGATCAAGACGCGTTGCGCCCGCCCAGTTTGCAGCAGCCGATGGGTGATGAGGCACGCCTCGATCGTTTTGCCCAGGCCGACCTCGTCGGCGAGCAGCACCCGCGGGGCAAGCCGGCCCGCGACTTCGGGAGCGAGATAGAGCTGATGCGGCAGCAAATCGATGCGCCCGCCCACAAAACCGCGCACGGGCGATTTGCGGCGGCGATGCTGATGCCGCAACGCCGCCAGCCGGAGGTCGAAGGCCGCCACCGGATCCACCTGGCCGTTGAGCAACCGTTCGTCCGGCTGGTTGAAGCCGAGGGTGTCGTTCAACTCCGTCTCCCACAGCGGACCGCCGAGCCCGTGGTAGCAGAGCAATCCGTCCCGCTCGGTCACGGATTGCACCCGCAGCGAGACGTTGCCCCGGCCTTGCACGCGATCACCGGCGCGGAACCGCACGCGGCGGAGCGGGGCATTGTCGAGGGCGTATTGCCGGGTCTCGCCGCTCGCCGGGAATTCAACCTTGAGCATCCGCGCAGTCACTTCGCGGATTGCCCCCAGGCCGAGTTCTGGCTCGGTTTCACTGATCCAGCGCTGGCCGGGCAAAAAGACAGGTGAGGACATAGTTTGCAAATCGAACGAAGCCGGCACCGCTGAACCGCTGGCCGCGCCGCAAGGCTACTCACGCGCGCGGCCCGATTGAAGTCAGATTCACTGCCCGCGATCCGAAGGCAAACGCACCGGTGGAAAAATTGGCTTCCGACTGGGCGGGGATCCGGTATCCTCCCGGCATGGGAATGCGACGCGAGGCGCGTGAACGTGCCGTCCAGTTTCTCTTTCAGTGCGACTTGAATGCCCCGGCCAATTTGGACGGGGAGCTGGATCATTTTTGGGAGTCCCAACGGCGCGCGGCGCTCGCCCAGGCCTCGGACGGGAAGGCCACTTGGGGCGAGCAAATCGAGCTTCCGCCGCCCACCACCGCCGACCTGACCTTGCGGACGTTTTCCGATCCCTTGATTCGTGGGGCGCTGCAATACCGGGCCGAGGCGGACGCCATCATCGTCAAGCACGCGAAGAATTGGGACATCACCCGCATGGCCGCCGTGGACCGCAACATCCTCCGGCTCGCCATCTATGAGATGCTCCATCGGGACGACATCCCGCCGGTGGTCAGCATCAACGAGGCGGTGGACATCGCCAAAAAATTCTCCACCGAGGCCAGCGGCAAGTTTGTGAACGGAATTCTGGACAAGGTCCGCAGCGAACTGATGCGTTCCGGCCGCGAGGCAGTGCCACAGTCCTGAGCCATTTGCACCGCCATGTTTGCCGACCTGCACATGCACACCACGTTCTCGGACGGGACCTTCTCCCCCGAGGAAATGGCGCAGGCAGCGCAGCGGCACAATCTCGCGATAGTCGCCCTGACGGACCACGACACGGTGGCCGGCTGCGCGCGGATGGGGGCCGAGTGCAATCGCCTGGGCATTGAGCTGGTGCCCGCGACGGAACTGACCGCGGAAATCGACGGCATCGAAGTTCATCTGCTCGGCTATTTCATCGATCTGAGCAATCCCCGTTTCCTCTCGAACCTGGTGAAGTTCCAGGAGGCTCGGCAGAACCGCATTCACGAGATGGCGGCCAAACTTCAACGGCAAGGAGTGCCACTGAAGGCCGAGGCGGTGTTTGCCATCGCCAAATGTGAATCTCCAGGACGCCCCCATGTGGCCCGGGCCTTGGTGCAGGCGGGGTTGTGCAGCAGCATGGACGAGGCGTTTGACCGGTTTTTGAAAAAGCACCGGCCGGCTTGGGTGCCCAAGTTCAAGATTTCGGCTTATGACGCCATCGAGCTGGTGCATGCCGCGGGCGGTGTGGCCGTAATTGCACACCCGGCGCTGAACCAGAGCGACGACATCATCCCGACACTGGTCGAGGCGGGGATTGATGGCATTGAATGCTTTCACACCCGGCACTCCACAGCTGCGAGCCAGCACTACATGCTGATGGCTGAACATTTTGGGCTCGCAGTGACGGGCGGCTCGGACTGCCACGGGATGAACCGGGGCAAACCCCTGATGGGCAGCATCAAGCTGCCAGTCGTCTATGTGGAGGCACTGCGGAAACGCGCCCAAGAACGGCGTTCCAAGCCCCAACCGGCGGCACCCTGACGGTTGCCGGCACATTTCACCCGTTTCAGTCCATGGGATTATTCTCCAAGTTCAAGGAAGGTCTGCAAAAGACCGCGGCCAAACTCGGTCACGAAATCAAGCGCATCGTCAGTGGCTCCCCAAAACTGACCGGCAAAACGCTGGAGGAGCTGGAGCACGCGCTGCTGGGGGCTGACTTGGGCATGGCCATGACCCAGCAGATCTTGGCGGCGGTGAAGAAATCCTACGAGAGCCAGGGCAGCGGCGGCCCGGAGGTCTTCACCATCGCGCAGGCGGAAGTCGAACGGAGTCTTTCCAGCGCCAACGCGACGCTCCGCCACCAACCCGGCCACCTGACCGTGATCTCGATTGTCGGTGTGAATGGCACCGGCAAGACCACCACCACGGCCAAGCTGGCGCACCTGCTCCAGACCCAAGGCCAGCCGGTGCTGATCGCGGCCTGCGACACCTTCCGCGCCGCCGCCATCGAGCAACTCAAACTCTGGGGCCAGCGTTTGCAGGTGGAGGTCATCGCCGGGGCTTACAACGCCGACCCCGCAGCCGTTGCCCACGACGCCGTCACCGCAGCCAAATCCCGGGGAGCAAGCTACTTGCTGGTGGATACCGCCGGACGGCTGCACACCAAGAACAACCTGATGAAAGAGTTGCAGAAGGTGCACCGCGTCATGGACAAGCAGATGCCCGGGGCACCGCATGAAGTGCTGCTCGTGCTGGACGCCACCACCGGCATGAACGCCCTTCAGCAAGCTCGGGAATTTCACAAGGCGGTGACGCTCACCGGCTTGGTCATCACCAAACTGGATGGAACCAGCAAAGGCGGCATGGTGGTGGCCATCCAGAAGGAGCTGGGCCTGCCGATCAAATTCATCGGATTGGGGGAAAAGCCAGACGATCTGCAGCCCTTTGACCCCAAGCAATTTGCACAGGCGCTGTTTGGCGAAAAGTAGCCGGATAGTTGGGGCTAGCCCGCTGCGAATCGCCGCTTCATCGCGGTCAGAATCCCTCTTGGGGCTCGTTTCCCCTCAAATTCGATGCCCGTTCCAACGCCCTACGAACGAAAGAAGCCCACGTGAGTTCGAACGCCGACAAACGAACTAGAAAAAATGAAAATCTCGGTTGACACTCGGAACAAGAGGAGTAGAAAGAAACCATAACGGTTGAGCCGGTGGTAGGGTGCTCAAGCCGCTTGTTCCTTAAGAATTTGATCCGGGTGGCAGCACGTTTCTTCAGAGGGGTTCCCCACCCCCACCTCCTTGGCGTCTGCTACCCGGATCTTCTTTTTATATCGATTCCCCCTCCCCCGGAGTATCTGACGCCTCCCAACAGTTGAACGGAACGGCATTTTCGCAATCAAGACCGCAGCCCGCGCAACGAGTGGACGTGCGAAATCCTTCGGCATATGCCGGTCAACGCCACTCCTTCAGGCATTCTTACCCGCTCAGATCAGAGCTGGTCCGCGAACCAATCAGCTACTTGAGCAGGCCGCACGCCTTCATGGTCGCCTTGAGGGTCGCACGATTGGCGGCACTCATCGGCACCAACGGCAGCCGGTAGTTCTCCTGCGCCAAGCCCATCATGGCCAAGGCGGCCTTGACCGGCACCGGGTTGGTTTCGATGAAGAGATCTTTGAAGAGCGGATAATACTTGGCGTGCAGCTTCAACGCAGCTTCCGGACGCCCGGAGCGGAAATAATCCACCATATGACAGACTTCCCGCGGAATTACGTTGCTGGCCACACTGATCACGCCTTCGGCCCCGACGCTCATGAACGGCAGCGTGAGCGAATCGTCACCACTCAAGATGTTGAAGTGTCTGCCCAGGGCAGCGCGCAGTTGACTGACCCGATCACAGGAGCCGCCGGCCTCCTTGATGGCCACGATGTTCGGGCACTCGCCGGCCAGGTGCTTCACGGTGTCCACGCCGATCTCGATGCCGCAGCGGCCCGGAATGCTGTAAAGCACCAGCGGCAGCTCAGTGGCGTTGGCAATGGCACGAAAATGCTGGTAGAGCCCCGCCTGAGTGGGCTTGTTGTAATACGGGGCAACCTGCAACGAACCATCCGCCCCGACTTCCTCCGCCGCCTTGGTGAGGTAGATGGCCTCGCTTGTGGAGTTGGCCCCCGTGCCAGCGAGAACTTTCACGCGCCCGTCCGCGAACTTCACGGCGAGTTCGATGACCCGGATGTGCTCCTCGTAATCCAAAGTGGGCGATTCGCCCGTGGTGCCAACCGGGACGATGCCATCCACGCCGCCTTTGACCTGAAGTTTGATGAGCCTTTCCAAGGCAGCTTCATCTAGTTGGCCGCTTTTGGTGAACGGAGTAACGATCGCAGTGTATGTGCCGGTAAACATGGGGAAGAAAGGGATTACTTGACCGAGCCGACCAGCATCTGGCCGGCTGCGAGCAACGCTCTGAGCGCCAACAGGGCTGCCTCAGCCTGCTCGTCGTCCTCATACTCGAACTCATGCACCTCGTCGCGGATGGCCACATGCAAGGTGGCGTCCTCGACGTAGCAACTCTCGACGTAAGCGAGGTTCAGCAACGTGCTCTGGAGTTCGATGAATGACGGCGTAGTCATGAAACGGGCGCACACTCTGGGCAAATCCCGCAGTTTGGCCAGCCCGAACTTGTGCCCGGACGACCGGGGGCGCGCATCTCAATTTCTTGCAGGCGCGGGAGAGACCTCTCATTAGCACCCGGCTTCAGCCCGGTGTGGCAGGGCGGACCGGGCCCAAACGGTTTCAACGGTTTGGGCCCGGGCGGCGAGGGCCGACCGGCCGGCAGAAAGCCGTTGAAACGACTCCTGCCTCATCGGGTCATTTCACCGGGCTCAAGCCCGGTGCTAATGAGGGGGTGCACCAAACTGAGATGCGTCCACACCCGGGTTTGCGGGCAACTCCGGTCGAGTGATTCCGAGCTGCGAAGAGCGATACGTCCCGCCGAGCCGGCACCGACGCTTACTCGTTTCCAAGTCCAACCGCGCACGGTAGCTTCGGCCCGTGTCTGACCAGCTCGTCGTCAATGAGATCTACCTGAGCCTGCAAGGGGAAAGCACCTTTGCCGGGCTGCCCTGTGTCTTTGTCCGCCTGACCGGATGCAATCTCCGCTGTTCCTATTGCGACACCGCCTATGCCTTCACCGAGGGAACGCGCCGGACCCTCCCCGACATTATTGCGGAAGTGCGCCGTCTGGCGGCCGCGTATGCTCCGGCTGCTGCCACCCAGCCGCTTCCACTCGTTGAATTGACCGGCGGGGAACCCCTGCTTCAGCCCAACACCCTCCCGCTGATGCGGCAGCTCTGCGACGCCGGCTTCACCGTGCTGCTGGAAACCAGTGGGGCGTTGGACATCTCCCCCGTGGATGCGCGTGTCCGACGCATCATGGACCTGAAATGCCCCAGCAGCGGCGAGGTGGAACGCAACCGCTGGGAAAACCTGCCCCATCTCCGGCCCACCGACGAAATCAAATTCGTCATCGGCACGGTGGAGGACTACGAATGGGCCAAGGCCCAGATCCGCGAGCACAAGCTCGCGACGAAGTGTCCCCTGCTCTTCTCCTGGATCACCCCGCTGCAAGCGCACCAGCAGGCCAAGGTTCTCAAACCAGTTCCTACCGGGCAGACGCCCATCTCGCGATTGGACCTGGTGCAACGCATCATCGCGGACGCGCTGCCGGTGCGCTTCCAATTGCAGATGCACAAGATTGTCTGGGCCCCCGACCAGCGTGGAGTTTGAAGCCTGCCCCGGCCACCCGCCCTGACTCCGATTGCCGAACCGCCTGACCACCTTGCAAACCAAGACTCAGCAGACCCTCGACCTGCTACGCGCGCATGAATCGCGCAACGTCACCTTCATGGCGGCGGACGGCTCCTGGCCCATCGTCTGGGCGCGGGCCAAAGGCGTCACGGTTTGGGACATCGAAGGTCGCCAATTCCTGGATCTCACGGCTGCCTTTGGCGTCGCGGCAGCGGGACATGCGAATCCGCGCGTCGTCCGCGCCGGACAACGGCAAATGGCCACGCTGCTCCACGCCATGGGCGACGTGCATCCGCACCCGTTGAAGGCCGAGCTGGCGCAGCAACTCTCCGCCCTGACGTTTGGTCGCTGGAGTCGGAGGGGCGCCGGCAAGACCATCTTCTGCAACTCTGGCTTTGAAGCCGTGGAGGCCGCGCTCAAGACCGCGCTCCTCGCGACGGGCAAGCCAGGCGTCATCGCCTTTGAAGGGGCCTACCACGGGCTGGGTTATGGCGCGTTGAATGCGACCCACCGCGAGCACTTCCGCCGCCCCTTCCGCACGCAGTTGCGCAAGTTCGGCCAATTCCTCCCCTTCCCGGTGGCCGGCGAAAGCCGGAGTCAGCAATCCGACGACGTCCACTCGCTCCGCCGACTTGAAGCGGCAGCGAAGGAGTTGTTCCGGCGCAAGCGCATCGGAGCCATCCTGGTCGAACCCATTCAAGCACGAGGCGGGATCCGCGTGCCGCCGCCGGGCTTCCTGCCACTCCTCCGACAACTCTGCGATGACCACGGCGCGCTCCTCATCCTCGACGAGATTTACACCGGCTTTGGCCGCACCGGGACATGGTTCGCCTGCGAGCAGGCGGGCGTGGCTCCCGATCTCATCTGCCTCGGCAAGGCGCTCACCGGTGGCTTCCCGCTGTCCGCCTGTGTGGGTCGCGCCGAGGTGATGGATCGCGCCTGGCCGCTTTCCAGCGGCGAGGCCATCCACACCAGCACCTTCCTCGGCCACCCGGTCGGTTGCGCCATGGCGCTGGAAAACCTCCGGGAATTGCACCGGCTCCGCCTCGTGGCTCGCACCGCCCGGGTAGGCAAATGGCTGAACAAGGCACTGGCTGCCTTGAGCCGCGTTCCGGGCAAACTCCGTTGCCGCGGCTGCGGGGTCGGCCTCATGGCCGGGATCGAGCTGCGGCGGCAGGACAGCTCGCCAGCCGGAAACGAGGCTCTGGCCATCATCCAGCGCATGCTGCACCGCGGCTTCATCCTGCTGCCCGAGGGCGAACACGGAAATGTGATCGGCCTCACCCCGCCCTTAACCATCACGCAAGCCCAGCTCCGCCGCACGCTGCGGGCGCTCGCGGAGGAAATCGCCGCCTGTCCATGAACCTTTCTGAAATGCGGGAAATCCTGAAGGCTCGCGACCTTCAGCTCACCAAGTCGCTGGGGCAAAACTTCCTCCACGACGGCAACCAACTGCGCCGCATCGTCGCGGCCGCCGAGCTCTCCCCGACGGACCAAGTGCTGGAAATCGGTCCCGGACTTGGGCCGTTGACCGAACTGCTGCTGGCCAGCGGCGCACCGGTGCTGGCCATCGAGAAGGACGCCCGGCTCGCCACCTATCTCCGCGAACGCTTCGCCACCACGCCCAACCTCACCCTGCTGCACGATGACGCCCTGGCGTTTCTCCAACGCGGGAATGCTCCGCCGGCAGCCGCAGTCCCGGAGGCCACCACGCCCGACCAGCCGGCCGACTGGTCCACCTGGAAACTGGTGGCCAACCTCCCCTACTCCGTGGCCTCCCCCATCCTGGTGGAACTCGCGCTGCATCCGCACCGCCCCGAACGAATGGTGACCACTCTGCAACTGGAAGTCGCCCAGCGCATCATGGCCGAGGCCGACTCGGAGCACTACGGCGTGCTGACCCTGCTCCTCCAATTGCACTACACCAGCCCCGGCTACTTCAGAATCCCGGCCGGCTGTTTCTTCCCCCCGCCCGACGTGGACTCGGCCTGCCTCACACTGCTGCGGCGCCCCCAGCCGCTGTTGGACCTGCGGCAGACGCGAGTCTTCGTGCGCGTCGTCAAACGCGCCTTCTCCCAGCGGCGGAAAATGATGTTCAAGCTGCTCAAAAGCGAGTGGCCCGAGGAAGCCTTGCACGCGGCCTTCGCCCAACTGGGAATCTCCCCGCAGGAACGCGCTGAAAAGGTGGGCTTGGAAGTGTTCACCGAATTCAGCAAACTGCTCGCCGCATGAGCGAAGAGATATTCGATGTGGTTGACGATCGCGACCGGGTCATCGGCCGACAGACGCGGCGCGAAGTCCACCACCGCGGGCTGAAGCATCGGGCCGTGCATGTGCTGGTCTTCAACCAACGCGGTGAGTTGTTCCTCCAAAAGCGCTCCTTCAAGAAAGACACTTTCCCCGGCGCGTGGGACAGCTCCGCCTCCGGCCACCTCGATGCCGGCGAGAACTACGACACCTGCGCCGTGCGCGAGCTGCGGGAGGAGATCGGCCTGGTGGTGCCCCGCTGCCCCAAGCGGCAGTTCAAGATCGACGCGTGCGAGGAAACCGGTCGCGAGTTCGTGTGGGTCTATCGCTGCGATGCCAACGGGCCCTTCCGCCTGAATCAGGAGGAACTGGAGTGCGGCGCCTTCTTCAAGCCCGACCACATCAACCGCTGGATGGCGGAACGCCCCCGCGATTTCGCCGATTCCTTCCGGCTCGTCTGGAAATACTTCCTCAATCCCCCCGCGCCCAAGCCGGCGAAGCCCCGCCCCGTCGCCAAACCCATCAAAGCCAAACCGGCCCCACGCCCATTGCCCAACAAGGCCCCAGCCCCGGTGCGCAAGCAGGTCAAATCCAGCGCGCCCACCGCCAAATCCGCGCCTCCGAAAAAGGTGAAACAAAAGTTGAAGCCGGCGAAGAAGCCCGCCGCCAAACCGACCCGCTCCTCCCCACGCCGTCCCGTCCGCACCCCAGCAAAAGCCCCGCCCGGCAAACGCTCGAAAGCACGCCGGTAAAAAAACTGTTTGGCGTCCGGCGCGGCACATAGTATTTCCCTCCCGGCAATCACTCCATTGCCCATGCCAGAGTAGCTCAGGGGTAGAGCAGAGGACTCATAAGCCTTTGGTCGCAGGTTCAATTCCTGCCTCTGGCACCACTTCAAAAACCACTGATTTGATTGGTGTTTTTGCAGTTTTTCCCCCATGTGAACCGCTTGCCAGAAACTCCACGAACGCCTTGCTTGGACACTTCTTGGACACTTTGAGGGTGCTCCTCCCTGCGAGCACCGCAGGCAGTCTGGGGGGGCAGTAGTTTTCAAAAATCACCGAATCGAATGCTGGAACCCCGGCGAGGAGCGGCACGGGCGCGTGATTTCTCACGCTTGAAGGTGTGAGGCGAAGGCTTCTGCCGCGCCGCCGCTGTGCTGTCCGGTGGATTGGGCTTTAGCCCAGCACGGCTAATACCAAGTCTTTATAACAATCGGTAAGTAAAGCTGGTCAAAACCTAGGCGGCAATGCAAGCTCGGGGATGGCAAGAAAACGAACCAAGGTGGCGATGAGCGAGGCCGAAGCGACCCAGCTCAA
>Ga0255188_1000083_pt1 | contig 39016 bp, 32 predicted proteins | sample Miss_Cont_RepB_8_FD_188427 | JGI IMG/M metagenome (GOLD analysis project Ga0255188, IMG submission 188427) | Freshwater microbial communities from Mississippi River, Louisiana, United States - Miss_Cont_RepB_8h | ecosystem: Environmental > Aquatic > Freshwater > River | place: USA: Louisiana... | reverse complement strand
GCCCACCCAGCCCCCCCCCCCCCCCCCCGCAGCCAAAGATCCCGGACTGCCCCCCTTCACCCCGGAACCCGCCACCAAGGCCCCGCCGGCAGCCGCCCCGCCGAGCGACATCTTCACCCTGCCCCCGGCCACCAAGGCAGCCGAACCGCTGGGCCACCCCGCCGAGCCGCCCCGCATGCTGCCCGACCCCACGCCCCGGATGGAAAGCCCCGCCCCAAACACTCGCCAACCGGCCAGCGACAACAACAGCGGCTTGATGGCCATCGCCGCCATCAGCACCGGCATTTCCGCCCTCATCCTCATTCTCGGCGTCTATGTCGCCGTGGTCTTCAAGGCCCGTCTGCATGGCTTGGAATCGGAGTTGAAGAAGGCCCAGTTCGAACTCTCCAAGGCGAACGTGAACCTCTCCTCCATGATGCATCAAGTGGAGCAACTCTCGCTCATGGCCCCGCAGACCCCCACCAAAACCAGTCTGCCGGATTGGAACGCCGAAGCTCCCAAGGCCCACACGGCGAGCTTCAAGATGCACCGGTCGAAGTAGTTGGTGCGTCCGGCCGGACCCTGTAGCGCTATGAAGTGCGGGGACTCGTCACCGCTTTTCGCAGGCGACTTGTCGCCGTCGGGGTCGGACGAGCGTTCGCTTTTTGGGAAGCGGTCGTGCTCGCGCGGGGAAGAAAACACGACTGGGCGAGAATATGTCGTGGGCTTTCGACGGCGACGAGTCGCCTGCGGAAAGCGGCGAGAACTCGCCGCACTCCACAGCGCGCCCGGGTTTTGAGCGCGCCATGAAGGAACTGGTTCGGTTGGCTACCGCTCCTGGAACTCGAACTCCACCTTACCCCGCTCCGCCAGCTTGAGATGCGCGGGGAAGGGCTTGCCGGCCTTGCTGATGAACTGCGTGAGGAGGTCGGTCTTGCCGGTGGCGAGGAGCTTCTTCACCTGCTCGCGGTCCACGGGCTGTTGCAGCACCACCTTGCCGGTCTTGAAGGTGCATTTCTTCGCGTCGAGCTGGCTGCGCTCGCAAAGGTAGCTCTCCGGCCCCTCGAAGACGTTGCCCTTGCACTTGGGGCATTTGCCCAGCGGCTCCTGCCCGGTGAAATCGATCTTCACGGCGGGCGCGTCGTCTTTCTTCGCGCCCTTGGCGGGGAACTTCTTTTCGCGCGGGGCAAACTCGAAGCTGACCTTTGCACCGTCAAATTTGAGGAAGGCCTCGAACTTGCGGTTGGTCTTCTTCGACACAAAGCCCTTGAGCAGGTCCGTCTTGCCCTCGGCAAGGAGCTTCACGATCTGCGCCTTCTCGATGGGCTGCTGGAGGATGATCGCGCCGGTCTTGAAGTCGCACTTGCGGTCCTTGCCAGTGGCGTGCTCGCAGACGTAGTTCATGCCGTTCTCGAAGACGCGGCCGGTCTTGCACTTGGGGCACTGGCCGAGCGGCTCCTTGCCGGTGAAGTCCACCGGCGCGGCGTTCTCGTCCTCCTTCTGGTCGTTGCCGAAGTCGAACTTTGCCTCGCCCTCGGGCGAGAGCTTCATCACGGCGGCGAAGGGGAAGCCCTGCTTGCTGCGGAAGCCCTGGAGCGGGCCGACCTGCTTCTCGCGCAGGAGCGTCTCGACTTCCTCGATTTCAAAGGCGCGGCCGAGGATGGTCTTCCACATGTTCCAGTCGCACTTCTGGCACTGGAACTTTTTATAGTTCTCGTGGATCTCTCCGCCGCACTTCGGACAGGGGACGTTCAGCTTGCCGAAGTCGCCGGGAATCGTGTCGTGCTCGTAGGCCTTCGTCTGGCCGACGATGCGCTCGGTCAGCGCCCGAATCTCCGCCATGAACTGCTCGCGCGGAAGCTGGCCGCGCTGCATCTGGCGCAGCTTGAACTCCCAGTCACCGGTCAGCTCGGGCTTGGTCAGCTCCGGGATGCTCAGGCCGTTGAGCAGGGCGACCAGCGTGAAGGCTTTCGCGCTGGGCACCAGCTCGCGCTGGTTGCGGTGGATGTATTGCTCGTAAATCAAACCCTCGATGATGGCGGCGCGGGTGGCGGGCGTGCCGAGGCCGCGTTCGCTCATGGCCTCGCGCAGTTCGTCGTCCTCGATGAGCTTGCCGGCGCTTTCCATCGCGCCGAGGAGCGTGGCTTCCGAGTAGCGCGCGGGGGGCTTGGTCTGGCTGCCCTTGACCTCGACGTTCGTGGTCTTCACCTGCTCGCCCTGCTGGACGGGCACGAGGCTCGGCGCGTCGTCGTCGCCGGCGGCTTCCTTGCCATAGACTTCGAGCCAGCCGGCCTTCACGAGCACCTTGCCGGCGCTCTTGAAGGGCTCGCCCTCGACGCGCGTGATGCGCGTGGTTTCGAGGAACTCAGCCGCGGGGAAGAACACCGCGAGGAAGCGGCGCGTGACGAGGTCGTAGAGTTTCTGCTCCGGCTCGGACAAGCCCTTGGGCAGCACGCCGGTGGGAATGATGGCGAAGTGGTCGGAGATTTTCGCGTTGTTGAAGATGCGTTTGTTCGGGCGCACCCAGCCCTCGGTCAAAATCTTTTCTGCCGGGACACTGTAGCCCGCAAGGTCGCGGAGCGAATCGAGCGTCTTCTTCACCGTGGGGATGTAGTCTTCCGGCAACGCGCGGGCATCCGTTCTCGGGTAGGTGAGCACCTTGTGCTTCTCGTAGAGCGCCTGCGCTAGGCCGAGCGTGTTCTTGGCGCTGAAGCCGAAGCGGCCGTTGGCCTCACGCTGGAGCGTGGTGAGATCGTAGAGGCCCGGCGAAAGCTGCGTGCTGGGCTTGCTCTCCTCGGTGACGATGCCCGGCTTGCCGAGGCACTTGGCGCGGAGAGCGTCGGCCTGTTCCTTGGTCCAAAGGCGCTCGGCCTTTTGCTCGGCGTCGGCGTCCTTGGCGGAACTCTTCTGGAACTTCTCGTCGAACCAGCGGCCCGGATACTGACCAGCCTTCGCGTCGAAGGTGCCGAGGACTTCCCAGTAATCGCGTGCGACGAACTTGCGAATCTTCGCCTCGCGTTCGACCAGGATGGCCAGCGTGGGCGTCTGCACGCGTCCGACGGTCGTGAGGTTGAAGCCGCCGGTCTTGTTGTTGAAGGCGGTCATCGCCCGCGTGCCGTTGATGCCAATCAGCCAGTCGGCCTCGGCGCGCGATTCTGCGGCGTCGGCGAGCGGGCGCATCGAGGCGTCGCTGCGGAGCTGCGCGAAGCCTTCGCGGATGGCCCCGGCGGTCATGGACTGGAGCCAGAGGCGCTGGATGGGCTGCTTGGCCTTCGTGTATTCCGTGATGCGGCGGAAGATCAGCTCGCCCTCACGCCCGGCGTCGCAGGCGTTAATGATGGTGTCCACGTTCTTCCGCTTGAGGAGGCGCTGGAGCACCTTGAGGCGGGCCTCAGACTTCTCAATGGGTTGCAGGCCAAACTGCGGCGGCAGATGGGGCAGGCACTTGAAGGTCCACTTGCCCTTCTTGATGTCGTGCTCCTCGGGCACCACGAGCTCAAGGAGATGGCCAACGGCGGAGGAGACGATGTGCGTGGGGCTCTCGTAGAACTCGCCGGACTTGTCTTTTTGGAACCCGCCCAGCGCCTTGGCGATGTCCGCCGCGACGGAAGGCTTCTCTGCGATGATGAGGGCTTTGCCCATGAGTAGCGCGGGCTTCTACACGAGCCACGGGCGGTAAGGCAATAGGAGTTTTTCTCGGCGGCGGGTCTGGAGCGTGGGTTTGCGGCCTCAATTCCGGTCCCGAGCCGACAGTTTTCTTGACCAGTAGCCGACGACGTAAGGAGGCGGACTTTGCCGACTGCAAAGGAGTCCGCCTCCTCACGTCGGCGGCTACCGACATCAGTTATTTCGCCTTCTTCTTCGCTTTGTCGCCCTTGCCGCCGACCTGCTCCGGATCGCTGAACGGGGATTTGTCGAAAGCCGTGCCGTCGCCCACCACACGCGGGTCCTTCGCCGCTTGGAGAGTCTTCATCAAACGTTCGGACAGCGCGCGTCGCTGCGCGGCGAAGCCGGGGTCCGCCGCGAGGTTCCGCACCTGATCCGGATCGTTCTTCAAATCGTAAAGCTCCTCGGCCGGGCGCTTGGCAAACGCGATGTCGAACTGCTGCTTCCACTGCGGATCGTGCTGGTGCGCGATTAGCCAGGTCTTTGTGGGGCTGGCATCCATGTCGGGAAACGCGGCGCGGGTGTTCGCCGCCACGGCTTTGACATCAGGTGTGGACTCGGCGGCGGCGTAGGGCGCGCCCATCGGCCAGCGGTCCGGGGCGAAGTTGCGGATGTAGAGGAACTCCGGGGTGCGCAGCGCCCGCATGGGGTAAGGCAGGTTGCCCTCGCGCGCGACGCCCACATGGCGCTCGCGGCCGGTGACCACCCAGTTGCGGGCCGGGTCCACGAGGCCGTTCTTGTCCGACTTCAACAGCGGCACGAGGCTCTTGCCGTAAAGGTTCTCCGGCGGCTTCACCCCGCCAATTTCGAGGAAGGTGGGCATCAGATCCGGCAGTCGCACCAAATCTTCGAGCACGCGACCGGCCTTCGCCCCGGGCCAGCGGACAGCCAGCGTGACGGCGGTGCCGTGATCGTAGAGGTTGCACTTCCCGCTGGTGACGCCGGGCATGCCGTGATCGCCACTGAGGACGATGACGGTCTTGTCGAGTTCGCCCGCTGCTTCGAGCCGCTGGAGCAGCACGCCCACGTAGGCATCCACGGCCTGGCACTCGCCGAGATAGTCAGCCACGTCTTCGCGAATCTCCGGCACGTCTGGCAGGAACTTGGGCAGCTTCCCTTTCAAGGCATCAGGCTCGATGCCCCAAAGCGCCTTCCCGCTGCCCTTCACCCACGTGCGGTGCGTGGTGGTGGTGCCAAACCAATAGTGCCATGGCTGACCGGGCTTCCGCGCGGCGAGGAAGTCATCGAAATTGCCGCGCACCTGGCCGAGGATTTTATCCCGCGCGGCGGCGATGGTCTGCCCGTCGGCGACCATTTTCGTCACCTCCTCGGAGTAGTTGTTACATGCGCCCCCGGCCTTTTGATACGCGTATTGCTGGCCGCCAAAGCCCGCATCCGCCGGCGAGCCCGGACTCCAGACTTTGAAGCTCTTGCCGATGTGATACCCCGCGTCCCGGAGCAGCAGCGGAAAGGTGGGAATGCTCTCGTCCCACACCGCGCCCTGCAAGATGGCCCCGCGCCCCGTCTGGAAAAAGTAGCGCCCCGAGAGCAGTGAGCTGCGGCACGGGGTGCAGCTCGGCGCGTTGACGAAGGCGTTTTTGAAGAGCACGCCCTCGCGCGCGACCCGGTCCACGTTCGGCGTTTGGATGAGGTCGTTGGGCGTCGGCCGTCCATCCAGCCCCTTGTAGCAACTGGCATAGCGGCCCCAGTCATCAGCGAAGACAAACAGGATGTTCAGCCGGGAACCTTCGGCAGCGACGAGGAAGCCGGGCAGGACAGCAAGCACCAGCAAGTGAGCAAAGAGGCGTTTCATCGGCTCCATGGACGGAGCCGGACAGCGCAAGGTCACAAGCTGGCTCACGAAGTTTCCACCAGTGATCACGGAGGAAGCAGCGCCATCCACCCATCAGCGCTGCTGTATTCCTTGCTTCCCCCGCACCGGGCCGGTTGAATCCGCCGCGCATGAACCGCATTGAAGAACGCTTCGCGCACCTGAAGCGCGCCGGGCAGAAGGCCCTGGTGGTTTACATCGGGGCGGGCGACCCACACCTCGAAGCCACGCGGCAGCTTGCTCTGGGTTTTGACCGGGCCGGCGTGGACATCTTGGAGCTGGGCGTGCCCTTTAGCGACCCGCTGGCGGATGGCTTGGTGAACCAGTTGGCGGCCCAGCGCGGCCTCGCCTCCGGCACCACGCCACCGAAGCTGCTCGCAACCATCGCCAGCATCCGCCGGGAATCGCAGATCCCGATCGTGCTCTACGTTTACTTCAACCTCCTGCATCGCTGCGGCGTGGAGACATTCATCAACGACGCCGCCCGCGCGGGGGTGGATGGGCTGCTGGTGCTCGACTTGCCACCGGAGGAAGCCGACACCTATGAGGCCCTGATGCGGCAGGCGGGCATGTGCGCCATCTGGCTCGTCGCGCCCACCACTCCGGAGGATCGCATCGCCCAGATTGCGCGGCGGGGCACTGGTTTCATCTATTATGTCTCCCGCGAGGGCGTGACCGGGATGCAGGCGAAGGTCGCGGGCAACCTCGCCGAACGCGTGGCGCTCATCCGCGCCCACACCCCGCTGCCCATCGCGGTCGGCTTCGGCATCTCGAACCCCGAGCAGGCACGCCAAGTGGCCTCGGCGGCTGACGGAGCAGTCGTCGGCAGCGCGGTGGTGAACCAGATCGCGCAGCTCGGCGCTTCACCCGAACTGGTGCCCCGGCTGGAGGCCTTCGCCAAATCCCTGGCAGACGGTGTGAAGGGGCGTTGAACGCCCGCTGAAGTCAGACCGGGCGTGATTCAAGCCGGACCGCACTCCCCTGCCCCGCCGGACTCAGCCCGCAATCATCCGCTCGCCCGGCTGTAACTGCATCCGCTGGGGATCGAGGCCGTTGGCCAGGCACCAGGCGCGATATGCGTTGGGAGAGATTTCGCTGGGCTTGATTTCGCTGCGCCCGCCCCAGAAGACATTCGTGTAGCTCACCGTGATGCCCAAGCCGGCGAGGTGCGCGTCAATCGCCGCCTTGTGCGCGAGCACCAGTGCCTTGTCGGTGCCGTGAGCGACGCCCATGATGTTCACGTTGCGAAATTCAGGACCGCCCTCACGCCAGTAGGCGTGCGTCATGATGTGGTGGCGGCCCACCTCGCGACCGGCCTCGATCTCGCGGCCCGGGGGCACGGCCCAGTGGAAGAGCGCGTTGAACTTCGTGACCTTCTCACCGGTCGCCAGGGTCTTGACGTGTTCGAGAAAAGTCGAGAAGCGCCCGATGATTTTGCGCTCGTTGAAGTCGGCGGCGACTTCCAAGAACGTCTTCAGCGGCACGCCCGCCTCGGCGGCCCGCGCGGACCAGAGGCCGGGAACGAGCTCCTCCGGTTTGAACTCGCGCTTGACGGCTTCAAGAATGCGCCACTCCAGCTCGTTGAGCGTGACCATGGCCACCTCGGTTGCCTCGGCGGGGACCTCCGCCTTGCTGCCCGGCTCCATGCCGCGCCGCCGCGTGTGGCCAACGCCCAAGGCAAACAGCTTCTTGGCCGGCATGAGCCGGAAGTGGCCGGCGCCGATGCGCTGCGCGAGATACTCGCAGTGCCGGGGCATGGAGAAGCCCGCCGGGATCTTCAAGGTGGTCCACAACTTGTAAGTCGAGCCGGGCGTGGCGGCGTCCGTTGAACGCGTGACCACATGGCCGGAGAAGGGGTCGTTTTGGAACAGGTCGTCGAAGGCGGCGTCCAGCCGTTCCTGCGGCACTTCCCAGGCGACCAGCGCGCCTTGGGCAAGGTTCGTGGCCAGCAGGGTCTGCCGCACACGCCGGATGACCCCGGCCCGCAGCATGGCTTGAATGCGCTCAATTACCGTGTCCACCGGCAACTCCGCCTGTCGGGCAATCGCCCCCATGGGATCGGCTTGGAAGCCCTGCAACTGGTCTTCCGAGATCGCAAGAATGCGCTGGTTGACCGGGTCGGCAATTTCGACGGGAACAGTGACGTGGCTCATACTTCAATGTCTGCTAAATGACGCAGCGCATCATTCCCGACGGGGCAATTCGGAGCCAGACACAATTTTGGCCAAGATCACGCGCCTGCTGCCGCCGGGGGCGCTGACGGTCAGCGCTGCGCGGCCGCCCAGCGCTCGGCGAACTGGCGGAGCTCCGCCGGATCAGCGAGGCCGAGTTTGAGCGTGATACTCTGGCAGACCGTGGGGAAGGAAAGTGGCTGATGCGCGAGGCGTTGCTGAATCATCTCCGCCTGACAGCCCGCCCCCATGAGCTGGAGGACGAGCCGCTCATCCTCGGTGAGCAGGTTGGGCTGGTTCACCGGGAGCCGGCGCACCCGCTCCTGAATCTCATCCAGCGCGCGCCCATTGATGGGCGGCGTGCAGAAAAACCGGCCGGACAGCGCGTCCCGCACCGCTGTGATCAGAAACGTCGGCGCGGATTGCTTTAGCACGTAGGCCGCCGCCCCACATTCCGTGGCGGCCTGGATGTAGCGCTCCTCATCGAAGAGTGACAGCACCACGAGCAGGGGCCGGGGAGTGGCCTTGGCCAGCTCCCGCAGCAAATCCAGCCCGTCCACCATCGGCATCACAATGTCCGTGATCACCACATCCGGGCGGGTCTGCTCAATAACGTGCAGCGCCTCGAGTCCGTTGGCAGCCTCGCCAACCACGCGGAAGTCCTTCTGGGATTGGAGCAAGCCACGGATCCCCCGGCGCACCAAAGGGTGGTCCTCCACGATGACTATGCTGGTGGTTTTCACGTAGTCGCGGACATGACCGGTTCCCCCCCAGACATCGGAGCAGACCCCAGAGCCTCAAGCGGAGCAGTCAGTGGCCGATAGTTCACTTCTTCATGCACGGGGAGCAAGGGGAATTCCGCGAGCACCCGCGTGCCTTTGCCGGGATCCGAAGAAATGGCAAACGAGCCGCCCAGCAGGCGCACCCGCTCGCTCATGCCCACCAGGCCGCAACTGCCGTCCCGGCTCAGTCCAGCCCGGGGGTTGAAGCCCCGGCCACTGTCCAAGACCTCGACCTGCAAGGCGGTTTCCGTGGCGCGCAAACTTACGCGCGCGGAAGCCACGCCCGCGTGCCGGGCGACGTTGGTGAGCGCTTCCTGCACCGTGCGATACACCGCCGTCTCGATCTCCGAGTTAAAACGCCGGCGATCCACGCCCTCCGAGGCAAACTCCACCTGCACGCCCGTGGCTGGCATGTAACGCTCGAAATACCACAGCAGGGCGGGCACGATGCCGAGATCATCCAGCAAGGCGGGGCGCAGCTCCTGCCAGAGGTTCCGGATCAACGTGGTCAGCCGCTTCAGGGCGACGCGGCCTTCGTTGAGCGCCTGCTGGTCCACGTTCCCGCCAGCTTCCAGCGTGTCGAAGGAATAGTTGAGCACCGTCAAAGTCTGGCCGGCTTCATCATGCAGCTCGTGCGCCAGCCGCCGCCGCTCCCGCTCCTGCGTTTCCAGCAGCCGGCGGGAGAGCATGCGCAAATCCTCCGTGGACCGCTGGAGTTGCTGGTTGGCGTCCTGGAGCTCGGCCGTGCGCGCCTGGACATTGACTTCCAACTGTTCCTTGGCTCGGCGCAATTCATCAGCCGCCTGGCGAATGCGCAGGAAGGACCGGATGCGCGCAATCAACTCCTGGGGTTGCACCGGCTTGGTGAGATAGTCGTCCGCGCCCAAGTTCAGGCCGCTGATGCAACTGCCGGGGCCGATGGCCAGGCCGGAAATCAAGATGACAAACGTGTCTTTGGTGCGCTCCTCCGACTTCAGCGAGTGACAAAACTCCCGGCCATCCGCATCCGGCAAAACCACATCCAGCAGAATCAACTCGGCCGGGTATTCAGCCAGCACCGCCCGCGCCTCCCTCGCCGAACTGGCCATCCGCACCTCAAACCCCGCATCCTCGATGAGGGCCGCGAACAACTCGATGACGACGGCATCATCATCCACCAGCAACACCCGGTGGCGGCGATGAACAGCGACTGAGTTGATTGCTGGCGCCGGGAACACCAAGTGATCCTAATTACCGCTCACGAGAGCGAACAGGAAAAAGTGTCGCGCTTCACTCGCCCAGCAGCGCCCCAACTTCACTTCCCCTCACCCAGCAGTTTTACCAGCAGCGGTTCAATGGCCTCCGCCCAAATCTGGTAGCCCTTGGCACTCGGGTGCAGATAGTCGCCCATGATGTCACGCGCGATGGTGCCATCGGGCTGGAGAAACTTCGCCCCGATGTCGAGGAATGTGACCCGGTCCGGACTGGCGAACTGGGCCAGCAGCTTGTTCGTCGTGTCCAACTTGGCACGCATCGCGTCAGGCTTGGGGCCGCGCGGGAAAATGGCCATGAGGATGACGTGGGCTTGAGACTGGCGCTGGCGGATTTCGTCGAGCAGGGCCCGGACTCCGGCGGCGATTTCCTCGGGCGTGTTCTTGCCCGCGTTGTTCGTGCCAATGTGCATGACCACTACTTTCGCCTTCGCGCCATCCAGTTCGCCGTGCCGCAGCCGCCACAGCGTGTTCTCCAGATAGTCATAACCAAAGCCGAGGTTCGCCACGCTGCGCTTGGCGTAGAATTTCTCCCACACCTCCTTGCCGGGCTGCCCCCGGTCGTGCGGCTCGCCGCCAAACATCTGCGTGATGGAATCGCCGATGAAGACGAGCGCGGCCTTGCGGTCGGCCGCGATCTTTGTGACCGCCGCATGGCGCTTGGCCCAGTCATACACCGGCCAATCCCGATCCTGCGTGCAGGAAACCAGCGTGGACGGCAACGGCTTTGCACCGGCCACCGCGTCGAACTTCGCCTCCAACAAATCGCTCTTCTGCTTCCGATCCTCGCTGTAGGCCCGGGCCTTTACCACGCCACCAGCAGGCAATTCGATGGGCGCGAGGTAGGGGCCGCCTTTCGGTCCCGGGTCGGAGCCATCAATGCTGTAACGAATCACCGCGCCCGGCGTGGGACACGTCAAGGTGATCGTGCCGGCGGCGTCGCGCTTCGCCGCCGGCACCGAGGGTGAAGCGACGGTCTGGGCACACAGGCTGGATGACGCGACGAGGCTGACAGCGAGGCCGAGCAGCAAGGACAGCGGGGCAAGGTTCATGGGCGGGAGTGTGCCGTTGTGACCAACAGATCGCAATGTCTGGGTAAACGCAACGCCGGATTGCCGGCCTCCGACCCGGCGCTCTTATGCCCAGTTCAGTCCACGTGGACAATCGCCTTGATCACGCCCGTCTCCGGCTTGGTCCAGCTCGCGAAGACGCCCATCATCTCGTCGAAGCTGGCGTGATGGGTGATCCACGGACGCGTGTCGATCTGGCCGTCCTCGATCAGCTTGATGATGCGCGTGAAATCACCCGGCAACGCGTTCCGGCTAGCCAGGATGTCCAGCTCACGCCGGTGCAGCGCGGGGGCGTGCGGAATGCTCACCTCGGCCTGCGTGATGCCGACGTAAACCAGCCGGCCCTTGAAAGCGCAGTAGTTCAGCGCCTGCGCCATGGACTTGTTGCTGCCCGTCGCGTCAATCACCACGTCGGCCAACTGCCCGTTCGTCAGCTCCGCCAGCCGCTTCAACTCCTCGCCATCGCCCTTCGTGAAAATCGTATCCGGCACGCCCATCCGCTCGCGCACAAAAGCCAGGCGCTGCTCGTTCATGTCCATCACGATGGTCTTCTTCGCCGCGAGCTTGGCGAACTCGATGGCGCTGAGCCCAATCGGCCCGGCGCCGATGACCAGCACATGCTCCTCCGGCTTGGGATTGCCGCGACTCACGGCGTGGCAGCCGATGGCGAGCGTCTCGACCAGCGCGAGCTGTTCAAAGCTCAGCTTGGCGGAGGGATGCAGCTTGCGCGCGGGCAGTATGATGCGCGCGGTCATGCCGCCATCGCACATGACGCCCAGCGTCTTGTTGGTCTCGCAGCAGTTCGTGTGGCCGCGACGGCACGTGTAGCAATGGCCGCAGTTGATGTAGGGCTCCACCGAGCAGCGGTCGCCGGGCTTGATGTTGGTCACCCCGGCCCCGACGGCCAGCACCTCAACGCCCAGCTCATGACCGGGAACGCGCGGGTAGCTGAAGAAGGGCATCTTGCCGAGATAGCCGGATAGGTCCGTGCCGCAGATGCCAATGCGATGAACGCGCAACAGCGCCTCGCCCGGACCGGGCTGCGGAGGTTCCGGAATTTCAACCGTGCGCCAGGAGAGGGGTTTTTCGAGCTGGAGTGCTTTCATGATGGGGGTTCTGAATCGGTTAATTGTTTTCGGGCAAACCTTCCTTGTGTCCAAGGTTCTTCACCGGGGCGAAGATGGCCTGGACTTCGGCGAGCAGTTGGTGGTCAAGCGGCTCGGCGGCCCACTTGGCCCAGTTGCGGATGTTCGCGGGGTTCGCGCTGCCGCTCACGGTGGTGGCGATGTCGGGGTTCGCCAGGCTGAAATGAAGCGCGAGCTTCGCGATGTCCACACCCTTGCTGGCACAGTGCGCGGCCGCGGCGCGGGCGGCGGCTTTCACGGACTCGGGTTCCTTGAGCCACGCGGGCAACGGCGCGTTGGTGAGCAGGCGCGCGCTGAACGGCCCAGCATTCATCACGCCCACGCCCTTCGCCTTGAGGTATGGCACAATCTCGTCGGCGAAGCGCGTGTTCTGGAGGGTGTATTGGTTGTAGCTCAGGACGCAGTCCACGCTGGTCTGGTCGAGGATGAACTTGAAAATCTTCATCGGATAACCGCTGAAGCCGATGAAGCGCACCTTGCCGCTCTGCTGAATCTTCCGCAGCGCCGGCAAGGTCTCGTCCACGATTTGCTGCATGGGGACAAACTCGATGTCGTGGCAGAGCACGATGTCGAGGTGGTCGGTGCCGAGCCGGTGCAGGCTGACATCCACGCTCTCGGCGACGCGCTTGGCGCTGAAGTCAAAGTGTTGAAGATCGTAACGGCCGAGCTTGGTGCAGAGCGTGTAGCTGTCCCGCGGCACGCCCTTGAGCGCGATGCCCAGCAGCACCTCGCTCATGCCGCGCCCATAGAACGGTGAGGTATCAATGAAGTTGAGGCCGCAATCCAGCGCCACGCGCACGCTGTCGAGCGCCTCATCGAGTTTCACGCTGCGAAACTCCGCGCCGAGCGACGAAGCGCCGAAGCTGAGGACGGGAAGTTGCAGGCCGGTTTTTCCAAGCGGTCGGGTTTGCATGACAAAAGTAATTCGATTCGGGCGCGAGTATGGTTAGAGCCGGGCAGGATTGAAAGCCGACTTGGGCACTGCCCCGCTGGCCTTGATTTTGAGTTGTTTCTGGAGAGCGGTAACAACGTCTTTGGCCGCCGGGGATTGGGCGAGGTTGTTGAACTCCTGCGGGTCTGCCGCGTGGTCATAAAGTTCCGTGCCCAGCCTGCCCTCAGCCCATTCAGTGTAGCGCCACCGCTCGGTGCGGATGCTGCGGCCCATGAAGGGCGCGCCATTGCCGGGTCGCAGAATCTGCGTCACGGCGCCGCCGTCCCATGCGCGGGCAGGGTCTTCGAGCAACGGAAAGAGACTGCGACCGGCGATGGTCTTCGGCGGCGTCAGCCCGCAAAGGCCCGCGACGGTCGGGTAAATGTCCACGAACTCCACAACCCGCTGGCAGGCGCGGCCATTGCCCTTCACCCCCGGCGCACGGATGAGCAATGGAGCGCGCGCGGACTCCTCGAACAACGTGCGCTTCTGCCACACCCCGCCATGTTCGCCGAGGTGGTAGCCGTGATCGCTCCACAGCACGACGAGCGTCCTCTCCGCGAGGCCGAGCCGGTCGAGCGCGCCAAGCACGCGCCCGATCTGCGCGTCCACGAACGACACGCTCGCGTAGTAAGCCTGCAACGCCTGACGGCAGGTCAGTTCATCGAGGCCATAGTTTGGCGATGCGTTGTTGTGTGCGAACGCAGCGGGCGGAATGTCGTCGCGATCGCCCGCGGGTGACACGGGCAAGCGGATGCCCTCCAGCGGATACATCTCAAAATACTTCTTCGGCGCGACGAACGGCGTGTGTGGCCGGAAGAAACCCACGCCGAGGAAGAACGCTTCCCCGCGACGTTGTTCCATCAACTTAATGGCCTCCGCGGCAATCATCCCGTCGGTCTGCTCCTCGTCGCTGCCCTCCGCCGCATGCCAGCTTAACGCCGCGCTCACGGGCCGCGCCGGCGTCGGGTTCGTGATGAGCTTTTCGTCCGCCACGTCGCGCCCCTTTGGGTTCACCACCTGCGACCACGACGCCGGATCATCCAAGCCGTCCGTGCCGATGCCCTTGGGCACGTCGTAGTGGAAAATCTTCCCCACGCGCGCCGTGAACCAGCCGTTGCTCCGGAACAACTGCGGCAGTGTCACTGCCTCGGGCACGGTGGCCCGGAAATGCCGGTCCAGATCAAACACTCCGGTCGCGTCCGGCCGCAACCCGGTGAGCACGGAGGCCCGGCTCGGGTTGCACAGCGGAATCTGGCAATACGCACGGTCAAAGCGCACGCCCGTCGCCGCAAGCCGGTCCAAGTGCGGCGTCTTGAACCCCGGATGACCCACCGGGCCAAGCAAGTTGCCGAGGTCGTCCACCGCGATGAAGAGCACGTTCAGCCTCGTCGCGGGAAGTGCTGCTGCGGGAATCAACAGCAGCGCGGTGACCAGCACTTTCCAACAGAGGCTCACGGCTTGCGTGGCTCCTTCTTCGGCCCCAGCGGGCGGCTGATGAGCAGCTTCAACTTCGACTTGGGGCCGGTGAGTTGTTTGGCCAGCACGTCGGCTTCGGTGAAGCGGGCGAGCAGGATTTCGCCGTCCGTGGCCCGGTTGCGGTCGTAGGAAATGTAGATCGTGCCGTCGGGCGCTTGGAAGCCGTCGGGGTAGGAAATGCCTTTGCGCTCGTCCAGCACGAGGCCGCCGCGCCATGTTTTGCCGTCGTCGTCGGAGAGCCACGCGCTCAACTGCACGCGGCCTTCGTGGGCATCAATCCGGTCGCCGTGCTTCACGAGCAGCAGCTTGCCCGAGGCGAGGCGGCGGATGTGGAAGCGGGCCACGGGATGCTGGATGGCAGAATCGACAGGCGACGCCCAAGTGCGCCCGCCGTCGCGCGACGTGGTTTCCATGATGCCGGTCCGCGTGCGCGCGAGCATCCAGAGCGAGCCGTCCTTCCGCTCGACGATCATGTGCTCGTGCCAGTCGGGCTTCGGAAACGTCGCCGCGCCGCGCCGCTGCCACGTCGCGCCCTTGTCCGTGGAGACGAACACATTCGCTCCGCGCAACGGGTCAAGCTCCTTGAACTGCCCCTTGAACGCGTTGAAGCCTTCGCGCTGGTCGAGCGAGATGGGCAGCATCCACTCGCCGTTCGCGAGCACGGTGGGCTTGTTCAACGTCACGCCGTGCCAGATGCGGCGCGGCTCGGACCACGTGGGCTTCTCCGCGTCGGGGTTCTCGCACATCGCCATCCACACGCCGGCGCGGCCGTCGAACATGTCCATGCTCTGATCGAAGATGAGCCAGAGCCGGCCAAGCGGATCGGTCCACAGATTGCCCACGAGGACGCTGCGATCCGTCGGCAGCTCCTTGGAATGCGCGTCCACCACGAGACGCGGCTTGGACCACGTCTCGCCGTCGTCATCGCTGGTGGCCAGAACGAAGAACGCTTTCGGGCTGTCGCCGCCCGCGACCCAGCAGGCCCAAAGTCGGCCCTTGGGCGTGCGTTCGATGCCGATGGTCATGCCGTAATCGAGCTTGTCGTAGTCGTATTGCGGGAGCGGCGATGTGTTGAGCACGGGCGGGACCAGCGCAAAATCGGCCACACGCCGCACCTCGGCAGGCGACATCTTCGTGAGGCTGGTTTCGGGATTTGGCCCGGCCGCGAAAGCGGTGACGAGCAGTGCGAGCAAGGCAAACAGCGTGGTGCAGGTTATTTTCATGGCGTGGGCGCGGACTTGGTTTGGAGAATTTTTTGAAACGCGTCGCGCAGCACGGCGACATCGGACTGGACGGCGACGTGGGTGAAGCCCTGCTGCACCCGCAGCGGCAGCTCGGCGGGATCGCGCACCAGGAGTCCGGCGGCCTTGCCAGCGGTTCGGGCGGCTTCCACCACGCGGCGCAGGCAAGCCTCGTAGTCTTCGCCGGGCGCGGGGGGGCTTTGCTTGAGGTCATGCTGCAAGTCCGCCGGGCCCACAAAGAGGACATCCACACCGTCCACGCGCGCGATTTCGGCCGCCTGCTTCACCGCCTCACGCGTTTCGATTTGCGCGATGAGCAAAGGTGCCGGCGTGCTCTCCGGCGCGCGCAATCCGTAGTCGTGCGCCCGCACGGTGCGCGAGAAGCCGCGCTCGCCGCGCGGCGGGTAATGCGCCGCGCGCACCATGGCCGCAGCTTCGGCGGCGCTGTTGACGTGCGGCACCATGAGGCCGCCGGCCCCCCAGTCGAGCACCCGGGCAATCAGGTCCGGATGCAGCGCACCGACGCGCACCACTCCCCGGGTGGCGCTGCCGCGCAACGCGCGCAGTTGCTCCGGCAAAGCAGCTTCGCTGGCGCAGCCGTGCTCCAAATCGAGCAGCACCCAGTCGAAGCCGCACAGGCCGGCGAGTTCGGCGATGACCGGCGAGCCGGTGGACAGCCAGGTGCCGAGCTGAAGTTGGGTCGGGTTCATAGGTCGGTAAGTTCAGCGTCCTGCGCAAGACCGCGCAAGGCCAGCGCAAGGCGTGCTTCGGTGAATCGTTTCAAGTCCGCTCCACTGCGGCCCGCGCCGATGAGAAAGAAGCCATCGTCGCGGTCGAAGTAGCCCGCGCCCACGCGAATGACCGCCTTCACGACCATGTTGCGCAACAGGTGCAGCCAGAAGCGGCGACGATGCTCCGGCGGCAGCGGACGCACGCTCGCGTAGCCGGCGAAGGCGCGTTGCAGGAACGCGGTGTCGTGAAAGCACGCGAGCAAGGAGAGGTCATCCATCGGGTCGCCGCAGATGGCGTCGTCGAAGTCAATGAACGCGGCGATGCGGTCAGGCGCGCCGAGGATGTTCCAGAGCGCGAGGTCCTTGTGAACGAGACAGCCGGTGGCCAATTGCAACAAGTCGCGGTGCCGGGCGATGGCGTCCGCAATCTCCGCGCGTTGCGGCTCCAGCAGGAAACCGCGCTCGACGAGGAACCGCAGATGCTCCGGCAGCCGCAGCACGAAGTAATCGTCATACCGCGCATGGTAGGCGACCAACGCGCCGTCCCGGTGCCACGCCTCCGAATCGAACGGACCAAAACCGGGCGCACTGAGTTGTTGCCACGTGGCCACGGCAGCCCCGATGGCGAAGGCGATTTGCGCCGCGTCGAGCCGGCCCTGCTTGAACCAGTGGTTCAAGTCCGGATGCGGAATGCGCTCCAGTGCTTGCCACGCGAAGCGCACGCGGCGGCGGGTCGCGTCGCACCCGAGCACGCGGGGCGTGGGCACGCCGGTCGCTCGCACGCGGTCGAGCAACGCGGACTCCAGCGCCAGCCGGTCGTCGCCCTCCGGGCCGTCCTCGACGCGCACGAACATCGGCGTGCCGTCCACGTCCGCGAGCCAGTTAAGGTGGTTGCCCTGTGTGCGGGCAGCTTCGAGCTTCACCTCGCGCACACCGAAGTGCTCGTGCAGTGCCGCGCGCAAGTCCGCTTCGATGCCGGCCGACGGCGCGCGCCGTTCCGCAGTTCCGTGGAAGGCGGCCGGGCGGTCGCATTTCCAGTAATGGATGTTGCGGCGGCTCATTGCGGTTCATCCGGCACGCGCCGCTTCCACCAAGCGGCGGCCAGTCCGCCGATGATGTTCTGCATCACGCCGCTGAAGACGGCGGCGGCGGCGGCGAGCGGCATGGCCGCGAAATGGGCGCGCGCCAGCGAGGCGGCCATGCCGCCGTTCTGCATGCCGACTTCGATGCTGATGGTGCGGGCCACCGATTCCGGGTAGCGAAACACCTTCGGCACGACATACCCGACGACGAAGCCGAGCAGGTGCAACAGGAAGGCGGCCAGCGTGAGCCGGCCAAAGTTGCCGGCAATGTCGCCCGCACTGGCTGCCACGATGCCGCCCGTCACCAGCACGAAGGCCAGCACGGCAATCGTTGGACCACAGGCCCCGATTTGTTCCGCCGCGCGCGGCAAATTCCACCGGATGAGCACGCCGAGCACCACGGGGGCCACGGTGAGCTGGAAGGCGGAGAGGCACAAACCCCAGGCGTCCACCGGCACATACTTGCCGGCCAGTGCGCTGGTCCAAGTCGGCGTGAAGATGAAGGCCAGCATCGTGGAGCACAGCGTGAGCACCACGGAGAGCGCGACGTTGGCCCGCGCGAGGTAGCTGATCATGTTCGAGGCCATGCCGCCGGGACAGCTCGCCACGAGGATGATTCCCACCGCGAGACCCGGTTCGAGTTTCAGCACCGTGGCCACCAGCCAGCCGGCCAGCGGCATGATCGTGTATTGCGCCACGAACCCCAGCACCACGCTCCCGGGCATCCGACCGATGGCCTTGAAGTCGTCGATGCTCAGGGTCAGCCCCATGCCGAGCATCGAAGCGGCGAGCGACCAGAAGATCCACGGCTTGTCGAACCACAGCATCGTCTGCGGCCGGTAGAAGGCGAGCACCGCGAGGCTCACGAGCCACACGGGGTAGAGGTTGTTGAACCAGTCGAAGAAGCGTTTCATGGCAGGGTTACTTCGGCGTGGCCACGTCGCGGACACCGCTGAAAGCCGGGCCGCCCGCGCCGACGTAGCCGTGGCTCGCGCCGTTTGCATCGTTCGTCACCCAGAAGGCGAACAAGGATCCGCGCGTGAGGTGAAATCGCAAACGCACCGGCGTGCCGGCAAAGGCCGACACATCCGGCCGACCGGTCCATTCGAGCTGGCGCTTCGTCGCGTCGCCGCTGACGGTCTTCGAAGTCGCGAGGACCTTGCCGGCCTCGTCGAGCAGTTCGGCGCGCAACTCGCCGTTCAAGTTCACGAAGAGGTGCCCGCCGCTGAACTTCACCGGACGGGTCGTGAGCGTGCCGGGGCCGTCCATGCTGGCGAAGCCGTCGCGGCGCAACGTGGCGAGGCCGATGCTGCCACCGGAATACATCCCGCGCTTGCCGCTCGGGGCCACGCCGCTGGTGCCCATGTAGGGGAAGACGAGTTGATCATCGAGGACGACGAAGACGCCCGCCGCGCCGTGCAAGTAAGCGCGGTCCCACGAGCCCTCCGTGCGCGAACCGGTGATGAAGCCGCGGCGATCCGGGCGATCCCAGTGAAAGCCATCGCGGCTGAAGCCGAGTTCGAGATCGACGAGCTTCGGGAATTTGCCCTGGTCGCAGATTTCGTTCTTAGGCCCGCGATGGATGTAGTGCATGCCGACCATGAGGCTCTCGTAGGCCACGGCGTTCAGGCTGTAGAGCTGCGGCGCGTCGCCTGCACCGGGATAGCGGCCGGCCGGTTCCGGCGCGTCGAGGCGGTCGGCTGTGGTCCAATACACGGACTTGCCCCAGTCCGCACCCCGCAGGAAATCATCGCTCTCGAAATAGAAGCGGCTCCGCCCGCGCGCGGTGCCCTTCTTGATGCTGAAAACCCATTTCTCGCGGAAGGGATTGTAGAAGAAGGAGCAGTAGTCATCCGCTGCGATGCTGGTCGTCACAGCATCGGAGAACGTCCGGCCGTCGGAGACATGCAGTGAGTGCATGAACCCCTGCGGCCGCTGTTCCTTCGGCACGTGCAGCCAGCAGGTGAGGTATTTGAGGCGCTCGGCGGGGCTCTTTGCGTTCAGGTCGAGCCACACGCAGTTGTCGGAGCCGCCGGTGGCGAGCTTGGGGCCGGTCCAGCGCAGGCCCTCGGGCAAAAGCTCACCGCGACGCGTCCATGTCTTCATGTCCGGGCTTGTCGCGAGCGACAACGGCCCGCGCCAGCCAGCGACGTAGAACAGCTTGAAGAGCCTTTCCGCCGGATCGTAAAACACGCCGCCCTGCCCGGTGAACGTGGTGGCGTCCTCGCCCTTCTCGCCCTGCGTGGAAGGGCCGAGCTCGCGCGCTGTCTCGGCCTTGAAGACCGGGTTGCCCGCGAACTTCTTCGCCTGATGGAAGGTGCGTTTGAGCGTGGTGCTCTCGATGAGGAAGTCGTCCACGAAAAGCTGCCGACCGAGGTCAATCGGGATGACCGCTGGCGGATGCTGCCGGTAAGGGACCGGCATGGGCTCCGCGGACTTGGGGTCGAGGTGATTCGGCGGCCACGCCCGCGGCAGCACGATGCCGTTGTAGAGCCGTTCACCGTCGTTTTCGCTCCACGGTTTCGGCGGCAGTGGCGAATGCGGACTCACGGCGGCACCCGCGCTCAGGACGAATAGCACCATCTTGTTAAACTTCAGCCGCTCGCCGGGCTTCACGTCCTTGCGATACAGGCTCACGCGATTGATTTCGCCGGGGAACAACTGCACCTCGGGGACCTTGACCTTCGTGAAGCCTGCCCGTTGCAGCGCCTCCTCCTGGCTCGCGGCCTTGGGGCGAATGGTTGGCGTAAGAGCGAACAGCGTGCCTGGCTGGGTGACCGCCACATCCGTCTGCTCGATGCTCGTGCGGAAGAACGGCAGCCCCCGCACGGCTTCCGGCAGTTCATCCGCGACATACTCGCGGTCGGTGAACAGCTTCACGCCCGGCTTCAGCACGGCGGGTTCCGCAGGAGGCGGGGGCGGGAGCGGCAGGCGGGTCTTGCCGGCGAGCGATTCGAACTGCCCCGTGGCCTCCAGCTTGCCAAACATGATGCGGTCGCTGGAGCCGCCGTGGTCGCTTTGGGTGACGGTGAGCCATATAGAGCCTTCGTGTTCGTGGAAGGTCGGATACTGGAAGGAGTGCGGCGACTCGAAGCGGTATTTGCGCTGCCAGATTTTACCATCGCGGGAGATGTCCACGTTGAAGACGCTGCGATTGCAGCCCTGAATCTTGGTGTTCTCCTGCCAGCCGAGGTAATAGACGCCGCCAAAGTGGTCGAAGGTCGGTTTGGAGTTCAGGCCATTGGGCACGTGCGGCATCTCCTTTCCGATGCTCCAGGTTTTGCCGTCCTGGCTGGTGGTGAAGTGGTAGTTGCCTCCGTCATTGCGGCAGATGGCCATCCAGGTGCCGTCGGGCAGGCGGTTCACGGCGGATTCGCTGAGCTGCTGCGACTGCGGCTCGTTGTAGTGGCCGATGACTTCGAAGGTGGTGAAGTCATCCTGCAGCACGGCGAGGGCGTTTTGTTTGCCGGGGAAGTTGTTGAGGGCGACGTAGCGCCGGCCATCGAACTCCTTGAACGAATCAAAGATGTAGAGGCCGTGGTTCACGGCGGGCCTTTTGAAGCCCTGGGCCGCTGCATCAGCATGAAAATGACGCGGCTCCATGTCGAAGATGCCTGCGGCGGTCTTGAGTTTCGCCTTGTGAATGCTGTCCTCGAAGCTCTGCGTGCGCAGGTCGAAGTCCCGATACCACGTTTGCTCGTTCGCCGACTTGCTGCAAAAGTAGGTTCGTAGCGTGTGCTCGGCCTTGCGAATGATGCGCGGCACAAAGACCTGCGCATCCGGCAGGGTGACGTTGGCGAAAGCCTGGCCCGCTTTGGCAAGCAGGTACGCTTTTTCGACCTTCATCGTCTTCAAGTTCACGACCGTCAGCACGCAATACATCGCCGCGCCCGCGCCGTGACCCGGAGCCACATCGTTGTCGTGCTCCACGATGTAAGCACGCTCGCCGACACAGACGAACTCCGCATCGTGCGCCCCCTTCACCTGCGGCGCAGTGACGCGGACGAGCCGCTGCATGACGATGTCGCCCGCGAGCGCAGGGTCCCAGTTCGCGGGAAGGAGGCTTGCGGCAGAGGTTGGGGTCCGCTTCGCCAGAGCATCGGTCTCTGTAAGCTTGAAGCGTGTGCTGACGACACTGTTCTTCTCAGGTCCGGCGACATATTTGATGTAGGTGGTGGCGACGACGGTGCCATCGGGGAGGAGTTCGAGATCGGAGTAGCCGCAGTCCGAGTTGCCGGTGCCGGGTTTGTCTTCCGCGGTGCGGCTGGCGTTGTGCAGGAGCTTGATGCGATACTGCCCTTCGCGGCGCTTCACGATGTCATCCAAGGTGCCGACCCAGGCGACATAATGTCCGTAAGTGGCGCTGGTCTTGGCCATGTCGCGAAAGGCGATGACGAGACGGCCATCGGGCATCGTTTTGATGACATGGCGGTCGCCGGTGAGGGAGGCGGGGAGTTCCTGCGCGGTGGACCAGGTTTGCGCACCGTCCAGACTGACCGAGTAGAGTGAGTGATGTTTGCGGCTGTTTTCGCGCAGGAGCATGACCAGCGTCTTGCCATCGGCTGAGCGAGTCACGGCGGGTTGGCCCCAGCGGGCAGGGATCTTCAATATGCGGTGCTCCTTGCTCCAAGTGAGGCCGCCGTCGGTGGACTCGCTCTGCACGACGAACTCCGGCAGATCGGACCACAAGATGAGACGCCTGCCGTCGTCGAAGCTGAGCACGGTTTTCGGCGGCACCTCACCTTGGATGCCGTTGGGCGTCATCGGGGTCCAGGTCTTGCCATCGTCTTCTGACACGGCCTGATGCATGGGAAAAGGCGGCTCGCCTTTGCGCCGCCAGTCGAGGCCATCGGCGAAGACGACGAGGCGTGCCTTCCCCTGCGGATCGACCAGGCGATGGATGGCGGGCGTGTTGGCGGTGGTGTGCCAGTTCGCGGGCACCTCCAGCGGTGCGCTCCAAGTGAGGCCCGCATCGTCGCTGCGGGCCAGCGGACCGATGGTGAGCGCATGATTCACCGTCCAGGCGGCGAACATCGTTTTACCATCCGGCAGCAGCACGGTGTCGCAGTGCCCGTGATAAACCTCCGCCGTGCCGCGTGCGATGACAACCTGGCGTTTCGAGTCGCGGGACAGGTCCACGGTGGGAATCGAGATCGCACGCAAAGTGCCGGGCGTGGGACCGACGTAGGCGGGCACCGCCGCGCGGAGCGAGAGCGACGTCACGGCGGCAAGCAAGGCAACCATCAAACCGAGCAAACGGAAAACTCGTCTCATAGAAATCTCATTAGACAACTGACCGGGACGGATGACAACGGCGAGGCGGGTGTTATGATAACAGCGTGTCGAAACCATCTCCCTCCCTTCAGGATATTGCCAGGGCCACCGGAGTCTCGGCGATGACGGTTTCCCGGGTGTTGCACGGTGCTCCCAACGTCGCCTTGGAAACACGGGCCCGAGTCGAGGCGGCGGTAGCGGCGCTCAATTACCAACCCGATCCCGACCTGACGAGGATGATGGAAGCCGTGCGCGCCCGGAAGAAACTCGGCCTCAAAGCCACTATTGCCGTGCTCCGCGAGCATGTGCCGCAGGACGGCCTGTTGAGCCCCTCGTATCAATACGTGCCCGTTGAGGACATCCGCCGACGCGCGCACGCGCATGGGTATGCGGTGGAGGAGTTTTTCCTCGGCAAAGACGGCCTCATGCCCAAACGGCTCCAGCAGATCCTGCACGCCCGTGGCATCGAGGCTGTGATCGTCTCGCCGCAGAGCATTCAGCTTCCGTGCAGCAAGCTCGACTATTCGCCCTTCGCCGCAGTGACGTTTGGGAATGCCATGAGCACGCCCGCGCTGCACATGTGCGCGGGCAACATGACGCTCGGCATCCAGACGGCGGCCGAGCAACTCCGCGAACGCGGCTACCGGCGGGTCGGTGTGGCGGTGACGCGGTGGATTGTGAACCGCTCGCAGTTTGGCTACAGCGGCGGGCTGTTCCATTGGCAGCACGGCCTGCCGGAGGCGGATCGCGTGCCGCTGCTGCTTATGCCCAGCAACGACATCAGCCAGGGCTTGGACGCCTTCTCGAAGTGGCTGCGCGAGCACCAACCGGACGCGCTGATCACCTTCGACACGCACGTGCCCGGTTGGCTGAGGCAACTCGGCCTGCGTGTTCCGCAGGACATCGGCTTCGTCGTGCATGACTGGACGCCGAGGATGACCGGCCTCGCCGGCATCTACCAGCAGCGCGAGCATCTGGCGGCTGCGGCGGTTGATCTGGTAGTGACTCAGCTTTCCCAGCACGAGCACGGCGTGCCCGATGTGCCACGGCAGATCATGATTCCTCCGCGTTGGGTGGATGGGCGGAGTGTGCGGGCGAAATAGCTATGGTTGGGAGCCGCTGATGCAACCAGCGTGGCGCGGCGCGGCGGGCGGAATGGCGTCCCGAAGTCGGCTGACGCACTCACCCGATGAACAGCGGCCGCATGTGGCGCTCGTAGATGTTCTCGGTGACCTGCTTGGCCACGATGGCCTCGTTGGCTTTCAGCAGATCGAGGTAACGCGCGCCGGCCTTGGCCGCGAGCTTGAAGGAGACGTGCAGGAGCTGGCGGACATGCGCGTTGAACTCCGGGTGCGTCGGGATGTGACGGATGGCGCTGGCGAGCTGCGGGCCCGTCCAGCCGTTCACGGTCTCGGCGCTCGGAAGTTTGGCGCGGTCAATGTCGATCACGCTCGCGTAGGGCGCGCAGAGCTCATCCACATGCGCCAGGGCGTAGGCATAAATCTCCTTCGCCAGTGCGAGTCCATCACCACCTGCCTCGGCGAGACCGATGAGTTCCTCGAGCCAGGTCGTGCCGGCGGTTTTGAGATGCAGCCCCGCGCCGGTGCGGGCGAGTGCGCGGCGGATGATCGGGTAGAGGCTGAACTTGTCGCTGCCGCTGTGGACGGAGAGTTTCAAGTTCTTGGGCAGGCCATAAGCCTTCACCGCGTGGGCGATGACGGCCAGGTCGTCGTTGAACTCGCGCTCGAACTGCGCCAGGTCGCCCACGTAGTCCACGCCCTTGTTGAAGCGCCCGGTGAACTTCGGGGCGATGGTCTGGGCGTAAACCCCGGCGTCCGCGAGGAGGGCGAGGATGATGAGCAGTTCCGGCGGCGTCTGCGGCGCGTCGGTCTCGTCCATGGAGACTTCGGCGATGAATTTTTTCGCGCCCTTGGCCCGTTTGATGTGTTTGAAGATTTGCCCCGCCTCCCAGGTGGCGCTGAGATATTTCCGCGCGGTGGCGGCGACGGACTCCGCCGTGGTGTGGAAGGGCTCGCTGATGCCGGCGATGGCCAGACTGCCAATCAGTTCAGGGTGCTTGGCCAGGAAGCGCTCGACGTAGCGGTCTTCGGGTGGCTTCCCGATGCTGTCGGCGACATCAATGGTGAAGAAGTCGGAGCTCGGGAGAAACTTGTCCACGGTTTCGAGCCGGATGTGGTCGGCGTCCACGTGCCAGCCCTTGGTCCACCCAAGCTCCTTCACCGCAGCCTGCGCGGCGTTGAACACACTCTGCGGCTCCGAGCCGATGAAGGTGTGTTCGCGGTTGGACTTGTTCCAGACGGGCGCGACGTCAATGCCGTTTTGGGCAAGCATCTGGAAGGCGCGTAACTGGGCTTTCGCCTGATGGGCAAACCGGTCGCCAACACCGAAAGAGAACCGTTCAAGAGTCAACATAGGCAGGCAGGGTAGCGAGTGGGGCAAACTGCGGAAAGGGGAAAGCCGTCATCCAGGCGCAAGGGGAATGCGTTCATGCACCGTGCCTGAAGCCGAATCGCCCGGAGCGCGGCTGTGTGCGTAGCACCAGCCGCAGCACTTGGCCTGAGCCGGAACGATTTACTGGAAAAACCCAGATTGACCACAGAGACGCGATGAACCCAGAGAAGGCAAACTACAAGGGCAGCAAGCGGAGGGCAGGGAACGGTGACGTTGGGGGGCAAGAATTAACCATCGCATCCCTCTGTGTTCATCGCGTCTCTGTGGTCCAGGCGGCGGTTTCATCTGCATCGTTCCGTATAGGCTGAGACCGCATAGTTCAAGTCGGCCAGCCGTTGTTGGCGGGCGAAACCGCTGCGGCTGGTCTGCGACACAGCCGCGCTCCGGTAGCGGTGCGCGCGGAGCACGGGGTGCCCCGCTTCACATGCGAAGGCCGCGACGCAACGGGCGTTGCCTCAGCGGGGTGTCAGGCGGCACCCCGCTTGCGGGCCACGCGCTTGGCAAAACCCTCCACCGTGATCACGCCGCGCTTGTGCAGGCCCCGCGCGATGACCTCGTGCTCATCTCGGACCTCGAACTGAAAGTCCACCGCGCGGGCTTCCGCCCCGATGACGCGCGTCGTGATGGTCACGAGCTGCCCGAGCGGAGTGGGTGCCAGATGACGAATTTCAATCTCCGCTCCGACGGTGCGCTCATTCTCGTTCAGGAAGGGATAAAGCGATTCGCGCGCCGTGCGTTCCACGAGCGCGATCAACCGGGGCGTGCTCAGCACGGCGGGCATGCCCCCAGTGGCGAAGTCGATGACGTGCTCCTGCGCCACGGTGAACTTCAGCTCGCCGACGGTGCCGATACGGGGACGGGATTTCATGCGGGGGGGGAATCTCGAACTCTATGGTCGCTGCCAGTCGCGCTTATTGAAGGAAGCTAGTGAGCTGAGTTTGGCAATGCCAGCTCTGCGGAGCAGTCACTGCGAAGTCGCGTTAAGTTCAAATCGTTTCAGCCAAATTAGCAACCGAACTGCCACCGCTCCCCAAAGGAACGGTGGAATCATGACAATGAAAACAGCGACCGGTGTTACCTGCTTTGTCGACTGTGCATCGGGCTGCCGCAGCATCGCTCCGACGACCAGAATGAATGGCAGGCACACCCACGGAAGCAACGCGACTATGCCCGGAACCCGTGCCCAAGGCCGCCCCCTCCACACGCCGAATGACGCGATCAATCCTAGACCTGTGCACAGCGAAAGAGCTGCATTAAGAAGCTGATTGGTAGCGTGCCGTAACAAAAGATGGGCGGCGAGAAAACTGACTACTGTGTAAACGTAGAACAAAACCCTCATGCGAATCTCTAGTTCGTCCGGCAGCCCAACGTGAGCAACACGTTCGCCCACAGCGCCTGATCGCCGGTCTGGATGGTGAGCACGTGGTCGGGTGACTCGACGTGCTTGTAGAAATCCCACTTGGAGATGGGTTCGATGCTCGCGGCAATGCCCGCCTCCTGCACGATGGCGCGGAACTCGGCCCACGCCGGTGGCTCGCCGAACTTGGCGTAGCTGTCGTCTGCGGGGATGCCCATGGTGTTCACAAAGTCCACGGGCACCGCGCTCAGCAAGGCCCGCAGCGTTTGGGCGACCGTGACACAGCCGGGAGCGAGGTTGAGGCAAACCAGCTCGGCGTTGGGGCCCTTCTTGGTCGAGGCCGGGTAGTTGCCATCGGCGATGAGAATCTTCGCGTGGTGGCCGGCCTGCGCGCAGATGCGCAGGATGTCCGGGTGGAGGAGCTGGGTCTTCAGCATGGCGCGGAAGAAATGGAGGCGGGGGAGCCGATCAGCGAATCCGCAAACGACTCCCCTGCCCCGCTGGCTTCAGGGCAGTTCCTTGAGCTGGATGCGGCGATACTCCATCGTGTCGCGGTCGGCTTCGAGACCGATGGGGCCGGTGGCCGGGAGCTTGAGCGCGGCTTCGAGCACCTCGCCGTTGCAGGTGCAGTGGGCGACGCCGTCCTTCACCACGACTTCGATCTTGTTCCAGTCCTGCGCCTTGTATTTCTGGAGGGTCTTGTAAGGGCCGGCGACGAGGTAGTCACGGCACTGGAGCTGCGGCTTGCGCAGGAAGATGCCGCTGTCCGCGTTGACTGCGGCGCGGAACTCCAGCTTGAGGATGAAGTCCTTGGGAAACTCCTTGGTGGTGTAGAGCTGGCGCAGGCGCGGGCCCTTGGCCTGGTCGTAGGGGTTCACGGTGAGCGATTCGCCCTTGGCGGTGTAGCGGCTGTCGCTGGCGTTGGTCTTGCCGTCGAAGGTCTCGACGGGCTTGCCGTCCTTGTCGCGGTAGCCCCAGCCGGTGAGATCCTTGCCGTTGTAGAGGCTGATGAAGCCGGGCTCAGGTTTCCAGGCATCCGCCGCTTGGGCGACGGAGGCGGTGAGGCAAAGGGCGGCGGCGAGCTTGAGGAAGGTGATGCGTTTCATGGTGGGCAATGGTTTGGACACGCGGCGGATTAAAGAGGGAAGGCGCGGGCAGGGCAAGTGGATTGGCGGCCGATCCGGTCGGTTAAGCCGACCCGATGCGTTTCACCGCCACCACCTCGATCTCATAGCGCAGGGACGGCGGCAGACAGTTCGTAATGGTCGTGCGGGCGGGAAACGGGGCGGTGAAGAACTGCCGGTAGAGCGTGTTGAACTGCGGCAGGTCCTCCGCGTCGCGGACATAATTACGCGTCTGCACCACGTGCGCCAGGTCGCTGCCCGCCGCCGCCAACACGCGCCGCACATTCTCCAGCGAACGCCGGAATTCGCCTTCAAATGTGTCGCTGACGATTTTGCCCGTGTCATCCACCGATGCCTGCCCCGAGACGAAGATCAAATCACCCACCACCACCGCCGGACTGAACGGCAGGTGTGACACCGGCGTGTCGGGCTCCCGGGGATAAGCGACCTTCGGGTGCGTCACACCGGCTCCTCGACGACGGGATTGGTGAGCGCACCGATGCCTTCGATCTCGATGGTGACGACATCGCCGGGCTGGAGCCAGCGCGGCGGCTTCTGCGCCATGCCCACGCCGTGCGGAGTGCCGGTGAGGATGACCGTGCCCGGCAGCAAGGTGGTGCTGCCGCTGAGAAACTCGATGAGCGCCGGCACGTCGAAGATCATGTCGTTGGTGTTCCAGTCCTGCATGGTCTGGCCGTTGAGCACGGTCTTGATGCCGAGCGCGTTCGGGTTCTTGATTTCATCGGTCGTCACCAGGCACGGCCCGAGCGGGGCAAAGGTGTCGAAGAACTTGCCCCGGCACCACTGGCCGCCGCCGAGGCGGATCTGCCAGTCCCGCGCGCTGACATCGTTGCAACAGGTGTAGCCCAGCACGTAGTCGAGCGCCCGCTCGCGCGAGACGTTCTTGCAGGGGCGGCCGATGACCACCGCCAGCTCGCACTCGTAATCCACCTCGTCGCTGCGCATGTGGCGCGGCAGTTGGATGGGCGCACCCGGGTGCTGCAACGCGTTGTTGCCCTTCACAAACAACACGGGACGCTGGGGCGCGGCCACTCCGCTCTCGGCGGCGTGCTTCCGGTAATTCAGGCCGATGCACATGATCGAGGTGGCCTGAACCGGCGCGAGCAACTGCGCCACCGCCGCCACTTCGTCAGTGACGCGATAGCTGCCAAAGATGTCACCGGCGATCACCAAGGCAGTGTCGTTGGGTTGCTGGGCGGCGTGACGGATCACGCCGGTGGAGTCGGAGTAACGGATGATTTTCATGGTTTGATGGGGAAAAAGTTCAGGCGGGCTGCCACTCGGCGGCGTGGCGGGCAAAGGCAACCTCCGCCTTTTGCAGCGCCTCGGTGATGTCCGCCTCACGATGCGCGAGGCTGATGAACCACAACCCTCGCTCGATGGCGCGCACGCCCTGCTCCAGCAAGCAGCGGCGTAAGTGTGCCCAGCGCGGGGCGTCCTGCCGGCGCACGTAGTCGCGATAGCTGAGAATCGGCCCGGTGGCCGCGCCGGGTTTGAGCATGGCCGCATGGAAGACCAGCCCGGGGCCCTGTGGTTGAAGGGGGATGTTGTGACGCCGCGCCAGATCGGCAAGCCCGGCCATGAGGCGTTGCCCGTGGGCAATCATCGTCGCCGGATGTCGTTCGCCGAGCGCCAGCACCTCATCGAGACACCACTTCGCCGCCGCCAGGCACAGGGGGTTGCCGTTCAGCGTGCCGGCGTGAACGACCTCGCCATTGATGATTTTCTGGAACGCACTTTCCTTGCCGACCAATGCGGCGAAGGGCAGCCCGCCTCCGATGGCCTTGCCCAGAATCGTGAGGTCGGGCACGAAGCCCAAGAACTTTTGCGCGCAGCCCGCGCCGAAGCGGAAACCCGTGATCGTCTCGTCCGCAATCATCAGCATCCCGTCACGATCACACAACTCGCGGATCGTCTCGACCATGCCCGGCACCGGCTCCATGCAACCGGTGTTGCAGAGCACGGGCTCGAAGATGATGGCCGCAATCTGGCCGCGATACTGCTCCACCCGGCGGCGCAGGTGTTCCGGATCGTTCCAGCGCGCAACCACGAACTGATCGAGCACCTCCGGAATCACGCCCTTGCTGGGATGCAGCCGCGTGGGCTCCTCCTCCGTGCCCCACTTGTCCGCTGGCGGTGCGAAGCCCACCAGGCCCTCGTCCGCCCAGCCGTGGTAATGCCCCTCAAACTTGAGCACCAGCCGCCGCCCTGTGTGCGCCCGCGCCAGGCGCAACGCGGACAGCACCACCTCGGTTGCGGAGTTGTTGAACCGCACCCGCTCGGCCCCGGGAATCATGCGTTGCAAGCGTTCCGCCACCTCGATCTCCAGTTCGCTTTGCGCCGCCCAATGCACGCCGAGCTTTGCCTGCGCGGCGATGGCCGCCGCCTGTCCCGCGGGCGCGTGCCCGTAGAGAATCGCCCCCTGGCCAATCTGGAAATCAATGTATTCGTGCCCGTCCACATCGAAGAGCCGGCAGCCCTGCCCGTGGGTGAAATAGAGCGGCACCGGCTGCTCCATCTTGCGGATGCCACTATTCACGCCCCCGGCGATGCTGCGCTGGGCGCGTTCAAAGAGGCGGCGGGAGTTGGCGAATCGTTCACTCATGGCTGGCGCAGGCGGTTGTCTTTTTCCAAGCCTCCGGTGAACCCGCCCCGTTTGGCAAGCCCGGGCATCTGGGTCCGGCCCGCTGCTGCGGAAACTTTCCGGCTTCTTCCGGCTTCTTCTGTTGTAAGTGCTGGAAAAATGAGCGTAGCTGGTTGGGAACACCAACCCGGAAATACTTATGGCCAAAGGAAACAACAGTCACAAAAAGGAAACGAAGAAGCCGAAGAAGGAGCAACCCAAGCCCGCGCCCCCGGTCTCGCGCCGGCCCAGGTGATTGGCTCCGCCATCACCCACGCGACTTCTTGAGCCAGTCCACAGATGACTTGGCTGCGCGCGTGCCCGTGGCGAAGCAGCCTTGCAGCAGATAGCCGCCCGTGGGCGCTTCCCAGTCAAGCATCTCCCCGGCGACGAAGATGCCGGGGCGCTTGCGCAGCATGAGTGTGGCGTCGGTCTCGCTCCAGCACACCCCGCCGGCCGAGGAAATGGCTTCCTCGATTGGGCGGGGCCGGAGCAACGGAATGACGCAGTGCTTCGCCGCACGGGCAAGTGATTCCACATCGGTCCACGGCTGGTGCGAGAGAATGGCGTGGGCAGCTTCACTAAGCCGCCAGCGAACGCGGGCTTCCTCGAAGAAATTTCCGCGTGCAGGTTGCAGCCTGGCCACCAACTGGGCGGTGGTGAAAGTGGGCTTGAAATCAATGGCGATGGCTGGCTCGGGCATGGCTCGCAGCACCCTGCCAAGCTGGTAGATGGCCCCGCCTTCGAGTCCGTAGCGCGTGACGAGCAGTTCGCCGATGGCGGTAGTTTCCCCCGCGCGCACGTGGAGGTTTTTCAACGGCTTCCCCTCCGCCACGGCGAGGACTTCCGGAGCCCACTCGTGCTCCCAACCGCAGTTCGCCGGCACCAGCGGATGTTGGGCGATGCCTAGTTTTTCAAACTCCTGAGTCCAGCCGCCATCCGAACCTGTCCGCCGCCATGATGCCCCGCCAAGCGCGAAAATAACGGCGTCGGCTGTGGCGGACACACCATTGGCAAACCCGAGTTCCCACGGTGGACCAGGTGTGAGCGAGACCCAGCGGTGCTTCACCTCAAAGCGGACACCCAGCCCGCGCAGGCGCTCAATCCAACGACGCAGCAAAGGCGCAGCTTTCAGCGATCGCGGATAAACCCGGCCGCTGGTGGCTTGAAAGGTTTCCACGTCCAGTTCCGCAGCCCAACTGCGCAACGCCGCGGAATCGAACCCGGCAATCAGATCACACCAGACGCCCGTCGGCTGGCCGGGGCCAGAGTAACGGGCGACGAAGCGCTCGAACGGCTCCCCATGCGTGAGGTTGAGTCCCCCCTTCCCCGCCACGAGAAACTTCCAGCCGACTGCGGGCTTTCCCTCGTAAAGTGTCACCGCCACTCCAGCCATGGCCGCCACCTCGGCCGCCCGCAAACCCGCCGGGCCACCGCCAATGACCGCGAGTTGGGAGTGAGGAGGCAGAAAGTAAGTGGGTTGAAACACGGCGGCCGCGCTTGGCCGAAAGTCTGGGGTTCACGGTGTGCCGGTGAGCCCGCACTGTTAAAGACAAATCAGCCGTCCCCAGTTGCACCCAGCCACGGCCCTCAGCACGCGGCGACCGCTCCCCGCAGGGACCAGAAATCGGACTGGTTTTTTTGGCCAGCCAAGCGAAGGTGCGGACATGAATCCGCTCGCCCCAGCCACCAGCGCCACGCCCCTCAGCCGCCGTGAGCTCCTCCGAGCCTTTACCACCACCGCCGCGCTCGCGGCGTTGCCAAAGTTGCGGGCGGCTGCGGCGGACAAGGATTCGCTGCCGATGCAGTTCTACAAAAGCCTCACCGAGGAGCAGCGCACCAAGATTTGTCTGCCGGTGGCCCACCCCAAGCGCCAATACGTCAGCAACTGGTGGTATATTTGCCCTGAGCAGCGCCTCCACACCTTCTACACCAAGGACCAGCAGGATCTCGTGCGGCAGATCTTTGAGTCGCTGCATCACCCCGAGCATCGCGAGAAAATGAACTGGCAGGTGCAGAAGGATCTCATGGGGCAGATCAAGAACACGCCCTCCGTCGGATTCTTCGGCACGCCGGCGGACAAGGATTTTGAGTTCATCTACACCGGGCACCATGTCACTCGGCGCTGCAATGCCCACACGGACAAGGGGCTGGGCTTCGGCGGCGCGCCGATCTTTTACGGGAACTTCGCCAAGGCATTTCACGAGTCGAAGGACCATGAAGGCAACCCCTTCTGGTATCAGGGACTGATCTTCAACGAGTTCGTCAAGGCGCTGGACGGCAAGCAACAGGAACAAATCCTCGTCGGCCGCGAGCCGCGCGGCGAAAATCCCGCAAAGGTCATCGAAAAGCGCAAGACCGACCTGCCCGGCCTCAGTTGCGCGGACTTGAGCAAGGACCAGCAGGCCAAGCTCCTCGAAACCATGCGCCGCATGCTGGTGTGCTTCCGCGCCGACGACGTCGCCGCCACCATGAAAACCATCGCGGACAAAAAAGTGGTCGAGCGGCTGTTTGTCTCCTGCTACGGCGGAGACCACGACATCGGCAGCGACCGGGTCTGGGACACCTGGCAGATCGAAGGACCGGACATGGTCTGGTATTTCCGGGGCGACCCGCACATCCACGGCTACTTCCACCTGGCGGCATAAGCCGCAAGCGTCGGCTGGAGAGCAGCAACGTAGGGGCAAGCCAGACGCACCAGATGATCCGAGGAAAGCTGTGAGCGGAATCGCTATGTAGCGTCGGCCCAGTGCAACTTTCGGCTTCACCACCCGCAGTCCAACGACCGCCCGGCGGGCTGCGGGAGCAACCGGCTGCGCGTCCGTCGCAGCCCGCCCATCTCCTTACACCAGCCAAAAATCTCTTCCATGCGCTTGCGCAGCTTCTGGCTGGTTTGGTAGCCCAGCGTCCGCGTGGTGCGGCCATCCAGGCCTTTGACCTCGCGGCCCTTGATTTGGGGGACGTGGGGCGCGATGCCGTGGTCCCGGCAGAAGCACACCAACTCCGCGTTGTGGCAGCCCTTGTCCGCACCCACGCTCTATGGCGGGCGCTCGGCCACGTCCAGTTGCCGGGCCAGCAGTTCGGTCGCGGCGGCGGTTTCCGTCACGCCGGTGGCCGAGGTCACTTCGGCCTGCACGCACAGGCCATGACGATTCTCCATCAGCGCGTGCAGCCCGAAGCAGAACTTGGCTTCCTTGCCTTTGCTTTTGCGCAACAGGCGGGCTTCGCGATCCGTGATGCTTTCGTGCGTCGCGTTGCTGCGCCGTTCGCCGTGGAAGTCCACGCTGGGGTTGCTGGCGGCGGCGCCGGTGGGCGGCTTTGGCTCCGGTCTTGGGCTGGAAGCTCTTGAGGCTGGCCCACGCGTCAATGAGCGTGCCGTCCACGGTGAAGTGGGCTTCGCTCACCCAGCCGTGCTCGCGAGCCAGCCCAACGATGCGCGCGAAGAAGAGTTCGGCGGTGCGGTGCTGGAGGCGGCGGCTTTGGTTCTGGCTGAAGGTGGAGTTGTCCCAGATGGGGGCCAGCAGGTTGAGGTCGAGGAACCAGCGGAAGAGGAGATTGTAGCCCGAACGCCGAAGCAGCACTGTAGTGGCAGGCATCCTTGCCTGCCGTAGAGCCGGGCTTCCCAGCCCGGCGGAAGAAAGCGCACGCCCGATTCCGGCGCACAGCAAATCCCCGGCCGGCTTTTGCCGATCGGCGTTGCTTCCGGGCGGCAGGATGCCGCCCGCTACGTCAGGCAGAGAGGCCTGACGCCACACCGCTTCGGAATTCGGGTTGAGCGCGAGGCGGCGGTGCATGGATGGATCGGCGCGGAGGACGAACTTGCCGCTGTATGCCCGCCAGTCGGTTTCAACATCCGGCAGGGCCGCGCCGTCCTTGTGGAGCAACTCAACCCATTCCTCTGCCGTCTCGCAGAGTTCCCGATAGACCTTGGCTTCATCGTCGCCATGCACGCCGCCGCCAAAAAGACTAGGGCAGCGGCCAACGAAGCACTGGTCTTCGTCGCTCCACTCCACAAATTTTGCGAAGCGGGCCGCCTGTGCTTTGATTTCTTTGCGCGTCATCAGCTTTCACTGTTTGGCCGCGTCCACCACTCGCCGCAAGTCCCGCTCTTGGTAGTGCCTGGCGTCGTCACCGGAGCCGCCACTGACTGTCACCCGCAGTCCCTGCTCTTGCGCGCCAACAGTCGCATCCCTTCGCGCCGCCGCCGCTCCAATGCTTCCAAGTCCCGTATGGTCTTGGTGCCCATCGCTTGCCGAGACGCGCTAAACCGTTAACCCCGAACGCCGAAGTTGAACCAAGGATGGACACGGATGGACACGGATAAGCAGACCCGCACAGCGTTCAGTTCGGCGGGTCACTTTGGGGCTGGGAAAATTGCCGGCGCTGGATCGGTGATCGTTCCCATCCGGGTTCATCGGTGTCCATCCGTGGTTACTCAATTCCCACCTCGGAGTTCGGGCTCAATTGTTGTCGTTCCTGAATCTTTGGGCTCCCGCCTCGGACGTTGCAGGCGGCCGATTGCCTTGGCAACCTCATGACCATGTTTTCGCTGAAAGACAAAATCTCGCTCGTGACTGGTGCCGGCTCGGGCATCGGTGCCGCCATTGCCCAAACCTTCGCCGCCGCCGGGGCGTTCGTGTTCGTCACCGACCGGGATGAGAAGGCCGGCGCGGACACCGTGCAACGCCTGCGGGCCGCCGGTGGCCAGGGCGAGTTTCTGGCCTTGGACGTGGCCAGCGAAGCCGACTGCGAGCGTGTCGCGACCGCTGTGAAGTCCTGCTTTGGCCGGCTCGACGTGCTGGTGAACAACGCCGGCATCGGGCATGTGGGCACCATGCTCACCACCACGGGCGCGGACCTCGACCGCCTTTATGCCGTCAACGTGCGCGGCGTCTTCAACGTCACCAAGGTCTTCCTCCCCGGCATGGTGGAGCGCAGGTCCGGGTCCATCGTGAACCTCGCGAGCATCGGCGCGGTGGTCGGCGTGAAGGACCGGCTGGCTTACGTCACGACCAAGTTCGCCATCGCCGGCATGACCAAGGCCCTCGCCCTTGATCACGCGCTCGACGGCGTGCGCGCCAACGCCATTTGCCCGGGCCGCGTCGAGACGCCGTTCGTCACCGGCTGGCTGAAGAAGTATCCCGATCCCGAGAAAGCCTACCGCGACGCCTGCGCCACGCAGGCCGTGAACCGCATGGGTAAACCCGAGGAAATCGCCGCCGCCGCGCTCTACCTGGCGAGTGACGAGGCGGGCTTTGTAACCGGCACGGAATTCATCATCGACGGCGGATTTAGCGCGGGGAAGTGAAGCCACGATCATGAAAAGGTAGTGCGGGCTCCGGCAGTGCGTGGCAAAGTCACGACCAACTGAGACAGCATGAGTGTGAAGCGCAACAACGCACGCGAGCGATGGGCGGCCCAGTGGGCGGAGCAACTCATGAAGTCCGTCCGCGCGGTGCTAGCGGTGCGACCGGAGGCGGACCCGGACAATGTGCGCCACACGCTCATTCTCCTTGAACAGCCACCCCTTGAACGTCTCCGAAAGAGCCTGACCCGTGGCCGCGCCCTCGCTCAACGAAAGTGAACTGCGATTTCTGCGCGCCCTGCTGCGCCGCAAGGTGCGTTTCATGGTGGTGGGCTTGTCCGCCGCCGCGCTACAGGGTGCGCCCGTGGTGACCCAAGACGTGGACTTGTGGTTCGAGGATTTGGGCGATCCCGCAATCCGGGAGGCACTGCGTGAGGTGGGGGCGGCGTATGTGCCTCCTTCACTTCTCAATCCCCCCATGTTCGCAGGTGGCGGCGTCGAGCTGTTTGACATTGTGCTGACTCTGCATGGCTTGGGCACCTTCGCGGAGGAGTTGGGCCACTGCATCGAAGTCCCGCTGGGGCGGCACCGGCTCAAGGTGCTCGGAGTGGAGCGGATTTTGGCGAGCAAACGCGCGGCGAATCGCACCAAGGACCGGTTGGCCATCCCCGTGCTGGAGGACTCGCTGTCTGTTCAACAAGTGACTGGGCGCGGCCAGACGAGTCCCTAGACAACCAGAATGCGAAAAACATCCGACGACGGCCGCTAAAGAGGAGGTGGACTGATGGCCGGCGACTAACGGAGCGCCACTCCGTCCAGCCGTCGCGCCCCGGTCACTTACTCCAGCCGCTTCAACCGCAGATTCCGCATGACGCTGGTGGTCTGGTAGGTGGCGATGCCCAGCGGGACGGACTCCTCGATTTCCCCGAAGCGCATCGAGATGCGGCGGTCCTTGATGTCCTGGTCCACGATCTTTTCGTCGTTGAGCCAGGCTTCAAGTTTGGTGGGCGTCACCTTCATGCGGATGGTGAACCACTTGTCCTTGGGGAAGGTCAGGAACTTGGTGGTGTCATTCTCCGAGGCGTCGAGTCCGTCAATGCTGGAGATGCCCACCGTCGCGCCGCCCCAGCCGCCGAGCACCAAGGTGGCGTGATTGGTGCCAACGGGAAACGTAAGGCCGCAGAAGAAGTCGTTGCCCTGCACCTTCAGCGCTTCCAGCGTGATCTCGAAGTTCGTCTTGGGCACGGGGTTGGTGAACGTGAGGCCACTAAGCGAAGCCCCCGCGTCGATCACCAGCGCCGGCCCGCCGCCGCGAAAGTTGGGATCCACCTTCACCTCGCCACCGCCGGCGAAACCCGACACCTTCCAACCCGTCAGCGTCCGCCCATCGAAGAGACTTTGACCAGTGGCCGGCGCAGCTTTGACGGGAGCTGTCGTGGGCTTCGCTGCAGCACCGGATGCAGCCTTGGCGCTCGCCGCACTGCTGGGCGAGCCACATCCCGTCCACACCACAGCGACTGCGGCCAGGCACGGCAGAACCCACCGCCCTCCGCGGGAGAGCGTGGCAGGAAGGGAAGACGAGGTGACGTTGGGCTGGTTCATGAGTGCGGGGTTGGACAGTGCAAAAGTGCGTTTTCGACGCGGGCAACCGGGGCAGACTTCACTTCGTGGCGGGCACAACTTTGGCCCAGTTGTAACTCGCCTGCCGCAAGGCTCCGCTCAGTTTGAGGCTGCCGTCGGCGAAGACTTCCAGCATTCCGGCAGCGGAGTTTTCCGGACCAGCCCCGTCCACCATGGCCATCAGCGTGCAGTAGTGGATGCCGCCCACCTCGCGATAATCGTTGCGATGGTGATGGCCTTGGAAGACGGCGAGCACGCGGCCCGACTGCTCCAGTATCTGGCGCACTGCGGGCGCGCTCTTCACGGCGTAATCTCCGGTGATGTCCAGCCGCTGGTGGACAAAGACCACGGTGGGCCGACGCGACGCCGCCAGATCGGCGCGCAGCCAGTCGCGCTGCGCTTCGGGGATGTCCGTGTCCGTCCAGATGAAGTTCTTCGCGCCGTAGGGCGTGCCATCGGCGCGATGGCAGGCGTCGAGGATGATGAAATGGAAACCGGCGTGATCAAAGGAGTGGGGACTCCGCTGCGCCGCGCAGTGACTGTAGAATTGGTCCTTGGTCAGCGACCAGACACAGTGATTGCCCAGCACGTAATGGCGCGGGCCACGGAACTTTGAAAATTCGGCCTCAATGGTCTTGAGGTGGGCAATCTCACCTTCGACCGTGGCAGCCTCATCAATGAAGTCACCCAGCTCGACGGCGAAGTCAGCCTTGCCCTCATTGAACTGCTCCACGGCCGCACGGACTTTTGCGAGCGAATCGCGGTAGTGGCGCTTGCCCTTGGCCGGGATGTCCGCGTAATGCGCGTCGGTGAGCAATCCGATGAGCGCCACGGGAGCAGCCACCGGACTGGCCGCCTGTGAACTGCGGAGCCCCGCCGCCGTGAGCAGCAGCGAGCCGTGGCGGATGAAGGCCCGGCGGCCGAGGCGGCTGCATGTCCCGTCGTGATTCACGCGCGCAGCATCCTTGGGCGATGCCGGGGCTTCAATCCGAATCCATGCCCGTATGGCAATCCGGGCGCATCTTGGCACCCGCACCAAATCGAGTGAACTCCCTCGCCCTGCGACGCAGGAGCGGGAGCGAAACCACGGTCCGCCAAGTCCCGCGATTTCGGCCCCTGAACCCGGAAAGGGAAAGGGCAGGAAGATTTTCCATCCCAATTTTCCTGACCAACTCTTCCTGAACCAATTCCGGTTCATGGGTAGCCACCACGGCCGCAAGCCGCGCATTGGGACCATGAACCGCCGAAGGTTTCCCGCAGATTCATGGAGATAACCAACGGCCCGCCAACGGCCGCGATTTCGCCCCCTGAACCCGCTCCGGGGAACAGCGGCGCTGAAGCCGCCGCAGTCCAGACGCTGCGCGCCGCTCGGGGATCTCGCTGGGTCGCGCCAGCGTTTGGACTGCGGTGGCTTCAGCACCGCTTTTGAGCCTGCCCAGGCCCCCAAGCCCGCTCCCGAGGTTCATGGGTAGCCACCACGGCCCGAAAGCCGCGCATTGGGGCCATGAACCCGTGCCGGCGACTTCCAGTCGCCGCGTTGTGGGTGGATTGCTCGAAGCGCCCTCGAACTACAGTTGCCCAGGGACGGCGGCTGGAAGCCGCCGGCACAGGTTCATGGAGAGGCGCACCTGCACGGCGGGCGTGGCGCTGGCCGCAGGCGTGCGGTCCTCGGGAAAGAGGGCGCACTGGCGCGTCTGACCGTCGTGCTCGTCGAAGACGGCGATGGACTTCTGCCAGGCGACGCGCTGGGAGTCATTGATCTCGCCCAGGTAAAGGACGTGGCGCTGCCAAACGCTGCGCCCGACGCGGCGGCTCTCGACGACGGACCAGGAGCGGTGGTCCTTGCCGTCCTTCTTGCGGGT
>Ga0255188_1000082_pt1 | contig 39090 bp, 26 predicted proteins | sample Miss_Cont_RepB_8_FD_188427 | JGI IMG/M metagenome (GOLD analysis project Ga0255188, IMG submission 188427) | Freshwater microbial communities from Mississippi River, Louisiana, United States - Miss_Cont_RepB_8h | ecosystem: Environmental > Aquatic > Freshwater > River | place: USA: Louisiana... | reverse complement strand
CGCCGCCTCCTTGCGGAGGCGACCTGGCGGTTCAGCTACGGTTGGCGTCACAAGCCCCCGTCGGGAACGTTTCATCCCGATAGACCATGCCCCTGCCGGGCACACGAGCGCCGGCTTCCAAGCCGGTTTTTGTTGTGCTGAGCCGGAGGTGCGGTGCCAGTCTCAAATCTTCAGCCCACCGTTCGGTGCGCCGCCGCCAGTCGGACAAAGGGTAGCCCTCCCATCGTTGAACGCGGTAAGCCGGCTTGGAAGCCGGCGCTCCAACCGCATCGTTCCGGCTCAGAAACGCACGTTCAGATTCAGCCCCATTCCGAGGTCGAACCGCGTGTAGTCCGCCACGGCGGGAGTGTCCGAATCACGGACTTCGTAGGACATGAAGGTGCGCAGGCTCACCTTTTCGTGCAGAGCGATGTAGGCGGAAAGTCCGACGCTGTGGAGATAGTCGAACCGGCCCGCCTGCCCGCCAAACCGAGTCAGCATCAGCCGGTAATATGGCTGCAGGGTCAAACGGGGGTTGAACAGGTGCGTGTAGGCCACGAGGAACGAGTTGTCCATGCGGTCATTCGTGCTCCGCGGAGCCGGCGGCACGGACAGCGTCGCGTCCGGCGAATCCGACAGGTGATAGTTCAACTGCCAGCCGAGGGTGAGGGAACGCGTTTCGCTGAACGAGACTTGCCGGGTCAGGCCCACGCGCGGCAGCCACTCGCTGTAGAACTGCCGGTAGGTCGTGTAGCTGGGAGCGTGGTTGAGCAATCGGGACCACTCAAAGCCCGCCTCCGCCTTGCGCTGTTGTTGTTGCTGGCCGCGCTCATCGCCTTCGCCAGCCTGGAAGCCTTCAACCGGCTGGGCCTGATCTTTCTCACAGCGGTGCCCATTTTCACGATCCTGACCTGCGGCGTCATCACGCTGGCATATGATTTCTGGACTGAGCGCAGGGCGCGCGAGGAGCTGCGCAAGACCATGGACCTCTACTTCTCCCCGAAGGTCAGCGCCTACGTGCTCGCCAACCCGGGCTCGATGGAGGCGCGTTCCGCCGAGGTCACGTTGCTGCTCACCGACCTCCGCAACTCCACGCCCCTCGCCGAGAAGCTCGGACCCGCCGGCATGTTCAAGCTGCTCAACCAGGTCTTCGAGGTGGAGACCAACGCCGTCATGGCCGAGGATGGTGCGCTCGAACACTTCCTCGGCGACCAGTTCCTGACCTACTGGGGCGCGCCGATCCCACAACCCGAAGGCACGAACCAAGCCCTGCGCGCTGCGATGGAACTCATCAAGGGCATGGAGTCGGTCAAGGCCGTGCAGTCCCCCGAGGTCAAGGCGCTCTTCGGCTACGGCGTCGCGCTGCACACCGGCTCGGTCCTCTTCGGCAACAAAGGCTCCGCCAAGCGCCTCGACTTCGGCCTCGTCGGCGACACCGTCAACGAAGCCGCCCGCATCGAGGCCCTCACTAAGTATTACGGTGTCACCCTGCTCATCTCCCGCGAAGCGTTTGTCCAAGTGAAAGATCCCGGCCTGCACCGCCTGCTCGACCGCGTGATCGTGAAGGGCAAAAGCACGCCCGTAGAACTGCTGGAAATTCAAAACCCCCGCACCGTCGCGAACTACGCCGAGCTGGTGACGGACTGGAACACCGCCTTCGGTCACTACACCGCTGGCGAGTTCGCCGCAGCCCGCCCGCTCTTCGCCAAGCTCGCCGAGCAGTTCAATGACGGCCCCAGCAAGCTGATGGTCCACCGCTGCGACGAACTGGCCGCCCATCCGCCCGCCGACTGGAAAGGCGTGTGGAAAATGGAGAACAAGTGATGCTGCAAGAGCTTCTTGCCACCAAGAGGCACAGAAGGTGCAAAGAGGAATTTTGAGTAGAGTAGGCAGGTGCGCGCGTTCGGGCTGAAGACCGGAGTTGTCATCGCCCGCCGCCTCGCGGCTACGCCCGCGCCCGTTGCCCTGCCGCCCAGGTCGGCAGCCGATACATGCCGTGGCGTGCTGTGAGCTCTGCCCGTGGGTTCGTCCCCCCACAAGGCTTGCGTGCATCCTCGCTTCCGCCAGCGCCAGCGCTGCACTCGCATCGCCACATACTGGTTCATCCGGTCAAACCCTCGCGTGCGGTGGCCGTAATGGAAATAGCCGCCCCAGCCTTTCCGCAGTCGGTTCACTTCCGGAATCACTTCCGCCGCCGCCCGCCACTGCGGGCGGCGATTGAGTTTCTCCCGGAGCGCGTCCCGTAATTGCTGCGGCCTCTTTGGCTGCGGTTCCACGGGCGGAGAACTCCGCCCGCTCTTTCCCGTCCGCCAACTCACGCCGAACCCAAGGAACTTGAACCCGGCCTCCTGCACGCGCCGCCGGCGGGGCTTCGTTTCACCCGAACTCCGAGGCAGGAATTGAGCAACCACGGATGGACCCCGATGAACACGGATGGGAGCGAACCCCGCGCCGGGGTTGGAAATTTGCCCAGCCCCAAAGTCAGCCGCTGAACAGTTCACCGGGCTGGATCTTGCTTATCCGTGTTTATCCGGGTCCATCCGTGGTTCAACTTCGGCGTTCGGGCTCAATGCTGGAAGAGGAACTCGTCCAGATTCAGGACGGTCCAGCAAAGGTCCTCCAGCGCTTGGGTGCGGTCGGGTTGCGCCTTCAGGTAGTTCAGCGTGGTGGTGAGTTCCTTCGACGTCGGGCGGCGGCTGAGCGCGGCGAGGTAAAGTTCCTGAACAATCTCCGGGTCGGGCCGGCTCGCGGCGGCCAGCGCACGGAGCCGATTGTCGGGGGCCTTCAGTTTCGCTTGGAGCAGCGGGCCGTTGAAGAGCTGAAGCGACTGGCCAAGCGTGGCGGTGGAGCTGCGTTCGCACGCGCACGCGGTGGCCCGGGGCGGCTGGCCGAAGGTGCTCAGAAAAGCGTTGTTCGCCTCCGGTGACGGCAGGGCGGTGGCGCGTGTGCCGGCGGGCGCGTTGGCAAAGCGGTCCGCCACGCCCGTGACTTGCGAGACGGCGTCCAGCAGTTGCTCCGCCGTCAGCACGCGGCGCCGGTAGCGCGAGAAGAACTGCCGGTCATCAGCGTTGAACTCGTTGGCCTGCGCGGAGGCCTGATACACGCGGCTGTTTAAGATCATGCGCAGGACATGCTTGCGGTCGAAGCCGTGCTGGCGGAAATCCGCTGCAAGCGCGTCCAGCAACGCGGGATGGGAGGGCGGATTCGACGCCCGGAAATCATCCATCGGCTCGACAATGCCCGCGCCCATGACCTGCGCCCACAGGCGGTTCACCTCGGCCTTTGCAAAGAACGGATTCGCCGGGTCCGCCAGCCAGTCAGCGAAGGCCACACGCCGGTCGGCGTCGGCGGGCACGGGCAGTTCGCCGCCATCGGGCACCGCCGGCTTCATCACGCGGCCGGTGCGGGGCTGGGTGACTTCACCCTCCTGCGCAAGCCAGACGAAGGTGCCATCCGTGCGCGCCACGGGCCGCCGCCGCACGCGGTCGAAGATCGCGCTCATGCCGTAGTAATCGTTCTGGGTCCAGCGCTCCTGCGGATGATTGTGGCAGCGGGCGCAGGCAATGCGCACGCCTAGGAAAAGCTGCGCGGTCGTCTCGGTGGCGTCATCCGTGTCCTTCGCCGCGCGCCAGTAATTGGCGGCCGGCTGTTCGTGCGTGCTGCCTTCACCAGTGAGCAGTGCGCGCGCGAAACGGTCGTAAGGCCAGTTCTCCGCAAAGCTGCGCACGAGCCATTGGTGAAATTTCGGGACGGTTCGCAGGCCCACCTGAGTTGGGCTCAGCCGCAGCAGGTCGCCCCAGCGCAATGCCCAGAAGGTCGCAAACTCCGGCCGTTCCAGTAGAGTGTCCACGAGGCGCGCCCGTTTGTCCGCCCGCGGGTCGGCCAGGAACGCCTCCACCTCCGCGACGGTGGGAAGCAGCCCGATGACATCCAGGAAGACCCGTCGGACGAAGGCTTCATCCGTGGCGGTTGGCGAGGGGAGGATTTGCAGTTCCCGGAGGCGGCTGAAGACCAGCGAGTCCACGTAGTTGTTCGTGGGCGGCGAGCTCCAGCGGAAGTCCGGCCGCTCGCGCAGCAGCGTGAAGGTCACGGCCCGCGCCTCTTCCAGAAAGCGCACATTCACCGCCACTTGTCCCCGGCCCGTGCCGATGACCAGCCCGTCGGAGGTGACGCTGGCAATCGCCTCGTCCGAGCTCGCGTAGGTTGCCAGCCGGGTGATGTCCCGCGCGGTGCCGTCCGAGAAGCGCGCGGTGACCGCCAGTTGCTGCGCATGCACCGGCCACTTCAGCACGGTGGTTCCCGCTTGCACCTCGATGCTGGTGCAGTGCGGTGCCTGCGGCGGGTCGGCGCGGCAGCCCTGTTGAATCCAGTCCCGCAGGAGCGTGTAAGTTTCCTCGCCCGGCCGCAGGCGCAACCCACCGCGATGCGCCACCTGCATGAGCGGTTTGAGCAGCAACAGGCTTTGCTCCGGCGCGAAGGAGTTGACGCGCCGACCGGTGAAGTCGCTGGCCAGCGGGGCCAGATCCGCCTCGGGGTCGAAGGCAAACAGTGACAAGGCCAGCCCGCCCTTGCCACTGGGCGTGCCGTGACAGCCGCCGGAGTTACAGCCCTGCTTGGTTAGCGCGGCGAGCACGCCATACTTGAACGAAACGGGTTCGTCAGCGCGGGCGGCCGTGATGCTCAGTGGAACCTTCAGCGATTGGCCGCCGACTTTGACGGTCAAGGTGGTCGTGCCGGCGGCGAGCGGAGTGAGATAGCCGTTGGTCACGCTGGCCACGCGACTGCTCGCAAGCGACCACGTGGTCACCCGGGTCAAATCCTGCACGCGGCCGTCGGCGTAATGTCCGGTGATGAGAACTTGAGCGCGCGCCCGGGTGCCCTGGAGCGCAAGGGCGGGCGGATGCACCGTCAACCGCACTGGCTTGCCCACGATCACCGGTTCCAGACTGGGGGCGACAGGCGTCTTGCCATCCTTTTCCGCTGACCAGCCGATGGCGGGCGGCAGGCACGCCAGCAGGCTGGCAAGCAGGACGCTACGTGCGAAGGCTGGAGTCAGACGCGATGGCATGGGCAGAACTGAACTTACCGACGCTGTGGATGAAGGAAAGATTTACCCTGAACTTGGCCGGCAACGACAAACCGCGTGAACCACTCTATGCCCCATGAATCGCTGCCGGGCCAGGCGCGTCGGAGCCATCGTTCATCTGCCATGAGATTTCACCCTCCAATTTCGCGTCCTGCCTTCACACTTATCGAACTGCTGGTGGTCATCGCCATCATCGCGGTTCTGGCGGGGATGCTGCTGCCCGCATTGAGCAAGGCCAAGGCGAAGGCCAACCAGACCTTCTGCACGAGCAACACCAAGCAGTGGGCGATGGTCACCCAGCTCTACGCCGATGATCAGGATGACAAGCTCCCTTACGCGTGGAGTCGCTTCAACACGATGAACAACAGCTTCGACTTCCTGCTTTCGCCGTATTTCCGGGGCATGGCCTTCAACTCCGGGCAGCAGGGCATGAGCTGGACGAACTCCCTCTCCAAGTGTCCCGATCGGATCAAGGAATGGCACAACGCCACCAGCCCTGAGTATCCTGGCTCCGGGAACCCCTGGCGCATCAGCTACGGGATGAACCAGCACACCTCGCTCAACTTCGTCAACGGCTCGCCGGTCACCGCTGGTGACTTCGTGGCCACCGCACGCCGGGCGGACGTCAACCGCCCCACCGAGACTTATCTCGTCGGAGACCTTTCCTACCGTCGCAACCATCCACCCATCGAGAATCTCACCACCAACCACATCGGCTTCCGGCACGGCACGCGCTTTCCGGACGGCCGGGCGGTGGCGGGTTATATTGACGGGCATGTGGGGGACTTCAGCCGCCAGCTCACCAACGGCATCATTATTGAGTTCAAGCAGTGAGGCACGGGGTGAGCGGCGGGGGGGGCCGCCGCTCTACGCTTAGTTCAATGACGGCGCAGCCGCCCCCCAACAGACCGCTGCCGCCTTTTTGGCTTGCGCCGTCTGGTAGCGAAATCCACCTTCTCGCGGTCCGCCGCAAAAATCCCTTTCGCTGCGTGACTACGATCCAGCACTGATATGAGCGACGACAAAAAGCAGTTTCCTTATCCTGGAATTCCGACCACCTCGGACGGAGCGGGCTGCGTTGTGTGGGTGGAGACCAACATCACCAACGGCGCCTGCGCTTACCCGATCACCTCCTCGACCACGATGGGGACCGGGTATCAAACCGAAGTCTCCAACGGCAAGCGCAACCTCTGGGGTGATGTCATCACCTTCGTGCAGCCGGAATCCGAGCACTCGGCGGCATCCACCTGCGAGGGCTACGCGCTCGCGGGCGGGCGGGTGACGAACTTCACTTCCGGCCAGGGCCTCGTGCTGATGAAGGAAGTGCTCTACACCATTTCCGGCAAGCGCCTGCCCGCCGTCTTCAACATCGGCGCGCGTGCGCTCACCAGCCATTCGCTCAACGTCCATGCCGGCCACGACGATGTGATGAGCTGCGCGGACTGCGGTTGGGGCATCCTCTTCGGGCGGAACGCGCAGGAAGCGGGCGATCTGACGCTCATTGCCCGCCGCGCGGCGGAGAGCTGTGAGACGCCGTTCATGAACGTGCAGGACGGCTTCCTCACCACGCACACCATTGAGAACGTGAAACTCCCCGAACTGGAGTTCATGAAGGACTTCATCGGCGACCCGACGCTGAAGCTGCGTTGCCTGATGGATCCGAACAACCCCCTCATGTCCGGCGTGGTGCAGAACCAGGACTCCTACATGAAGGGCAAGATTGCCCAGCGCAACGTGTATGACACCGTCCCCGCCGCCGTGCAGGAGGCGATGGACACGTTCTACAAGAACACTGGCCGTCGCTACAACATGATCGACTGCTACCGGATGGAAGACGCCGAGTATGCGGTCGTCGGCATGGGCGGCATGATGGAGACGGCGGAGGCGGCGATTGATTACATCCGCGCGACCACCGGAGCGAAGGTCGGCGGCATCCATGTCACCTGCTTCGCACCGTTCCCGGCCACGCAGCTCGTGGCCGCGCTCAAGAACGTCAAGGCCGTCACCGTCGTCGAGCGGATGGACAACCCGCTCGCGCAGTCCAACCCGCTCGTGCAGGGCATCCGCGCCGCCTTCGCTGACGCGTTCACCGGCCTGAGCTACGGCTCCTTCGGTGAGTTCAAATATCCCGCCATCACCCGCATCCCCAAGATTTACGCCTGCGTCGCTGGCCTCGGTTCGCGTGACGTGCGCGGTTGCCACTTCAACGCGATCCTGAAGAACATGATGGCGGCCAAGCCGATGGAGTTCTCCTGCGTCGGCGTGAAGCACAAGCTCGAGCTTCCCGGGGCGGAAGATCCGGACCTGCGGCCCAGCGGCGCGTTCTCCATGCGCGGCCACTCGGTCGGCGGCTTCGGCTCCGTCACCACGAACAAGCTCATCGCCTCCTTCGTGGGCGAGCTGTTCAACCTCCACGTCCAAGCCTACCCGAAATACGGCTCCGAGAAGAAGGGCCTGCCGACGACCTATTATCTCACCGTCGCCGACGCCCACATCCGCACGCACAGCGAACTGGAGCATGTCGAGTTCATCCCGCTCAACGACGTGAACGCCTTCAATCTCGGCAACCCGCTGGCGGGCATTGCCCAGGGCGGCAGCGTGTTTATCCAGAGCGACAAGATGGAGCCGCTCGACGTTTGGAACGCCATCCCCGCCTACGGCCAGAAAACCATCCGCAACAAGAAGCTCAAGGTCTTCTACCTCGACACGGTCAAAATCGCGCGGCAGATCGCCACCGACCCCGACCTCCAGCAGCGCATGCAGGGCGTCTGCCTCGTGGGCATCTTCATCAAGGTCACGCCCTTCGCCGCCCGCTCCGGCATGGGCGACGAGCAGGTGCTCGCGTCCGTCGAGAAATACATCCGCAAGTATTTCGGCAAGCGCGGCGAGAAGGTCGTGCAGGAGAACATCACCTGCGTCCGCCACGGCCTGACCGACGTGATGGAAATCCCCGCTGAAGTCATCGGCGGCGCGGCTGAAGTCCCCGCTGGCGAACTGGTCGCAGCGAAGTAACCCCTTGCCCGGTGGACAACCGCCGGGAGAACCGAAACAAGAAACTCAGGACAACCTGACCCAGAACATGATTCAACCCACTGAAAACGTAGCTGGCGCTCCCGCCGCCGTCCCCGCCCCTGTCGTTGACCGCTCCAACAAGCGGCCCATCGGCAAAGATGTCCTCGACGTGCAGGACTTCAACGAGCGCATCATCGGCGCTTACAACGACGGCAGCGCCGAGATGGGCCTGCCTGCCGACCACAACACGCTTCGCTCGCTCATCCCCGCCGGCACCGGCGCGTTGCGCGACTTCAGCTACATCGCGCCCGAGATTCCCCTGCTCCACAGTGAGAACTGCGTCGCGTGCATGGACTGCGTCACCGAGTGCCCCGACACCGCCATTCTCGGCAAGGCCGTCCCCAAGGCCAAGCTCGAGGCCGAACTCGCCGCCATCGCCGACCCCGTCGAGCGCGAGCACCTCGCCAAGCAGTTCGCCAAGACCACCAAGTTCTGGACCACCTACGAGAAGAAGGGCAAGGAACCCGCCTACTTCGGCATCTTCATAGACCCCACCAAGTGCAAGGGCTGCGCCGAGTGCGTGGACGCCTGCGGCAACCACGGTGCCTTGTCCATGTTGATGAAGGACACCGAGATCCTCAAAACCTCCCAGCGCACCTTCAACTTCTACCGTAAGCTCCCCGAGACCCCGAAGGAATACATCAACGAGAAGCTCCTCAGCGACATGATGCTCGCCGAGCGCAGCCTCCTCTACGTCGGCGGCGCGGGCTCCTGCATGGGCTGCGGCGAAGGCACCGCCCTGCGCATGATGCTCGCGGCGACCGGCTTCCAATACGGCAAGGAAAGCGTCGGCATCGTCAACTCCACGGGCTGCTCCACCGTTTACGCCTCCACCTATCCCTACAACCCCTACCTCGTCCCCTGGACCAACTCGCTCTTCGAGAACGGCCCCGCCGACGCGATGGGCGTCCGCGCCCGTTGGGATCAGATGGGCTGGGGCGACAAGAAACTCTGGGTCGTTGGCGGCGACGGCGCGATGCTCGACATCGGCTTCCAATCGCTCTCCCGCATGTTGGCCTCGGGCATGAACATCAAAGTGCTCATCCTCGACACCCAAGTTTACTCCAACACCGGCGGCCAAAGCTCCACCGCCACCTTCAAGGCGCAGAACACCAAGTTCTCCGTCCACGGCAAGGTCATCCAAGGCAAGACCGAGCGCCGCAAGGAAATCGCGCAGATCGCCATGATGCACCCGAACACGTTCGTCGCGCAGACCTCCTGCGCCATGTCGAACCACTTCTACAAGTCCATCATGGCCGCCAACGAGTTCGACGGCCCGGCGGTCATCTCCTGCTACACCACCTGCCAGCCCGAGCACGGCGTCGGCGACAACCTCGCCATGAACCAGTCCAAGCTCGCCGTGGACACCCGCACCTTCCCCGTGCTCATCTACGACCCGCGCAAGGGCACCAAGCTCGCCGAGCGCCTCAGCCTCCAGGGCAACCCCGCGCCGAAGGAAGACTGGTATAAAGACCCGAAGACGGGCGACCTCTTCGACTTCGTCATGTTCGCCCGCAGCGAAGGCCGCTTCGCCAAGCACTTCGACAAGGACGGCAACCCGTCTCCGCTGTTGCTCGAAGCCAAGCAGGACCGCCTCGACAACTGGCGCTTGCTGCAAGAGCTGGCCGGCATCATCTAAGCTGGCACTGCATCCGAATCACGAAAGCCCCGGTCGCCAGGCCGGGGCTTTTGCTTGGTTTGCCGCCTTTGGCCTGAAGTCCGTGACCTATCAGTTGGCAACCGATTGCTTGCGCCACTGGGAAGCTGTCGGACAAACTCGGGAACCGATGGCTGTGGACAAACCTGAAGCGAAGCCGCGAAGCCCTATCCGCAACGAACCGCTGCGTTTGCCGGGGCAATCCATTGAAGAGGCGCGCCGTGCAGGATGGGATGAGGTTGAGACACCCGTGCTTGCCGTGGTGTTTGCATGGATTCTTGTCTTTCAGGAGTGGAGCGCATTGCTGGTGCCCACGCGGATGGGGCCAGTCTCCATGACTATCATCGCTGTGCTCGTCACAGCTTGGGCGGTGCCGAAGATTCGAGCATACTGGCGGAAGGATGCTGATTACCAACTTGGGAGGAAGGGTGAACTGGCGGTAGCGGAGTGCTTGGAGTCATTGCGGGCGCAAGGGTTTCGACCTCTCCACGACATTGTCGCCGGACGCTTCAATGTGGACCATGTGCTCATCGGCCCACCGGGCATCTTTGCCATCGAAACCAAGACGCGGCGGAAGTCGGGTGGTCGCGAAGAGAAGGTGCTGGTGGATGGGAGCCGTATCCTTATCGCTGGACGGAGTGCGGAACCCAATCCAGCCGACCAGGCAAAGGGCAATGCGGCATGGGTGAGGGGGCTCCTCGCTCGCTCCACCGGCCGCGAGTTCAGGGTCGATCCCGTGGTCGTCTTTCCCGGCTGGTGGGTTGAGTTCAACCAGAAGCCGAACGGCTTGTTCGTGATGAACGAAAAGGGGTTCGAGAACATTATCGCAAAGCTGCCCGCGACTCTGACCAAAGAGGAGATTGCGATGGCCGCATTTCACCTTGAGCAATTTGTCCGCGCTACAGCCTCCAACTCCAAATCCAAATCATGAGACAAGAATCACTGGCCTTCCTCACCGAACTCGTCAACACCCCCAGCCCCTCCGGCCACGAGGCGCGCGGGCAGAAGGTCTGGCTCAACTACGTCGCGCCTTATGCTGACGAGACGTTCTCCGACGCCTATGGCAACTGCGTCGCCGTGCTGAACAAGGGCGGCGGTCCGCGCATCATGCTCGCCGCCCACGCCGATGAAATTTCGCTGGTGGTCAACTTCATTGATGACAACGGCTTCATCTGGGTGCGCAAGCTCGGCGGCGTGGATGCCATTGTGGCCAAGGCCCAGCGCGTCGTCGTCCACACGCGCAACGGCGCGGTGAAGGGCGTCATCGGCAACGTCGCGCCGCACCTGATGAAGCTGGAGAAGGAGCGCAAAGTGCCGGAAATCGCCGACCTCTTCGTGGACATCGGCGCGAAGGACCAGGCGGAGGCGCAGTCGCTCGTGCGCATCGGCGACCCCATCACCATGACCAACGAGTTCGAGCACCTGCGCGGCGATCTCGCGGTGGCCCGGGCCTTCGACAACCGCATCGGCACCTTCGCCGTGGCGGAGGCGCTCCGCCTGCTGGCCGCGCAGCGTGGGCAGCTCAAGGCCGAGGTCTGTGTCGTGTCGAACATCATGGAGGAGGTCGGCTTGCTCGGAGCCCGGCAAATCGCCTACACGCTGAAGCCCGACGTCGCACTGGTGGTGGATGTCACCCATGCCACGGACTACCCGACCGTCAGCAAGCAGCTTCACGGCGACGTGAAGCTCGGCGCGGGGCCCACCGTGTCGCACGGCACCTGCAACCATCCGGTGGTGGTGGAGCGCATCGAGGAGGTGGCCGCCCGGCTGAAGATTCCGCTCCAGCACGAGGCCAATTCCGCCACGAGCGGCACGGACACGGATGTGATTTTCTGGACGCGCGGCGGCATTCCCTGCGGCCTCATCAGCCTGCCCAACCGCTACATGCACTCACCGGTGGAAGTGGTGAACCTGCGGGATCTGGAACAAATCCCCGAGCTGATGGCCGGCTTTGCCTTGTCGCTCCAGCGCGGCGAGGAGTTCAAGGTGAGGATCTGACCGCGCTTGCGCTCACGCGCCGGCTGCGGTTGAAGCGCCGCGGCGGCCCCGGTTGCGAAGGCGATGGTGCGTCCAGTTCTACCCCGGTGGGCTGGGTGGAGAGCTGCCGTGCGGACTGGGGCTGGTGAGCCGGTGAATTTAGGGGGCAGGGTGCTTGTCGGAATGGCACAGGCCATTTAACTTCGACACATGACCGCACTGCCAATCGACTCTCAGAACACACGCCGCGATTTCCTGCAGAAGCTCGCTGCCGCCACCGCCACCACCATGGCCATGGGTGCGCCGCGCCTGCTGGCGAACGAGAAGGTCGTTCATCCGAAGGCCACGGCGGATTCGTGCATTCTCATCTGGATGGGCGGCGGCATGGCGGCGCCGGACACGTTCGACCCGAAGCGCTACCAGCCCTTCGAGAAGGGCGTGCCGGTGAAGAACATTCTCAGCACCTTTCCGGCGATTCCCACCGCCGTGGACGGGGTGAAAATTTGCCAAGGCCTCGAGCAAATCGCCTCCGTCATGGACCGCGCCACGCTCATCCGCAGCGCCGTGCAGCCGGACCTCGGGCACATCCTCCACTCCCGCCACCAATACCACTGGCACACCGGCTACGTGCCGCCGCAGACGGTCGCAGCGCCGCATATCGGCGCGTGGATGGCGAAGGTGCTCGGCCCGCGCAACCCGGTGATGCCCGCCTTCATCAACGTCGGCCAGCGGCTCGAAGGCGTCGGCGAGCAGGAGGAGTTGAAGGCCTTCACCACCGCCGGCTTCTTCGGCAACGAGTTCGGCCCGATGAACCTGCCGTATCCCGACGACGCCGCGCAGTCCGTGCGCCCGCCCAAGGGCATGGAGCCGGGCCGCTTCGACAATCGCTACAGCCTCTACCGCAAGCTCGTGGACAAGAACCCGCACCGCGAGTTCATGAGCGACTTCCAGCAGGAGTCCATGCTCCGCTCGCTCGACAACGCGCATCGGCTCCTCAGCTCGAAGGAGCGCGCGGCCTTCGACCTCTCGCTGGAGCCGAAGGAGAGCTACGCGAAATACAACACCGGTCGTTTCGGCCAGGGCTGCCTGCTGGCGCGGCGGCTGGTGGAGAACGGCGCGCGCTTCGTCGAGGTCACGACCGAATACGTGCCCTTCCTGCACTGGGACACGCACAAGGACGGGCACGAGACCGTGGCTGGCATGCACAAGATCATGGACGCGCCCATCGCGCAGCTTGTGCGGGACTTGGAAGCGCGCGGCCTGCTGAATCGCACGCTGGTGGTGATCGCCAGCGAGTTCAGCCGCGACGCGATGATCGAGGGCATCCCCGGCTCGAACGCCCGCGACCAGGCCACCGCGCCGAGCGAGACGCTGCAGGAGATGAAGCACTATGGCCTGCACCGGCACTTCACTGGCGGCACGAGCGTGGTGATGTTCGGCGGCGGCGTGAAGAAGGGCTTTGTCTATGGGCAGACGGCGGAGGAGCGTCCGCTGGTGGCCATCAAGAATCCCGTCTCCCTGATGGACCTGCACGCTACCATCTTCACCGCCATGGGCATCAGTCCAAAGACGGTGTTCGAAATTGAGGGCCGCCCGTTCTACGCGACCGAGGACGGGAAAGGCAGGGCAGTGAAGGAGATTTTCGCGTGAACGTCGGTTGAGCCACTGAACACCGCCATGAACCTGAACCCTCGCCTGCCTCGTCGGACGTTCTTCCGGGGTGCCACGCTTGGTGCCGGATCGGTCCTGCTCGCGCCGTTTCTACGACGTCTTGAAGCCGCGCCCGGCGCGCCCGCCCCAAAGCGTTTCGTCTTCGTCGTCGAGGGCAACGGCTTCAGCCCCACGCAGGCGCAGCCCAAGACCATCCCGCGTGCGAAACACCCCTACGGTCATACGAACGTGGACACGCTCGAAGACCTCCCGCTCGCCGGGCAGGAGCTGTCCGAGGCCACCGCGCCGCTCGCGCCGTTTCAGAACCGGCTGACGGTCGTGCAGGGCCTCAGCGGGCGCATCTGCGGCGGCGGCCACTCGAACAACTTCGGCGCGCTTGGCGCTTACTCGGCCAAGGCCGGCGTGGCGGGCGAGACCGTTGACCTCGCGCTAGCCCGGGCGCTGCCAGCCATCTTCCCGCAAGTCGGCCTTGGCATCTCGGATCGCCCGGAGCACTCGGTGATTTACAACCTCAGCGCGCTCGGACCGGACCAGCCCGCGCCCACGCGCTGCCGGCCGGACCTGGCTTACGACGAACTCTTCGGCAGCGCGGCGGAAGGCGCGGCGCGGGAGAAGTTCGCCCAGCGCGGCAACCTGCTCGACTTCATGGCGGATGACGTGCGGCGCGTCTCCGCCCGGCTCACCGGCGAAGAGCGCGAGAAGCTCGGGCATTACCTCGCCGCCTACGAGGGCCTGCGCGAGCGGCAGGGGCAGTTGAACGGCATTCAAGCCAACCTGCGCGCCAACGGCCCGGCGGTGACAAAGCAGTTCGGCTCCGAGGTGGAATCCGACCGGCTCGCCGCGATGTTCGACCTCGGCGCAGCGGCGCTCGTCTGCGGCCTGACGAACGTGCTCACGCTCGCCAGCGGCTGCGGCGACCCTTACTTCAGCGTGAAGTGGGGCGGGCTCGGCATTCCGCTCGGCAAGCACGGCATCGGCCACGGGCAAGGGGCCGACGGGAAGACCGCCGAGGAACTCACCGTGCTCATCCGTCGCTTCCACATGGAGCAAATCGCCAAGCTCGCGCGCAAGCTCCAGTCCGTCCCCGAGGGCCAGGGCACGATGCTCGACCACACCTGCATCATCTATCTGAGCGACTCCGCCGAGGCCCATCACAGCCGTTGCTTCGATTGGCCGATGCTCGTGCTGGGTGACCTCGGTGGCCGGCTCAAGACGCGCGGGCGCTTCCTCTGCTTCCCGAAGTATGCCGCCAAGGGCCATCGCACCACGGCGAACTTCTTCCTCACGTTGCTCGAAGCTGCCGGTGCCCCGCGCAAATCCTTCGGCGTCGCCGACCCGGCCTTGAAGGATCTCGACACTCGCGGCCCGATTCCGGAGCTGCTGGCGTAATCACATTTCGGGATGAAAGCGTTCGTTGGAATTGCAGCGCTGTGGTTCGCCGCAAGCCCTGCCCCTGCTGCCACACCGGTCGAGTCCGCCGCCGCCAAGCGTTTCCTCGCGGACTATTGTGTGCGCTGCCACGGCACAGAGAAGCAGAAGGGCGATGTGAGACTCGATGACTTGACCGGAGACATCGTCGCGGAAGGCACGCGCTGGGCCGTCGTGCTCGCGCAAGTCCGCGACGGCAAGATGCCGCCGTCCGAAGCCAAACCGCAGCCCACCGCCGCACACCGTGCTGAACTCGCGGCGTGGGGCGCGCAGCAGTTCGGCGCGCACGCGCAACGCAAGCCCAACCTCGGCAACCTCGTCCCGCACGAGCTGCTGTTCGGTCCCGGCGTCGCCGCCGGCACCAACACCACCGCGCCCGCGCCGCGCTTGTGGCGGATGAGTTCGGAGGCTTACGCCGGTTGGGTCGAGGATGTCGCCAAGCGCACGACCGGCCTCGTGCCGCCGTTCACCGCGAACCCCGACCGCGGCATCAAGGACTTCGCCGCGCTGGGTCGCGTGGACGGGCCGACCACGGAAATTCTCCTCCGCAACGCCGAGGCCATCGTCGCCAAGCAGACCGCGCACGAACTCGCCGACGGCAAGCCGCGCGGGAAGTTCGACGCCGTGCGCGAGTTCGTGGACTTGCTGAACCCCGCCGTCGCGCCCACGCGCGAGCAGTTGGAGAAGGCGGTGCAAAAGCAGTTCGCCCTCGCCCTTGCGCGCCGCGCGGAACCCGACGAAGTCGCGCGGCTGCTGGCGCTTTACGACCGTTGCGCCGCCAGTGGCGAACGCGCGCTGGCGCTCCAGACCACGCTCACCGCCGTGCTCTTGCGGGCTGACGCCATCTTCCGTGCCGAGCTGGGCGGGCCGGACGGCATGCTCACGCCGCGCGAGACCGCCGCCGCGCTCAGTGCCGCGTTGCTGCATCGTCGCGACGCGCGGCTCTTCGACGCCGCCGAGAAAGGTCAGCTCACCACGCGCGCGCAGCTTGCCGAGCACATTCGCCGCATCCTCGACGACCCGAAGAATTCCCCGCCGCGCGTGCTCGGTTTCTTCCGGGAGTATTTCGAGTATGGGCAGGCGCCCGAGGTCTTCAAGGACCAGCCCAAGGACTTGATGCACGCGCCCAAGCAGCACGTCGCCGACACCGACCGGCTCATCCTGCACCTTGTGGCGGCGGACAAGGATGTCTTCCGTCAGCTCCTCACCACGCCGCTCGCGTTCGTGAACGTGAAGCTGCAGAAGAACAAGCAGACCCGGCTCGACGAGCTGGCTCCCGCCGTCACGAAGAATCCGCAGAACAACAAGGGCCAGGAACTCATTGAGACACTCTACGGCCTCAACGAATGGCCCGCGCAGCAGCCCGTCACGCAACCGCCCGGCGCGCGCCTCGGCGTGCTCATGCAGCCGAGCTGGCTCATCGCGTGGAGCGAGAACTTCAACAACGACATCGTCCGACGCGGACGCTTCATCCGCGAGCGCCTGCTCGGCGGCACCGTGCCGGACCTGCCCATCGGCGTGGCCGCGATGATTCCCGACGAACGCCACCGCACGCTCCGCGACCGCGTCAGCAGCGCGACGAAGGACGAGCGTTGCTGGAAGTGCCACCAGCACATGGACCAGCTCGGGCTGCCGTTTGAAAACTTCGACCACTACAGCCGCCTCATCACCGCCGAGAGCGTGCTGGACCGCGCGGCCACGGCGGCGAACGTGGACAAGAAGGGCAAGCCGCAGGGCGACGTCTTCACCACCGCGCCGCTGGACACGACCGGACTCATCGCGGGCACGGGCGACCCGCAGCTCGACGGCCCGGTGAAGTCGCCGCACGAACTGGTCACGCGCCTGGCGAACTCCGACCGCGCGCGCCAAGTCTGGGTGCGCCACGCCTTCCGCTACTACCTCGGGCGCAACGAAACCCTCGCCGACGCGCCCACCCTCCAAGCCGCCGACCGCGCCTACCTCGACAATGGCGGCAGCTTCAAGGCCCTGCTCGTCTCACTGCTAACGAGCGACAGCTTCCTCAAGCGCGCGGTCCCTGCGGCCCGCTAGTCTTGTGCAACGGATGTTCCGCTCTCATCGCAATCTCACCGGCTGGTTCGCGCTCTTGGTCTCGCTCGGGCTGGGACTGGCGCTGTTTGACCTCGCCCAAGCCGCTGACCTCGCGCCCAGCTCGGAACAATTCCCTGGCGACTACCACCTGCTCCGCGCGGCGGTCGGAGCATCGTGGCCGAACCCCGACGCGAAGGCCAAGACCCCGTTGCCCTTCACGCTGCTCGCCGCCTTCCGCGCGGGCGAACTCGTCTCCGTCTGGGCGCACGGCGTGTCCGCCACGCCCGCGCCGATTCACCTGCGCGGCAGCACGGCGCGGCTCACCGGCACCGGTGCGCACGGTCGCTTCGAACTCGTCTTCGGTGACGGAACGACGAAGTTTGCCACGCGGACGCTGCCGCTGGAACTCGACCTGGTCCGGTCCGGTAGCGCGGTGACCGGCGCGTTGGTGGTTGCAGGCACCCGCGCTGCGGCGCGCGGTGAGGTGCTGTCCCAGGCCAGCCTCGCGAGCACGAACGCCTTCGCCGCGAAACAAGCCTGGCCTGCGTGGCAAGGCGTGGACGCGGGCGTGCGCGGCCTGGGCGGCGGTGAATGGGTTGACAGCTTTCGCTCTGCGCGTCCTTTGTGGCGCAGCGAGGCGGCCTTGCCGGTCTGCTTCGGGAGCGCGGCGGATTTCCGCTATCCGTTGCGCGCTGCGGTGCAAGGCCCAGTGGGTGGCGCGAGTTCGCCCGTGGTCGCGGACGGGCGCGTGTTCACCTTTCACTACCAGCCCGCTGGTGACATGGACGAAGCAGCCTTCAAGCAATGGGTGGCGCGGGAGCAAGATGCCTTCGCCGCATTGCCGGACTATCAACAAGCATGGGTGCGGGACTTGTTCCGCATCACGGCGGACGATGTGGTCATTGCGCACGACGCCGCCACGGGTCGCGCGCTCTGGCGCACGACCCTGCCCGGACGTGACCTGAATCTGCAAACGCACAAGCATCGTGGCGTGAGCCCCACGCCCCTGGCAGCGGATGGCGCGCTTTTTGTCGTGAATTATCGCGGCCGTGTCGCGCGCCTCGACGCTGCCACGGGAGCGGTGCGCTGGGAATTTCCTGCCGCACCCACGCTGCCGCTTGCGGGCAAGGTTGGTCAGGCGGGCAGCGGCGACGTGCCGGTCGGCTGCGCTTCGCCCGTGCTGCTGGCGGGCGCGTTGGGCGTGACATTGAAGGATGAACTCGTCGCGCTCGCTGCTGACACCGGCCAGTTGCGCTGGCGTGTGAAGGTCGGGTTGGAAGCCGAACTGCGCGCGTGGGACGGCGCGTTTGTCGCCATCGGCATAGAGCGCCCACTGCGCAAAGGCGAACCGGAGCGGACGTGGGTCACCTGCCTGAACGCCGACGACGGAAAGGTGCGCTGGCGGGCGCAGGTGGATTTTGAGCGTCATTACCGCCTGCCGATTCTCGCGGATAACCTGCTGCTGGGCTACCGCTTCGGTGCGGCGGCGGCGAACAACATTTCGCAGGGACAAACCAACACTCTGCTCGCATATCGCCTCACGACGGACGGACTTCAGCCGGCGTGGCGGCTCGTCGGGTTGCCGGCCGTGGTGGACAGCTACGGCCTCGCCGCGCACGGTGGACGGGCGTTCCTCTCCGGCGAAAAGGAAATCTGGGCCATCGCGCTGACGGACGGCCGCGTGACCGCGAAGGTTGCCGGCACCGGCGGCGCGCGGACACAAGTGCTGTGGTCTGCGGGCGACCGTTTGTTCCTCAGCCCCGAGGGCCGCCACGGAAGCTGCTGGCTGACGATGTTGGACACGCGCGGCGACGGCCTGCGGCTTCTTGGCGCGGAGGAGTTCCGCCACTTGGACTGGCGGGGCGCATGGCCGGTCGCGAATCCGTTTACGACCGCCTATTCGCAGCACCAGCTCATCCATCCCGTGGTCGCGGGCCGCCTCTTCGTGCGCGGCGGCGACGGCCTCTACTGCTACGACCTGCGGCAGCCATGAAACGCTTCCTCCTGCTTGCGCTGGTCCTTGTTACGGGGCGTGGGTTTGCCACCGCTGCTCCAGAGCCACCGGTTTTTGGCAAGCCCGGCGACCCAATCTTCGCGGTCACCATTCCGCTTCAGCACCCGAAGAAGTCGGAGGACCGCGCGCAGGGCGGCCCGAACCACGTCTTCTTCACCGCGTGGCTGCCGCCGGGCGTTGCGCGCGTGCGCGCCCTTTACCACACGCCGCTGAACCTCGACACGGTCGAGAAGGAGCACTCGCGCGCGATGGCGGCGCACTGGGGATTCGCGCTGATCGGCGGCAACCTCATGCGCGTCCGGCATGACGAACTCGCGACCGTGCTGCTCGCCGGCCTACGGGAACTGGCCTCGAAAAGCGGTCATCCGGAGCTTGCCGAAGCACCATTCGTCCTCAGCGGCATGTCTGCGGGAGCAGGGCTCGCTGCCGCGCTGGCGGAGGCGTTGCCGGAACGTGCGCTGGCCGCCGGCCTGGTTTGCCTTGAAGTCGGCCCGCAGACCGCGCGCGTCAAAGACGTTCCCATGCTGACCATTTTTGGCGAGAAGGACGGCCGGCAGATGGAACAGCTCGCCGCAAAGCTGCCACAGCAGCGCGCCGCGTTCGACGCCTGCTGGGCCATCGCACCGCAGTGGACGCGCAAGCACGAGTGGGCCAAGGCGAACCATCTGCTCTGGTCCTTTCTGGACAGCGTGCTGCGCCAACGGCTGAAGCCCGACGGCCAGCTACGCCCGGGCGACCCCGCCCGCGCCTGGCTCGGCGACCCGGCGTCGTGGACGAACCGCACCGCGCGTATCGCGCCCGCCGCACAGTTTGCGGGCGACCGCGCGGCAGCGTGCTGGTTTCCCGATGAGGACACCGCGCGCGTTTGGCAGGCATTCGTGGTGCCCCAGCCGCTGCTTCGCATCACGACGCCGGAGGCGCAGGGCGACGGCAAGCCGCTGGCGATGTTCGCCAGCGGGGCGGAAGTGACCGTCCAAGTCGAGTGTGCCGCCACGCTCAGTGTCACATCGCTGAAGCTGTATGATCGGGCCACGCGCCTGTCCGAGGCGCGCGTCACGGACCGCCGGTCCACCTTTCGAGTGACCGGACTCGCGCCGGGATTCCACACGTTCATCGCTCAGGCGGACCTAGGCGGCGGGCGCGTGGAACTCTCGCGACCGGTCTCGGTGCTGGTGCGCGTGAGCAACGCACCGTGATTTCTCACCTGCACAAAGTTCACAAATGTCCGGGCTGAACTTCCGCTGAATCGGCCGCCACCACAAATAGCCCGGAGAGGCGACCGGACCTGTAGTGGTGATACGCATGCGCAAAGCCGCAATAATCCCGCGGCGAAGTTCGTCTGTCCCCTGCGATGTTGATTTCATTTCTCCGGCCGCTCCCTGCTCTTTGCGCAACGGGCTTGCTCACGCTGGCTTTGCCCCTAACGGCGGCCAGTGCCAAACTCGACTTCAACCGCGACATCCGGCCCATCCTCTCGGACAACTGCTTCGCCTGCCACGGGCCGGACACGCAGAAGATTAAGGGCGGGCTGCGGCTGGACTCGCAGGAGGCGGCGCTCAAACCCGGCAAATCCGGCGCGCCGGCGATTGTGCCGGGCAAGCCGGACAAGTCCGAGGTGCTCAAGCGCGTCAGCACAAAGGACCCGCACGACCTCATGCCGCCAGCCGATTCAGGCAAACAGCTCACCTTGGCGCAGAAGGAGATGCTCCGCCGCTGGATTGCCGAGGGGGCAAATTACTCGGCGCACTGGGCGTTTGCGCCGTTGCAGCGCCCGGTGGTTTCGGTCACCGCCGGGCGGTCACCGGCCGGCGGCAGTCCGATTGACCAGCTGTTGCTCGCCCGGCTGAAGCAGGAGGGGCTGAAATTTTCCCCCGAGGCGGACAAGTCGACCCTGATTCGCCGTGTGTCGCTCGACCTCACGGGCATTCCCCCCACGCCGGCGGAAGTGGACGCCTTCCTCGCGGACAAGTCGGCGAATGCGTTCGAGAAGGTGGTGGACCGCTTGCTCGCATCGCCGCGCTACGGCGAACGCATGGCGATGCTCTGGCTCGACTACGCGCGTTACGCCGACAGCCACGGCTTCCAGACCGACAGCTCGCGCAGCATGTGGCCGTGGCGCGACTGGGTCATCAAGGCGTTCAACGACAACGTGCCGTTCGACCGCTTCACCATTGAGCAGCTCGCCGGCGACCTCCTGCCGAACCCGCGCCAGGACCAGCTCGTCGCCACCGGCTTCAACCGGAACCACCGCATCAACGGCGAGGGTGGGCTCATCGCCGAGGAGTGGCGGATCGAGACCATCATTGACCGCGTCGAGACGACCGGCACGACGTGGCTCGGCCTGACCTTCAACTGCTGCCGCTGCCACGACCACAAATACGACCCCATCTCGCAGCGCGACTTCTATTCCTTCTTCGCCTTCTTCAATAGTATCGAGGAGAGCGGCACGCTCAGCGGCGTCCGCGCCAATCGCGGCGGCGGTAATCCCGAGCCGACCATCCACGTCACCACGCCGGAGCACGAGGCCAAGCTCGCCGAGCTGACCCAGTCACTGAAGTCCGCCGAGGCCAAGCTCGCCGAGGCTACGAAGCAACTGCCCCGGCTCATCGAGGAATGGGAACCCACCTTCATCGCCAAACTCGACCCGTCTGCGTCCCCCTGGAAGTTGCTCGAACCCACCGCCGTGAAGGCTGCGAGCAAGACCACGTTCAAGCGGCTGGATGACGCTTCGTGGCTCGCCGTCGGAGCCGCCGCACCGCAGGAGACTTACACCGTCACCGCGCCCGTTGCGGCGGGCGTGCTCGGCGGCGTGTTGCTGGAAGCGCTGCCGGACGCATCGTTGCCCGCGCAGTCGGTCGGGCGCGCGCCCAACGGCAACTTCATCCTCAGCAGCATCGAGGCGGAAATCTCCGCGCCTTCGTTGGCGAAGCCTGAGCTCATCAAGTTCAACAAAGCCGAGGCCAGCTACTCGCAGAAGGGCTACGAAGTCGGCCTCGTGGTGGACGCGAAGGGCGGCAAGGGCTGGGCCGCGGACGGCCCGACGCGCAAGGAGCCGCTCAAGGCCATGTTCCTCGCCGACCGCGCCGTGACCGTGCCTGCCGACGCCACGCTCACCGTGCGCCTGTTGCACAAGGCCGCCAACCAGCACTCCATCGGCCGCTTCCGCTTGTCCGCGAACTCGCTCGCGCCGGGCCTCGCGAAGCTCGAAGGCGGGCCGCAGGTGCCCGAGACGTTGAAGAAGATTCTTGCGACCGAGCCCGGCAAGCGCACCCCCGCCCAGCGCGCCGAGCTGACAAAGTTTTTCCGCGCCAACGCCGAAAGCCCCGTGAAGTCCGCTGATGCCGCCGTCGCCGCCGCGAAGAAGGCCGTGGACGACTACGAAGCGAAACTCCCGACCACCATGGTGATGAAGGAAATCGCGCAGCCCCGCGACGCCTTCGTGCTCGTGCGCGGCGAGTATGACAAGAAAGGCGACAAGGTCAGCGCGGGCGTGCCGGCTGTGCTGCCGCCGCTGCCGGCGGGTGCGCCGACGAACCGCCTCGGCCTCGCGCAATGGCTCGTCGCGCCCGAGAACCCGCTGACCGCGCGCGTGTGGGTGAACCGCACTTGGGAAAAGTTCTTCGGCAACGGTCTCGTGAAGACGACGGAGAACTTCGGCTCGCAAGCCGAACCACCCAGCCATCCAGAGTTGCTCGATTGGCTGGCGACGGAGTTTGTCCGCCTCGGCTGGGACATGAAGGCGTTGCAGAAAACCATCGTGATGTCGGCGGCGTATCGGCAGTCGTCCAAGGTCACACCCGAACTTGTGGCGCGCGACCCGGAGAACCGACTGCTCGCGCGTGGGCCGCGCTTCCGTCTGCCCGCCGAACTCATCCGCGACCAGGCGCTGTCTGCGAGCGGGTTGCTCGTCGAGAAACTCGGCGGCCCGAGCGTGCGGCCCTACATGCCCGAGGGCGTGTGGGACGAGACGAGCCGCTACGGCGACTTGCGCGGCTACAAGCCCGACGCGGGCGATGGCCTCTACCGCCGCACGCTCTACACGATTTGGAAGCGCACCGCCGCGCCGCCCACGATGCTGCTGTTTGATTCGCCGACGCGCGAAATCTGCACGGTGAAGCGCAGCCGCACGAACACGCCGCTGCAGGCGCTTGCGCTGCTCAACGAAGTTACCTACGTCGAAGCCGCCCGTGCGCTTGCGCAGCGGATGCTGACCGAAGGCGGCGCAACGGCGGACGACCGCGTGACCCACGGCTTCCGTCGCGTGACTGGCCGCACGCCGGAAAAGGCTGACCTTGCCGTGCTCACTGCGGGCTTGGAGAAACGCCTCGCCAAGTATCGCGCCGACGCCGACGCCGCGAAGTCCCTGCTCGCCCAAGGCCAGTTCAAGCCCGACGCGAACCTCGACTCCGCCGAACTTGCCGCCTACACGGTCACGGCGAACGTCCTCCTCAACCTCGACGAAGCCATCACCCGCGAATGATCCCCCAACGATTTGAGGAGACGGCGCGCGCCTTGGAGTGCGGTGACTTGTCACCGCTTTCCGCAGGCGACTTGTCGCCGTCACGCTTCGGGCGCGCGTCCACTGGCCGTGGCACACTCGGCTTGCGCCAGCCTGGAGCCTTGATTTCAAGGAAAGCTCAGTCGGACTCCGACGGTGACAAGTCGCCTGCGGAAAGCGGCGAGAACTCGCCGCACTCCATAGTGCAACGGTGTTCATGGATGCTGGCCGTGGCAGGTGCCGGCCTGCTCTACGTTTTACCGGCCACCGCCGCCGCCCCGCTTCCCGCCGACCACGCCGAGCGTATGACGCGCGGACTCGTCACGTTCACCCAACACGTCCGTCCGGTGCTGGTGAAGAGCTGCCTGTCCTGCCACGGCGGTGAGAAGACCAAGGGCGGCCTGGACCTCGCCACGCGCGAGGACTTGCTCAAGGGCGGCACCGAAGGCGCGGCCATCGTGCCGTTCAGCGCGAAGGACAGCCGACTGCTCAAACTCGTCCGTCACGCCGAGGAGCCGCACATGCCGGAGAAGGCGGACAAGCTGCCGTCCGAAGTCATCGCGCGCCTCGCCTCGTGGATTGATGACGGCGCGCCTTACGACGGCCCGCTCATCGCGGGGAAGGTGGCGAAGGACAAATCCAAGGTGACGGACGAAGACCGGAAGTGGTGGGCGTTTCAGCCGCTGGCGCGCGCAGCCGTGCCTTCGGTCAGCAATCGGCAATCCGGAATCAGCAATTCCATCGACCGATTCCTCCTCGCGAAGGCCGCCCCGCGCCAACTCGCTCCGCCCGCCGACAAGCGCACCCTCATCCGCCGCGCTTACCTCGACCTCCATGGCATTCCACCCACGCCCGAGGCTGTGGACGCGTTTCTGAAGGACACTTCGCCCGACGCTTGGCCGAAGCTCGTCACGCAACTCCTCGACTCACCGCGTTACGGCGAACGTTGGGCGCGGCACTGGCTCGATGTCGCGCGCTTCGCCGAAAGCAGCGGCTTCGAGCACGACTACGACCGCCCCGGCGCGTTCCATTACCGCGACTTCGTCATCAAGGCCCTCAACAGCGACCTGCCCTTCGACCAGTTCCTGCGCTGGCAGCTTGCCGGCGATGAGTTCGAGCCGGACAACCCGCTGGCCCTCAGCGCCACGGGCTTTCTCGGCGCGGGCGTTTTCCCCACGCAAATCACCGCCAACGAAGTCGAGCGCACGCGCTACGACGCCATGGACGACATGCTCTCCACGACCGGTTCCGCGTTCCTCGGCCTGACCATCGGCTGCGCGCGCTGCCACGACCACAAATACGACCCGCTGCCCGCCGACGATTACTACCGGATGCTGTCCACCTTCACGACGACCGTCCGCAGCGTCGTGGACCTCGAGATGGAGCCGGAGAAAACCCGCGACGCGAAAGCCAAGTGGCAGGCCGAAGCCGCGCCGCTCGCCGCCGAATTGAAACGCTACGAAGCCGAACTGTCGCCGAAGTTCGACGCGTGGCTCGCGGCGGGCGCGGCGATGCCGACGAGCGGTGTGTGGACCGTCGTCGAGCTGGCCAGCACGAAATCCAAGGCCGGCACGCAGTTCAAGAAGCTTGATGACTTGTCCTATCTCGCCGAGGGCGCGAACGGCGCGAGCGACGAATACACGTTCACCTTCCACACCGCGCAGCGGCGGCTCACGGGCCTGCGCTTGGAAGCCCTTGCCCACGCTTCGCTGACCAAGGGCGGTCCGGGCCGTGCGGACAACGGCAACTTCGCCTTGAGCAAAATCACTGTGACCGCCGCGCCGCGCGGCAGCGCGGAAGCCAAGCCGGTCGCGCTCGTGAAAGCAGTCGCGGACTTCGAGCAGAACAAGGGCGGGCTGTCCATCGCGTCGTCGCTCGATGACAACCCGAAGACCGGCTGGGCCGTCGACCCACAGTTCGGCAAGGACCACGCAGCGGTGTTCATCTTCGGCGAGGTGGTGGATTTCGTGGCGGGCGCGACGTTCACCGTGAAGCTCCAGTTCGAGGTGAACACGAAGCACAACATCGGCCGTCCGCGCCTCGCGCTGATGGCCGACGCGGAGCCGACGCTCAAGGGCGAGGACTTGCCCGCGAAGGTCGCCGAGGTGTTGCGGAAGGCGAAGCAGCCGGACTTCGCGGCGAAGTTGTCTGCCGCCGAACGCGACACGTTGCTCGCGTGGTGGCTTCGGAAGGACGCGGGCTGGCGCGACCGGCAGGCCAAAATCACCACGCACGCGAGTCGCGAGCCGGGCGTGAAGACGCAGGTGCTCGTCTGCGCCGAGGGCAACAAGCCGCTACGGATGCACACGCAGGGCGCGGACTTCTTCGAGCAGACCCACTTCCTCCGGCGCGGCAGCACGGACCAGAAAATCGGCGTCGCGCCGCAGGGTTTCTTGCAAGTGCTCACGCGCGCCACCGACGCGGACTCGCGCTGGCGATGGCAGCCGCCCGCCGGGTCGAAGTTCTCCGGTCGTCGCCGCTCGCTGGCGAACTGGCTCACGGACGTGGAGCACGGCGCGGGCGCGCTGGTCGCCCGCGTGGCGGTGAACCGGCTGTGGCAGCACCACTTCGGTCGCGGCCTTGTGGCGACGCCGGATGACTTCGGCCGCACCGGCGCGCTGCCGTCGCATCCGGAACTGCTCGACTGGCTGGCGGGCGAACTCATCAAGAGCGGGTGGCGGTTGAAGTCGGTTCATCAGCTCATCATGGGCAGCGCCGCTTATCAGCAAACAACAGGTTCGGCGAAAGTGAGGAATGCAGAAGACGTTTCCTTCCTTCAGCGCCAGCCACGTCGCCTCGAAGGCGAGGCCCTTCGCGACGCCATGCTCGCCGTCAGCGGACAGCTCGACGCAACGATGTTCGGCCCGGGCACGAAGGACGAACGCAGCAAGCGCCGGAGCATTTACTTCACCATGAAGCGCAGCCAACTCATCGGCTCGATGGTCGTGTTCGACCAGCCGGAGCCGCTCGTGAGCCAGGGCGCGCGCCCCACCACGACCGTCGCCCCGCAAGCGCTGCTCCTGATGAACGGGCCGCAGGTGCGCGAGTGGGCGGAGGCCTTTGCCCGGCGCGTCGAGGCGGAGACATCCGGCGGCGAAGTTCCGGCGCAAATCAACCGCGCCTACCTGCTGGCGTTGAGTCGGCCGGCGACGGCGAAGGAGCAGGCGAGCGCCGCCGCGTTTCTCGCGTCGCAGACGACTAGTTACGAAGCGGAGAAGAGGCCGAATCCCAGGAGCCTTGCGCTCGCTGACTTCTGCCAAGTGCTCTTCGGCCTGAACGAATTTGCGTATGAGAACTGACGTGGAGGGGACACTCCTGTCCCCGCTCAAATCAAATTCACCAGCCGTGGAGTTAAGCGCAACGGGGACAGGAGTGTCCCCGTCACGCGCGCTTTCGCGTCGCCAGCTTCTCCAGCGCGCGGGCGGTGGCCTCGGCTGGCTCGCGCTCGCCAGCATGCTGGGACGCGATGCGGTGGCTGGCCCGTTGAACCCGCTCGCGCCCAAGCCCGCGCACTTCGCCGGCACGGCCAAGTCCGTCATCTGGATTTTCGCCAACGGCGGGCCGAGCCAGGTGGACACGTGGGATTACAAACCCGAACTCGCCAAGCGCGACGGCACGGAGCTGGCCGGGTTCGACAACAAGACCGGGTTCTTCCCCGGCTCCGTCGGGCCGTTGATGAAGTCGCCGTTCGAGTGGCAGCAGAGCGGGCAGAGCGGGACTTGGACTTCCGAGCTGTTCCCGCATCTCGCGCGGCAGGTGGACAAGCTCGCGTTCATCCACTCGTGCTTCACGAACTCGAACAACCACAGCCCGGCGCTGTTCATGATGAACACCGGCGTCACGCGCATGGGCTTCCCGTGCGTCGGCTCGTGGGTGACTTACGGCCTAGGCTCGGAGAGCGACGCGCTGCCGAGCTTCGTGGTGATGAGCGACCCGCTGAATCGCGGCCTGCCGAAGGGCAACGCGCTCAACTGGGGCGCGGGCTTCCTACCCAGCGTGTATCAAGGCACGTGGCTCAAGCCGCAGGGCGAACCCATCGCGAACCTCAAGCCGCCGGCGAATCTCAACGAGTCGCGTCAGCGCGCGCAGCTCGACTTGCTCGCGTCGCTGAACCGCGACCACCTCGCGCTAGGCCCGCTGGACAATGAGCTGGGCGCGCGCATCGAGAGCTTTGAGCTGGCGTATCGGATGCAGACGGCCGCGCCGGAGGCGTTCGATGTCTCGCGCGAGCCGGAGCACATCCGGCGGCTCTACGGCATCGGCGAGAAGCATTGCGGGCACTTCGCCGCGCAGTGCCTTACCGCGCGCCGGATGGTCGAGCGCGGTGTGCGCTTCGTGCAGGTTTACAGCGGCGGCATGGAGAATCAGCAGAGCTGGGACTGCCACTCGGACTTGATTGGCAACCATCGCGGCTTCGCAGCCGAGGCGGACCAGCCCATCGCCGCGCTGCTGGCGGACCTGGAGCAACGCGGCTTGCTCAAGGACACGCTGGTCATCTGGGCCGGCGAGTTTGGCCGGCTGCCGGTGTCGCAAAAGGGTGGCAAGCCGGGCCGCGACCACAACCCGCACGCGTTCACCGCGTGGCTCGCGGGCGGCGGCGTGAAGGGCGGCGTCCACTACGGCGAGACGGACGAGATAGGCTTCCGCGCCGCCGTGAACAAGGTGAGCGTCCGCGACTTCCACGCGACGATTCTGCACGCGCTGGGCTTGGACCACGAGCGGCTGGCGTTCAAGTTTCAGGGGCTGGATCAGCGGCTCACAGGCGTGGAGCGGGCTCGGGTGGTGAAGGAGATCTTCGGTTAGCGCAGGTCGGATCGGGGCAAGGAAATTTGGGGCAGGGGAATTTTTTGCAGGCCCTGACTTCGCTTACTCCACCGTGTCCAACTGGCGGTCGGCACCGCCGCGCGGGGAGACATTTGGCCGAAGCATGCGCTTCTGGCGTTCCCGGTCGCCGGCATTGCGAACCACGGTGATGGGGGCGCCGGTGTTGATGTCCAGGCCGCTGTAATACATCGCCGCCGCGCCGGTCATGGGCAGGGGGATGAAGTCCTGGACCTGCTGGAGGTTCCACTTCTCCTCCTTGAGAAAGGTTTCCACCGCGCCCATTTCCTTCTCGGTGCAGCCGGGAAAGCTGCTCATGAAGTAGGGCACGAGGTATTGTTCCTTCCCGGCTTCCTCGCTGAGGGAGAAGAACTTTTCCATGAAGCCTTGGAAGTCGCCAGCCGGCTTGCGCATGCGGCGCAGGACATCGGGGTGCATATGCTCGGGGGCGACCTTCATGTGGCCGCTGACATGGTTCTGCACGAGCTCACGGGTGTATTCGGGCGTGCGCAGCGCCACATCCATGCGAATGCCGGACTGGACGAAGACGTGTTTGACGCCGGGCTGCGCGCGGGCACCCCGCAGGAGGTCGAGCTGCGGTTGCTCGTTGATGCCGAAGTGCGGACAGATGGTGGGCCAGAGGCAACTGGGACGATGGCACTTCTTGCACGCCTCGACGTGGCCGTTTTGGGCGGCGTAGAGATTGGCGGTGGGGCCGCCAAGGTCGGACACGGTGCCCCGAAAGGTTTCGGATTCGGCCAGTTTGCGGACCTCCTTGAGCACGGAGTCCACGCTGCGGCTGGAGAGGAACTTGCCTTGGTGAAAGCCCAGTCCGCAGAAGGTGCAGCCACCGGCGCAGCCGCGCGACACGATGATGGAGTCCTTGATGGTGGCGAAGCCCGGTATTTTGCCTGTGTGCAGCGGGTGCGGGAGCCGCATGAAGGGCAGCTCGTAAAGCGCGTCGAGGTCGGGGCCGTCCACGGGGAATTCCGGCATCTCCTGCAGGACGGCGCGGGGGCCGTGCATCTGCATGAGCCGCTTGCCGGCGTAGGGAGTCTGCTGGGCCTCCACCACCTTGGTCAGGCGCAGCAAGGCGCTCTTGTCGGTCTGCATTTCCTCCCAGGATGGCAGGGTGATGCAGTCGGAGAAGTCGGTGGTGGCGGTGGCCTTGGCTCCCAGGAAGCGGGCGGTGCCCCGGATGCCGCTGAGATCGGAGTTGCCGGCTGCGAGTCGCCGGGCGATTTCGCACGCGGGCCGTTCGCCCATGCCGAAGACGAGAATGTCGGCCTTGGTGTCGGACAGGATGGAGGGCCGGAGCTTGTCCTCCCAGTAGTCGTAATGAGCCACCCGCCGCATGCTGGCTTCCATGCCGCCGAGCACGACGGGCACTCCGGGAAAGGCCCGACGGGCCATCTGCGAGTAAACGACGGCCGCGTGGTTCGGGCGTTTGCCTGGCGTGCCGTTTTCGCTGTAGACGTCCTCTTTGCGTTTGTGCCGGGCGGCGGTGTAGTTCGACACCATCGAGTCGAGGTTGCCGGCGGTGATGCCGACGAACAGGCGCGGCGTGCCCATGCCTTGGATGGACTCGATCTTGGTCCAATCGGGCTGGGCGATGATGCCGACCCGGTAGCCTTGGGCTTCCAGCACGCGGCCGATCATAGACGCCCCGAAGGACGGGTGGTCCACATAGGCATCCCCGGTGATGATGAGGATGTCGAGCTGCGCCCAGCCTTTGGCGTCCATCTCGGCACGGGTCATGGGCAGGAACCCCTTGGGGTCTGGTGCCGGAGTCTTTGGTTTGGTCGCCATGTCGGCCGGGAGCTTGCTTTATTCAGGCTTGAGGCGCAATCCCAGTGCCCGAGGCACGCGCTGGCGGCAAGGGTTTGCCATGGGTTTGGCCGGCAACTAGCATTCCGCCATGCGTTTCCCTGAGCTTTGCGCGTCGGTTTTTGTGGGTGGGTTGCTGGCGGTCCATGCGGTGGCTGCGGGGCCAGAGCCGCTGACCTTGAAGCTCTGGCCGGAAGGCGTGCCGAGCGCGATGAAGCCGAAGTCCGAAGCCACCACGAAGCTGATCCAGTCCTACGGCGGACCGCAGCCGGGCCGGGTGACGGATGTCACCGAGCCCACGATCACGGTGTTCAGGCCGGAACAACCCAACGGAACCGCCGTCATTGTCGCGCCCGGTGGCGGGTTCATGTTCTTGTCCTATGCCCACGAGGGAATCCAGGTCTGCGAGTGGCTCAATACGCTCGGCGTGACGGCCGTGCTGTTGAAATACCGAACGCCCACGCGTGACGAGACGGAGATGTTCGTCCTGCCGGTGCAGGACGCGCAGCGGGCCATGGGGCTGGTGCGGCAACGGGCGGCGGAGTGGAAGCTGGATCCCCGTCGCGTGGGTCTGCTGGGTTTTTCCGCCGGTGGAAACTTGGCCGGGCACGCGGCTTGGGACCGGACGCCCCGCACCTATCCGCAGCAAGCCGGGGTGGACGATCCGCGCGGACCAGATTTTTTGATCTTCATCTACGGCGGCGGATTTCTTGATTCTGCGGACAAGACGAAGTTCCGCCCCGGCTTCAGCGTGCCGGCGGACGCGCCGCCTGCGTTCTTCCTCGTCGCCCACGACGACAAGTCCAACCCCATTGAGGCCGCGATGCTCTACCTCGAATACAAGCGGCAGAATCTTTCGGCCGAACTGCACATTTGCGCCAAGGGCGGGCACGGTTTCGGCATACGCAAGAGTGGGCAACCGATCCACGACTGGCCGGCCCGCTGCGGCGAGTGGATGAAAAGCATGGGCTGGCTCACGGCCAGATGATGCGATGAGACTGAATCAGCGATGGACCAGAGCTGGTCTATCTGGAAGTGTCCGTGTGAACTGCAAAGCAAAGCGATGAACTGCAACGACCACCAATTTCAGGGCCTCACTCCGGCGCAGCGGCTCGCGGTCACGCGCCGAACATTTCTCGCCAACTCCGCAGCGGGACTGGGCTTGGGCGCGCTCGGCTCGCTGATGGGCAACTCGGCGGGCGCTGCGCCCACGCCTGCTGCCGCCTTCCCGAACTACGCGCCAAAGGCCAAGCGCGTCATCTACCTTTTCCAGTCGGGCGCGCCGTCGCAGATGGATTTGTTCGACCCCAAGCCGGTGATGGAGAAGCACCGGGGCGAGGACTTGCCCGAGTCCATCCGCAAAGGCCAGCGGCTCACGACGATGACGAGCGGGCAGAGCAAGTTCCCGGTCGCGCCGAGCCTCTTCAAGTTCGCGCAGCACGGTCAGAGCGGTGCGTGGTTGAGTGAATTGCTTCCGCACACGGCACGCATCGCGGACGACCTCTGCATCATCCGCACGCTGCACACGGACGCCATCAACCACGACCCGGCCACCACGTTCTTCCAGACCGGGCACCAGCTTCCCGGCCGGCCGAGCATGGGCTCCTGGTTGAGTTACGGTCTCGGCAGCGAGAACCGTGACTTGCCCGCATACGTCGTGCTCACTTCATTCGGCTCCGGTCGGCCCGATGACCAGCCGCTTTACGACCGCTTGTGGAGCAGCGGCTTTCTGCCGACGCAGCATCAGGGCGTGAAGTTCCGCAACAAGGGCGACCCCGTTCTCTACTTGTCCAACCCGCCCGGTCTCGACCGCGAGACGCGGCGCGAGACGCTCGACGAACTCGGCGCGTTGAACAGCCGTCGCTTCAAGGCGCTCGGCGACCCCGAAATCCAGACGCGCATCTCGCAATACGAGCTGGCCTTCCGCATGCAGGCCAGCGTGCCGGAGTTGACGGACTTCTCGAAAGAGCCCGAGTCCATCCTCGAAAGCTATGGTCCCGACGTGAAGCGCCCCGGCAGCTACGCCGCGAATTGCCTGCTCGCGCGACGACTGGCAGAACGCAACGTGCGTTTCATCCAGCTCTTTCACATGGGCTGGGACCATCACGGCGGTCTGCCCCGAGCGATTCGCGGCCAGTGCAACGACACCGACCAGGCCACGGCGGCGCTGTTGCTCGACCTGAAGCAGCGCGGCTTGCTCGACGACACGCTCATCGTCTGGGGCGGTGAGTTTGGCCGGACGATTTACTCGCAGGGCGGACTGACGGCGGAGAACTACGGTCGCGACCACCACCCGCGCTGCTTCACGATGTGGCTGGCGGGCGCGGGCGTGAAGCCCGGCATCACGTTCGGTGAGACAGACGACTACTGCTACAACATCGTCCGCGACCCCGTGAGCATCTACGACCTGCACGCGACGATGATGCACTTGCTCGGCATCGAGCACACGCGGCTGACCTATCGCTTCCAAGGTCGGGACTTCCGCCTCACGGACATCCACGGCGAGCTGGTGAAGGGTGTCCTTGCCTAGGCAAGCGCGGAAAAGATTTGGTGGGAGGCGTTGTTCATGGGCGTTTGCGTGATGGTTGTGGGGGCCGCGTTGAGGGAATGGCATTCAAGCGGGTGGTTCACTTCCCCTCCAGCCCGCGCAGGTAGGCGAGGATGAGTTCGGGCAGGTCGTTGCTGTAGCCGCCTTCGAGCACGCTGACCACGGGCACACCCAAGGCCCGGAAAGACTGGCCGAGCCAGTGGTAGTCCTCCGCCTCCAGCGTCTCCTGCGCCAGCGGGTCGCGCGCGTAGGCGTCGAAGCCCGCGCTCACCACCACCACCTCGGGTCGCTGCACCTTCAAGGTGTCCAAGGCGCGAATAAACACCTTGCGGTATTCCTCACGTGGCGTGCGCGGGGCGACGGGATAGTTGAAGCAGTTGTCGCCCACGTTCTTCGTGCCGGTGCCGGGATAGCACGGGTGCTGGTGGATGGAGTGGAAGAACGCGCCGGGCTTGCCGAGCAGGATGGCCTCGGTGCCGTTGCCGTGATGCACATCGAAGTCATAGACCGCCACGCGCTTCGCCCCGGTGGCGAGGGCTTCGAGCACCGTGATGGCCACTTGGTTAAGGTAGCAAAAACCCATCGCACGAGTGCTGGTGGCGTGGTGACCAGGCGGACGCAAGAGGCTGAAGGGCATCCCGCCCTTGCGCGCCAGCGTGAGCGCGCGCAATCCGCCGCCGATGGAACGAAGCGCATGGTCGTGGATACCGGGATGGTTTGGCGTGTCGCCGTCAAAGGCATCGGCGGCGGCCTTGATGCGCGCAAGGTGCTCCTTCGTGTGCGCGCGAAGAATAGTTTCCTCCGGCACCTCGGCAGGTTGGTCCCACTCCAGCTTGAGTTCCTGCTGGCTGCGCAGTTTTTCCAGCGTCTTCGTGATGCGCTGGGGTCGCTCGGGGTGGCCGGGCGAGTGATAGTTGACGCAACGTTCGTCGGTGATGAGGTGCAGCGGCATGGAGTGGGGATAAGGCAGGCGCGGCGGATTGGCAACGGGACGTTGTGTTCTGCAAAAGATCCGGGAAAAGTTTTTGACAAACCGCCGGTCGCTTCCTACCGTGCGCGCCGCACTGACTGGTTGGGGTCGTAGCTCAGTTGGTAGAGCACCACAATGGCATTGTGGGGGTCAGGAGTTCGAATCTCCTCGGCTCCACCAACCTCAGTGCGGGGTCGGCTGAATTTTCCTCTGTCGGAGCCCCGGTTTTCGCCTTCCGTTTTCCCTTCCCGTCCGGTGTTTGCGCTTGGCTCGTGCCCAGCCGTGTCCATCTGCGCGCACCTTGACGCGCCTGCGGCCGATGCCATTATGCAGCGCGATTTCGTTTCGCTTTCGAACCATGCCTACTTACGACTACGTCTGCGACAAGTGCGGTCTCCAGTTTGAACAGGTCCAGTCCATGAAGGATGCGGCGTTGACGGTCTGCCCCAAGGATCGCTGCGGGAAGAAGACCTGGGGCAAGGGCAAGGTGCGCCGGCAGATGGGTGCCGGGGCCGGTTTGATCTTCAAGGGCAGCGGCTTCTACATCACCGACTACCGGAGCGAAGGCTACAAGCAGGCGGCCAAGAAGGATGTGGCGCCGACCGCCTCATCCGCGGGGGAAAGCAAGAGCAGCACGCCAGCGGCGCCCGCCGCGCCCGCCGCACCGGCGAAGTCCGAGGCCAAACCGGCCAAGTCCACCAAGGCTGCTTCCTGAGCGGCCAGCCCTTCCATGCGCTCGCTGGCTGACCGCCGCCCTGCCCCGCCGTTCCTGGTCGGATGGTGGTTGTCAGTGTGGTTGTGCGGGCTCCTGTCCGCACAGGCTCAATTGGCTCCGTCCGCGATGCGCCTGCACCGCTACGAGAGTCGCTCGCAGCAGTTCGTGGTCTTTGGCGCGCTGCCGGGCACCGCGTATGGCGCACCCGACCTCTCCCTCCTCGAGACCAACCACGTTCAAATCGAGCCCACCGTGCTGGTGCTGACGTGTGAGCGGCTGAAGTTCGAATTGCTCAAGGAGCTTAACATGAGCGATGGCTGGACCGGACAGATTCACATCACGGTGCGCGGAGACATGCCGCCGGCCGAGGTGGTGGTGGTCGAATCCCAGTGGTTCAGCAACGGCTGGCGGTATCGGATGGTCCTGCCCGGCCAGATGGAGCGCCCCCGGCTGGTGCGGGCCCTGACCCGCGCGTTGCTGCTGGAGCTGGCCAACCGCCACAACCGCTCGCAACGGCTGGCGGAGATCCCCTTGTGGCTGGAGGCGGGACTCGCCGCGCATCTGCTGGCCGTGCATGGCGAGACGCTGGTGGCGGAGAACCGCACGCGCCGGTCCATCGATCAGGCCCTCGTGACCGATGTCTTCCGTGACGCTCACCGGCGCCTGCAGGGTCATGAACTCACCTCGTTCAGCGACCTCACGCTGGCGCAGCCTGGCCAGTTCACCGAGGAACAGTGGGAAGTGTTTCGCTGCATCAGCCAGTTGCTGGTGGCGGAGTTGTTGCTGCTGCCGGAGGGCCGGGCCGGGCTGCGGGAGCTGCTGCGTGTGCTGCCGAGTTACTTGAACCCGCAACTTGCCTTTCTGCGGGCATTCGAACCTCAGTTTCCTTCGCTGCTCGAGGTGGAAAAGTGGTGGTCGGCGGCCTGGCTGAACTTCACCACGCGGGACCGCCATCTGCGGCTGACCTTCGATGCCGCGCTCCGGCAGTTGGAGGAGATTCTGACCACGCCCATCGCCGTGCGCGTCGGCACCAACGCCGTGCCTGGCCGCAAGGAGCTGCCCCTGCGCGAGCTGATCGCCAACACGGAATATGGGCGGCACCAGCCCTCCGTCGCCCAGGCCACGCTGCAATTGCAACTGCTCCAGGTCAGCGCGCCAGCCGAACTGGCGCGGCTCATCGGCGACTATCGTCAGTCGCTCCTCACCTACTTGAAGCGCCGGACTGAATACTCCGCCAGTTCCACCTCGAAGAGCGGGGACGCCAAGCTGGCCGTGAAGGACGCGCTGCACCAGTTGGACCTGCTGGATGTCATCCGGGCAGACTTTCAAAGCGTTTCCCCGGCAGCCGCGCCAGCGCCAGCCGTTCCCGAGTGATTTTCTCACCGCAGGATTGCGCTAGCTGCGGCGCGATTCCTAGACTCGCCGCCATGTTGCGCCATTTCCGTCCCGGTTGCCCGTCCGCCGCCAGAGAATTTTCGCCGTGCGCCTGAAGCCCGATGTCCGCCGCCACCACGCCCCTGGCACCCACTTCCGCTTCCGTGATTCCCTCGCTCACTGACATTCAAGCCGCCGCCGCGCGCCTCGCCGGCACAGCCCACTGCACCCCGGTGCAGACCAGCTCCAGTCTGGATGCGCTGGCCGGAGCCACCCTGTTCTTCAAGTGCGAAAACTTTCAGAAGGGCGGGGCTTACAAATTTCGCGGTGCCTACAATGCCCTGCGCGCCCTTCCCACCGAGCAGTCCGCGCGCGGAGTGGTGACACATTCCTCCGGCAATCACGCCACCTGCCTCGCGCTGGCCGCGCGTCTGCTCGGCGTGCCCGCCCACATCGTCCTCCCTCGCAACGCCCCGCGCATCAAGCAGCGCGCCGTCGCGGACTACGGCGGGCACATCACCTTGTGCGAACCGACACTGGCCGCACGCCAGGCTGAGGCCAACCGCATTCAAGCCGCCACCGGAGCCGCGTTCATCCATCCCTACGATGACCCGCAGGTGATTGCGGGCCAGGGAACCATCGCGCTGGAAATGCTGGAGCAAGTGCCGCATCTGGATGTCCTCATCGCGCCCGTCAGCGGCGGTGGACTGCTGAGCGGCCTTTGCCTCGCCGCTCACGCCATCGCGCCGCACGTCGAGGTTTGGGGGGCGGAACCGGCGCTCGCTGACGACGCGTTCCGCTCGCTTCAGGAGGGCCGGGTGTTGCCCAACTTGAACCCCGCCACCATTGCGGACGGCCTGCGTGCCTCCTTGAGCGAGCGCACCTTTGGCATCCTCCGGCAGCACGCGCGCGGCATCGTCACCGTCACCGAGGAGCAGATCCTTGCCACCATGCGGCTGATCTGGGAGCGGATGAAGCTGGTGGTGGAACCCTCCGGAGTGGTTCCCCTGGCCGGCCTGCTGGCGCATCCCGAGAAGTTCCACGGCCGCCGCGTGGGCATCATTTTTACCGGTGGAAATGTGGACTTGGACCGGCTCCCCTGGCAGCCGGCGGTTGACGCCCGGTAAGCGCGGAATCTAAGTTGCCGCGTGCCAATTCCGTTAATGGTGTTCGCCTTGGTGGCCCTGTTGTCCCTGCTGGCGATCCGCTGCAACAGCCACCACGCCGGGCAGGTCGCCAAGCCGCAACCCGTCCAGCCTGGCAACCTGCTGGCCCAACCGGCCGCTCCACCTTCCCCGGAGCTGCTCCAGGAAGTCGCAGCGACCAAGGCCAAAGCCGAACAGGGCGATCCCGCCGCCCAATGCAGCCTGGGCTGGGTGTATCACTACGGCATGGGCGTCCCCCGGGACTGGCCCGAGGCGATCAAATGGTGGCGGAAGGCCGCCGAGCAGAACCACGCGAAATCCCAGTTGAACCTCGGCGTCATGTATGACAACGGCCAGGGCGTGTCCAAGGACGATGCCGAGGCCCTCCGCTGGTATCGCAAGGCGGCCGAACAAAACCAACCTGTCGCCCAGCACACGCTCGGCACCATGCACCTCGCCGGTCGCGGCACCACGCGAGACGAGGCGGAAGCCTTCAAGTGGTTTCAGCAGGCCGCCAGTCAAAACCATCTCCTGGCCCAGCATGCCCTGGCCACCATGTATGCCGAAGGTCGCGCCACCCCGCGCAATGACGCTCTCGCCGCCGAATGGTATCGCAAGGCGGCGGAGCAAAATCACGCCCCCGCCCAACTCAGCCTGGGCGTGATGTATGACACGGGTCGCGGGCTGAAGAAGAATGATGCGGAGGCCGCAAACTGGTATCGCAAAGCTGCGGAACAGAACCTCGCGGTGGCCCAGCTCAACCTGGGCATCATGTATGACACCGGCCAAGGAGTGCCCAAGGACATGGTGCAGGCCCATGCCTGGCTGAATCTGGCCGGAGCCAACGGCGAGGAAAGTGCCTACGACCGGCTGGTCACGATCGAAAAAGAGATCACGCCCGAAGCGCGCACCGCCGCCCGGAAGCTGGCCCATGAACTTTTGGAGAAGGTGTCGAAGGCACCCCGCAGCCCGAAACCTGCCACCCCCGCCAAAGCTTCCCCTTGAGCCGCCGCCCGTGCCGCGCGTCCGTTGACGTTGCCAGGCCGCACTGACAGGGTGGCCGCATGAAGCCACTGATTCCGCTGGTCGCCGGGCTGCTTGCGCTCACGCCCCTGTCCCTGTGCAGCCAAATACCGCCCAACGAAGGGGACCGCAAAGTCTTCTCGGAAACCAAAGCCCGAGCTGAGAAAGGCGACGCTGGTGCCCAAGTCACCCTGGGACGCTTCTACTCCATGGGCCAGGGAGTCGAGAAAGACGACGCGGCCGCCGTGCCCTGGTATCGCAAGGCGGCGGAGCAAAACCACCCCGGTGCGCAGTTCTGGCTGGGCTCCGTTTATTTCAACGGACGCGGCGTCCCCAAAGACCTGGTGGAAGGCGCGAAATGGTGGCTCAAGGCGGCAGAACAAAACGACACCGGCGGCCAATACAACATCGGCATGGCCTACGCCAACGGCCTCGGCGTGCCCAAGGACCTCGTCAAATCCCACGCGTGGTGCACGGTCTCCGCCGCCAACAACAAACCGGCGACCGCCATCCTCGCCAAGATTGAAAAGCAGATGACCCCGGAACAACTGGCTGAGGCCGCCAAGCTCGCCCGCGAAATCACCGAGCGGCTCGCCAAGCTCAAGCAGAAGTAAGCGCTGTCACCCCGCCGGGATTCGCGTTGAGCAAATTCCCCCCGGCCCGCTAGCCTCCGGCCATGAGTGCGAATCCGCCCGCCACAGACACCGAGTCCCAGCTCAGCCAGCGCATGGCTGCGTTGAACATCCGCGACTGCGACCTCGAGGAGACGTTCGTGCGCTCGGGCGGGCATGGCGGCCAGAATGTGAACAAGACCTCCACCTGCGTGATGCTGGTCCACCGGCCCACGGGCGTGCAGGTCAAATGTCAGGCAACCCGCCAGCAGGGGCTCAACCGCCTGATTGCCCGTCGGCTGCTGCTGGACAAAATCGCCGCCCAGCAGCAGCGCAAGCTCGCCACGGCCCGCGCCAGCTTGGAAAAGCAACGCCGCCAAAAGCGCAAGCGTTCCCAAGGTGCCAAGAACCGCATGCTGGCGGACAAATCCCATCAAGCCGGGAAAAAAGCGGCCCGCCGTGCGTTCCCGATGGACTAGCTCGGAACGGGGCAGTGCTCCCGATTCTGCCGCACCAAGGCTCACGATTCGTGACCCCGGACCGTAACAGCCGACGCAAGGAGGCTCTGACTTTTCCGGCTTCAGCATGAGCCTCCTCACGTCGGCTGCTACGAGCCCTATGAGTA
>Ga0255188_1000081_pt1 | contig 39379 bp, 35 predicted proteins | sample Miss_Cont_RepB_8_FD_188427 | JGI IMG/M metagenome (GOLD analysis project Ga0255188, IMG submission 188427) | Freshwater microbial communities from Mississippi River, Louisiana, United States - Miss_Cont_RepB_8h | ecosystem: Environmental > Aquatic > Freshwater > River | place: USA: Louisiana... | reverse complement strand
GCCGCTCCTGCTTCAGCCGGGCGACTTCGTGGGCCGGCAGGGAATCGCCAAGTCGGAAAGTGACGAAATAGACCGAGCCCTCCTTCTTCAAGTGCGGGAGTCTGCCCCGAAAGTGCAGGCCGGAAACCAGTGGGTCGGGATTTTCGTTCGAGGCGGGCACGCTGGAAACGCTGCCAATACCACGGCGGCAGGACAAGGACGCAGTGGCCTGGCAAGGTAGCGTCAGGCATCCTGCCTGACGTAGAGGGCGGCGTCCCGCCGCCCGGCAGAAAAGCCATTCTGCACCGCTGCGCTTGGAGCTGCGGAGGTGCTTCTGACGCAGTGGCACTTGTTCCGCCGGGCTGGAAGCCCGGCTCTACGGCAGGCGGGACGCCTGCCGCTACGGCGCGCGTGCGTCCTTCTCCTCCTCCCCCTCATCACTTGGCTACCAACCGTGCGACCTGGCTCTTCTTCCACGCGGCAAGTTTCTTCGCGTCGGCGGGATTCATCAGTTTGAGCGTGGTCTCGTTCACGCCGGAACCGTAGGTGCCGAGGTTCTTGCGGGTGACCAGTTCGGCCTCGATGGCTTCCCCGACAGGATTGAATTGGGCGTCGGTCGCGCGGAGTTGCACGGCCTGACCGGGCTTCAACTGGTTGCCCTGATGCCAGTAGGAGGAGTGGAGGAGGAAGTGAACGATTTCGCCGTTCACGGCTTCCACCTGCCCAGTCATGCCTTCCTGCGCGACGCGCGCTGTTACGGCGTCCGACTCAATCTTCTTCACGAGGTCGAGGCTCGCATCGTCGGTGAGCAGGCGCACGATGCGGCCGGTCGTTTCCTTGGTCCATGTGAAGTAGAGGCGGTCGCCGGTCTTGAGCGCGGGGGCGTCGGTGCGCTGGCCATTGCGGAAAAACTTCGCGTCGGCGGCGAATTGGAAGTCGCGCGGCTTGTCCTCGAAGGGCTTGTCACCCGCATAAACCTGCGCGCTGAACTCACGGCCGCCGGGCTTCACGGACTGGATAACCCACGCGTGGTTGTGGCCCTTCATCTGGCAAACCTCGTCTTGGTAATGCACGAGCCAGCCGCGCTTTTTGTCGCCATCGGGATTGAAGAAGCAGTTCACGCGCTCGCCGGGCAACGGTTCATCCACGTGTGCGCCGTAGGTGAGGTGGCGGTAAGTGGTGGCCCACGGGAGAATCTTCGCGGTGAAAATCTCGCCGTTGCCCTCGTGCTCGAACTCGCCGGTCCATGTCGCGCGATCGAACTTCCGCCAGACATACCAGCCGCGTGAGACACCGATGTTACCGGGCACGCCGAAGCGGCGCGCGTGCAAGGGGTGCGCGCCTTCGTGCGGCAGTGTGGCGAGCGTGCGGAGCGGGACGGGCAGAGCCGTGGGAACATTGGTTTTGCTGATCGGGGACAGGAGTGTCCCCGTTACGGCACCGGGATGGCCGGCGAAGCCCTTCACGCCGACCTTCGCGTGGAAGACGCCGTCGGGCGTGCCCGTGGTGCAGAAGATTTCGTCGTGATTCGCGCCGCCGAAGGTGATGTTGCTCACGACTTGCGCGGGCACATCAAGCTGGCCCAGGACTTTCGCGTCCGGGCTGAGGACGGTGATGCGGCCCTTCTTCGTGTCGGGGCGGTGGAAGTCGGCGACCCACAAATTGCCTTCCGCATCGAACACGCAGCCGTCGCCGCCGCTGCCACCAAGGTCGTAGAAGAGTTCCGGCGCACCGAGCGGGGCGTCATCGTTCGCCGGCAGCGCGAGGCGGAGAATCTTTTTCGACTGCGACTCGATGAGGTAGAGGAACTTGCTGGCGGGGTCCACATCGAGGCCGTTGGGGAACGCGAAGCCACCGGCGACGCGTGTGACTTTGCCCGCGACGCTGAGCCGGTAGATGTCCCCGATGGGTTTGGCGAGCGACGAGCCTTCGGGGTCGGTCCAGTAAATGTTTCCACGCGCGTCCACGGTCACGTCGTTGAGACCGCGCAAGGGCTTGCCCTCGAACTGGTCGGCGAGCACGGACACGACGCCGTTGGTAGCAAGGGCGAGCACGGCCTTGTGCCTGTTGTCCACGATGAGGAGTTGCTGGTCGCGCCGGAGGAAGGTGCCGGCCGGGCTGAGGTCGAGCCACGGGAAGACCTTGCCGGTCTTGTCCACCTTGAGCAGCGCGCCGGAGCAGAAGAAGACCTCGCCATTCAGCCAGGTTGGGCCTTCGGAGTAGCCGGGGGCCTTCGCGTGATGAGTCCACTTGGCGGCGGCAAGCTGGTCGGCGATGGATGCGGCGGAGAGCGGTAGGGCGAGGCACGCGAGCGCGGCGAGCACGGGTCGGAATTGAAGCATGGCGCGTTGGACGTTGCGCGCGGCTCCGGCATTTCCGCCTTTACCCGACTTCCCGCCCTTGGCACTTTGCCGCGCACCAACATCACCTATGCCCACCATCCAAGAGCAGATTGACCAGCAGGACTTGTCGCTCTTCAAGACCATCGAGAGTCAGAGCAGCGAGGATGACCGCCGCTCGTTCCTGGCGTTGAACAGCGCCTTCCGGCAGTGGAAGGGCGGGAAGTTCACCTTTCTGGAAATCGGTTCCTTCAAGGGGGGCTCGCTCCAGTCTTACGTGGCCGACCCCGGCTGCACGAAAATCATCTCGATTGATCCGCGCCCGAAGTTCGTGCCCGACGCGCGCGAGAAGGGCGGCGACTACTCGCACGTCACGACGCAGCACATGCTCGACCTGCTGGCGAAGGTGCCGGGGGCGGATGTGAAGAAGGTCATGCCCATCGAGAAGGGCACAGAGTCGCTGAAGCCGGCAGACCTGCCGTTCAAGCCGGACTTCTGCTTCATTGACGGCGAGCACACGGACACGGCGATGCTGCGCGACGCGCGCTTTTGCCTGAGCGCAATGGCACCGGACAGTGCAATGGCGTTTCATGACGGCGACATTATTTACCTCGGCCTGGACGCGCTCATTCACGAACTACAGGCGTCAGGCCGTGAGTTTCGTGCCTACAACCTGCCCAGCTCGGTGTTTGTCATCGAGTTCGGCAAGTGCCGCCTGAGCCAGTTCGAGCCGATGCGGTCGTGGCGCGACCAGAACTACAAGGGCTACCTCTACGCGCTGGTGCGCAATGACGTCTTCCGCACGACGGCGCGCGAATACTGGCGCATTGCCGAACACCCGGCCTTCAAGCTGCCGCACAAGCTGGGCTTGGTGAAGGTGGCGAAGAAGATCATGGGCGGTGGCAAGAAGAAGAAATAGGGAAACATCCAACGTTCAACTTGCAACGCTCAACGTTGAACGCCGGTGCATTCGGACGTTGAAGGTTGAGCGTTGAGCGTTGGACGTTTCGGAAATTCCTACTTCTCCTTCGACCGGCCGGGGAACTCCGACGGTCGCCAGCCGGTCCACTTCTTGAACGTGTTCGAGAAGACGAAGGGGTTTTGGTAGCCAACGGCGTTGGCGATGGTTTCCACCTTGTCGTTCGTGGTGGAGAGCAGTTCCGCCGCGCGGCGCATGCGGAGGAAGATGACTTGGTGCATCGGACTGCGGCCGAGCTGCCGGTGACATAGCCGGCGCAGATGTTCGGTGCTCATGTGCGCGAGGCGGGCGAGCCGCTCCAGTGTCCACTCCTCGTCGAGATGCGCGGCGACGCCTTCCCAAACGAGCCAGAGCCGATCCTCCACCTGCCACGGGCGCGCGAAGCGGAGGACGTAGGCGTGAATCAAATCGGCCCAGTGCTGCATCTGCGCCGGCACGGCTGCGCCCCTGGCTTCGTGATACAGTCCGAGCGCCGCGTGCCGGACCGGTTCTGGGTCGAACTTCGCCAGCACCGGTGAACTCGCGCCGGCGATGGGCCGCTGGTCGGTCGGCTGTTCGTAGCGCACCCAGACAAATTCCCAGGGTGCGCCCGGTTCGGCGTGAAAGGCGTTCAAAATGTGCGGCGGGAGGAGGCAGGCCGTGCCCGCACTGCACGTCTGCCAGCGGCCTTCCACGAGAAACCGCCCGCGCCCGCCGAAGCACGCGAGGAAGTAGGTTCCGCTCTGCTTGTTCCGCACAATGCGATACGGCGCGACCGCGTGGCAGACTCCGAGGTGGGCGATTTGATGTTGCGCCAGCGCGGGGCAGACGGGCACGTCCTGAAGCCATGCGCGCGGGTCAGCGGCGTTGGCGCGCACGACCCACTGCCGCGTCTGTGCGCCGAGCGTGTGCGTTTCGGATAGTTGGGCGTGCGTCTTTGCCATTTTCACTGGGTGGGCGTGGGGCTACGATGTCCGGCACACTCGCACTGCGCGACAGATTTTTAACCGACACCAAACCATGCCCAATCCCTGGACCGGAAAAGGAAACCCCTACACCCGCAAGGAAGTCCGCGACCGCCTGATGAGCACCATCAAGAAGGGCGACGCCATCATCGCCGCCGGCGCGGGCACGGGCATCAGCGCGAAGTTCATCGAGAAGGGCGGGGCCGACTTGCTCATCATCTACAACTCCGGGCGCTTCCGCATGAGCGGCCATGGCTCGACGTGCGGCCTCATGGCCTACGGCGACGCGAATGCCGTCGCGATGGAGATTGGCGAATACGAAGTGCTCCCCGTGGTCGAGGAAATCCCCGTCATCTGTGGCGTTCACGCCACCGACCCGCGCCGTCGCATGTGGCACTGGCTCGGCAAGGTGAAGGAAATGGGCTTCAGCGGCGTGAACAACTTTCCGACGCACACCATCGTGGACGGCCACTTCCGCGGCGTGCTCGAAGAGACGGGCATGAGCGTGAAGAAGGAGTTTGAGATGGTCGCCCTCGCGCGGAAGATGGACTTGTTCAGCATCGTCTATGTCGCCACGCCGGAGGAGGCCGTCGAGATGGCAAAGTCCGGCGCGGACGCGATCATCGCACACGTCGGCACGACCGTCGGCGGCAGCATCGGTGTGACCAAGGCAGTGGTGACGTGGGACTTCACGCTGAAGCGCACGCAGGAAATCATTGATGCCGCCAGCCGCGTGCGGAAGGACATCTTCTTCCTCTGCCACGGCGGCCCCATCAACACGCCCGAGGACGCGAACCGCGTGATGCAGGGCACCGACGCCGTCGGCTTTGTCGGCGCAAGCTCGCTCGAACGCATGGGCGTGGAGGCTTCGCTCACGAACCTGACGCGCGACTTCAAGAAGCTGAAGGCCCCGGCGGCGAAGCAGTTTGGGAAAAAGAAATAAGCCCGATTGACCGGTTTCACTGGGGCCGCTAACAGTAAGTGCATGAACACCAGCCGAGTCCATGGCGAGACGGGCGAGTTTGCGCCGCGCCGGGTCGTGGGCCGGCGGCCCGCTTGGGTCACGCCGTTCGACCAATTGGAGTGGCTCCGCCAGTTCGCTTCCGAGGTGCATCGTGGACAACCCGCCGCCGCTCGACAGGACTATTTCCCCGTTCTTAAGGTTGTTGGTCGCCATCGCACGCGCCGAGGTTGATTTCGCCGTGGTCGGAGGCGTGGCGGTCTGCCTTAACGACCATGTGCGTTACACCGCCGACGCGGACATCTTGGTCAATCCCAGTCAGGACAACATCGAGCGTCTGCTGGCGGTGCTCTCGCAATGGGGCGAAGGCTGGGCGCGTGAACTCAAGCCGGAGGAGTTTGTCGCGCAAGAAGGTTCGATTTGTGTCAGCGAGGAATTCGACCTCGATATCTTCACACAAATGCGTGGGCGGACGCTGGATGATTTCCGGCCCCGGCTGCGGAATTTCGACGCCCAAGGCGTGCGGATACCATTTCTCGCTCCAGAGGATTTAATTGTCCTCAAGGAGGGCTCCTGGCGGGAAAAGGATCAGTGGGATGTCGTCGAACTGCGACGTGTGCTGGCGCAGCGCCAGTCACCCAACGGCCCGACTGACTGAACAGTTATGAACCCTGAAACCCGCCGCTTCGTGCAAATCGCGGACGCCCTCCGCGAGCCCAACGTCTGGACCAACAACGAATGGCTCTGCCGCCCGGACGTTGTCGCCGCGAAGGACCTGCTGCTCGTCCGCGCGAACATGGCCCCGGGCTATTGCCACCCGTTTCATTATCACCCGCACCGCGAGGAGATCATCTACGTCATTTACGGTCGCGCGGAACAGTGGGTGGGGGATGACTACCGCATCCTCAGTGCGGGCGAGATGGCGCACATCCCGCCGGGCACGATCCACGCCACCTACAACCCACACGCCGAACCGCTCGTGTTCCTGGCCATCCTCTCGCCGGCGGTCTTGCCGGGAGCGAAGGCCGGCGACCCGGATCCGGTGGACGTGGGCACGCAGGAGCCGTGGGCTTCGCTGCGCAAAGCCCGGGGGCTCGCCCCGTGCGTCTGGGACGGCGGCAAACAGGTGGCTTGAGCACGTAACTCGTCGTCCGGCGGACGCGTCCAATCCGTCCATGCGATCCATGTGTTCCCCCGCCTTGGCGCTGGCGGCCATTCTGGCGAGCTGCTGCGCCGGTCACGCCCAAGCCCAAGCCAAAGGCAAAAACCAAAGCCAATCCTCCCAGCAGGCCAAGCAGGAGCTCGACGCCGCCAAGGCCAAGCTCAAGGACGAGAATCTGGATTTGGACAAGGCCGAGAAGGAGGCCGACAAGGCCGAGGTCGCCCGCAAGACTGCCGCCGGCAAGATCCAGCAGGCCCGGCAGGCGGCCGTCGTTGAGCACGGTCGCAAGCTGGGTTTGCCCGTGGCCACGGGGAAGCGTGATGCGGCCAGCCGCGCGTTGGAGTCTGCCCACGCCGAAACCGCCCGGCAGGTGCGTGCCTCGGCGGAGCATCAAGCCGCCGCGAAGGCGGCCGAGACCGCCAAAGTCCGCCTGGAATCGGTGCGGGCGGACGCCGCGCTGGCCGAAGACAAGAAGAAGCAGTTGACCTCGGAGCTCTCCCAGATCATCCGCGCTCCGGTCGAGTTGGAGCGCGAGCGACTGGACGCGGATCCCCAGCTCCGGGATCTGCGCGGTCGGCTGGCCGAGGCCAACAAGGAACTCGCAGTCATTCAGGGCCAGGTGCAAAAGGCGGCGGAGGACGACGCCGACGTCAAAGCCGCCCTGCAGCACGAGCGCGAGGCTGCCGAGAAGGTGAAGGCGGCCCGGGCCAAGGTGGAGAAGCAGAAGAAAGAGGTGGCCGCCGCGCAAAAGACAGTCGCCACCGAGAGCCAGCAGTTGCAAAGCGCGCAGAGCAAGGCGGCGGCCTCCAAGGGCAAGAAGGGCAAGCACGACGGCAACGCCAAGTAGGCTGGCAAATTTTTTGCCTGGGGCCGGAGTTTTGAATTTCCAAACCGGCCTGCGTCAGCTATTTGACCTTCATGCCACAGCACACTGCCACGGGTGAGACGGTTCTCCGTGGCATTCCCGTCTCCACCGGCGTGTCGGTGGGCAAGGTGCTGCTGTTGGGCCAGAACCGGGTGCCGGTCTCGCGGCAGGAGATCCCGGAAGGGGAAATTCCCAGCCAGATGGAGCGTCTGGAGCAGGGGTTGCTCGACACCCGGCAGCAACTCACCGAGATCCAACAGCAAGTCACCCAGGCGATGGGCGCGAAGGATGCCAGCATCTTCGACGCCCACCTGCTCGTGCTCGACGATCCGACTCTGCTCGAGGGGGTCGCGCGCATGATCTCCGAGGAGAAGGTGTCGGCGGCCTGGGCGTTTCACACGGTGGCCGAGCGCTTCGCCCGGACCCTGGAGGCGTTGCCGGACGAGTATTTGCGTGAGCGGGTCGCGGATCTCCGGGACGTAACCGCCCGGGTGGTCAACAACATCCTCGGCCATCACGAGACGGTTGATCTGGCGCACCTCAAGGAGCCGTGCATCGTCATCGCGCACGACCTCGCCCCCTCCATCACCGCGCGGCTCGACAAGAAGATGGTGCTGGGCTTCGGCACCGATGTCGGCGGCAAAACCTCGCACACGGCGATCATGGCGCGGTCGTTGCGCATTCCGGCCGTGGTCGGCCTGCAAACGGCCAGCCAGCAGTTGCACACCGGCCAGAGCGTGTTGCTGGACGGCTTCAACGGGCTGATCATCCTCAGCCCGACGGACCAGACCCTCTTCGAATACGGCCAGATTGAGCGCCGGCAGAAGAGCTTTGAGCAGCGGTTGCAGGAGATTCATGACCAGCCGGCGGTCACGCTCGATGGTGCGCAAATAACTCTTTCGGCCAATGTTGAGGAGGCTTCGGATGCGGCCGAGGTCAAGATCGCTGGCGGCGAGGGGGTTGGCCTCTTCCGCACCGAGTTTCTCTTCCTGAACCGCAGCACGCTCCCCAGCGAGGAGGAGCAGTATCAAGCCTATCGCCAGGTCGCCGCTGAGTTGAATCCCCAGCCGGTCATCATCCGCACACTCGATTTGGGCGGCGACAAGCTGCCCAACACTGCCAGCATCCCGCACGACACGGCGGAGATGAACCCGTTCCTGGGCTGGCGGGCCATCCGCTACTGCCTGCAGGAGTCCGCCATCTTCCGCGCCCAGCTCCGGGCCATCCTCCGCGCCAGTGCGGATGGCAACGTGAAGATCATGTATCCGATGATCTCCGGCCTGGAGGAGTTGACCCAGTCCAACGAGCTGGTGGAGCAGTGCAAGGCCGAGTTGCGCAGCGCGGGGGTGCCCTTCGACGAGAACATCGAGATCGGCGCGATGATCGAGATCCCTTCAGCGGTGATGATCGCCGATGCGCTCGCCAAGCGGGTGAAGTTTTTCAGCATCGGCACCAACGACCTGATTCAATACACGCTGGCGGTGGACCGGTTGAACGAGAAGATCGCGTATCTCTACGACCCCACGCATCCCGCCGTCTTGAAGCTCATCAAGCTCACCGTGGAGGCCGCGCATCGTCACGGCATCTGGGTGGGCGTGTGCGGCGAGATGGCCACCGATCCGGCGATGGTGCCGCTGCTCCTTGGCTTGGGCGTGGATGAACTCAGCACCACGCCGCCCCTGGTGCCGCCGATCAAATACATCATCCGGCGGTTGAAACTGGCCGATTGCCGTGAACTCGCCGATTTCGCACTGAGCTGCGAATCCTCGGCGGAAATCCTCGGTCGTTCGCAGGCGTTGGTCGCGCGGGCGGCTCCCGACTTGTTTGCGGGCGCTCACTGAGCGGGGACGTGCGCCTGTCTATGAGCCGCTACCCCAAGGTCTTTCGCGTCCGACAGAAGTTTCCCCGCACCGTGGTCCCGGATGTGGCGGCTGCGGTTCACACCGAACTGACGCGCATCGGCGTCGCGCACCGTGTTCAGCCCGGCCAGACCGTCGCCATCACCGCCGGCAGCCGGGGCATCACCAACATCGCGCTGATCCTCAAGGCCACCGTGGATTTCTTCCAAGCGGCGGGGGCGCAACCGTTCATCGTCGCCGCGATGGGCAGCCACGGCGGCGGCACGCCGGACGGCCAGCGGGAAATTCTTCACAACTACGGCGTCACCGAGACCTTCTGTGGCTGTCCCGTCCGCACCAGCATGGAGACGGTCGTGCTCGACCGCACGGGGGAGGGCATCCCCGTTCACTTCGGGCGCGATGCGCTGGCGGCCGACCATGTTGTCGTCGTGGGTCGTGTGAAACCGCACACGGAGCTGTTCGGCGACCATCAGAGCGGGTTGATGAAGATGCTGCTCATCGGCCTGGGCAAGCATGAGGGCGCGAAGATTTACCACCGTGCGTTCGTGGATCATTCCTTCGACGCCATCGTCAAGAGCGTGGGCCGGCGCGTCATTGAGAAGGGGCGCATTCTTGCCGGCCTCGGCATCGTGGAGAATGCCTACGACGAGACCGGCTTGATCCGCGCCGTGCTGCCACATGAGTTGGAGGCGCAGGACAAGGAACTGCTCGCGCTCGCGCGGCAGTGGCTTCCGCGTCTGCCCTTTGACCATGCGGACCTGCTGCTCGTGGACGAGATCGGCAAGGAGATTTCCGGCTGTGGCATGGACACGAATGTCATCGGTCGCAAGCGCTACGAGCATTGGACCGAGGAACATGAGTTCCCGAAGATCAAGAAGATCGCCATCCGCAGCCTCACCGAGCAGACGCACGGCAACGCGACGGGGTTGGGCAAGTCCGAGTATTGCCTGACGCGTGTGGTCGAGGCGATGGACAAGCGCGTGACCTACATCAACGTCGCCACCGCCTGCTATCCGCAGGTGGCGATGATCCCGCCGCACTACGACACCGACCGCGAACTGCTCGACGTGGCGCTCTCCACCATCGGCCTGACCGAGCCGCCACACGCCAAGCTCCTGTGGATTCAGAACACGTTGCACGTGGAGGAGGTCGAGTGTGGAGAGGCTTTCCTGTCGCTCGCGCGCGGGCGAAGTGATCTGGAGATTCTCACCGAGCCGCGACCGCTGGTGTTTGATGCGCAAGGCATGTTGCCGCGAACGATGGCCGGCAACTTGGCGGTCTAATTCACAGTGGAAGCGGGTTGAGTTTCCCGTTCTAGGCTTTCGAGGGGTGTCCCGCGATCGTTTTGCCCGGCACGGGTTATGCGTCTTTCCGCTGTCGTGGACGCGCAGAACATGAACGCATGGCTGCGGCAGCGGGCGGCAGACGAGCGACGCGGCGAACTCCGGTGGGCGATGTTCCGATGGGGTGCCGGTGGAAGCCTGTTGTTGCTGAGTTCAGGCGGGCTGGCGGCGGTGCTGCTGGCGGGGATGGTGCAATTGGCCGAGGGCGTGAGCGCAGTTCTGGAACGGAGTCTGGAGTTTGAGTTTCAACTCCCGTTGTTTTTGCTGCTCGCGGGCGGAGTGCTTTTTCTGCTGTTTGCGGGAAATGCACGCAGTGACCACGAGGCGTTTCCCACGACGGGCGAACTGGACTGGCGTGACAGCCTCCAAGTGCTGCCCGTGTTGCGGGCCGTGGCTGGCGTCTTCGCGGAAGTGCTCTACCTCGGGCCGCGCCTCTGGCTCGCCGGGCTGGATGCCGGATGTCGGGCGCGGGAATGGCGGCGGATGGACTTCGAGCGGGCCGCGCGGGTGCTCTTGTTGTTGCATGGGTATCCTGACCGGGTGCCATTGGCGGAACTGGCCGGGCTGCTGCCGGGCGTGGATTTGGCCGAGGTGCTGGCGGAATTGCGGTTGCTTCCCGGGGTGTTGCTGCTGGAATCCCACCCGCCCGGCGTCAGTTTGAGCAGTGCGTTGCGCCGTCAACTGGGGCTTGCCGCCCGTCGGGCAGATGCTTCCGCGATGCCGGCTGAACCACAATCTGCGGCTGAGTCAGCACCACCTTCCGGGGCGCGGGCAGCCAAGCCACCGTCTTTCCGCTGCGTCGAGTGCCGGCGGAAGTTCCGGCTCCGCAATTTGCGCGGCGGAGTGCAGTTCCATTGCCCCCTGTGTGGCGCGCCGTATCGCACGTGGACGGATGCGCAGGGCCGTGTGCATGTGGAGCATCGCACGGGCGATTCACACGGCGTCCCGCTGACGGACACCGTTCGTCCTGCGGGCAGCCACGCCGTGCTGGGCGTCGCCCCGGATGCGTCCCGGGCGGAGATCAAGCAGGCCTATCGTCGCTTGATGAAGGAGCACCATCCGGATCGCGTGGCGGGCTTGAGTCCGAGCGAGCAGGCGGAGGCGGAGGAGCAAAGCAAGCGCATCAACCGGGCGTATGCGGAGCTGTCGGGGCGGGTGTGAGCGAGTCCAGCTAGCTGGCGGCTTGCTCAGTTGCCCATCAGCGACTATGAAGCTGGTCACGGCCATGCCAACCACTGACCTTGCCCCAGTCTCCTGGGCGCGTATGATTCGCGCTGTGGAAAAGGTTCGTGAACGGCTGCTGCGAGCGGCGCGTGCTTTGGATGCCGCTGGCGTTCCCTACGCAATCGTGGGTGGAAATGCAGTGGCCGCGCATGTGTCACGGGTGGATGAGGCCGCTGTGCGTGCGACTCGGGACGTGGACATCCTCCTGCGGCGGGCGGATTTTGAATCGGCCCGGCTAGCTCTTGAATCGGCAGGCTTTGTGTTTCGCCGGCTGACTGGTTTGGGCATGCCGGGCACGCTCGACGCCTTTCTTGATGGTCCGGGCACCAGCGTGCGTGACGCCCTGCACATCGTGCCGGCTGGAGAAAAAGTCCGCCCGGACAACTTGCTACCCGCGCCCGATGTGACCGAGTCTGAAGCGGCCGATCAGTTTCAACTGGCGAGTCTGGATGCCGTCGTGCGGATGAAGCTCGTGGGCTTCCGAGACAAGGACCGCACACACCTGCGCGACCTTTTGGAACTCGGTCTGATTGATGAAAGCTGGTGCCAGCGGCTCCCGCCCGCTTTGGCTGAACGACTCCGACAGTTGATTCTCAACCCTGAATGAGCTGGTTCATCGGCCGGCTTGATTGGTTGGGATCCGTTGAAACTCCGGCACCGCCTCCGCCAGAAATGTCTTCACGCGGGCGAAGGTCTGTTCTTCCTCCCCTGGCTGGCATTGGGCGAAACAGGAGACGTAAGCCCAGCGTTGCAGCGTGCCGGTGCGCAGGAGTTCCCGTGCCATCCACCAGAGCCGCTGTGAACGGTGTGCCGTGACCGCTCCATCCGCCACAAACCAATACACGTAAAGTCCACGCACGGGCACGCGTTGTCCGCCCGGAGTCTCGAAGACCTTGCTGGCGGTCAGCTTCAACGCCGGGATTTCCTGCGGCTGTGGACGCGAAATGGGCAGGCGCACTTGCTCGGTGTGCTCGATGAGGAAGCCCTGGCCGGTCAGGCAGTATTGCGGCTGGTGCAGGCTGGTGCGGTCCCGGCCCATGAGCACGACTTGCAGCAGCAGCGGAGTGCCGTCCGCCAGCTTATACAGCCGCTTGCCGAAGGATGTGTCTGCCGGCAGGCCGCTCAACTCTTCAGGCGCGGGCGGCACTTCTTCGGAGGCCAGGCCGGCGACTGTTTCCGGCAGGGGAATGCGCCAGCGTGGCGAATTCGACAGCGGCTCGGCCAGCACGCCAGGCCGGCCCAGCGTTTGCCGGGACTGCAAGTGGTGAATCATCCCGGCGGCCACCGCCATCAGCAGAAGCCCGCCCATCAACGGCGCGCCCAGCCATGATTTTGTCAGATGCACGGACGGGGCAGGGGGCGTCACCGACGGAGTTGAACCAACCGGCGCGGGTGGTTCCCTCAGCGCCCAGCCGACGAGGAACATCAGGCCGATGGCCACGCCGAAGGTCACGTAGCCGAGGTTCGTTTCCGCCGCCGCACCGACCTGCTGGCCAAAGGCCTCGGCCAGCATGATGACGGTGGTGATGCGGGCGACATTGCCGGCCACGGCCAGCGGCACGGCGAGCAGGATCATCACGATGCGTTTCCACGGCTGGCGGAACGCGACGTAGCCATAAATCGTCGTCACCGCCAGCAGCGAGGTCAGGCTGCGGATGCCGCTGCACGCCGGGGCGACGTCGTAGTTGAAGGTGCGGGTTGAGTTGAAGATGCGCGTGCCATCCCGCAGCACATCGAGGCCCAGCAGGTCGTGGCCGATCCCGACGGAAAGCTTGGTGACCAGCAACCGCAGTTGGAACAACAGCCCTTCGCCCAGCGACTCCAGCGGCACACAGAACCCCAGCAGCAGGAATGGGAAAAACGTCTGGCGCAGCCACGCGGGGCCCCAGACCAAGCCCACCAGGCACCAGGCACCGCCGGCCAACGCCACCATGGAGAGCCGCGGTTGCTGCACGGTGAAGGCTGCCACATGCAGCGCCAGCGCCAGTGCCAGCCCGCCCAGTGCCGGCAGCCACCGGCGCGTGGGGGCGGCGAGCAGTTCGTTCCGCCGCAGCCAGAGCAAGCCCAGCACGACGAGGGGCACGAGCTTGCCGTGTTCTGCCTCGAGCAGCGGCGCGCTCCAAGCCCCCCACATCCACGCGAACAGCGAAGGCTGGTCGGTGAAGTTGAACGAGCAATGGCCAAGGAAGTGGAACAACGCCACCCAGGCACCGAGCAGGGCGAAGAATAGGAGCTTCTCCGGCAGCCGCGCCCAGAAGGCACGGGCTTCCACGAGGAATTCCTCGGCCAGGGTTGGCGCAGTTGGGGACGGTTCAGCCATGCGCAGGGCAGTTTAGCGGAGCCTTCACCAAAGCCCAGCCTGAGGAGGAGCGAAGTTCGCGTCCGCTCGCAGCGTCAGGTGTGGGCATGAAGCATCTGCTGCTGGCTGTTTTCCTTGCTGCCCCACTCGCCATGGCGGCCGACCGCTACGCTGGGCTCGACACCGGCAGTTATCTCGGCGCGGTGCGCGTCGAGACGACCCTTCCGGGCACGAAGAATTTTACCGAAGGTCCGGCGGTGGACGCAGAGGGGAACGTCTTCTTCACCAACACCGGGGAGATTCTCAAATGGGAGCCCGCAACCCAACGACTCTCCACCTTTCGCAAACCCAGCAATGGGGCGAACGGGCTGGCCTTTGATCGTCAGGGGCGGTTGCTCGCGTGCGAGGCGGCGGATGGGAAGCAGGGTCGCGTCACCCGCACGGATCTGAAGACCGGGGCGATCACGGTGCTCTGCGACCAGTTCAACGGCTTCCCCCTCGGGGGGCCGAATGACGTGTGCGTGGATGGTCGCGACCGCATCTACTTCACCTCGCGGCTGGCGAACACCAACCCCGCCACGGGCAATGTCAACGCGGTCTATCGCATCGATCCAGATGGCAAGGTCGCCCGGATTCTGGCGGCTCCGGCCATTGACATGCCCAACGGGCTTGCCGTGACACCGGACAACCGCACGTTCTACCTCGTCGAGTCCGATGGCCGCACGAACCGTTCACGCGTCATCCGCGCCTATGATTTGCAGGCGGACGGTTCGGTCGCCAACCACCGGGTGCTCCATACTTTCTACCCGGGCCGCAGTGGCGATGGCATGCGCGTGGACATGGCTGGCAACCTCTACGTGGCTGCCGGCTTGCACAAAACGCGGGGCACCAGCGAGACGCTCGATACCCGCCCGGGCATGCACGTGCTCACGCCGTCCGGCAAGCTGGTCGCCTTCGTCGAAACGCCGGAGGACACCCTCACCAACTGCGCCTTTGGCGGTCCCGATGGTCGCACGCTCTACGTTACCTGTGGGCGATTGCTGCTGAGCCTGCCCACCCGCATCGCGGGCAGCCCGCTGTATCGCGTGGCCAGGTAGCGCTGGGTTTCCGGGGACAAAAAAGCAAGGCACCCCTCGAAAATCGGCGCGGCAGAAAGGAAACCGCACCGACTTACAGGAGTGCCTTGCACCCTGCTACCCATCGCGTGAACGGCCGGGAAACCCATTACCCAGCCGCCCACGAAAGTTACTTCTTCTTCGCGAGGTCGATCTTCTCGGCCGTCACTTCCAGCTTGTCGCCCACCTTCTTGCAGGTGCCGGTGACGGTGATGTCCTTCACGGTCTCGCAAATCTGGCTGTGGAAGCCTTTGCTCACCTCGTTCTGCACGAGGTAATACTTCGTCTTCTTGCCGTCCTTTTCCACAGTAAGGACATTCTGGCAGCTCTCCGTCTCCTTCAGGCAGCACTTCGCGCAGCAGCCTTTGCCAGAGAGGGTGAGGGATTTGCCCTTGCTTTCGGCGCTGGCGTTGAAGGCCAGACCCAGGGCGACGACTGCGACGGCGAGACCGGTGAGGAGGAGTTTTTTCATGGATGTTGTTTGCGTTAAGCTGTGGGCAGTCAACCCGCCTGGCCTTCGTCACGCTCCCCCTATTTTGGCAGGCGCTGGGCGTCCTTTGTGGGTCCAGCTCGACCGCCGCCGGCGGACTACTTTTGCGTCGCGACGAGCTTCTTCTTGTCGAAGTCCTTCTTCGGCAGCGCCTCCCAGACTTGCACATTGTCCACGAGCAGGCTGCTGCCCGAGACCGTGAACCCAAAATCCTTCTTTTCCGTGTCCAGTCCGGCGTGCTCGCCAAACGCCACCACCTTGTCATCCAGCTTCGCCAGCATCCGGTCGCCCACCACCTCGACCAGCAAGGTGTGCCACTGCCCGTCAGCCAGTTTGGCCTCCTTGACGCTGAGTTTGGCCGGCTTCTCCTCGCTCTTCTTGCTCGGCTTGTCGCGTTGCACGGTGAAATCCTTCGCCGTGAGAATCACCCGGCCCACGTGGCCCTGCTGGTTGTTCAGCGACAGGCTCGCGGTCTTGCAGCCGTCGAGCTTGAAGGAGAACTGAAACACGGCGTTGCGGTAGGTCACCCGGTTGCGCGTGACGGCGGCGTGGTTGTCCGTCTCCACCTCCGTGCCGCGCAGCGCTCCGTTTGCGAGCGTCCACTTGCCTTTCAACTGGCCCCACTCGGTCTTGGGCGCATCCCCGGAAAAGTCATCGCTGAACAGCAGTTTGCCGCGCTCACTCATGGTCGTGGATAGCTCGGCGAGCTTGTCAGCGGCAGAGGCGGCGGAGGCGAGGGCAAGGGCGGCGAGGAGGACAAGTAGCTTGTGTGGTTGCATGGAGTCGGAGACGGGGCGGGCACGGGAATGGTTTCAGCCTCATGTTCTGACGCGCGAGTTCGCGCTCGACACGGGCTTCCGAACTGGGGAGCTTCCGCCCCGCTGTCGCGGCTCACCAGCTTCTAAAACCGCATGACGACTCCGTCATCTTTCGCCGACTACTCGCGCCAATTGCTCGCGTTCATCAAGGACGCGGGGAGAACTGCGCCTGCGCCGGATGCGTTCGGCGCGCTGGCCCGGGGGCTCTTCGCGTTGCAATATGCTGCTGTGCCAGATCTCCAGCGGCTTTGTGTCGCGCGTGGGGTTGCGCCCGGTTCATTGGCTGATTGGCGGGACATTCCCGCCATGCCCACTGCGGCTTTCAAGGAGCTTGAACTATCGAGTCTCGCGCCGACGGAGCGCACCACTGTCTTCCATTCCAGCGGCACGACGGAGCACCGGCCCAGCCGCCACTTTCACCACCCGGAATCGCTGGCGGTGTATGAGGCCTCGCTGCTGCCGTGGTTTGCACGGCACGTCCTTCCCAGTGCCGGCGACTTGCAGTCGCCGCCCCGCTTGGCCCTGCACGTCAGCGGCGACCACAAGTCACCGGCACGCTTCCTTTGCCTCGCCCCGCCGCCGGCGCAAGCCCCGCACTCCTCGCTCGTCCACATGTTCGCCGCCGTGAGCCATGCGTTCGGTGCTCCGGGTTCGCGCTTTCTGGCGACGGTCGGCGCGGACAACTCCTGGTCGCTTGATTTCGCGGCCACGCTGACTGCGCTCCGCCAAGCCGAGCAATCCAGTGAGCCGCTCGTGCTCCTCGGCACCGCGTTCATGTTCGTGCATCTGCTCGATGAGTTGGCGCAACGCGGCTTGCGCATCGTGCTGCCGGCTGGTTCGCGGGTAATGGAAACGGGCGGCTACAAGGGCCGCTCGCGCGAGTTGCCGAAGGCGGAGTTGCACGCGCTCCTCGCGAAAGTTCTCGGCGTGCCGCACGAGTTCATCGTCTGCGAATACGGCATGAGCGAGCTCAGTTCCCAGGCCTACGACCGCGTTGTTGGCTCCGCTTCTATCCACTCTCCTCAATCCTCTATCTTCGCCTTCCCACCGTGGTGCCGCGCGTTGGTTGTCTCGCCCGAGACCGGCCGAGAAGTCGCCGAGGGCGAGACCGGCTTGCTCCGCCTCTTCGACCTCGCCAATGTGCGTTCGGTGATGGCGATTCAAACGGAGGATCTCGCCGTGCGACGCGGCGAGGGCTTCGAGTTGCTCGGCCGCGCCGCACAGACCGAGGTGCGTGGCTGCTCATTGTTAGCGGAATGAAAGCGCTGCCGGCCAGACACCGTGAAGGGGACACTCTTGTCCCCGATGAAATGCTTGTTCAACGCGCGGGTTCGGGGGCGGCACGCGGCGCGAGAAGAGGCAGGACATTTCCCCGCTTCATTTCCCCGCCCCGAATTTTCCTGCCTTTGTTGGGTGCTTTCTGCTTGGGCTGGGGGACAGGAGTGTCCCCCTCACGACCGCAGCCATGACCGCTCCGCAACATCGCGTCCGCACGCTCTGGCTCCTCGGGGTCCTGCACGCATTCACCCATGCCTATCACGTTGCGCTGTTGCCGCTCTACCTGCCGATGCAGCGAGATTTGAAGCTGGCGAGTTTGGAGCAGGCGACGCTTCCGATGACGGTGATGATGCTCGTTTACTACGGGCTGAGTTACCCGCTGGGCATCCTCGCGGATCGGGTGAGCCGCAAGAAGCTGCTCGGCTGGGGGCTGTTCATCAATGCACTCGGCTTCGTCGGTCTCGCGCTGGCACCGAACTATGCAGCAGCGCTGGCAAGCGTTGTGATCGCGGCCATTGGGGGAAGCTGTTTCCACCCGGCGGCGACGGCCATGGTCGCGCGGCTTTATCCCGAGGCGACGGGGCGGGCGCTGGGGCTCATCGGCATTGGTGCGGGTGCGGGCTTCTTCGTGGGGCCGATTTATGCCGGCTGGCGGGCGACACAATCCGGCGACTGGCGCACGCCGGTGCTCGAGTTTGGGCTGCTGGGCATCCTCGCGGCCGGAGCCTTTGCCTGGCTGGCGGAGGCGGAAAGTGCCGGCGGTTTGCAACCGCCGTCTGAGGCACCCAGCACGCCCGACGGCGATTGCAAATCGCCGGCACGAGTCACGCCGCCGCTTGCGCTCTTCCCCACTGCCGCGCTGTGGCTGCTCTTCTTCGCCGCCGCCGTGGCGTTCGCCTTGCGGGATTTTGCCGGGCACAGCATGGGCAGCCTTGGCTCGCTCTTCCTGCAAAAGGCCCACGGCTTCACGGTCAAAGAGGCGGGGGTGGCGCTCAGCCTCATCTTCTTGATGGGCGTCATCAGCAACCCGCTCTTCGGCCATCTCAGCGATCGGGGGCGCACGCGCTGGACGGCGGGCGTGATGATCTTGGCGGCGGTGGTCATCGCCGTCTTTCCGCATATCCCACGCGGCGGGCTGACGGCGGCGCTGCTGGTGTATGGCTTTTTCTTCATGGGTTGCTACCCAATGGTCGAGGCGGCCTTGATGGAGTCAGTGCCGGATGCCGTGCGCGGGCGGGTCTTTGGCCTGTTCATCACGGTGGGCGGCATCCTGGGCAACGTCGCGCATTGGTTTGCCGGCCGCTGGGTCGAGCAGCTCGGCGCGGCGGCCGCGGAGCCGGCGCGTTACCACGGCTTCTACCTGTTGCTGGCCGGACTGCTGCTCGCCTCGCTGCCGGGCCTGCTATGCTTGCGTGAAATCCGGAAGCGGGAACACTTGTCGAAAAGCCGCCTATGACCAAAGGAACTGTCATCATTGGTTCAATGGTTCTCCTAGTGCTCGTCGGCATCGCCGCGACGAAACTTCAGCCCAAGAAGACCACGGAACAACGCCTCGCCGAATACGGACCGGCTGCCCGGGCGCGGCTTCGCCCTTACTTTGAGAAGGCCAAGGTTTCCTACCCCCCCGCGAAACTGGTGCTAGTCGGTATTAAGACGGAGCGCCGCCTCGAACTTTATGGCATGGGGCAGGATGGGCGGTTGAAGTTTCTGCGCGACTATCCCGTGCTCGCAGCGAGCGGCGGACCGGGACCCAAGCTCCGCGAAGGAGACCGCCAAGTGCCCGAGGGCATTTACCCCATCGAGTCGCTCAACCCGAACAGCCGATTCCATCTCTCACTCCGGGTCGGCTATCCGAACGCCTTCGACCGGCAACACGCCGCCCAAGACGGGCGCGTCCAGCTCGGCGGCGACATCATGATTCACGGCAGCAACGTCTCCATCGGCTGCCTCGCGATGGGCGACGAGGTGGCGGAAGATTTGTTCGTGCTGGCTGCCGACACCGGACTGAAGCACATCACCGTGATGCTCACGCCGGTGGATTTTCGCACCGGCAAGTCCCTGCCCAAGGATGCCCACCTGCCGGCGTGGGCTCCGGGGCTCTACACGCACATCCGCACCAATCTTGCCACCGTGCCCCTGCCATGAACCTGCCGAATTACTTCCTCGCCGACCTGCCGCCGGAAGCCGAGCTCTCGCCGGCGATGATCACCGACGCGTGCCTGTCCCTGAAGCGCAACCGCGCGCACTATTTGGCGATGCGCGACACGCCCAGCGTCCTGCGCACGCTGGTGCGCGCCGGCGAGGACTGGCTTGAAGCCGACTATCCCTATCGCCAGTTCGCCCTGGCCGAGGGGCCGGCCCACACGGGTTTCTCCGCGCAGACCATCGCCACCGGACTCGACAGTTTCTTCCGGCAGCTCACAGGCGAGAATCTCGAAGCCCTCCTTGCGCAGGAACTGGGCCCCACGCAGCGGCTCGATGCCTTCTGTGCCAGCAGCAGCGACAGCCGCACGCGGCGCACCGCGCTGGCCACCGGGCCGGAACTCGTCGGCCACATCACTGCGGGCTGCGTGCCCAACGCGGCGTTCATGGCCATTGTGCTCGGGCTGCTCACGCGTTCGGCGCAGTTCATCAAGTGCTCGCGGGGCGGCTCGTTCCTCCCGCGCGTCTTCCTGCACTCGCTTTACGGCAGCGAGCCCAAGCTGGGTGCCTGCATTGAGATGGCGGAGTGGCGCGGCGGGTCCGCTGCGCTGGAGCAGGCTCTCTTCGCGCAGTGTGAAGCGGTCACTGCCACCGGCACGGATGAAGCCGTGGAGGCTGTCCGCCGCGCGTTGCCGCCGCGTGTGCGCTTTGCGGGTTACGGGCATCAAGTCAGCTTTGGCTACGTGACGCGCGAGGTCATCTCTGGATGGCGCGCCAGGAAGGTTGTTGCCGCCGCCGCCGCCGATGTCATTGCTTGGGACCAGCTCGGCTGTCTCTCACCGCACGTTTTCTACGTCGAGGACAACGCCACCGGCCTTGCGCTGCAATTCGCCGAGCAACTGGCCGACGAGCTCGCACGCCGCGAAGCCGCCGAGCCGCGCGGCCAGATTTCCACCGAAACCGCCGCGCACATCGCTGCACGCCGGGCCATCTACGAGGTCCGCGCCGCGCACGCGCCGGACCAGACCCGCCATTGGTGCAGCCGGGACTCGACCGCGTGGACCGTGGTGTATGAGGCCGAGGCACGGTTCGCGTTGTCTTGCTTGAACCGCTTCATCTACGTGAAGCCCGTGCTGGACGTGGCCGAGGCATTGCGCGGCGCTGACCCGGTGCGCGATCACACCTCGACCGTTGGCCTGGCCGCGCAGGAGCACGAGCTGGAGAGTCTCGCGAAACAATTCGCCCGCTGGGGCGCAACGCGTCTGTGTCCGCTGGGCCAGATGCAAAACCCGCCGCTGACTTGGCGGCACGATGGGCGGTTGCTACTCGGAGACTTGGTAAGATGGACTGACTGGGAACAGTGAAAACAGTGTTCAGTATTCAGTGTTCAGTAACCAGTCGGGACCACTGAGCACGGCGGACTGCACACTGAACACTGGTTACTGAATACTTTTGAAACCGATGAAAATGGAACTCCGCAAATCCTTTCAATTCGAAGCCGCCCACCTGCTGCCGCTGCTGCCCGAGGCGCACAAATGCCGTCGCCTGCACGGGCACAGCTTCAAGGTGGAAATTGTCATCGTCGGCGAATGTGACCCGAAGTTCGGCTGGCTGATGGACTACGCGGACATCAAGGCCGCGTTCAAGCCGCTCTGGGAGCAGCTTGATCACCGCTACCTGAACGACATTCCCGGCCTTGAAAACCCGACCAGCGAGAATGTCGCGGTTTGGATTTGGGAGCGCCTGAAGCCCAGCCTGCCGATGCTCACGGAAGTGGTCGTGGCGGAAACCTGCACGGCACAGGCAGTATATCGAGGTCCGTAGCTCGACATTGGAATATCGAGCTACGTCAGCGCGTCACGTCCACGAAGGTCTTCACCACGCGATTGCCCCCCGTCATGCGGGCAAAGAGCGCGGGCAATTCGCTCAAGGCGCATTCCCCATCCACAAAGTCCGTCGCGCGGATGACGCCGGACTCAATGAACTCCAGCGCGCGGCGAATCGTGCGTGGCGTGTGGTGGAAGCTCGCCCGCAGCGTGAGGTTGGAATAGTGAATCAACCCCGTGTCCAGCGAGATGCTCGTGCCCGCCGGGCAGCCGCCGAAGAAGTTCACCGTGCCGCCCTTGCGCACGAGTTTCACCGCGGCCTCCCATGCCTCCGGTTTGCCGACGGCCTCGATGACCGCGTCGAAGTTCGGCTTCGGCAGGCGCGCAGTGACGGCCTTCACACTGTCGCCGTCAGGGCCCACGTCAAAGACCTCGCTGGCACCAAGTCGGCGCGCCGCGTTCAAGCGCGCTTCCCCGCGCCCGGCCACGGCGACCTCGCAACCGAGTTGCTTCGCCAGCGCGACAAACATCAGCCCGATCGGTCCCGCGCCGATGACCAGCACGCGCTGCCCGGCGGCGAGTTGGGTGTCCTCGACGCCCTGCACCACGCACGCGAGCGGCTCCGTGAGCGCGGCGTCGCGGAAGGCGGTGCCCGCCTTGAGTCGCAGGAGGTTCTTCTCCGCCAGCCGCGCCGGCACGACGATGGACTCGGCATACGCGCCGTTGAGGAAGAGCAGGTCGTCGCAGAGGTTTTCCTGGTCGAGGTCGCACGACACGCAGGCGTCGCAAGGCGCGGAGTTCGCCGCGACGACTCGTTCCCCGATGCCCCAGCCAGCGTTTTGCGTCTCGATGATTTCGCCCGCCAGTTCGTGTCCGAAGACGGTCGGCGGCACGAGCATCTTGGCGTGGTAGCCGCGCTTGAAGACTTTCAGGTCGGTGCCGCAGGTCAGCGCCGCGCCAATGCGGATGCGCACTTCACCGGGCCGGAGCGGGCGCTCGGGGACTTCTTCGAGGCGGACATCTTCTTTTCCGTGGAGGACAGCGGCTTTCATCGGATGAAATGCGTAATGCGTAAAAACGTAAGGGCGGACGGACACCTTTAAAGATCACGTATTTCGCATCCGCACGATGCCGCAAGTCTGCAACAACACGCTTGCGTCGCAATGCCAATTTCCCGCAGCGTCGCGCCCGCTCATGGAAACGCTCAAGCAAGTCCTCGACCTATTCCTGCACCTGCAGGACCACTTGCACCACCTCACGCGCGAGCACGGGGCGTGGGTCTATGGCATCCTGTTCGCCATCATCTTCGCCGAGACGGGGCTGGTGGTGACGCCGTTCCTGCCGGGGGATTCGCTGCTGTTCGCGGTTGGCGCGATCGCGGCCAACCCCGAGAGCGGGCTCAACGTCTTCGTGGCCGGGCTGGTCATCTTCATCGCGGCGGTCATCGGCGACACGGTGAACTATTCGGTCGGCAAGTTCGCCGGCGCGGCGCTCTCTAGGCGCTACCCCCGGCTGATACGACCGGAATACCTCGCGAAGACCCACGAGTTCTTCGAGCGCTACGGGGGCAAGACCATCATCCTCGCGCGCTTCGTGCCCATCGTGCGGACGTTCGCGCCGTTCGTGGCGGGCAGCGGCGCGATGGACTACCGGCGCTTCATGCTGTTCAACGTGGCTGGGGCGGTTGCGTGGGTGGTGCTCATCCTGCCGGCGGGCTGGTTCTTCGGGAACCTGCCGTGGGTGAAGAAGAACTTTGAACTGGTGGTGCTCGGCATCATCTTCGTGTCCGTGCTGCCGATGGCAGTGGAAATCCTTCGCGAGTGGCGGAAACGGTCGGCGGCGAAGGGCTGAACTTCCGTTGTGCCTCGTGCCGGCGATTTGTAATCGCCGCGTTGCGGGTGGACCGCTTGATGCGGCCTCGGACTGCTGCTCCCCACGGACGGCGGTTGCAAACCGCCGGCACGCTGCATTTCAATCCAGTGGCTTCTTCTCGAAGTCCGTTTCGTTCACCCAGCCAGCCTTCAACTTCTCACCTTTCATGTAGCGTTCGTAGAAGCCGACGTGGCCTTTGTTCGCGTGGAGGTATTTGTCGAACACGTCGCCCTTGCCTTCCATGCGCGGGTCGCCTTGCTGGCGCAGCTCGGCGTGGAGCTGCGCCTTGAGCGCGGCGAGTTGTGTCTTCGTGGCGTCGCTCGGCGCGAGGTTCACCACGCAGTCCGGGTCTTTGCGCAGGTCGTAAAGCTCTTCGGCGGGGCGCTTGCCGAAGCAGAGTGCCCAAGGAATGTCACCAGAACTAAGGCGATGCGCGTCGAGGATCAGGGACTTCGTCGGACTGGCATCCACGTTGAGGTAACCGGTCTCGGGGTTGCACGCGGGCCAGCGGCTCGGCTCGAAGTTTTGCAGAAACAGCACATCGTTCTTCACGATGCCGCGGATGGGATAGCCCACGTCGCCGGGGCGGCCGATGTCGTGGCGCTCCATTCCGACGAGCACGTGGTCGCGCGCGGGATTCACGCGGCCGGACTTCTCGGAGCGGAAAATGTCCGTGAGGCTGCGGCCCGGGCTGGCCGCCATGCCGGTCTTTGCCCACGGCAGGCCGGCCAGTTCGACAAACGTCGGCGCGAGGTCAATGAAGCTCACGTAGTCGTCCACCACGCGGCCGGGCTTCTTGATGCCGCGTGGCCACATCGCGGCGAAGGGGACGTGGTTCGAGGCTTCGTAGGCGCTGCCCTTGCCGCGCGGGAAGGGCATGCCGTGGTCGGCGGTGACGATGACGAGGGTGTTTTCCAGCAGTCCGCGCTTCGCCAGTTCGGAGAGCATGTGTCCGAGATGCCGGTCGAAGTGCTCGACCTCGAAGGCGTAGTCGAGCAGGTCGTTGCGCACCGTGTCGTTGTCCGGCCAGTAGGCGGGCACGCGGTCGATGTCGCTCAGCTTCTTCCCGCCCTTGGCCACGCCTGAGCCGAACTCATAGCCGCGATGCGGCTCAATCGCGCCATACCAGAAGGCCCACGGCTTGTCCTTCGACGTGGTGTCGAGGAAGTCGGTGAAGTTGGCGGCGTAGTCGTTGTTGCCGATGCCGCTGGCGGGCGGCGCGGCCTTCTTCGCGTTGAACGCCTTGCCGGTCATCTGCCGAGGCTGGCCGAGCGCGTTGGTGGCCACCCCCGGACCCCAGCCCTTCATCGTGTGTCCGACGGTCCAGCCGTGCTCCGCGAGCGCCTCGCCCCAGCCTTTGAACTCGGGCGGGAAGTAGCAGATGTGGTTGGCGGCTTCCTTAAGCTGCCACGAGTTGCGTCCGGTGAGGATGCACGCACGCGATGGAGCGCACTTGGCGTTTGGCGTGAAGGCGCGGGTGAACAGGACGCCGTCCTTCGCCACGCGGTCGAAGTGCGGCGTCTTCACCCACTTCGTGCCGTAGGCCCCGGCGTGCGCACCCCAGTCATCGGCGATGGCGAAGAGAATATTCGGCGGGCGCTCGGCGGCGCGGGCGGTGGTGGAGAGGCAGAGCAACGCGAGCAGGTAGCGAAGGGCATTCAGTGACATGGCGGCGACGGTAGCAAAGCGACGTTGAGAGGGAAACGGTGTGACGCGCCACCCGCAGGTCAGGCTTCCAGCCTGACAGCCATCCAACTCCGCCACGCCACGGTTTCAACTGAGCCCTGCGGAGCACCGGAGCCCGCTTCGCCTTGAGGCGCTCGGGCGTCACTGCGCCCGCAGCTTGGCAGAGAGCCGGCACGCCTTGGTCCAGTTAGTTGTCAGGCTGGAAGCCTGACCTACTGAGCGGCAGGCTTCGTCCGACGCACTTCAAATCACGCGAAACAATTCCGGGATTGCCGGCGTCTGTCTTGGGAACAATAGTAAGCACACGTATGAAACACGCCTTCCTGACCTTGCTTGCGAGTGCTGCTGTCGGCTTTGCGGCCGCAGCCAAGCCTTTCCCGGCGCACTGGGGCCAGCCCCCACAGGTCCAGACCTTCGATTACGTTGATTTGCCCAGCGGCTATGGCAAGGGCAGCTCGACGATGCGCAATTGGATCAACGCCAATTTGCAGAAGGACAAGCTGGCGCAAGCAGGCACTGCGAAGCCCGGCGCGACGGCGGCCAAGCCGCTTTACACGCAGACCTTTGAGCAGGCCGAAGTGGGGAAGGTGCCCGAAGGCATGCTTGTGCTGGAGGGTGGCTTCGAGGTGAAGGCGGTGGAGGGTGGCAAAGTGCTGGAGCTGCCCGGTGCGCCGCTGGAGACGTTTGGCGTGCTCTTCGGTCCGACGGAGAAGGATGGTCTTTGTGTGCAGGCGCGCATCCTTGGCACGGGGCAGAAGCGGCGCGCGCCAACCTTAGCCGTGGGCCTCAACGGCGTGGGCGGCTACAAGCTGCAAGCCTCCCCCGCCAAGAAGCTGGTCGAACTCTACAAGGGCGAGGACGTGAAGGCATCGGTGCCCTTCGAGTGGCAGTCCGGGGTCTGGGCGCTGATGAAGTTTCAAGTGCGCAAGACCGCTGAAGGCGTGGCGCTGGAGGGCAAGATCTGGCCGCAGGGCAGTGCAGAGCCCGGGGCTTGGCAAATCACCTTCGCCGACAAGGAACCTGCCCCGCCTGGACGGCCGTCCATCTGGGGCAACCCCTTCTCGGGCACGCCCATCCAGTTCGATGATCTGGTCGTGACGCCGGTCAAATGATTGGAGCGGTGGTGTTTAAGCGATTTTATCCGTGTCATCCGCGACATCTGCGGGCAGCCTTTTCCAAAATATGAAAGCCAAACTCCTCCTCACGCTGGCGCTGGCCAGCCTCGTCTTCACCTCCACACAGGCGGCCGATTACGCGCCCAAGGTCGGTCTCCAGACTTGGACCTGCCGCAACATGAAGTTCGATGAGGTTGTCGCCTTCGCCGAGAAGCACGGCATCAAGCACCTTCAGGCCATCGGCAGCCACATCAACCCGATGGGCTCGCTGGAAGAGGCGAAGCAGAAGAAGGCCATCCTTGATGCGAAGGGCATCCACTTTTACACCTTCGGCGTCGCCGGCACCTCGCCGGACAAGGAGCAGAACCGCAAGCTCTTCGTCTTCGCCAAGGCGATGGGCATCAAGGTCATCATCGTCGAGCCCAAGAACGACAAGGCCCTCTGGGACGGCCTGGAGGAGCTCGTGAAGGAATACGACATCAAGCTCGCCATCCACAACCACGGCAAGGACTCGGTCTATGGCACACCGGAAAAAGTTTGGTCCGTGCTGAAGGACCGCGACGCCCGCATCGGTGTTTGCATGGACGTGGGGCACCTCACCGGCGCGGGCTTCGACGCGGGCAAGGAGTTCGTGGGTTACAAGGGCCGCGTGTATGACATCCACCTCAAGGACAAGAAGACCGAGAAGACCGCTGACGCAAAGAGTGTCATCCTCGATGTCAAGGTTGGCACGGGTGACGCCAACTACAAGGGCCTGCTCGCCGAGTTGAAGAAGGCCAAGTGGGACGGCGTGATGGCCATCGAGACGGACAACGGAACGTTTGCCAAGGAGCCGACCGAGTTCGTGGCGGGCGCGATCCAGTTCGTGAAGGACAACGCGAAGTAAGGGCTGGCGGACCAGATCTGCCAAGCGCGCCGGTGCAAGCCGGCGCGTTTTTCTTTGGCGGTCAGAGCAGCCAGGCGTTCTGGCTTTCCTTGTAGTGGCGGCGGCAGACGGAGACGTAGCGGTCGTTGCCGCCAATTTCGATCTGCGCGCCGGTCTTCACCGGTGCCCCGCTGGCGTCGAGGCGCAGGACCATCGTGGCCTTGCGGCCGCAATGGCAGATGGTTTTCAGCTCAATCAAGTTGTCCGCCCACGCGAGGAGCCACTGGCTGCCCTCAAAGAGGTTGCCCTGAAAGTCCGTGCGCAGGCCGTAGCAGAGGACCGGGATGCGCAGGCGGTCGGCGAGGTCAGTGAGTTGCTCGACTTGGGCCTTGGTGAGGAACTGCGCCTCGTCCACCAGCACGCAGGAAAGGATGCGTTTCTCGTGATCCTCCTCGGCAAGGGTGAAGAGGTTATCGTCCCGCTTGAAGGCGCGGGCTTCCGCCGTCAGGCCGATCCGCGAGGCGACTTTTCCCGGCCCTGAGCGGGTGTCGAGCTGCGGCGCGAGGACGAGGGTGTTCATCCCGCGCTCCTGGTAGTTGTAACTCGACTGGAGGAGCGTGGTGCTCTTCCCCGCGTTCATCGCCGAGTAGTAGAAATAGACTTTGGACATGGCGGCTAGGGGATGGGTTCTAGCGTCTTGCGTCTAGGGGGCGAGCGCAACCGAGCTTGCCACCTCACCTCTGTGGCTACCCAGTTAGACTTTCCCAATCCACTTGCGGTCTTCCCACACGGCTTTGAGCGAAGTGAGGTTCTTCGAGTCGAGCACCTTCATCGCGGCGGTGCCGAGGTCGCCCTTCTTGAGCGCGTGCCAGGCGTCGCTGGCGTTGATGGCGACATGCTGGAGCACGCTGGGGTCGCGGTAGCAGTCAATCATGCACTTGGTGCAGCCGTCGCGGATGAGCTTCGAGTCGTCCCACTCATAGACCTTGCACATGGGCTTGTCCCACGCGTGGCAGCGGTAGAGGTCGAGGTTCCAGTCGAGGTAGAAATACTTGTGTCCACCGAGGCAGCCGAACTGCTCCTTCTCGCCGCGCAGATGCCGCTGCATCTCGGTGAGCGACTCGGTCGGGTTCACCACCGGATAGCCGCTGTTGTGCTTCATCTGCTTGATGTTCTCGAAGAGCGCGAGCAGCTCGGTGTTGTTGAAGTTCACCAGACCGCTGTCGCTGAAGCTGAGGTAGCTGGAGGCGAGGTTCGTGAGCGGGTAGCTGAAGGTGCAGCTCTCGAAGCCCAGCGTGCGGAGGAAGTCGGGCAATTTCTCGTAGTCTTCGATGAGCCGGCTGGCGGTGATGCTGGCGGTGGTCTGGATGCCGACGGTCTTGAAGAATTCGTTGGCCTTCTTGATTTTCCGGCACACGTCGGGCAGGCCACGGTTGGCCTCGTGCTTGGCCACGTCGTGGGCGTCGATGGACATGATGACGCTGCTGAGGCCGTCATTGGCGAGCGCCTTCATGTTGTCGTCGTTCCACAACCCGCCATTGGTGCAGATCATCGGGTGGATGCCTTGCTGCGCCGAGTAGCGGACCATGGCGCGCAGGTCGCGGTGCGCCATGGGCTCGCCGCCGACGAAGAGCAGGTAACCGATGTGGTTGCGCTTGGCGATGTCCACCACGTCCTTCGCCTCCTGGAGCGTGACGCTCTTGCGGGCCTTGGGGTCGAATTGCGAGCGGGCGAAGCCGCAAAAGCCGCAGTCGGCGTTGCAGATGTTCGTGATGGCGAACTGGAGGTAGCCGGGGCCGCCGTGGTTCAGCACGTCCTTGAAGAGCTGCCAGCCGGAGGTCTGCGGGCGCGCGACGGGCTTGGAGAAGTCAGCGGCAGGCGAGGTGGCCGGGGCGGTGGCGATAGGTTCAGTGACGGCGATGCTCATTAAACGAGGGCTGGATAGTGGGGAAGGGCTGGAAACCGGGCAAACTTTTCTTTCCGCCACCCGGCCCGCCGATTACGCTCCGTCCGCCGCGCATGAAGAACATCGTCTATTTCGACCTCGAAACGCAGAAGTCTGCGGACGAGGTGGGGGGCTGGGGCAACATCCGTCGCATGGGCATGAGCCTCGGCGTGACCTACAGCACGGCGCGGGGCGAATATCGCATTTACGGCGAGCGGGAGGTCAACGAGCTCATCGAGGAGCTGCGGCGCGCGGACCTCGTGGTGGGGTTCAACACCGAGCGCTTCGATTTTGAGGTGTTGCAGGGCCACAACGAGTTCTTCGACTACACGCAGTTGCACTCGCTCGACCTGTTGGTGGACCTGATGAAGACCCTGCCGCACCGGCTCTCGCTCGACTCCATCGCCACCGCGTCGCTGGGCGTGGAAAAGACGGCGGACGGGATGCAGGCGCTGCGCTGGTATAAGGAGGGCAAGCTCCTCGAAATCGCCGAGTATTGCTGCTACGACGTGAAAGTGACGAAGCTGGTCCACGAGTTTGGCCAGGCGAACAAACAGGTCTTCTACACGAACAAGTTCGGAGCCAAGCTCTCCGTGCCGGTGAAGTGGTGAGCCTCGGAGCGCGGACGCGCACATCCGCTGCCGCTTTGCAAATGACAGTTTCTCGTATGCCCAACGCATTAACCACCACACCTCTCATTAGCACCGGGCTTAAGCCCGGTGATGGCGCTGTCTGGAGGCGAGCCGTTTCAACGGCTTGCCGGGCGTGGTTCGCGGTCGGGCCGGACGGAAACCGTTGAAACGGTTTTCGCCCTTGCCGTCGCTCGCCCCCGGCTGAAGCCGGGGGCTAATGAGAGGACACCAAATCGATCCACTGACGCAGATGCAAACTTCCCTCCCGCCACCGCCGCCGCCCGCGTCGCTCCTTCACGAGTTCCGCACGATTCTTGAGCCGCTCAATCTGGCCGAGCATTTCCCCACGCCCCAGCCGCTGGAGGTCGAGCTGGGCTGTGGGGATGGGTCTTTCATCCTCGAGTGGGCCCGGCGGAATCCGGGGCGAAACTTCCTCGCGGTGGAGCGTCTCTTGGGCCGCATCCGCAAACCGGACAAGCGGGGCCGCCGCCTGGGCCTGACGAACCTCAATCTGGTGCGCATTGAGATCAGTTACTTCCTGGAATACCTGCTCCCGCCCGCAAGCGCGGAGGCCATCCATGTGTATTTTCCCGATCCTTGGCCGAAGGTGAAGCACCGCAAATACCGCCTCATCAACGAGTGCTTTCCCGCGCTGGCCCGCCGCGCGCTCAAACCCGGAGGCGTGGTCTATCTCCGCACCGACCACGTGGAATACTTCGCCCAGATGCTGGCGGTCTTCCGCGCGGACAAGTCCTTCACCGAGGTGGAAACCCCCGCCGAGCTTGCCGCCGTGACGACGGACTTTGAGCGGGAGTTCAACGCGCAGGGCATTCCGACGAACCGCAGTTCGTGGCGGTTGTGGGAGAGCTGAGGCGAAGGAAACTCGCGCTGGAGCATCCTGCTCAGGGCCAGTCCGCGTTGAGCGGCTTGCTCGTGTGCTTCATCAACCAAATGGTGTCCGGATCATTTGGGGTGGCCATCCCGATATTGACGGTGGTGCGGACGAATACTGAGCCTTGCCACTTGTGCATCTCAGCATGGCCGTCCGAGAAGGAAAATGCGCTGGCCTTGTTGTGGTAAACGGCTGGGAAATCGGCCGTTATCATTCCCGCGCCGTAGGTGGGGAACATGTCCACCCGGAAGAACCCGTCATTGATCGTCTGGCTCCGCTCATCGAGGGTGACAAAATACTGATCCGGCGTAATCAGGTCGCTCGCCCGGTAGAAGCGGTAGAAGGAGCTGTCAGCATAGTCAACAACGCCCGGCCCCGGGCCAACTGCGGGCCCCATGTAGCAGCTCATGGCAACGCTGCGAGCGTTCGGAGTTTTGTCCCCGGGGCACTTGTAGATCGCCTCACTTTTGGAATACGGCCACAGCCACCCCGCTTGGATGCTGGCCACGTCCGGAGACCCACCGATAACCCAACTCCGGCATGGGACGAGCTTTCCGTCATATTCCTCCCCATAGAGCTGCCACACCAACTGGAACTGCTTCATGTTGCTCATGCATTTGGCACCGTCGGCCTTGAGCTTGGCCTTGCTCAACACGGGCAGGAGCATTCCCGCGAGAATTGCGATAATGGCAATCACCACCAGCAACTCGATCAGGGTGAAGCCATGATGACTGGCACGGCGTGGGCTGAGGCGGGAACGGGATGGACATTGCATGGCTGGAAAGCGCTGAGTTGCCGGCAGAGTAGCTCGCAACCTTCCCGTGTCAAATGCGCACGCTGATGAATTCGGGTCTGGGTGGAAGCATCTGCATCTTGCTTCACTCATGAAACTGCAACCTCTCCTCCATCGGGGATTTCTACGCCGTCTTTGCTCTTGGTCAGCCGCGCTTTTGATGTGCGGGTTTGGCGTCGCAGTCCAGGCTGCTCCCGCTGCCGGGCCGTTTTGGTTCAACACCCTGATCGCCAACTGGACGGACTACGGCACGCCGGAATACCTCGACTTCGTCGGCGAGGCGAAGCCGCAGGTTGCCCAGGTGGGCTTCTACGGCGTCACCTTCTACAGCGTGGCGCACACGAAGTTCGGCAAGGGCTACCCGGCGCACTTCCCGGTCGAGGGCACGAAGGAGTGCGGCGAATTCTTCCGCAAGCTGAACCAGGAAGTTCACGCCCGCGGATCGAAGGTGGTCGGCCATTTCAACACCACGTTCATTCTCGGCGATCCGGAGAAGCGGGCGGGCTTCTTCGACTGGTATCACAATGGCTGGGATGCGAAGGCCCTCGGTCCCAAGCCGACGGCGAACCCGACCGAGATGCTGGCGGTGAATGCCGAGGGCAAGCTCATCACCACCATGAGCTACAAGATCGGTGGCTGGCCTGAGTATCATGGCTGTCTCAACAACCCGCTCTGGCGCGCGTGCCTCAAGGCCATGATGACCGATGCCATCGCGCGCGGCGTGGACGGGCTCATCGCGAATTACTACTACCGCCGCGACTGCATGTGCTCGCACTGCGTCAGCGGGTTCCGCGCCTGGCTGGGGACGAATTACTCGACGGCGCAGTTGAAGGACCAGTTCGCCATCGCGGACTTGAAGGCGCATTCGTTCACAGAAATCCCCTCGTGGCACAACCCGAAGGAGACTTCGCCCTACAAGCTCGCCGCGCTGAAGTGGACGCAACTCTCCCTCAAGGCCGCGTTCGACGACGTGTTCATCACACACGGCCGCAAGCTCAAGCCGGACCTGCTCGTCGCGCAGTGGAATCACCTCAGCGCGTTCAACCAAATCAACGGTGACGAGCGCTGCCTGCTGCCCGGCGACGTGTGGGGCCGCGACGAAAGCTACCTCTGGTATAGCACCGGCAACGCCGCGTCACAGACCGACCTCGCCAACGGCGACCTTGGCGATGGCACGCTGCAACTGCGCTACATCCGCGGCGCGTTTGGGCCGAAGCCGTTCGTGCTGGGCAAGTATGAGCAGACGCGCACACGGGCAACGATTGCGGAAGGCATCGCCAACGGCGGCGCAGGGCTGGGCTTCTACGCGAACTTCAAGAACCCGGCGGGGCGCGAGGCGATGACGACGTATTTTGGGTTCGCGGCGAAGCACCGCGAGCTTTACGTCGGCGCGCAGCCGGCGGCGGAGCTGCTGCTGCTCTACCCGCGCAGTGCGGTGCAGCGCGGCGACGTGGAGCCGGTGGCGCGCTTCAAGGCCATCGGCAAGCAACTCGCGCGGGAGGGTTATACCTTCGACATCGTGCCGGATGACATCGTGACCGAGGCGCAAATCGCCAGCCGCCGCGCGGTGGTGCAAACCGATCCCGGTAGTAGCCGACGTGAGGAGGCTCCATCTCGAATCGGCAATCCCAGTCAGAGCCCCCTCACGTCGGCTGCTACCCGCGCGGGGGGCGTCCACTGGCTCACCGTGCCCGCAGTGCCGGTGGACGACCAGGTCGCCATGTGGCGAAAGGAGCTCGCCTCCGTCACGCGCCGCGAAGGCGCGCCGACGGTCGTCGCCTCCGTCCTCAGCCAGCCGAAGCGGCGCATCGTCCATCTCGTGAACTACAACCGCGAGGAGCCGCCCAAAGCGCGCACGATGGGCGCCGGCCCGCACGACGAGAAGCCGCTCGCGGTGGAGAATCTCACCATCCGGCTCGCCCTCCAGCCCGGCGAGCGCGTGAAGTCCATCCGGCTGCTCTCGCCAGACGCCGGGGTCAGCACCGGACCGGCGGGCTTGGCGCAACGGGCGGGCGAAGCCGCCTTCACCGTGCCGCGCATGTTGATCTACACGGTCGCCATCGCGGATTTGGAATAGGGCGGCGGTCCGCGTCCCGGCCGGCTGGAACAATTGCTTGACGCCCCTCCCCCTTCCGCTTTGCATACGCGCCCATGAAGAAAACGCTTTTCGGTTTGTTAGGTGCGGTGGTGCTGGCGGCCTGCGGCACCGGCTGCATCACCACGGTGGATGGCCACAAGTCGGCGGGCGTGCCTTTCCGCAAGGACAAGATTGTCAGCCGCTACCAAATCCCGGTGGAGCAGGTGTTCGTCGCCGCCAAGGAAGTGCTCGCCGGTGAGAAGGGCGGGCTGGGCGTGCTCGAATCCGAGAACCGCGTCAACAACTCCCTGGTGGCCAAGGTCAACACCCGCAAGGTTTATATCCGCGTCACCGAGGTGGAGCCGAACATCAGCGAAATCGTTGTGCAGGTGCGCACGGATGCCGGCTGGTCCGACGTGGACTGGGCGGCGGAGATCGACAAGCAGATCGCCCTGCGCCTGCGCCTGTAAGCAGCCGTTGGTTTCCTTTTCAAGGGCCGGGGATTATTCCCCGGCTTTTTTGTTTTCCACCGGCCTGGCCGGTTGGAGATGGAGCATGGCCACCGCCGCCCGCTCCGCCGCCGCGCTGTTGGGATACAGCTCCTGAATGCGCTTCAAGGTGGCTTTGCCCGCCAGCGCGTCATTGCAAAATTTGGCCTGCCAGCTTGCCTTTTGGTGCAGCCACCGCACCACCTCGCGTTGTGGCTGGCCGGGGGCAGAAATGAGCAGTTCCAACTCCTGCAGGCCGCGCTCGTGGAACTCGAACTCCTCCACGTAGAGGCGGGCGAGTTCCTCGCGGGCGACCCAGTCGTTGGGATTCCTGGTCAGCCGTTCCCGCAGTTGGCGTTCGGCAGCGTTGATGTCCGGCTTCTCCGGTGCGGTGGGCTTCCTGCGCTTCAAGCCCAGCTTGCGCTCGAACTTCGGCATGACGATGGGCTGGCGTTCGTCTTCGCGCGCGAGCATCTCCGGCGTGGTGAAGTTGGCGAGCCGCTGTTGCGCGTGCAGCGCGGCCGTGGTGCCGGGGAGCAGCGTGGTGATGCGTTCGATGGCCAGCCGGGCAGACTCGGTGTCGCGGGCGAACTGCAGATGCCAGTCGGCGGCGGTGTTGAGCGTGTAGGCAATCTGGTTGGGGGCCAGCGCCGGGAGCTGGAGCGTCTCCTCGATGACTCCGAGCGCGCCGGGCAGGTCCTTCAAGTGTTCGGCCAGCAGTGCCGCGAGCCGCATGTGCCCGTCGAAGTCGTGGGGGAATTTCTCCAACTCGGCGCGCACGGCGGTCACGGCCCCGGCGTAATCCCCGGCCATACGCTTGGCTTCGACGTGGGCGTAATAGGGCTTGGGTTCAAGCGGGGTCTTGTCCTCGTAAAAGCCCCCGATGAAGTTGCCCACGATCCCAATCAGATCGTCCCGCCAGACCACCCCTAGTGCCAGCGCGCTGGCCATGCCCATCCCCAATCCCATGACGGCCGCGAAGCCGCCCTCACGAAACCATCCCATGCCGAACCGAACGTAGAGATAGAGAATCACCAAGCTGGCCAAAGCTTTGATGACGAAGCCCCACGGCCCCGCTTCGTCCTCTTGCAAGCGCCACCAGATGAACCAGCCAAAACTGGCGATTCCGACCACCCACTCCAAAACATTGAGCACGGTTTCCATTTTGCGGCTGAGGAGTGCGAGTGTGCCCGGCACCGGGTGGATGTCAAAGCCCTGCTGTCGGGCGTGCGACCATCAGGATAGTGCTTCAACTTCGCCGGTGCTCTGCTAGTTTTCCGGTCATGCCTAGCCTTTGCCATGCCGCCCGTCGTTGGGTCTGCTTGTCTGCGCTCGTCGCCTTGGTCGTCAGTGTCCTGGCCGCTTCGCCTGAGCTTCAATTCACCCTGCAAAAGCGCGTTGAAACCAAGCCCGGCAGCGGCGAGTTCCGAGTGACGACCACGGCTGAGAAATGGAATCCCAAGCAGACGGCCATCATCGTCTGCGACATGTGGGATCTGCATCACTGCAAGAATGCCGTCGTGCGTGAGGGTGAAATGGCACCGCGCATGAACGACTTGCTGGAGAAGGTCCGCGCGCAGGGCGTCTTCATCATCCACGCGCCGAGCAGTTGCATGAAGCCTTACGAGGGGCATCCGGCGCGGGAGCGGGCCAAAGCCGCGCCCAAGGCGGCCAACCTGCCTGCGGACATCGCTTCGTGGTGCCGACAGATCCCGGCGGAGGAGCAGGGCAAGTATCCCATCGATCAGACCGACGGTGGCGAGGACGATGATCCGGTGGAACACGCCGCGTGGGCGGCGGAGCTGAAGGCGAAGGGGCTCAATCCCCGGGCACCTTGGACCCGGCAGATCGACGTGTTGAAGATCCACGATCAGGACGCCATCAGCGATTCCGGCGTGGAGGTGTGGAACCTGCTGGAGCAGCGGGGCATCTCAAAGGTGATCCTCATGGGGGTCCACGTGAACATGTGCGTGGCGGGCCGGCCCTTTGGCCTGCGGCAGATGGCGAAGAATGGCAAGCATGTCGTGCTGATGCGCGACCTGACCGACTCCATGTATAACCCCGCGCGCTGGCCGTTTGTGGATCATTTCCGCGGCACGGCGCTGTTCATCGAGCACTTGGAAAAATACGTCTGTCCGACCATCACGTCGGATCAAATCATGGGGGGCAAACCTTTCCGGTTCAGCGGGGACAAGCCGCGACAGGGTGGCTGAGGAGGGACCGTGGTCCGCGTTACCAGCGAGTCGCGAAGAAGATGAACACGCCGATGAAGGCTGCCACCCCAAGAGCGACTAAGAGCCAGGTTCCCAAGCCGGTCCGGTCTTTGTCGCCGGGTTCTTCAAAGGGAAGGTTGGGCATATGTCACGTGGTTTTGTCTGCTGTAGCGACCCTGTATCGAACAAGGCCGGACTTTGCGCAAGGTAGTCAGGCGCAAGGGCCACAACAAGGCCAAAAATTCAACCTTGTGAATGATGCCTGATGACGGGGCGTCACACCGGGGCAGTTTTCCATGATGGGCCGCCAACCAATGTTCACAGGGGTATTCCGCTCTCTTGTGCTCGGAGTGGCCGGAGGCTTCGGCTGGGCTCTTCCCGCCGCCGAACCGGCTCGCGAGCATTTGGATTTCTTCGAGAAAAAAGTCCGCCCTGTGCTGGTCGAGCGCTGCTACGAGTGTCACAGCGCGGCGGCGAAAAAGAACAAGGGCGGCCTTACGCTCGACACCCGGGAGGGCCTGCTCAAGGGCGGTGACACTGGTCCGGCGCTGGTGGCCGGCGACCCGGAGAAGTCCCGGTTGATTGAGGCTGTCCGCTACAAGAATCGCGACCTCCAGATGCCGCCGAAGAGCCCGCTCTCCCCGGACCAAGTGCGGGACTTGGAGCAGTGGGTGAAACTCGGCGCGCCCGACCCGCGCACGGAAGCCGTGGCCCAGACGTCAGCCAGGCGCGCACTGACCGTGGAGGAAGGCCGGCAGTTCTGGGCCTTCCAGCCGCTCGCGAACCCGACCGTTCCCAAAGTCGGCAATCGGCAATCGGCAATCACCAATCCTATTGACGCCTTCATCAACGCCAAGCTCGCCGAGAAGAAACTGTCTGCCGCCGCGCCTGCTGACCGGCGTTCACTCATACGCCGTGCCACCTTTGACCTCACCGGTCTGCCGCCGACGCCGGAGGAAGTGGATGCCTTCCTCGCGGACAAATCCCCGGATGCCTTTGCCAAGGTCGTGGACCGCCTGCTCGCCTCCACCGCCTACGGCGAGCGCTGGGGCCGCCACTGGCTCGATGTGGCGCGCTACGCGGACTCAAACGGGCTCGATGAGAACGTCGCCTTCGGCAACGCGTGGCGCTACCGCGACTACGTGGTGAACTCCTTCAACGCGGACAAGCCCTACAACCGCTTCGTGCAGGAGCAACTCGCCGGCGACCTGCTGCCGGCGGAGTCCATGCCGCAGCGACACGAGCAGTTGACCGCGCTGGGCTTCCTCAGCATCGGGCCCAAGCTCCTGGCCGAGCCAGACAAGGTGAAGCTCGAGATGGACATGATTGACGAGCAAATCGAGACGCTCGGCCGCGCGTTCCTCGGCATGACCTTCGGCTGCGCGCGCTGCCACGACCACAAGTTCGACCCCGTGCCCACGGCGGATTACTACGCGCTCGCCGCCATCTTTAAGAGCACGCGCACGATGGACGACCTCAAGACCATCGCGAAGTGGCACGAGCCGGAAGTTGCCACGCCCGCCGAGCGCGCGATGGTGGAGGCGCATCAGAAGAAAGTGGCCGATCAGAAAGCGGCAATCGCGAAGCTCGTCGCGACAGCGAACAAATCCCTCGTCACGGACAAGGGGCTCAAGGAAGTGCCCAAGAACCCGGAAAGCCAGTATCCAACCAACGTCGTCGCCGAGTTGAAGCAACTCCGCGAGGCGCTCACCAAGCTGGAGAAGGACGCGCCAGAACTGCCCAGCACCATGGGCGTGACCGACGCGACCAACGTGGTGAAGGCAATGCCCGTCCACATTCGCGGCAGCCATCTCACGCTCGGCCAGCCCATCCCGCGCGGCTTCCCCCAGGTGATGCAGGTCGCCAGCCTGCGCGCCGAGATGCCGGCGACGCAAAGCGGCCGCCTCGAACTCGCGCGCTGGCTCGCGAGCGCGGAGCACCCGCTGACCGCGCGCGTGATGGTCAACCGCATCTGGCGCTGGCATTTCGGTCAGGGCCTCGTCGCGAGCACGGACAACTTCGGCGTCCTCGGCGAACGGCCCTCGCACCCGGAACTGCTCGACTGGCTGGCGCGGAAGTTCATCGCCGAGGGCTGGAGCGTGAAGGCGATGCACCGACTGATCATGGCGAGCGCCGCGTATCAGCGAGGGAGCCAGTATTCAGTGTCCAGTGTTCAGTATTCAGTGGGAGGCAAGCCGGCCGCGCGCGTCACTGAAAACTGGAAACTGAATACTGAACACTCCTCCCGCGCCGCGCTCACCGACCCGGAGAACAAGTTGTTATCGCACTTTCCGCTCCGTCGCCTCGAAGCCGAGGCGGTCCGCGACTCCGTCCTGTTCCTCGCCGGCGCGCTGGACCGGACGATGGGCGGCAAAACCATTCCCGTGAAGAACCGCGAGTTCTTCTTCAACCACACCTCGAAGGACGCAACCACCTACGACAGCCCGCGCCGAGCGCTCTACCTGCCTGTCGTGCGGAACAATGTCTATGACCTCTTCGAGCAGTTCGACTTCCCGGATCCCGCCGTGCCGAACGGCAACCGCAACGCCACCGTCGTCGCCCCGCAGGCGCTGCTGATGCTCAACAGCGACCTGGTGGCGAAGTCGGCGGAGAAATTCGCCACGGCACTGCTCGCCACCGCCCGCGACGATGTGCGACGCATCGAGCTCGCCTACCTGAGGGCTTATGCCCGCCCGCCGACGGCGAAGGAACTGGCGCGCGCGCGGAAGTTCCTTGCCGACTTCAAGCCGGATTCCGCCGCCAGCCCGTCCGCGTGGGGCGTGCTGTGCCAGTCGCTCCTCGCGGCGAACGAGTTCATCTACCTGAACTGAGCGCCGCAAGTAGGTCAGGCATCCTGCCTGACATCCATCTGTCACGAGAGCGCTGCTTTCTCCCCGGTTCCTTCCGACTCGTTCATACCATAACCGCCTTGAGGCGGAACGATGCAGTTGGAGCGCCGGCTTCCCAGCCGGCTTACCGCGTTCGACGAAAGGAGGACTACCATTGGTCCGACGGGCGGTGGCGCACCGAACGGTGCTCTGGTGCTTCTGGCCTGGCACCGCACCTCTGGCTCATCACATCAAAAGCCGGCTGGGAAGCCGGCGCTCGTGTGCCCGGCAGGGGCATGGTCTATCGGGATGAAACGTTCCCGACGGGGGCTTGTGACGCCAACCGTAGC
>Ga0255188_1000080_pt1 | contig 39483 bp, 30 predicted proteins | sample Miss_Cont_RepB_8_FD_188427 | JGI IMG/M metagenome (GOLD analysis project Ga0255188, IMG submission 188427) | Freshwater microbial communities from Mississippi River, Louisiana, United States - Miss_Cont_RepB_8h | ecosystem: Environmental > Aquatic > Freshwater > River | place: USA: Louisiana... | reverse complement strand
CGCCGCACTGCGCCAGCGGGCCGGGGATTTTCTGTGCGCCTCAGTCGGGCGTGCGCTTTCTTCCGCCGGGCTGGGAAGCCCGGCTCTACGGCAGGCAAGGATGCCTGCCACTACAGTGCTGCTTCGGGCTTAATCCGCGCCTGTTCCCACACTGGGAACCGACGGTTGTATCCTGGAGCCAAGTTCTTATGCAGGGAATAGATTCTCCGCATGAGCAGTTTTCCCGTGCTTTGGCTCAGCGGGGCTTGACGGGAAGGTGGGTTTGCCCCATAAGCCTCACGTGATTCGCCTTGGGGCGGATTCACACGGATGGTCTTCCCTCACCCCGCTCGCCGCTTGCGCGATTCCTTGCAGGCCAGTCTAGGCGAGAATCAAGCAGGGATCTCCATCCGTGCAAGAATCGCCCCAACGGGCGGACTGAAACCGCAAACACGTCAGCCAAACCATGAACCCAACAGCAAGCACTCCGACCCTTAGCGAACCTTCGCACGACGAAATCGCCCTTACCGCCTTCCTGCAATGGGAGAAGGAGGGTCGCCAGTCCGGCCGGGACACGTTCTATTGGCAGCAGGCTGAAACCCAGTTGCGCGAACTCTATCGCCAGCGGGCTGAGCGCGCCGCTGCGGCGGTCCAAACCGTTCGTCCCTGGCCTCCCCAGCCGGCCGCAGAGCTGGCCAAGTCCGCCGCCAAGCCGGCCGCCCCGAAGTCCCGCCGCGCGACGAAGCCCAAGGCGACCACCCCGGTCAGCGCCACCGTCGCCGCTCCGGCTCCGGCGAGCCCCGCCAAGCGCGAGTCCAAGCCAGTTCGCATGGCCAGCCCGCTCGCGACCGCCTCGCGGCTCACGACCGTTCATCCGGTTGTGGCTGCCGCCAAGGCCAGCAAGCCCAGCGCCGGCACCCGTTCTTCGGCACGCCGCTAACCGTCCGTTCAAGGCAGTTTTCCGCCAATAAAAGACTCGCCTCAGGCGGGTCGCGGGCTATGTTTCGTCTGCGGCTTCAGGCGCTCGCATGACGAAAGAAACGCTCGAGAAAGTGAAGGAATTGCGCGAGGACCGGCGCAATCTCCCCGTCGCGCTCCACGTCGGCTCCACCGTCGGCATCCTCGCACTCGCGCTGATGGCCATGAAGCTCTGGCCGCTGTGGCCGGTCTGGATCGCTGCCTTCGTCATCACCGGCTTCATGCAGTATCGCCTCGTCATGGCCATCCACGAGGCAACGCACAAAAACCTGTTTTTCCCCGTCGCCGTAAACGAGGCGATGGGCAAGGGCCTCAGCGGCCTGCTGGGGATGAACTTCCTCCTCTACCGGAAGTCCCACCTCCAACACCACAAGTCCCCGCAGAAGATTGGCGAGGACGTGGATGCCCCGCTCTACAGCCCGCCGCTGCGCGTGAAGCCCGGCCTGCCGCGCGCCTGGGCGCTGCTCACCGGCGTGGTCGTGTCGCTCTTCCGCAAGATTGTCCGCAAGTTCACCACCCGCGCGCAGTTCGGCAACAAGACCATCGAGACCGAACGCGACTGGGTGCAGCTCGGCCTGATTCTCGCTGGGCAGGCGGCGCTCTTCGCGCTGTTCGCCACGCAATTCCACTGGTGGGCCTACTTCACGCACTGGCTTGCGCCGCTCGTGCTCATCGCGCAGCTCCTCGACGAGGTCCGCATCTTCGTAGAGCACGGCTACTGGTTTCTGCACACCACCGACCCCGCGCCGCTCGACGACTTGGAGCAGGCCACGGTGGACATCGAGGCGACATTTCTGGAGGCCTACCTCATCGCGCCGTTCGGCTTCGACACTCACCTCGCGCATCACACGCAGTTCGGCGTGCCCTTCTACAACCTCCGCAAGCTCTCCCGGCTTCTTCAGGAGAACGAACCGGGCTACCTCCAACCCATCCGCCGCAGCTATCTCTCAGTGCTGTGGGAAATGATTAACGCGGAGCCGAAAGTGGCGCACGGTGCGGCGAAGGCGGCGTGAAGTTTTGGAGCACCCTCCGGTCGGGACGCGCTTTGGAAGTTGAACGTTGAGCGTTGAACGTTGAACGTTCCCCCCGCCATGCCTTCCACCACCGGCACCGACGGCCATTGTCTCCTCTGCGGCGAACGCGGCTGGACGCTCGTGTCCCGCACCGACGACCGGGAATACCACGCGCGCCCCGGCGAGTTTGACATCGTCCGCTGCTGGAAGTGCGGCCACGTCTATCTCAACCCGCTGCCCGCGCCCGAGGAGGTCGCCGCGCTCTATCCGCCGACCTACTACACGGTCAACCCCAACTCCCCGCTTTTCCACGAGAGCAAGCTCATCCGCTGGAAGATGGGCAAGGACGCGCGTGACTTCCGCGCGCGCTGGGGCGAGCGGCGCTTCGCCAACCTCATTGACATTGGCTGCGGCGACGTGAAGCGCATCGCCGCCTACCGCGACGCCTACGCCGATTGCGCCGCGCAAGCCACCGCCTTCGACCTGCTCTTCAGCGACCGCGCGCGCGCCTTGGCGAAGGAGCTGAACGTCGCGTGCCGCGAGGGCAACATCGAGACCGACGTGGCCAGTCTGCCGGACAACAGCTACGACCTCGCCTTCATGCGCCAGCTCATCGAGCACCTGCGCGACCCGCGTCAAGCCCTCCTGAACCTGCGGCCCAAGCTCAAGCCCGGCGCGCTGCTCGTGATAGACACGCCGAACGTTGGCGGGATGGACTTTGACCTGTTCCACAACTCCTACTGGGCCGGCTTCCACACGCCGCGCCACTTCCACCTGTTCAACCAAGCCTCGCTGACGAAGCTCGTGCAGGAAGCGGGCTTCAAGGTCATTGACCGTGGCTACCTGCCGTCCATCGGCTTCTGGATTATCAGCCTGCGCGTGAAGTTTGGCTTGGACTGCGTCGAGGAAGGCTCCTGGCCGTGGCGGCACATCAGCTTGAAGAACATCGCGTTCAGCGGCGGCTTCACGGTGCTCGACACGCTCTGCATCAAGCTCGGCCTGGCGACCTCGAACCAGTTCGTCGTGGCGGTGAAGGAGTGACCAGCGGTCGTCCAGTAGCTCGACATTCCGATGTCGAGTCCGGTGGCAATTTCGCCCGGCAGGCGCTCAACATCGGAATGTCGAGCTACTGAGTCCTTCTTTCTTCCCGCAGCGGACAGGAGTGTCCGCCTCACGCGCGCCAGACTTCCACCACCCGCGGTTTGCCCGTGAGGTCGCGATGCACATTGATGCGTCCCCAACCCGCCGCACTGAACAGCGCCGACACCGCCGTTTCCTGCCCGTCGCCAAACTCTGCGAAGAGACCTCCGCCGGGGTTTAGCCAGGCACTGCCCTCGGTCGCGAGACGGCGATAGAAGTCTAGGCCGTCAGCGCCGCCATCGAGCGCGGAGTGCGGGTCGAAGTCGCGCACCTCCGCCTGCAAACCGGCGATCTCACCAGCGGGAATGTAGGGAGGATTAGAGACAATGAGATCAAAGCCTAGTCCGGCCGGCAAAGCGCCGAAGCCGTCGCCGAGGTGCAAGGCCACCCGCTCGGTCAGCCCGTGCGCGGACACATTCGCTCGCGCGAGGGCCAGGGCCGGTTCGGAAAGGTCCACCGCGTGCAGCCGGGCCTGCGGACATTCCGCCGCCAGATGAATGGCGAGACAGCCCGTTCCGGTGCCGAAGTCGAGCGCGACGGGGGCTCCGACCGGCAGGCCGCGCAGCGCGGCAACCGCCAGTTCTGCCAGCGTCTCGGTTTCAGGTCGCGGGATCAGCGCCGCCGGACTGACACGAATTTCCCGGCCACAAAAGGAAGTTGAGCCAACCAAGTGTTGCAAAGGCTCGCGGCTGGCACGGCGCTTTACCAGCGTGCGCAAGGGGTCCAGCTCGGACGGGAGCAGCACGCGGTCGTGGCACAGGTAGAGCCGGAGCCGGGGCAGCTTGAGCACATGGCCCAGCAGCAGCTCGACTTGGAGGCGCGGCGACTCCACCCCGTGCCGCTGGAGAAACTCGGTGCTGCGCTGGATGACTTCGACAACGGTCATGCCCGGGAAAGGTAGCTGGCTGGCCTGTGCCCGGCGGCCGATTCAGGAAAAGCCATCAAGCGGCCTCAGATGGCGAAGTCGTTATACTCTGGCTTCACCAGCTCGGTGGGCGCGTAGAGCATCCCGGCGGCGACCGTCGCGTTCGTGCCCTGCTCGATGAGGATGAACGAGCCGGTCAGCCGGTTGTTGCCGTAGGCGTCGAAGACCAGTGGCTTGGCGGTGCGGATGCGCACTTCGCCAATGTCGTTCAACGCCAGTTCCGCCGGCTCTGGCTCGGGGTCGAAGGTCTTAATGTTGATGCGGCTGTCCAGGCCCGTGACCATCGCCTGCACGGTCTGCGTGGAGTGCCGGAGGAAATACTTTTTCCCGCGCGACAGCGGGCGCGAGTTCATCCAGCAGACGCGCCCGTGCAACTCGTTCCCCATGCCGGGCAAGTGGTCCAGGCCGATAAGCATGTCGCCCCGGCTCACGTCCACGTCGTGCTCCAGCACGAGCGTCACGGACTGCGGACAGAAGGCTTCCTGCAGCGGGCCGTCGTAGGTCCAGATTTGCTTCACCGTGCTCTTCACGCCGCTGGGCAGGACCATGACTTTCTGGCCCACCTTGACGATGCCGCCGGCGATTTGCCCGCTGAGGCCGCGGAAGTCGTGCAGCGTCTTGTCGGTCGGGTTGTTCGGGCGGTTCACCCACTGCACGGGGAAACGCAAGCCGGTCAGGCTCCAGTCGCTGGCGATGTGGACGGTCTCCAGGTGCCCGAGCAAAGTCGGCCCGCAATACCACGGCGTGTGCTTCGATGCGTCCACCACGTTGTCGCCGTTGAGCGCGCTGAGGGGGATGAACTTCACGTCCTTGAACGCGTCGAGCTTGGGCAGGAACGCCTCGATCTCATCGCGAATCTCGGTGAAGCGCGCCTCGCTCCAGTCCACCAGATCCATCTTGTTCACGGCGATGACCAGATGCGGAATGCCCAGCAACGCGGCCAGATAAGTGTGCCGGCGGGTCTGCTCGATGACGCCGAGTCGCGCGTCCACGAGCACGATGGAGAGGTTCGCGGTGCTCGCGCCGGTGACCATGTTGCGCGTGTATTGGACGTGTCCCGGGGTGTCCGCGACAATGAACTTGCGGCGCGGCGTGGCGAAGTATCGGTAGGCCACATCGATCGTGATGCCCTGCTCCCGCTCGGCGCGCAGGCCGTCCGTGAGGTTGGCGAGGTTCACCTGCCCGCCGCCGGTGATGTCGGCGCTGCGTTCGAGCGCCTCCATCTGGTCCTCCATGATGGACTTGGAGTCATAGAGCAGCCGGCCGATGAGCGTGGACTTGCCGTCGTCAACGGAGCCGCAGGTGTTGAAGCGGAGGAGTTCGATGGGGTGTTGCGTGTGGGGCATGGAAATAAAGGTGGTCAGGGCCGCTTGGCTGGGACGGTCAAGGTGGGAATGCTGGCAACGATGCGGTCGAGCTTCGTGCGGCTGCCGTGGCGGTCCGCCCAGTTGTGGATGTAGTTCCAATCCAACTCGCTCCCCTGCATGGCCACCACGTCACGCACGTCGTCATAATCCTTCGAGCGCGGCCAGCGCAGTTTCGTGACGATGTAGTCTTCGGCAGTCAGGACAAACGTGGGCAAGCCTTCGTAAACCGTCGCGCGGCGGCGCTTGAAGCGCTCCTGGTCGTGCGCGTCCTCGCTCAGGTAGAACAACTCCACGGTGAAGCCGCTTTCCGGATGGTAAATGACATTCTTCAGCGTCCCCGTGTTGGTCTCGAAGGTCATCTGCTCCTCCAGCCTAAACTCCGGCCCGAGGGGGTCCATCACCGTGCGCAGCGCCCCGACCGCCACACCCAGCACCAAATCGGCATCCTTCGTCGAGCGCGGCTCGGCGTAGTAATTCCGAGCAAAAGCTCCGACGAGCATGTGTGGAATGCCCGCGTGGTTCAGGGCGGCAACCACCTGCCGCGTGATGGAAGGAGCCGGCATCACCGCGTGGCCTCTTCCAGTTGGCGTTTGATGGCGATGCGCTCGCGGACCTTGTCCAAGAGCTGGGCCTCGGTCGCGTCTGGCATTCGCTCGCGCAGCGCGTTCATGGTGATGGCACAGGCGTAATCAAACAACTCCGGCCCGGCCTTCATCCGGTCCTCGGGCGACACCTTCCGGGCGCGCTCAATCTTCTCCCAATAGAGCGTGTCCGCGAGTGCTTTGAATTCCGATTCCATAATCAGTCGGGCGCAGAGCCTACCCCAGCCCCGCCTCAATCGTAATCAAAAATTACTGTCGCCGTGGCGTCCTTGTCCGCCGTCACGCGCGCCCAGTAGGCAGTGAAGGCGGCGGGGAACATGTGTTCCGTCGCCTTGCCAGGCACGACGGTGAACTCCCGATACGGCACCCACAGGCCGGTTCCGGCGAGGTCCACCTCCACGCGCATCGTGACCGGCGCGCTGCTGGTGTGCGCGAGCGTCAGGCGCTTGCGGTCGTAGCCGGTCATCAGAAACGGCTCGCTCGGCGCGCCCGCTTTCACCGCTGTGTCGCGCCACGGGCCGCCCGAGCCGCGCGGCTTGCCGAGCTTCCACACATCATCAATCGCCCCGGCCCACAGCGCGGTCTTGCCGTCGTCGCTGCGGAGCAGGTGCGGGTTGTTCGTCGGTGCGTCCGTGGCGATGCCACTCATCACCATCAGGCCGCGATACGAGCAGAAGTCCACCACGCGCCGGTTGTGCGTGGCCACCGCGCGCACCTTCGCAAAGCCGCCCGCGTTCTCCGCCGGCAGCTCGAAGAACGTCCCGTGGGCATTGAACAAATCCCGTTCCGTCGCCACCTCGCGGCACACGCGCGAAGGGCCGATGCCACTCGCGCGGTCGAACGCTGCGTCGCCCTTCGGCAACCGCCAGCGCCGCCCGCCGTCGTCCGTGAAGATGACGGACGCCGCATCCACTGTGACCGAGCCGACGGGGATAGCTGCGCGGGCTTTCTGAAAGTTCGCTGCCGTCGCGTCTTCCACGCGCTTGAGCCGCAGCTCGGCGTCCAGCTCGTAAAGCCCGAGGTCGCGCGGCCCGTCGGGGCCCGGCTCCAGCGCGGTGAAATGCAGCGTGCGCTTGTTCTCGCCGCGCGCGCGCACGATGCCGCCGGTCAGCCGCGCTTCACCGGCGCTGGCAAGTCCGGCAAACATCGCATCGCCCTGCGCCGCGCGCGGGTCTTCGTTCGAGTAAGAAAACCAAGCCGTCGCCTTCGTGAGCGCGCGGTTGCTCGTGACGCGAATCCATGGCGCGCGGGGCTCGCCAGACAAATCCACCCACACCGTCCCGCGCGCGGGCAACGCCACCTCGCGCAGCTTGCGCCACTGGCCGTTGCCGCGCTCGTCCACTTCGAGTGTGAGCGTCGTCGCCTCAGCGGTCGCGTGCGTGAAATGCACCGCGCGCCGTGCGAAACCCGAGAACAAAAACGCATCGCTCGGCACAGCCGCCGCCACGTCCTCCGTGAGCCACACCGCGCCACGCCCGATGACCGGTCCGAGCTGGTCCAGCCGCGCCGGCTCGACGAACCACAGGTTGGATTGCGACTGCGGCGCGGCGATTTCGCCCTTCGCCTTGCGCTTGTTGAGGAACTCGTTCTTCGCCGTGTCATCGCAGCCAAAGACGACGCGGTCATTCCAACGGCAGAAGTCGCCGATGACTTTCAAGTAAGTGGAGCGCGGTGCGATGCCCGCCGAGTTCGCGAGAGAAAATGTCTTCGGGAACCGCCAAAACATCCCGTGCATCGTCATCAGCAAATCTTCCTCGCCAATCTCACGGATGCGCGGCCACTCGGTATTCCATCCGTGCGCGCCGTCGTAGCTGTGGCTGGCCTTGGGCAGCCGCCACGAGTGCCAAGTGGCGCGGCCACTCTTGTCCGCCGCACCTGCCGCGCTCGCACCGGGGACAGGAGTGTCCCCATCACGCGCGAGGCACATGAGAATCAGCGAGCGATGGTCCCAGCCGATGCTCCACACCGGGTCTCTGTCCGGCTGCGCGTTGCCGAAAATCCCGCCCGGCCCGGTGACTTCCGTGAACTGATTCCGCCGCACCACGCTCCACGCATCCGCGCGCCCGTCCCACTCCGCGAGCACGCCGGAAGCCACGTCGGGCCGCCGCTGGGCCTCCGCGCCGTGCTCGCCGTTGTTCGCGTAAATGATGCGCCCGAACGCGGAGTAAAGCCCCTTGCCGTGGTAGCCGGGCAAGCCCGCGTGACGGCCCGACTTCACCTGCTCATCGGCCCAAAGTTCCTTCACTGCGAGCGACTTCACGTCCACTTCGTAAAGGCCTTCCTCCATCGTCGCGTAGTAAATTTTCCCCGCCGGGTCCGTGAGATGCCGCGCGTTGCCCGTCGGGCGACCGAACATGTTCGTGTAAGCAATCACGCGCACCTTCCCCGTCGCGTCCACCGCGTAAGGCCCGATGAAAAGCTGCTGGGACTCGCGATGAATCATCCGGTTCGCCGGCGTGCCGCCAATACTCTCGGGCCGCACCGTCTGCGCCAGGGCGGGCGAAAGCTCGTAGAGTTTGTCCGACGACCCCTTCGGCGAATGCGGCGCGTAAGTCACCACCCAAAGTTTGCCTGCCCACGGCACCACCGCGCCGGTGCCGCACTCGCCCTCGTTGTTGAACATCGCGAGGTGCGGGTAAATGCCCGAGAGGCTACGCGGTTCGGCCACGACACCGCAAAAGCTCATCAGCGAAGCGAGCAAACCCAGCGCGGCGATTCGGATGGAGCGCGGACGCCCACGTCCGCAGTGGGACCAAGAGCCGGAGATAGGAATCCGAAGATGCAGGGAAGACAAAGATGGGCAGCCCTCAACCTTGGTCTTCCCTGAGTCTTTGGGCTCTCTCTGCTTGGTATTCATGGCTGGGCGATGGGGAGTTGTTCAAAGGCCACCGCAGCGGCCAGTTCGCGGACGGCAGCGGCGCGCGTGGCGGGAGTTTGGGTGCGGAGTTTGGGTTGCGCCGCGGTCGGGGCGCGCGCGATGACGGCGGCCCACTCGGCGGCGGAAATGGATTTGTCCGGCTGGAAGAAAACGCTGTCGGCGTCCGGCTGCCACAGTCCGGCGAGGGTCATGAGGCTCGCGGCGGAGAAGGCGGCGTGGTCGGGCGGGAGGTCGTGATATGGCCAGAGCAGGATGCCGGGCGCGTTCGTGCTGTGGGCGAGCGCGCGCTGAAGTTCGCGCACGCGTCTGGCATCGGCGGCGAGGGTGCGGGGTTGGAGGTTGTCGCGCAGACAGAGCCACGCGGCAGTCGCGCTGGCCTGACCGCAGAGCATCATCTGCCCATGCAGGCGGAGCGCGGATTGCACGACGCTGCTGACGCCGATGTTCTTGCCCGCGCCGAGCAAGCCGTCCCGCTCCACCGGCACGAGGCCGCGCAACGGAAACATGCCCCGGTCGGTGTGCGTGCTCCAGTTGCGCGTGGCCGTGTGGATGGTCGCCCACGGCGCGGCGGGGTCGTCTTTGAGGAACTGCCGGCGGGTCGGGTGAAAATCGATGTTGAACTGGAAGCCGAACACCGCGTCGCCGGGCATGAGCTTCGCCCAGCGCGGCTCCGGGTGCGGCGTGCGGAGGTCTTGCTCGCGCAGCATCGAGAGCGCTTCGAGGCGCAGGCCCTCGCGGATGTAGGGCTTCGGCGGCAGGCGGTCGGGGGTGCCGAACTCATCCGTGAGTTCCAGCCGGCGGAAGCGCGGCTCCAGCTTCTGCACATGATGCAGCAGGCCAAGCGAGTGGCGCTTCGCGTCCTCGAAGACGATGCGCCGCTGCGCGGGCGTGAGCGCGACAAGGCTCTTCTTCGAGGCCCCGGGCTCCGTGGCGTCGAGCGCGTCGGCGACGGTTTTGGGCCAGACGTCGGTCGGGTAATCCTGCGGCGGCCAGTTGAAGAAGAGAGCTTCCTGCTCGTGCGGCAGTTGATTATGCGCGGCATCCACCAGGCGGCGGTGCGTGTAAATGTTCACCGGCGGTGAGTAAGGCCCGGCGGGATGCGTGGTGTCAGCGAAGGCGGGGACGTTCATGAAGAGCACGCCTTTGGGCCAGCCGGCGGCGGTGAAGTTCGTGCGCGTCTCGCGGCTGCAACCGAAGTAACGGCGCGGGTCGAAGCCCGGAGGCTCGGGGATGATGCTTTCCTTCGCGGAGCCGCGCACAACGACACACCACGTCAGCGGGTTCATCTCGCGGCGGTTGGCTTCGGTGATTTGCTCGGGCGCGCTGGGCTCGCCGAAGCGGGCTTTCGCGTCCGGCCCGGCGCTCCACTTCGCGCCGCTGAGTTGGATGACATCGCCCCAGTCGGAGGCGTCAATGGTGAGGCGGGCGCGGACTTCGAGGCGTTCGCCGGCCTTCGCGAAGCTCACGCCTGCGACGCGGTTGCCGGCGAGTTCCACCTTCACCGGCTCCCAGCCGCGCTCGATGCGGAGGCGTCCGCTGGCGACTTGCGGCGCGACGAATTCCTCGAAGAAGCGCGCGGCCTCGCGCGGCTCGATGGTGAGCCAGGCGCAGAAGGAGTTCGCCGGCTCGGCCTTGCCGTATTTGCGCAGATTGGTGGCCTCGATGGCGCGGGCGACTTCGAGGAACATCCCGGAGCGCGGGAAGCGGGCGCGCTGGCCGTGGACGGTGGTCCACTCGTCAACATTCCCCACGCCCTCGGCGCTGAACTGCCCGCCGAGCATGGCGATGTCGCTGACGAGCACGACGCGCTTCACGCCCAACCGCGCGGCCTGCACCGCAGCCGCCACTGCGGATTCATTGCCGCCCACGACAAGCAAGTCGGCCTCGATGCGCTGCGGCTCGGCGGCGAAGGCGCATGGCCCGAACGCAAGCAGCGCGGCGAGCAGCAGCCGGAGTTGCCCGCGAATCACGCGAATCGGCGCGAATGGGGAAGCGAGCGGTCGGGCGGAGTCGGGGTTAGTCGTCTTCATTCGCGGAGATTCGCGTGATTCGCGGGCAACTGGGTTAAGCGTCCGTGCGGTTCACAAGCCCCGCGAAGGCCTTGCGCTCGGCCCACAGCAGGAACAGCGCAGCCACGGTGATGAACCCATGCGCCGGTCCAAACCCGCCCTTAATCACGAAGCCGTGGAAGCACAGGATGTTGATGACGATGGGGCCGAGGATGAGCAGGCCGAGGTTGCGGGTCTTGGGGACGATGACGAGCGCGCCGCCGATGATTTCGCAGACCTTCACGAAGGCCATGTAGCCGGTCGGGCCGAACGCGGCCATGAACTTGCCGGGCAACGAATCTTCCGGCGGCCCCGGCGGCAGCGTGCCGAAGAAGAAGAACAAGCCTCCGGCGAGGAACATGAGGCCGAAGAGCGTGGCGACGATGTGGGTGGCGATTTTCATGAGTTGGTTTTGGGGCGGGTTACTTCTTCGGCGGACGGGGTCTGGCACGCGGACGGTTGAGCTCGCGCTCGATGTCGGCGATGGACGGGAGGGAACCGCGCAGTTTCTTCGGCAGGGCCTCGACGAGCCGCGTCTGCCATTCCGCCACGCCGATGGGTTTCTTCACGTCGCGCAGTGCGTATTCCACTTTGAGCCGGTTCCACGCGTCCTTGCACAGCAGCAGGCCGATGCTCGGCGCGTCGTCGGGATGCCGCATCTGCGTGTCCACGGCGGAGAGGTAGAAGTTCATTTTCCCCGCAAACTCCGGCTCGAAGGCTTGCATCTTCAGGTCCACCACGACGAAGCAGCGGAGCCGTAGATGGTAGAACAGCAGGTCGAGATAGAAGTCCTCGTCGCCGACTTCGAGATGCACCTGCTGCCCGACGAACGCGAAGCCTGCGCCGAGTTCGAGCAGGAGTTTCTGCACGTTGTTCACGAGGGCTTGCTCCAAGTCGCGCTCCTGCGCCGCCGGGCCAAGCGTGAGGAAGTCGAAGTTGTAAGGGTCCTTCAGCAGTTCGCGCGCGAGGTCGGACTGCGCGGGCGGGAGGGTGTGCGCGAAGTTGGTGGTGGCCCGGCCGCTGCGCTGGTGGAGGCGCGACTCGATTTGCACCGTGAGCACAGCGCGGCTCCAGCCGTTGGCCACGGCCTGGCGCGCATACCAGAGGCGGGTTGCGAGGTCTTTTACCCGCTCCAGCAGCAGGATGTTGGCGCTCCAAGAGAGCTTGGTCAGCGGCTCAAACAGGTCATCCAATTGGCGCACCGGCTGGAGGATGGCCGTGGTGGTTTTTTGGACATCGGTCCGCTTGGCTAATTCTCCCACAGGCTGTGGGAGAATTGCTGGTCCGGGCGTCGCTGTTCCCAATTCTCCCACAGGCTGTGGGAGAATGGTCGTCACGCCGTAAGCCTCGGCAAAAGCCCGCATGCGCATCAGGTTGGTGTAGGAAAATCCGCCCATCTCAGGGAACTCCTTCGCCAGGTCCCGCGCGAGTCGCTCCACGACTTTCGCACCCCAGCCTTCGGCCCGCTGCGCCTGCAAAATCTCCTGCCCTATGTGCCAGTAGAGCTGGATTAACTCGCGGTTCACCGCGACCGCCGCCTTCATCTGCGCAGCCCGGACACGCGTCTTCAGGTCCGCGAGCAACGGCGCGTAACCGGTGGGCAAGAGCTGCGTGCGCTTCGCGGGTTTGCGTTTTGTTTTGGGCATGGCGAGGGGAAATCGGGGCCTGGGTTCGCTCAGCCGGGCAACTGCTGCTTCACCACCGCCATGCTCGCGGCGAACTTGCCCATCGCGAACGCGCGTCCTCTCGCGGCCTTCGCCTTCGCGGCGGCAGGGTCCTTCGCCATCGCCAGCACGGTCGGCACGAGGCGCGTGCGGTCGGCTTCCTGATCGAAGTCAAAGAGCCAGTCGCCGAGGCCGATGTCGCGCCACATGAAACCCTTCGTCGTCTGCTCGGCCCAGCGGCAGACGATGGCCGGGATGCCGTTGCCGATGCACATGATGGGCGAATGCATCTCGTTGCCGAAGAGGCCCGCGCTGCGCGTGTAAACCGAGATGGCCTCGCCGGTGAGCCAGTAGTTGGGCCGCCAGACCGCGCGCGGCTTCACGTCGGCGGGCAGCGGGTCGTAGAGCAGCTCCTTGCCCACGGCCATCTGCGTCTGGTCCTCGGGGCAGATGAGCACCCGGAGCTTCGTCTGGCGCAGCACTTCGATGATGGCCTGCCGATGCGGCGCATGGTCCTGCTCCTTCAACGCCTCGTTGCGCGCGTGCTTCACCGGGTCCAGCGCGCGCTCCTTGTGGATGGTCCAGTAAGGCGTGAAGCGCAGGCGCGGAATGCAGCAGAGAAACTGACCGTCCTCCAAGCCGTTCGCCTTGAGGAACGCCGTCGCCTTCGCGTCATCGCGCAAGTCCGTGGCGAACGCGCCGTCCGGGCCGAACTCCATCAGCGGGCTGGTGCACCCACGCTGCTTCGCCAGCTCCAGCGACTTCGAGTCGCGGAAGTAAACGAACTTCGCGCCGCTCAACACCGCGACCGTCGCTGCTATGCTTTTGTCCGACGCGGGCGAAGTGGCGGTGGAGCCTTGCAGCGGCAGCGTGATGCCATAAACGCCGTAAGGCTTCCCCGTCTCCTTCGCCCAACGCGCGACGTCGTTCTGCGCCACGAGCGACGGCCCGGAGCCGTGCAGCAGGAAGTCGCACTCGGCGAACGCGGCCTTGAGCGCCTCCGGCCCCTTCACGAGCCGCAGCTTCGGAAACCGCGCCAGCAACATCTCCTCGACGCCATTGTCCACCTTGCTCGGCCACAACCGCACTTCGACACCGGGCAGATGCCTCTCGATGAGCGCGAGCACGCCCGGCGTGTGCGCGATGTCGCCGATGTTGACCGTCTGCCATGACGAGCGGAGCAGCAGGCGCGCGGGGCGCTTGTCCGCAGCGCGCGCGGAGGCAGCGAGTGAAGCGGCGAGGGTGGTGTGGAGAAAGTGGCGGCGTGAGGCGTTCATGACTTGGCTATCCGTTCGTGCTGCTGGCGGGCGGCATGAGGCTTCAAATTCTTCAATGGAACCATGGTTACAGCAGCCCGGCTTTGATCAACCAATCCTGGCACTTTTTCGGCCAGACGCTGACCTCTTTATCGGAGCGCAAGCCGTGACCGTGACCACCGGAAGCGCAACTGAAGAACTCGGTCGAGACCTTCGCTGCCGTCAGAGCGGCGTGGTAAACTTTGCTTCCGGCGACATAGGCTTTGTCGTCATCGGCATGAACCAGGAACGTCGGCGGGGTCTGGTCGCTAACGGGAAGCCCGGCGGAAACTTTGCCCGGGGCCTGCGAGAGGTATGCGGGGTAAACTAGAATGGCGAAGTCTGGCCGGAGCTTTTCTTTGTCAGCATCGTCCAGCTTGGGATAGGTGGGTTGGTCCGCATGGGTGCTCAACCGCGCGCAGAGATGCCCACCAGCCGAGAAGCCCATGACTCCGATGCGGTCCGGGGAGATATTCCAGGCGGCAGCCTGATGCCTGACGATCCGCATGGCGCGTTGGATGTCTTGAAACGCGCCATCCTGGTTGGCCGGCACCCGATATTTGAGGACGACGCCGGTGATCCCGATGGAATTGAGCCAGGCTGCCACCTCCGTGCCTTCCTTGTTGTAAGCCAGAATGCCGTAGGCACCGCCCGGACAGATGATCAGGGCAGGAGTCGGCTTGTCTGTGTTGAGGGCCTTGAAGACGGTGATCGCGGGATCGCTGATGTCCGTGAGGCGAATCACCTTGTCGCCCCGCGCCGGCAATTCCCTTTCCGGGCCCGTGGAGACTCGGCCCGGAATTTGCCCCTTGGGCCACAATGGGATGACCACGGTGGCGTGTGTGGAGGCTGCCTCCCCTGGCGCGGCGGAAGCTCTCGTGGAAGCGCAAAGAACGGCCGCGACAATGAGGACAAGTGCGTGGTTTGCTTTCATACGGTGGCTTGGGACGGTTGGGGGCCGCTGTTTGCAGGGAGCCGCGGACGCCCTCACTTGCGATTGAGCTTCTCCTCCTCCAGCGACTTCTTGATGGCTTGGTCGAAGTTTTTTTGGAACTCCTCGGGGTTCAGCGTGGGACCGGTGGTCGCTGGGCGCGAATACTCGCCGCCTTCCCAGCGGAGGTTGCGGATTTCGCGCGGGCCTTTCCATGCCTTGCCCTCCGCCTTCACTTTCTTGCCGTCTTTCAAGGTCGTGCCGCTGGGTGAGATGCTGAACTCGGTGACGGTCTGCCAGTTCGCGAGCGGTTTGGTGACGTTGGGATCGATGGCGACAAGTTCGCTGAGTTTCACCGTGACGGTCTGCCAAGCGTTGGAGCCGATGAGCTTTTTCGCGACCGTGTAGTCCACGGCGGGCTGGTTGGGAATCATCGCGCCCCAGGCGTTGCAGTTGAAGGTGAGCACGATTTGGTTGTCGCTCTCGCACTTGATCTCAAAGCTCAGTGCCGCGCCGTCGGGGCCGCGCCATTTCGGGTCCTTCAGCTTGCGCGTCGTGGCGGTCCACAAGGGCGGATGGCCCCAGTTCAACTGATACCAGTCGTGCCAGCCGCGTGCGCCGTCGTCGATGGCGCGCTCTGCTTTGTCCGTGGCCTTCACTCCGGCGGCGCGCAACTGCGCGGGCCCAGCCGAGAGCACTCGCGAGCTGATGGCAAAGGTGGCGCTGTTGCCACGCCCGGCTGGTTGCGAACTGCTTTGATAGGCTGCTGGTGTTTTATAGACCACGTTGGCGAAGGCAAAGACGGGTTGATCCAGCGACATCACCGGGCAGGCGGCGCTCCATTGTTTGCCCCTCTGCACGGCCTTCGCATCGCGCCAGAAACGGGTGAGCGCGTGCGGGTCGATCGAGTAGTAGATGTCCACGCGCTGCACCGCTTGCGAGTCATCGGGGGTGACGGTGATGCGCGGCAGACCGTCGTTGGTTTTCAGCTCCAGCGTGAGCTTGGGCGTCTGCGGCATCTGGAAAGCCGCGCCCTTCAGGTGCTGCTCAAACCAAAGGTATTCGGTGATGGCGTGCTCATCGCTGTGGTGGTGGTTCAGGTGCGGGGAAATGCTGAAGCGCAGCCGCTCATCGGGCACGGCGCGCCAGTTCCAGGCCATGTTGTCGATGTGCGCGTGGAAGTCGTTGGTCGGCGACAGCCACAGCACCGGACAAGTGATGCGCGGGATGTAGGCGTTGTCAGAAACGCAGGCCAGTTCCATCGCGGTGCGTTTGGTTCGGCTCCCGCCGGGCACCACAGCTTCGCTTTCCACCAGGTCGCCCGAACCACCGCACGACGGCACGGCGGCTTTGATGCGTTGGTCGATGCCCGCGAGATTGGTGGTGAGTTTGCCGCCCATGGAATGCCCGTGAACACCGATGCGCTGCGCGTCCACCTCGGGCTGCTTTTCCAAAAAGCTGATGGCGCGGCGCGCGGCGGTGAGCACCACAAACCAGTTGCTGTTCCGCGGCGACTCGACCGCATCGAGCGTGAACTCATCCGGTGTGAGCGCGCCCGCGAAATGGTTCGCCTTGTTGCGCTGCGGCGGATGCGTGGCGTCGAGCCTGCCCCAATCGGTCTGCGGCCCGCCCCAAGTCTCCTGGCCGATGTTCATCTTGTTGCCGCCCCAGTTGAGTGAAAGGCTGGCATACCCGCGCTTGGCGTAAGTCACCACGCTGTTGAGCGAAGCCGACTGCCCACCCCCGTGCATTTCGAGAATTGCGGGGAGTTTCGTCCCTCCGCGAGGGAAAGCATAAAAGCCGGCGACTCGTGACGGCGCACCTTTGAAGACGCCGACTTGATAGCGAACAATCCGGCAGACCACCCCGTCCTGCTCCCATTCCTTGAGCACGGCGATTTCCAGCGGCGTGTTCCTGTCGAGGTCTGCGAAGCCTGCCCAGAGTTGTTCGAGCGTTTGCGGGGCGTCCGCCGCCTGCGCGGAAGCATTGGAGAATGGCAACGCCAGGGCGGCCCCAGTGGCGCAGAGGAAATGGCGGCGGTTCATGTCGTCGGCGCGGGTGCCGCGCTCGGGGACCCGGGCGGCGGCGAAAGTTTGGCTGTTCATCGAGTTGGCTGCCTACTTTTGTGGCGGGCAAATCAGCGGGATGGTTTCGCGCTTGTTGCGGCGATAGACCCGGAAGTCCTCGCGGTCCACGGTGATGACCGGGTGCTTCGGGAACAGCTCGCTCATGCGGATGAGACAGAGGTCGGCCAGGTCGGGGCGGCGGTCGGCGTAACGGCGGGCGAGGTCTTCGAGCTGGGCCAGATGGTCATTGCAGTCGAATGCGAGCGTCACAAATCCCTCGTTCAGCATGTCAAAAACGCCCCGGCAATCGCGGAGGTGAAAGGCGGTTTCGGCCAGCACGGCCTCGCACGTCAGCAGCGGCTCCTCAATCTGCCGGGCCAGCTCCACGGCCCACTCGTGGTGCTCGTCCTGCCGGCTGATGAACGCCACGAGAAATCCCGTGTCCGCGATGCCAATCATGAGCGGGAGAAGCCCTTGCGGGAGGACAGGTTGCGGGGCAGCCCCTCAACACTGCCCGCGAGCCGCATGAAGGCGCGGTTGGCGTTCGCCGCCTTCGCCTTCGCCAGTTGGTCACGGACAATTTGTCCTTGGGACAAGCCAGTCTGCTCGGCGGTTTTTTCGAGCCAGGAGGCAAGCTCCTCATCCAAGCGCACGGTGATTGTATGACTCATATGGCAAAAGTGTAGTCGGTGGGCGCGCAAGCGACAAGGGCTAGAAATACCCCGCCTTCTTCCGGTCCTCCATCGCGGCTTCGCTGGCTTTGTCGTCGGCGCGGGTGCCGCGCTCGGTGACGCGGGCGGCGGCGACTTCGCGGATGATGTCGTCCACGGTGCTGGCGGGGCTGTCGATCATGCCGGTGCTAATCATGTCGGCGATGGTGCGGACGCGGCAGACCATTTTCTTGACCGGTTCCTTCGCGGTCGGGCGCGCGCCGGCGTAGGGGTCGAGCTTGGTGGCATCCGTGTGCGGGGGCGGGACGGGGAGCCATTGGCCGGCGCGGCGGAAGCATTCGCGCTCGTGGCTGAAGTAGATGTTCGGGACTTCGAGCTTCTCGCGCTGGATGTATTCCCACACGTCCATCTCGGTCCAGTTGGAGAGCGGGAAGACGCGCATGTTTTCGCCGGGGTTCACGCGGGCGTTGTAGAGGTTCCAGATTTCGGGGCGCTGGTTTTTGGGGTCCCACTGGCCGAAGGCGTCGCGGAAGCTGAAGAAGCGTTCCTTGGCGCGGGCCTTCTCCTCGTCGCGCCGCGCGCCGCCGATGCAGCAGTCGAAGCGGAACTCCTCGATGGCCCCGAGCAGCACGGGAATCTGGAGTTGGTTGCGGCTGATTTGGCCGGGCGTGGGCGTGGCGAGGCCTTTGGCGAAGGCTTCGTCCACGGTGCGGACGATGAGCTTCGCGCCGAGCTGTTTCGCGCGGCGGTCGCGGAACTCAATCAGCTCGGGGAACTCGTGGCCGGTCTCGACATTCAGAAACGGCATCGGGATGTCCGAGGGGCGGAAGGCTTTCTCGGCGAGGCGCAGGATGCAGATGGAGTCCTTGCCGCCGGAGAAGAGGATGGCGGGCCGCTCGAAGCCGGCGGCGACCTCGCGCAGGACGTGGATGGCTTCGGTTTCGAGATACTGGAGGTGGTCGAGGTGGTAGGAGGACATGGGTGGGAAGAGGGTCTGGGGTCTGGCGTCTAGGGTCTAGGGGGTTAGGTTCGGTGGCCGAGGGAGCGGATGAGGCCGCTGATGAGCTTGCCGGAGTTTAGGCAGAGGGAGTGAAGGTGCGCCTGTTCCGCTGGGCTGATGAACTTGTTGTCGAGGAGGACGTAGCTCATGGAGCGCACCTCGCCGCAGGAACGGCGGGCGTAGTTGTAGGCCTGGCGCTTTTCTCCCGGGTTAAGGCTTTCCCAGCCTTCGGCGACATTGTTCATCACGGAGACTGCGGCTCGCTGGAGTTGGTCGCGCAGGCCGAAGTCTTTTGACAGCGGTGTCCGCTGGCAGAGTGCATAGATGTGGTTTGTCAGCACGCGCGCTGACTTCCAGGCTTCCGATGTTTCAAATGGCTCGCCCATGATTTTTCCCGAGGGTCTGGGGCTGGGTTGGGGGCTAGGGGCTAGGATTTTGGGTCTGGGATTTGGGGGCTAGGGGGCCGAGGCACAGCCCTAGACCCTAGACGCTAAACCCTATCCCCTCCTCCCACCGCCTTCCCGCCCCAACTCGCGTGTAACCCGCACTCGCGCTTCTCATCCGCCTTCGCGGGGTCGAAGTAATCCCACTCGTTCGGGAGGTTGTGCTGTTTCAGGTAGGCTTCCATCTCGGCGTCGGACCAGTGGAAGACGGGGCTGACTTTGAGGGAGTTGAAATTGCCGTCGGGCGAAACGATGTCCAGGCCGGCGCGGTTCGGGTTTTGGACTTTGCGCAGCGCGGTGAGCCAGACGGTGGGGGCGAGTTCCTTCATGCCGCGCTGAAAGGGTTCGAGCTTCATCACGGTGCTGAAGGCTTTGATGCGCTCCTCGTTCTCGGGCGTTGGCTCCGGCATGCCACCGAAGGCCGCGTCGTAGTGCGCGGCGGTCATCTTCGGGAGGTAGGCTTTGATGTTCAGCTTGAGGAGTTTTTTGACTTCCTCGGCGTGTTTGTAAGTGGCGGGCCGGTTGTAGCCGTGGTCCACCCAGAGCACCGGGATGTCCGGCTGCACTTGCGTGACGAGGTGCAGGATGACGGCTTCGTAGGGCCGGTAGTTCGTGGAGACGATGGCGCGTCCGCCGGCTTGGGCGATGGCCCAGCGCACGATGTCGAGGGCGGATTTGCCGCGCAGGTCGGCGTTGGCTTGGGCGATTTGTTCGGGAGTCATTTGGGATTGGGAGGTTAGGACTGGGAGCGGTGGAGGGTGCGGATGCTGAGGAGCATGATGAGCATGCCGACCAGCATCATGAACGGTTTCACCGGGAGGCGCTTGCAGGCCCAGGCGCCAAGCGGAGTTGCGATCAATCCGCCGACAGCGAGGCCCAGGATGATGGGGGAGACGCCGGCCGCCAGCAGAATGCTCGTCGCCGTCACGCCGTAAGCCATGCCCAGCGCGCCATCAATGAGCTGCGCGACAAACCCGGCGAGCGTGTAGAGGAGGAACTCTTCCATTCTGAGAGCGGCGAAGCGGTGACGCTAGATGTCGAAGTCTTCCTTCTCCTTCACGCGCCCGAAATCGAGGCGGTTCCAGACGCGCTCGTGGACGTAGTAGAGGCCAATCTTGGTGAACAGCTCGACGAAGCCGATGCCCAAGGCGGCCTTGATTTCCCCCGTGATGAGCCAGGAAATCAAGATGGTGTCGCACGTGCCGGTGGCGCGCCAGGAGATGGCTTTGACGAGGCTACGGTAGTGTTTTTCTTCGGCGGCCATGCGCGAATTGGAAATTAAATGGACGCGCGCTCAGTTTGAGGCGGGTGTCTCCTTCAACAACACCCTCGCGCACCAATCCCCAAACCGCTCGCCCGCCGTGCGCTCAGTCGCGAAGCGCTTGAGGAGGGGGCGGAGTTCGTTCTCCAACTCGGCTTCTTTGAGCACGTCCTTGAAGAGCTTGTTTAGGCGCGTGCCGCTGGCGTTGCCGCCGAGCCAGAGCTGGTAGCGGCCGGGGGCTTTGCCCACGAAACCAATCTCCGCCATGTAGGGCCGCGCGCAGCCGTTCGGGCAGCCGGTGGAGCGGATGACAATCTCTTCGCTGCCGAGACCGAGGTCGCCGCAGAGCTTCTCGATGCGGTCCACGAGGCCGGGCAACGCGCGTTCGCTCTCGGCGAGCGCGAGGCCGCAGGTGGGCAGCGCGGGGCAGGCCATCGAGTTGCCGTGCAGCAGGCTGGCTTGGTTTTCCGTGCGGACGCCGTGCTCGGCGAAGACGGCGTTGATGCCGGCTTTGTCGGCGTCGCTGACGTTGGCGAGGATGACGTTTTGGTTTCCGGTGAGGCGGAATTCGATGTTCGGGAACTTCTCGGCGAGGCGACGGAGCGCGGTCTTTTGGCGGCGTCCGTCCACGTCTTTCACGCGACCACACTCGACGAAGAGGGTGAGGAAGTTCGTGCCGTCAATCGCCTTGTGCCAGCCGTAGCTGTCGGCGGTGGTGGTGAATTGGAAGGGCCGCGCAGGCGCGAGCTTGAAGCCGGCGCGTTGCTCGATTTCGTTGCGGACAAAGTCCACGCCGCGTTCCTGTAACACGTATTTCAGCCGCGCGTGCTTGCGGTCGGTGCGGTCGCCGAAGTCGCGGTGCGTGGTGAGCACGGCTTTGGCGGCGTCCACAACCTGCGCGGGCGTGACGAAGCCGAGCACGTCGGCGAGGCGTGGGTAGGTGGCGTCGTTGCCGTGGCTGCGGCCCATGCCGCCGCCGGCGGTGAGATTGTAGCCAACGAGCTGGCCGTTCTCGACGATGCCGATGAAGCCGAGGTCGTTGGTGAGCACGTCCATGTCGTTCACGGGCGGCAGGACGAAGGCAGTCTTGAATTTGCGCGGCAGGTAGGTCTTGCCGTAGAGCGGGTCCACGAAGTCCTTGTTTGCCGGGTCGTCGAGGTTGAGCTGCACGCCGTCAATCCAGATGGCGTGATAGGCCTTCGTCTGCGGCGCGAGCGCGGCGACGACGCGGTGGACGTCGGCAATCATTGCGGCGCGGGTCGCATTTTGCGCCGGTGCGGGCGAGGCCATGACGTTGCGGTTCACGTCGCCGCAGGCCGCGAGGGTGGAGAGGAGGCAGTCGTTGATGCGCTTAATCAACGGGCCAAGGCCGGCCATGACGATGCCGTGGAACTGGATGCTTTGCCGCGTGGTGATGCGGAGGGTGTTGTTGGCGTAGTTCGTGGCGAGGTCGTCGAAGGCAATCCACTGCGCGGGGGTCATGATGCCGCCGGGGATGCGGCCGCGGACCATCATGATGAACTTCTTGCCGGTCTTGCGTGCGTCGCGGTCGTCCTGCTGGTAGATGCCGTGGAACTTGATGAACTGCTGGTCGTCGGCAGAAAACTGGTCGGTGCCGGAAGCCACGGTGGCGGCGATGTTGCCGGCGAGGGTGGGGATGGCGGTCTTGATGACCTCGTTGTGGGTCAGAGTAGAAGCGGGTGCAGCGGACATAATCTTAAGTGTTTAACTAATGTTGGTCATGTTGAGCCAATTCAGGCCAGAGTCAACCGGCTTTTTGTCTGGTTGGCAACCTCCGCGTGGCATCTCTGGAGAAGCACTCGGCACTTGTCACGCTTGGGGTGGATCCTTACTGTCCGCCCATCTCTATGAGCGCCAGCAACCGGATTCTTCTGTCCATCATGATGTTCCTCCAGTTTTTCATCTGGGGGAGTTGGTATGTGACGGGGCCGAACTACCTCTCGACCATCGGCTTCAAGGCGGAGGACTTCGGCACCATGTATTCGGTCGGGCCTATTGCGGGCATGATTGCGCCGTTCTTTGTGGGCATGATCGCCGACCGGTTCTTCCCGGCGCAGATAGTGATGGGGGTGATGCACTTGTTGGGGGCGGGCTTCATGTATTACGCCACGACCCTGATGGGCGGCGCGAACCCTTCACCCAGCGCGATCAACACGATGTTCTTTGCGCACATGATGACTTATTACCCCACGCTGGCGCTTACGAACACCATCGCCATGAAGTGCATGACCAATGCCGAGAAGGAGTTCCCCGGCATCCGCGTGCTGGGCACCATAGGTTGGATTGCGGCGGGCCTGACGCTCTCGTGGTTGAAGGCGGACACGTCGATCAACATGTTCCACCTGACCATCGGTTCGGGCGTCCTGCTGGGCCTCATGAGTTTTGCGCTGCCGCACACGCCGCCCACGGCCAGCGGCCCGGTGAGCGTCGGCCAGATTCTTGGCTTCGATGCCTTGAAGCTGCTGGTCACCAATCGCAGCTATCTCATCTTCATGGTCGCCTCGACGCTCATCTGCATTCCGCTGGCGTTCTATTACATGATCACCAGCCGCATCGTGGAAATGGGCGGCCTGCCCATCGGCCAGACCATGAGCTACGGACAGATGTCGGAAATCTTCTTCATGCTCGTGATGCCCTTCTTCTTCGCGCGGCTCGGGGTCAAGTGGATGCTCGCCGTCGGCATGCTCGCGTGGGTCACGCGCTACGGGCTCTTTGCCGTCGGCGCGCCTGATGAAGTCGCCTGGATGATCACCACCGGCATCTTGCTCCACGGCATCTGCTATGACTTCTTCTTCGTCACCGGCCAGATTTACACCGACCAAGCCGCTCCGAAGGAAATCCGCGCGCAAGCCCAGGGCATGCTGGTGCTCTTCACGCTCGGGTTGGGCATGTTCATCGGCGCGCAGGTGGCAGGCAAAATCGAGGCCCAGCACACCACCGATGCCTCGAAGGCACAGGCGGTCATCGTAAAGGCCAAGGGCGAGGAAGCGGCGAAACTCACTGAAGCCCTCGCCAAGGCTGATGCCGCCGCGAAGCCGGCCATGGAAGCCCAGCTCAAGAAAGTCAACGAGGAGAAGTCCGCCGCCCGCAAGGCGGAATTGAAGGCCATCGAGTGGAAGCCGCTGTGGGGCAAGCCGGCGATTTTCGCCGGTGTCATCATGTTGGTCTTCCTTGCCCTGTTCAAAAACCCGGAGCGACCTGCCACCGAGGCCGCGGGGCAAGGCAAGCCAGCATGAGCTGGCACAGTGGCGGGGAGCAGTGCGCCTGTTCCCCCAGCGGTCTTGCGGAATGCTGCGCGCGGATGCGGTGCCTGACGCAATCACCAGTCTCCAATATCGCCTCACCCTGAGCCCCGGCTGTGGATACTACCTCGTCAAGAAAGAGGCGCCAACCTGTGCTTCGAAGTCGGCCCCAGCGTCATCATCCAGAAGCAAGGCGGCCCGCTGGAGAATTATCTTGTCCTCCGTTTGGACGAGCACTAACCCGTAATTGTTAACCCTTCACATCTCGATCCAACGATGATTACCAACGATTCAAACAAACACGCTTGGAAGTTCTTCCGCGCTGGCGGCTTCGATCAGGTCCGTTTTGAAACCGGCGCAGACCTCACCAACCTCGGCCAGCTCGACCAGAAGCTGTGGGCCGCCTCGAGCTGCCCCACCCGCGGTCTGGAAATCGATCCGAAGACCCTCGACCTGATCGACCTCGACAAGGACGGCCGGATCCGGTCCCCGGAAATCCTGGCCGCCGTGAAGTGGGCCTGCGCGATGGTCAAGACCCCCGATGTCCTGTTGCGCCGTGCCGAGGCGCTCGAGCTCGGGGCCATCAATGACGCCACGCCCGAAGGCAAGGCGCTGCTGGCCTCGGCGAAGCAGATTCTCGAAAACCTCGGCAAGCAAGACGCGACCCAAATCTCGGTGGACGAGGCTGCGGACACGGCGAAAATCTTCGCCGAGACCAAATTCAATGGCGACGGCATCATCCCGGCCGAGGCTGCGGATGACGCGGCCACCAAGGCGCTGATCGCCGATGTGATCGCCTGTCTCGGCAGCGAGCTGGATCGCAGTGGCAAGCCGGGTATTTCGCAGGCCAAGGTGGATCAGTTTTTCGCCGACGCGCTCGCCTACTCCGAGTGGGTCAAGAAGTCGGAAACCGACAAGGCCAACATCCTGCCGTTGGGCGATCAAACCGCCGCTGCCCTGGCCGCCTTCAAAGCCATCAAAGCCAAGGTGGACGACTACTTCACCCGCTGCCGGCTGGCCGCCTTCGACCCGCGCGCCCTGGCCGCCGTCAACCGCTCCGAAGCCGAATACCTCACCGTGGCGGCCAAGGACATGTCCATCACCGCCGCCGAGGTGAGCGGGTTCCCGCTGGCCGCGATTGCCGCGGCCAAGCCGCTGCCGCTGCAGGACGGGATCAACCCCGCTTGGGCGTCTGCCGCCGCCGCCCTAAGCGAATTGGTGATCAAGCCCCTGCTGGGCAGTAAAACCACCCTCACGGAGTCGGAGTGGACTACCATTTCCGGCAAGTTTTCCGCCTACGAAGGCTGGCTGGCATCCAAGGCCGGGGCTGCGGTGGAAAAACTGGGGCTGGCCCGCCTGCGGGAAATTCTCGCCGGCCAGGGCAAGGAAACCCTCACCAGCCTCGTGGCCAAGGACAAGGCGCTCGAGCCCCAGGCTAACTCCATCGCCGGGGTGGAGAAGCTCGCCCGCCTGCACCGCGACCTCCTCCAACTGCTGACGAACTTCGTCTCGTTTGAAGATTTCTATGCGCGCGAGCGCAAGGCGGTCTTCCAAGTGGGAACGCTCTATTTGGATGGGCGCAGTTGCGAACTGTGCGTGCCGGTGGCGGACGCGGGCAAGCACGCCGCCCTCGCCGGCATGGCCAAGACCTACCTGGCCTACTGCGACTGCACCCGGCCCAGCGGGGAGAAGATGACCATCGCCGCAGCCTTCACGGGCGGAGATTCCGACTTCCTCATGCTTGGCCGGAACGGGCTCTTTTACGACCGCAAGGGCCGTGACTGGGATGCGACCGTCACCAAGGTGATTGAAAACCCGATCAGCATCGCGCAGGCCTTTTGGGCACCCTACAAAAAAGTGGTGCGCTTGATTGAAGAGCAGGTGGCCAAGCGGGCGGCCGCAGCAGAAGCCTCGGCCGATGCCAAGGTGGGGGCGGTGGCCACCGCCGCAGCCAACGTGGACAAGGCCAAGCCCGAGGCCAAGAAAGTGGACGTTGGCACCGTGGCGGCGTTGGGGGTCGCCTTTGGCGCGATCGGCACCCTGTTCGCCACCCTGGCCGGATACCTCGGTGGCATTCTCACGCTGCCCTTCTGGCAGGTCTGCCTGGCGGTCGCCGGCGTGGTGCTCCTCATCTCCACACCCTCCATGCTCATCGCCTGGTTGAAGCTCCGCCAACGCAATTTGGCACCCATCCTCGACGCCAACGGCTGGGCCATCAACGGCCGCGTGAAGATGAACGTCCCGTTCGGTGGTCGCCTCACGGAAACGGCTTCGCTCCCGTCCGGGGCGCAGCCTTCGTTCGCGGTCAAGTATCCTGAAGTGCCCACGGCCCTGCCGAAGATGATGGTCACCCTGGTGGCGATTTGCTTCCTCGTCAGTCTGTTGAACCACTTCGGGGTCATCAACCTGCTCACCAATGGCAAGCTCGGCTCACCTTCAGCCGCCCAGATCCAGCGCGAGAAGGAAGCCAGCGAAGCCGCCGCGAAAGCCAGCGCAGCCGCTGCCAAAGCAGCCATCCCGGCACCGTCCACCAACGCGCCGGCCAAATAGCCTCGCCTGCCGCAACAACGAAATCCCCGCCGGGTCCAACCGGTTGGGCTGGATGATGCCCTCATGCCTTGCCAGCGCGGCCGGCAGCCCGGTTGTTGATCGAGTTGGGCGACGGGAATCCTCGCCCGGCCCGCAGCAGGTCACTTGCGCCACTCGTCGATCACCGAGGCGATGAGCGCCGTCCACCCGGTCTGGTGCGACGCGCCGAGGCCCGCGCCGGTGTCGCCGTGGAAGTATTCGTAGAAGAGGACGTTGTCGCGCCAGTGCGGGTCGGTCTGGAACTTCTCGTTCGCGCCGAACACGGCCCGGCGACCCTCGGCATCGCGGGCGAAGATGCGGATGAGCCGCTCGGCAAAGCCCCCGGCGAGTTCATCGAGGTTGATGGGCGTCTCGTCCTCGCCGCAGCCGGGGATGGTGAACTTGCCACCGTAAGCCTTCCGCAGCTTGCGCAGGGTTTCGATCATCATGAACGTCGTCGGGAACCAGATCGGCCCGCGCCAGTTGGAGTTGCCGCCCTTGAGCTTGGCGATGGACTCGCCCGGCTCGTAGCCAATGTTCCGGTGGTCGAGCACGTAGGGGTGGCGCTCGTGGTGCTTCGAGAGGCTGCGCAGGCCGTAGGGCGAGCGGAACTCGCCGGGATTCCAGATGACGCGCAGCAGCTTGTGAATCTGCTCCGGGTTCATCACGGCTAGGACGTGGACCTTCTCGCCGTTCTCCTCCAGCGTCGTGACGCAGCGCTGCACCAGGTCCGCGCGGTGTTCGAGGAACCAGTTCATGTTCGCGCGGAACTCCTTGAACGGCTCCAGCCACTTCTCCTCCAGCCGCTCGATGGCGAACATGGGAATCAGCCCGACGAGCGAGCGCACGCGGAACTTGTCGTAGCGTCCATCCGGATGCCGGAGCACGTCGTAGAAAAACCCATCCTGCGCGTCCCACATCTCCAACCCATCTTCGCCCATGTGCTTCATCGCGGAGCCGATATAGACGTAGTGCTCGAAGAACTTCGTGGCCGTCGCCTCGTAGGTCTTGTTCTCCTTCGCCAGCTCCAGCGCGATGCGCATCATGTTCAGGCAGAACATGCCCATCCAGCCGGTGCCGTCGGACTGCTGGAGCGTCGTGCCGTCGGGCAATTTCTCGCTGCGGTCCAGCACGGTGATGTTGTCGAGGCCGAGGAAGCCGCCCTCGAAAACGTTGTTGCCCTCGCGGTCCACCTTGTTCACCCACCACGCGAAGTTCATCAGCAGCTTGTGGAAGCAGCGTTCGAGGAAGTCGCGGTCCGCCTTGCCGTGGCGGATGCGGTCCATGTTGTAAACGCGCCACACGGCCCACGCGTGGACGGGCGGATTCATGTCGCTGAACTCCCACTCGTAGGCGGGAATCTGGCCGTTCGGATGCTGGAACTGCTCGAACAGGAGAAGCCAGAGCTGCTGCTTGGCGAACTCCGCGTCCACCAGCGCGAAGGGCACGGCCTGGAACGCCAGGTCCCACGCGGCGAACCACGGATACTCCCACTTGTCCGGCATCGAGATGATGCGCTTGGAGTTGAGGTGCTGCCAGTGGCGGTTGCGAATCTTGGCGCGCGATGCGGGCGGCGGCGCGGCGGGGTTGTCGCCCTTGAGCCACTTGCTCACGTCGAAGCGGTAGATTTGTTTGCTCCACAAGAGCCCCGCGAGTGCCTGCCGCTGCACGCGCTTCTCGTCGGCGGTGGCGGTCTTCGGCTGGATGCTCGCGTAAAACTCGTCCGCTTCGTCGCGACGGGCCTGCAACGTAGTTTCAACTCCGGCCAGCGGTCGCGCCATCTTGCGGTTCGTCAGGCGCAACTTGACGACGGCGGATTCGCCCGGCGGCACCTCGAAGCGGTAGTCCAGACACGCCTTCGTGCCGAACTGCTGCGGATTCACGCACGGCTCGCCTTGGATGAGGTGGCGGTGGAAGGCGTCTTTCACATGGCGGCTCAGGTTTTGCGCCTTCGGGCCAAAGAGCAGTTCTGCGTTCGTCTCGTTGTCCGTGAAGAGCGGCCGGCCGCCGAGTTGCGCGTAGAGCTGGTAAGCACCGAGCCGATAATCGAACGGCAGCCGCCCGATGCTGGGACAGCAGGAGTCGTCCGCGACGAGCGTGAGATGCGAGCGCGATGACTTGCCTAGGCGGATGCGCGGCTCGGGACGCTCGTCGTCACTCCACGCCCAGCGGTTGCGGAACCACAGGTGCGGCAGCAGGCGGATGGGCGCGGTGTCGGGACCGCGGTTCACCGCCTCGATGCGGATGCAGATGTCCTCCGGCCCCGCCTTCGCGTATTCCGCGAACACGTCGAAATAGCGGTCTTCGTGAAACGCCCCGGTGTCGAGCAGCTCAAACTCCGGGTCCGTCGGGCCGCGCCGCTGGTTCTCCTCGATGAGCCGCTGGTAGGGGAAGGCGCACTGCGGATACTTGTAGTTCCACTTGAGGTAGGAATGCGTCGGCGTCGAGTCGAGGTAGAAGTAATACTCCTTCACGTCCTCGCCGTGGTTGCCCTCGTTGGGCGTGAGGCCGAAGAGGCGCTCCTTGAGAATCGGGTCGCGCTCGTTCCACAGCGCCAGCGCGAAGCACATCACCTGATAGCGGTCGCAAATGCCCGCCAGCCCGTCCTCGCCCCAGCGGTAGGCCCGCGACCGCGCGTGTTCGTGCGGGAAGTAGGCCCAGGCATTGCCGTCCGCGCTGTAGTCCTCACGCACCCCCGCCCACGAGCGCTCGGAGACGTAGGGGCCCCACTTGCGCCACGGCGCGACGGGGTCGGCGTGGGCTTCGCGGAGACGTTGTTGTTCCTTGGTGCGGTTCATGGGGGAGAGATGTGGGCAGTCTGCGAGCGGTGGTCCGGCAGTTCAACCCAGATTCCACAGTTGGAGCCCGCGAAACACCCCAACCACACGAAAGGGCAGGGCGTTGGCAGATTCCCCCCGTTCACCCACTCGGTGAAAGCCCGCTTGCTTGCAACCGCCTCTCCTTTCGTTTGTTTCGTGGGCTCAACCGCTGTTCCGGCTGAGGGGGAATCGGTCGGAGCGCGGGTGTGTGCGCCGCCCCACCCGCAGCACATGGTCTGCGACACAGCCGCGTCCCGAGGGCCATCGAGATGAGCCCGCCCTCTGGTCGGCGTAACCGCGTTCTTGAGTTCGTCCACCGCCCGCCCCACTCTCCCGCGCTCATGGCTGTGCTGCGAACCCTGTTGGTGCTGGGGCGTGTCTCGAACCTGCCCACGGTCTGGTCCAACTGCCTCGCCGGCTGGCTGCTGGCCGGAGGCGGTGAGTGGGCCCGCTTTGCCTGGCTCTGCGCCGGGGCAACCCTCGTTTACATCGGGGGAATGTTTCTCAACGACGCGTTTGATGCGGAGTTCGACACGCAGCATCGGCGCGAACGGCCCATTCCTTCCGGAGCGATTTCACTGACTGCCGTGTGGCGCTGGAGCGTTGTCTTCCTCGCCGCCGGCACGGGCATGCTCTGCTGGCTCGGGCGGGAACCCGCCATCCTCGCGCTGGAGTTGCTGGTGTGCATCGTCGCTTACGACGCTGCGCACAAGCACATCACCTGGTCGCCGGTCCTGATGGCCGCCTGCCGGTTTTTCCTGCTGTTGACGGCGGCGTCTGCCGGAGTGCGCGGAGTGGAGGGGCTGGCGATTTGGAGTGCGGTGGCGCTGGCCGCCTACATCATTGGCCTGAGTTACCTGGCCCGCCGGGAGAGTGCGCCGGGGATGCTGCGGTATTGGCCGCTGCTGCTGCTGGGCGTGCCGCTGGCGCTGGCTTACATCGTCAACGACGGTTTCTTCCGGGAGCGGGCGCTGCTGCTGTCCTTGGTGGTGGGACTTTGGGCGGTGAAGTGCCTGCGTTCCACGCTGTGGCAGTCGCCACCCGACATTGGCCGGACGGTGTCGGGCTTGCTGCCGGGCATCTGCCTCGTGGACCTGCTCGCGGTGGCGGACCAGCCGCCGCACATGGCGGCGTGGTTCCTCGCCTGTTTCGTCGCCGCGCTGTTGTTTCAACGCTCAGTCCCGGCCACCTGAGCCGGGGCAGTTGCCCGCACCGCAAGTCACCGCAAACTTTCCGCAAGCCACCGGAAGCAGCATTTCTCCCGCGCGCGTAGAACCTTCCGTGTCCGGACGGGCTGGCGCGCTGGGGTGCGGTTCCTCCTGCTCAAGCCGAGTCGGTGCTCACTTTGCGCCGCCCGCCCCGACCCGTAAACCTGAACACTGTCATGAAGCAACCCAAGTTCCACTCCCCGTCTGTCGGGCGCTCGCTCGCCAGAGCGACCCTCGTCAACACCATCCTGCTCGCTGGCTTGGCGACCGCGCAGACGGCCACCAACACGCCCGCCGCCAAGGGACCGGTGAAGCTCCCCACCGTCGTCGTCACGGGCGAGTCGGAGACCGACGCCACGATCCAGCCGGCCTTCCTCCCGGCGGTCGAGGGCACGCGCATCTATTCGGGCAAGAAGACGACGGTGGTGGATTTCGACAGCCTGCCGAGCATCGTGAACAGCAACTACCGTCAGGCCTTCTCCCAAACGCCTGGCCTGCTGGTCAGCGAGTTGCCCAACCCGTCGCTGCTCAGTTTGGGGTCACGCGGCATTGGCGATCCGCATGAGACGCAGGACTTGCTGGTGTTGCGGGACGGGGTTCCCTTCGTGGTGGATCTCTTTGGCTATCCCACGGTGTATTACGCACCGCCGTTGGAGTCCGTGGACCGGTTGGAGTTCATCCGGGGCGGGGCCTCGCTGCTCTACGGGCCGCAACCGGGCGGCGCGCTCAACTACGTCTCGCATCTGCCGCGGCGGGACCGGGGGTTTTCCGCCCGGACCCAGCACATCCTTGGCTCGGACAGCATGTATTCCACCTACACGGCCGTGGATGGCACGGTGGGGCGGGTGGGTTATCTGGGCTCGTTCGATCACCGGCAGGGTGACAGTTTCCGCCGGAACAACAGCGACTACCGGGTGGACGGCGGCAGCCTGAAGCTGGTGCTGGATGCGGACCGGGATTCGCGGTGGATTTTGGGCTTTGACGCGTTCAATGCCGACAGCGGCGAGGCGGGCGGCCTGACCCATGGCTCGGTGGCTCCGGTTGGCGGGACGGTGTTCAATTACGAGGTTGACCGCACCGCCACCCAGAACCTCTTCGATCGCGTCCGGGTCGAACGGTTCGCTCCCTCGCTCACGTGGCAGCGTGATTTCGAGCCTGGCACCAGCTCGGAGGTGAAGCTGTGGGGGGGCTACTACCGGCGTTTCAGCAAGCGCCAGACGGATACGGGGTTTGGCACTGCGAGTGCGGTGCCCGGGGCCGATGCCGATGGCAACCGCGACAACCTCCTGACGCTGCACCAATACTACACCTTTGGCACCGACGCGCGGGTGCGCCACGACTGGTCCGCCTGGAACAATGAACACACGCTGACGGCGGGTTTCATGACCTACTATTCTGATTCGCCGTTCAGCGTGCGGCGTGGCGAGACGCCCGACGCCGAGAACGGCACCCTCCGCCAGCAGTCCCACCGTGGCTCCGCTTACGGGTCCATCTTTGCGGAAAACAAGTTCACCTTTGACAAACTCAGTATCGTGCCCGGCTTCCGGTTGGAGAACATTCACCAGCACATCACCGAGCAGGTCAATCTGGGCACCGGCGAAGCGTTGGCGCCCAAGGCTGTGCTGTCGCGCGATTCGTATGTGGAAGTCGTGCCGCTGTTGGCGCTCGGGCTGGCCTACGACCTCGGGCGCGGTCATGGGGCTTACGCGAACGTGGCGCAGGGCTACAAGGCCAAGCAATACACCGATGCGGTGCCGTTGGGCACCACTGACACGATCAGCGCCAATCTGGAGGCGGCGCACACCTGGACTTACGAGGCTGGCATCCGGGGCACTCCCCGGCCCTGGCTCACCTACGACACCAGCGTCTTCTGGATCGACTACGACAACCGCTTCGGAAGGGTCGGGGCAAACTTTCAGAATGTCGGCCGCTCGATCAATAAAGGCTGGGACCTCGCCGTGGAGGTGGATTTGCTGGGGCTTTACGACGAGCGGACGGGCGCGGCAGGTGAACGGGACCTGGCCTTCAGCCTATACGGGAATCTGGAGTTGCTGGACGCCCGCTTCGAGTCCGGCCCCCTGACCGGGCGGACCCCCCAGTATGCGCCGAACCATGTGTTGCGCACGGGGGCGATGGTGCGGAGCAAGCAGTGGGGCAAGGTTGGGTTGATGGGCACATTCGTGGATGCGCACTGGGCCAACGACAACAACGGACTCTTCGTGGCCGCCAACCCGGCCAGTTCCGGGTTCATCCCCGCCTACATGGTCTGGGATCTCACCGCCGAGCTGCACCTGCACCGGGACAAGGTCAGCCTCCTCGCTGGAATCAACAATCTGCTGGGCGAAGATTACTACTCCCGCATCCGCTCCAATGGCATTGACCCCGCCTATGGGCGCAACTTCTACGCGGGCGTCTCGGTGAAGTTCTAGCCGGGGAACAAGTGGCGGCTTGGCGGCGCGGCCGTTGCGCGAGGCGATTGCGGGTTTTAGGTTCAATCATTCCCCCCGGAACATCGTCCGCTGTTCCACGAATTAAATGAACGCTCCGCTCCGCCGCCGCCGTTTCCTCCAGTCCAGCACCGCGCTGATCGCATTGCCGGCCCTTGAATCACTGGGCTTTCGCCGCTTTGCCTCCGCAGCACCGACGGCCCCGCCGAAGCGGTTGATCTTTCTCGGCGTCGGCTGGGGCATCACCGAGGCGACCTGGTATCCCGACCTCAAGCAGCCGGGCGCGGACTATGAATTGCCGCCCGGGCTCAAGCCGCTCGCGCGGCACAAGGCGGACTTTTCAGTCGTGCAGGGGCTGTGGAACAAATACTCGAACGAGGGCCACTGGGGCAGCACGATGTGGCTCACAGGGGCGAATCGTTACGCGCAGCCGGGGCAGAGCTTTCACAACAGCATCAGCGCGGACCAAGTCGCGGCGGCGCAGCTCGGGTTGCAAACGCGGTTCGCTTCGTTGCAGTTCAATGGCAGCCAGACGGGGGACCTCAGCGGGCACGGGCCGGGCTTGTCCATGGCCTGGGATGTGAGTGGAAAGCCGATCGGTGGCCAGAATGGCCCCGTGGCGGCATTCCATCGGCTTTTTGCCAAGGACACCACGCCCATCGAGCAGCAGAAGGCCTTGTTGGCGCAGAAGCGCAGCGTCCTGGACGCCGTGCTCGACAACGCGAAGGCCTTGCAGCGCGGTTTGGCGAAGAACGACAACGCCAAGCTGGAGGAATACTTCCAGGGCATCCGCGACATCGAAACCCGGCTGGCGAAGGAGGAGCAATGGATGGGCGTGCCGCAGCCGCCGGCCCCCATCGCCGAGCCCAAGCCCGGCGTGAACGGCAAGGAGGAGATCAAGCTCATCTACGACATCATGATCGCCGCCATGCAGACGGACAGCACGCGCGTAATGACCTTCCGCCAGCCGGTGAACACGCTGTTGACCGCGCTCGACATCAAGGTGCATCCGCACGACATGAGCCACTATCACACCACGCTCGGCGAGAAGCTGGACGCCTCCCAGCGCCGCGACCTGGCGCAGAGCGAGTTGCTCGCGGGCTTCCTCGACAAGCTCAAGGCCACCAAGGAATCCGATGGCTCCACGCTCTTCGACAATGTGGCTCTGGCCTATGGCAGCAACATCCGGACCGGCCACGAGTTGAGCAATTGCCCCACCATCCTCACCGGCCGGGCGGCGGGCCTCAAACTCGGTCACAGCATCGTCGCCCCGAAGGACACGCCGTTGTGCAATGCCTGGCTGACCTTGCTGCGCGGAGTGGGCGTCAAGGCGGAGCGGCACGGCGACAGCACCGGGGAGTTGAAAGAAATCCTGGCGTGAGCGGGTGGTTGACTCCTGTCCCGCGAACTCCTGCGGCACCCCATGAAAATCCGTCCCATCCTTCCCATCATCCTTGGCCTCGCGCTGGGTCCGCTCAGCGGGTTGGTTTCCGCCCAAACCAAGGCACCGACTCCCAAAGGCGAACCGACCAATGCAGCCGAGGCCGCGAAGCAGAAGGCTCAGGCTAATGCCGAGCTGGAGGCAAAGTATCAGGCGCTCGTCGCGAAGCTGCCGCCGGAGCAGCAGGCTTGGGAGCGCGTGTTGCAGGCCCAGCTCGGCGGGTTCTACCTGCCCATCCACAAGCGCGAGAAGGTCGCAGGCCGGTCCAACGCCTGGGACTTCGTGCCGGATGACCCGAAACTTCCCCGCGTGCTGCTCATCGGCGATTCGGTCTCGCGCGGCTACACGCAGGCCACGCGCAAGGCGCTGGCGGGCAAGGCGAACGTTCATCGCGCTCCGGCGAACTGCGGCCCGACGGCCAGCGGCATCAAGAACCTAGATGTCTGGCTCGGGAACGGGAAGTGGGACGTGATTCATTTCAACTTCGGTATCCACGACCGCAACACGCCGCTCACTGACTACACCCAGCGGCTGGAGCAACTCATCGAGCGCATGAAGAAGACCGGAGCCCGGCTCATCTGGGCCAGCACCACACCCATTCCTGACTCGCCTGACGGCAAGCAAACCGCCGCGTCCATTGTGGAGCGGAACAAGGCGGCAGCCGGCGTGATGAAGAAGCACGATGTCCTCACGGATGATTTGTTTGCGGCCATCACTCCGCGTCTCGCTGAACTCCAGCCGCCGAACGATGTGCATTTCAACGCCAAGGGCTACGACTTCCTCGGCGAGACGGTCGCGGCCTCCATCCAGCAGGCCTTGAAGTAGGTCTCGGTGCTTCCGATGTCCCGAGTCTCCGTCCAAATTGTCAGCCACAGTTTGCCCTAGCCCAAGCCACCAGCACATGAAACTACATCGCACTTTTGCCCTGCTCGCAGGCATGCTGTCCCTCGCCGTCTGCGCGGCGGCGGATGCCACGCTCACCATCGAAGGCAAGGCCGGGCTGGGCAAGGGCCAGCACATTGTTTTCGTCACGGGCGAGGAATACTACCGCTCGGAGGAGGGCATGAGCATGTTCGCCAAAATCATGGCCCGGCATCATGGCTTCAAATGCACCGTGCTCTTCGCCACGGACCCGGCAACTGGCCACATCAATCCCAACCGCAACCGGAACATCCCGGGGCTGGGCGCATTGGCCACGGCGGACTTGATGGTGATTTTCGCCCGCTTCCGCGAGCTGCCGGACGCGGACATGAAGCACATCGTGGATTACGTGAACGCCGGCAAACCCGTCCTCGGCATCCGCAATGCGACCCACGCCTTCCGGTATCCGCCGAACAGTGCGAGCCCCTACAAGAGCTGGGATTTCCAGAGCAAGGAATGGCGCGGCGGCTTCGGCCAGCAAATCCTGGGCGACACGTGGATTGCTCACTACGGCAAGTTCCAGAAGGAAGCCACCCTGGCGCACATCAATCCTGCGCAACGCCAGCATCCCGTCCTGCGCGGCGTCGGGGACACAATTTTCTGCCACACGGACGTGAACTCCGTCGAGCGGCTCACGGCGGACGACGTTGTGCTCTTTCGCGGCCAGGTGCTGTCCGGGTTGAAGCCCACGGACCCGCCCGTGACCGACCAACGCAAGGACGTGCGGATGCCCTTCGCCTGGTTCAAGACCTACACCGCGCCTTCCGGCAAGCAGGGCCGCTCGTTCACGACCACTGCCGGGGCATCTTTGGACTGGCTCAACGAAGATTTAAGGCGAATGCTGGCCAACGCGATGCTGTCGCTAACTGGCCATGAGAAGGAAATTCCCGAGCGGACCGTCGTCACGTTCGTGGATGACTACCAGCCGCGCCCAACTGGCGCGATTCCGGACGCCACCTGGGCGGCGGAGAAGCTGACCCCGGCAAGTTTCGCGCCCCAATCGAAGTAACCTCGTAACGCCTCCTCGCATCCAACCCAATTCATGAAACAAGCACTGCTGACACTCCTGGCCATCGCCACCTTCGCGAGCGCCGCTCCCCTCGTCTTCCAAGGCACCGACGGCCCGGGTAAGGGCAAGCACCTCGTCTTCATCGCGGGCGACCACGAGTATCGTTCGGAAGAATCGCTGCCGGCGATGGCGCGCATCCTCGCCAAGCACCACGGGTTCAAATGCACGGTGCTCTTCGACATTGATGCCGACGGCAATATCAGCGCGGGCGACCCCTCGAACATCCCCGGCCTCGAAGTGCTCGCGTCCGCCGACCTCGCGGTGGTGTTCCTGCGCTTCCAGCACCTGCCCGCCGAGCAGATGAAGCACATTGACGAGTATCTCAAGCGCGGCGGGCCGGTCGTCGGCTTGCGGACGGCGACACACGCGTTCAGCGGGACGAAGGAGCCTTATACCAAATACAATTACAACGCGAAGGAGCCCGGCTACGAACTCGGCTTCGGCCATCAGGTGCTCGGGCAGACGTGGGTCGGGCACTACGGTCAGAACCACCGGCAGAGCACGCGCATCACGATTTCACCGGACAAGAAGGACCATCCCATCCTGCGCGGCGTGAAGGACATCTGGGTGCAGGTCGGTGGTTACGTGGGCAAGCCGGTGGACAGCGAAATCCTCACCGTCGCCCAGCCGCTCAACGGCATGACGCCCGATTCGGTGCCCGACGCCACCAAGCCCCCGCAGCCGTCCGAGTGGACGCGCACTTACAAGGGCGCGAACGGCCAGGCGGGCCGCGTCTTCACCACGCTTTACGGCACGTCCGAGGACATCACGAACGAGGGCTACCGCCGCTTGGTGATGAACGGGATTTTCTGGGCGGTCGGTTTGGAGAGCGCCATCAAGCCGGACCTGAACATCGCGTTCGTCGGGCCGTTCAAGCCGAACACCTACAACGGCGGGGCTTATGCGCGCGGCATCAAGCCGGAGATGTATGCGGGCTTCGAGAGCCAAATCCCGGCGAACAACGACGTGAAGAAGCCCGAGCCGAAGCAGCCGAAGAAGGGTGAGGGCAAGAAGTCGGACGCGAAAAAAGCTGAAGCCGCACCCGCGCCCGCCAAGCCTGACGCATCGGACCCGACGTGCGGAACGAAAGTCGCCGCCGCACCGGCTGTGGTCGCCGTCGCCACGGGCAAGCCTGCGCGCTTCGTGCGCATCGAGGTGCCCGGGGACAAACGCACGCTCACGCTGGCCGAGGTCGAAGTGTTCAGCGGCGGCAAAAACATCGCACGCGAGGGCAAGGCGACGCAGTCGGCCACAGCGCACGGCGCGGGAGCGGAGCGCGCGATTGACGGCAACAAGAGTCCCGACTTCGGCAAGAGCGGTCAGACCCACACGCCGGAAAACATCTCCAATCCGTGGTGGGAACTCGACCTGGGCGCGGCCAAGGACATCGAGAAGGTCGGCCTCTGGAACCGCACGGGCTTCGAGAGCCGCCTCGACGGCTTCACGCTCGCGTTGCTCGACCCGGACCGGAAGGAAGTTTTCCGCGCCAGCAGCATCGCGGCTCCGCAGGGGATGGAGATTGATGTGAAGGGCGGAGGCAAACTGTCTTACCTGAACTACGACGGCAAACCCGGCCAGCCGATGGGCAAAGGCGTCACGCAAGTCGCCGCCGCGAAGGGCGACGGAAAGAAAAACGACGGCAAGAAAGCCGCGCCCGCCGGCCCCGTGCTCGCCGATGTGCCCGCCGACTACCGCGACCCGCTGCCGTTCGCGTTCAAGCAGGGCGAGGTCGTCGCCATCCTCGGCAACGGCCTGCCTGACCGCATGCAGCACGACGGCTGGTTCGAGACGCTGCTCCAGAGCCAGCTCGGCAGCCAGCAGGTGCGCTTCCGCAACCTCAGCGCCAGCGGCGACCGCCCGAACTCCTTCCCGCGCAGCAGCGGCATCCCGTCCATCACGACTTACTTGCAACAGGTGAAGGCCGACGTGGTCTTCGCCTTCTTCGGCTACAACGAGTCGTTCGACGGCAAGCCGGAGGATTACCAGAAGCAGCTCGTGGACTTCGTCCGCCGCACGCGCGGCTCGAAGGCGAACGGCAAGTCCTTCCCGCGCATCGTCCTCTTCAGCCCCACGGCCCACGAGGATACGCGCAACCCGAACGTGCCCGACGGCAAGGCGCACAACGTCCAGCTCGAGGCTTACACCAAGGCCACCGAGGCCGCCGCGAAGGAAGCGGGCGTCGCGTTCGTGGACTTGTTCCACCCGTCGCTCGCGCTCTTCAAGGCCGCCCGCACGCCGCTCACCATCAACGGCGTTCACCTCACCGAGGACGGCAACCGCCAGCTCGCCGAGGTCATCGCGAAGGCGCTGCTCGGCAAGTCCGTGAGCGCGTCCGGCTCGCTGGAATCCCTGCGCGCCGCCGTGCTGGACAAGGAAACGCACTGGCACGCCCGCTACCGCTCCCGCGATGCCAACGACGTGTTCGGTGGCCGCTCGACGCTGTCGTTCGTGGACGGCCAGAACAACGCGGTCGTCCTCCAGCACGAGCTGGCGATGTTTGATGTGCTGACCGCGAACCGCGACGAGCGTGTGTGGGCGCGTGCGGTGGGCAAGGACAAGAGCATTGATGACAGCAATGTGCCCCGGCCCGTGCCCGTCATCTCGAACGTCGGCGGCAAGAGCAAGAGCAGCAGCGCCGTGAAGGAAGGCGCGCTCCGCTACATCAGCGGTGAGGAAGGCCTCAAGCACATGGCCGTGGCGAAAGGTTTCGAGGCGAATCTCTTCGCCGACGAGGCGCGCTTCCCGGAGCTCATCAACCCCGTGCAGATGCAGGTGGACGCCAAGGGCCGCCTGTGGGCGTCTGTGTGGCCGACCTACCCGATGTGGGAGCCGCTCAAGCCGATGAACGACGCGCTGCTCATCTTCCACGACGACAACAACGACGGCAAAGCCGACCGCATGACGGAGTTCGCGAAGGTGCAGAACCCGCTCGGCTTCGAGTTCTGGGGCGGCGGCGTGCTCGTGACCTGCCCGCCGGAAATCATCTTCCTCAAGGACACCGACGGTGACGACAAGGCCGATGTCCGCATCGTCATGCTGCAAGGCTTGGATTCCTCCGACACGCACCACGGCGCGAATAACCTCATCATGGGGCCGGACGGCGGCATCTACTGGCAGAGCGGCGTCTTCATGATGCACAACCACGAGCACCCGTGGGGGCCGTCGCTCCAGACCGGCGCGAGCGCGATGTATCGCTTCGACCCGCGTCGCTTCACCATTGCGATGCACGCCGGCAATTCGCCCAACCCGCACGGCATTTCCTTCGACCGCTGGGGCTACCACTACGCGACCGATGGCACGGGCGGCAACGCCTTCCAGGTCCGGCCTGACGGCAAGGGCTTCAAGATGTTCCCGCTGCTGAAGAAGGAAGTCCGCCCCGTCACCGCGAGCGAAGTCGTCTCCAGCACACACTTCCCCGAGTCCATGCAGGGCGATTTCCTCATCTGCAACGTCATCGGCTTCCTCGGCATCAAGCACTACGCCCTC
>Ga0255188_1000079_pt1 | contig 39739 bp, 29 predicted proteins | sample Miss_Cont_RepB_8_FD_188427 | JGI IMG/M metagenome (GOLD analysis project Ga0255188, IMG submission 188427) | Freshwater microbial communities from Mississippi River, Louisiana, United States - Miss_Cont_RepB_8h | ecosystem: Environmental > Aquatic > Freshwater > River | place: USA: Louisiana... | reverse complement strand
GTTCGGGCTCCTTCGCGGCGTTGGCGAAGGCGGTGAGGAAGGCCTTCTCAAAATCCTTCTGCGTGTGTTTCTTGCCCTCGATGCCTTCCCAGCCCTTGCCGCCCACGACGCGCTCCTGCTCGCCGGTGGCGGCGAGGAACGCGCGGGCCAGTTGCTCGGCGGCGAGCGGGCGCTCTTTCGCGACGGTGAACAGCTCCTCCGGCGGGGCCTTGGCTCCGGCAGGCAGCACGCTCGCGCGCTGGTAGGTCTGCGTGAGCGCGAGTTCGCGCACGAGCCATTGCAGGTCGAACTTGTGCGCGACCAGCTCCTTCGCGAGCAAATCGAGCAGCTCGGGATGCGACGGCGGGTTCTCGGAGTTGTGCAGGTCCAGCGGCTCGACGAGGCCGCGCCCCATGAGCTGCCACCAAACGCGGTTGGCGATGTTGCGCGCGAAGAGCGGGTTGTCCGGCGAGGTGATGCGCGCGGCGAGTTCCTTGAGCGGACTGAATTTCGGCACACCGGGTTTGCGCGTCTTCGGGTCGGGCGGCACGACCCACAGTTCCTCCTTCGTCGCGAACGCAGGGATCTCAACCTCGACGCCGAGCGGGACGCGCGGGCCGGTCGCGCCCTTCACGTTGCTGAGGACGGACACGAACTCGTATTTGTTGGTCATCAAGCCCTCCTGCAGCCACGCGACTTTGTAATCGCCGCCGGCGGGCTGGAGCTTCGTGTTCTGGAACGCGACAAAGAGGCCGTTGAAGTCCACCTGCTTGTAATCCTTCACCGTGAGGTGTTTGTGGCACTGGCAGCATTGAAGGTCCACGCCCATGAAGAGCCGGCCCGCGTCGCGCGTGAGGCCGGGGTAGTCGGTGTCCTGCTGGCCGACCTTGTCGAGCCGCCGCGTGGCGAACCAGCCGGCACCGCGTGTTTTCTCATCCTTGAAGTCCGGCCCGAGAATCTCCCGCGCCATCTGGTCCCATGGCTTGTTCGCGCGGAAGGACTCGGTGAGATACTTGCGCCACTCGTCGTTGTCGCTGTTGCGCTCCATGAGCTGGATGTTGAACGCCTCGGCCATCTGCTCGGCGAAGCGCGGCGCGGCCACGAGCTGTTCAATGAGCCTGGCGCGCTTGTCGGCGGATTTGTCGGCGAGGAATTTCCGCGTTTCCTCCGCGCTGGGCAGGGTGCCCGCGAAGTCAAACCAAGCGCGGCGCAGGAACTCGCCGTCGTCCGCCGGGCCGGCGAGCGGCTGCTTGGCGGCTGCAGCCTTCGCCACGATGAGTTGGTCCACCTGACGATGCAGGGCATCGGCGGACTGAGCCGGTAGCACGAGGCCCCAACCGGCACAAAGGCACAGGAATGCCAGCGGGAGCCGGTTCCAGATGGATTTGCGCATGGCTACTGGACGAAGGCGGGGAGCGGGGCATTGAAGCGCAATGGCCGAGTCGTGTGTCGTGCGAGTTACTGTCCGATACGCAGAGCTCGGACTACGGATGAACCGCGGAACACACGGAATACGCGGAAGCGCTCAGAGGCGTCTCCTTGCCGTGCGTTCCGCAGTTTGAATTGCTCTTTCAACGGTGTGAACAACCAAGGCTGGCAACACCCCGCGCCCTTTGCCACGCTTCGCGGCCGTTGAAATGACTTTGCCATCCATGAAACTCCGCTTCGCGCTCGCCACGCTTCTGGCCGCCAGCCTTGTGCCCGCCTTCGCCCAGACCGCCGCGACCAAGGCCGCCAAAGACACCAAGACCCCGAAAGCCGCGAAGAAGGACCCGACCATGGAACCGGTCGCCGACCTGCCTGGTCTCCCACGCGTTTTGCTCATCGGTGACAGCATCTCCATTGGCTACACCTTGCCGGTGCGCGACCGGCTCAAGGGCAAGGTCAACATCCACCGCATCCCGGAAAACGGCGGCCCGACCACGAACGGCACGGCCAAGCTCACCAAGTGGCTGGGCACGAACCAGTGGGATGTCATCCACTTCAACTGGGGCCTGCACGACCTGAAGTTCATGGACAGCGGCAAACCGCAGGTGAGCCTGGAGGACTACGAGAAGAACCTGCGCGAGCTGGTCAAGCAGTTGAAGAAGACCAAGGCCAAGCTGATTTGGTGCGCCACCACGCCGGTGCCGGAGGCGAAGCTCACGCCGCCCCGCAAGGACAGCGATGTGCAGGCCTACAATGCGGTCGCCAAGAAGGTCATGGACGAGCACAAGATCGCCATCAACGACCTTTACGCCTATACGCTGCCCAAGCTCGCCGAGGTGCAGATCCCGGCCAATGTCCACTTCAAGAAGGAAGGTTCCGAGTTTCTGGCCCGCAAGGTGGTGCAGAGCATTGAAGAGGCACTGGGCAAGCGGTAGGGCGGACACTCCTGTCCGCCTTGGTCGGAAATCGCCTGACGCGGAATCGGGGACAAGAGTGTCCCCGTCACTTTGCCTGGAGTCTCTGCCGCAGCTTGCCGTTGCTCACGCAAATCTCCACCGCGTAATCGCCCTCGACTGGCTGCCACCAAAACTCGCCGCCCGCGCACTCCACGATCAAACCGCCGGCCGCCACGTCCCAGAGCCGCACGCCGTTTTCGATGTAGGCGTCCAGCCGGCCGTTCGCCGTCCACGTCATGGACAGCGCCGCCGCGCCGAGGAGCCGCACCTTGCGAACCTTGTGCACGAGGCGGTTGAAGACCGGCAGCATGAGCGCGAGCGTCTTCGTGTATTTCGCGAAGCCCATCGCCACGATGGCCTCGTCGAGTTTCGCACGGTTGCTCACGCGGATGGGCTTGCCGTTCAGTTTGGCCCGCTCGCCCCGCACGGCGGTCCACATCTCATCGAGGAACGGGTCATAGACCACGCCGACCACGGAGCGGTAGCCGAGCAAGGGATCGCCGGCATGCTTGGAACGGTCGTCCCGCACTTGCAGCGCGATCGAGACGCACGCGTGCGGAATGCCGTAGGTGAAGTTCACCGTGCCATCAATCGGGTCCACCACCCAGCGGGCCGCCGCCGAGGGATCGCCGATGATGCCTTCCTCGCCGAGGATTGGCACCGTGGGAAACGCTTTCAACAACGCCCGCTCGATCAACTTTTGGCAGCGCACGTCCAGCTCCAGCTTGATGTCGTGCTGCGTCGCTTCGTTGACCCGTTTGGTGCGGGTGAGATTCTCGCGCATCAGCTTGCCAGCGGCCCGGGCGGCGGTGGTGGCGACAGTCTGGGCGCGGTGCAGTTCTCGCAAAGTCATGGCGGGCGGTTGTAGGGGAAGGCCGCGGTCGCGGCCAGCACGAACCGCGCGGCCGGGCGTAGCTTGGCACTGCCCATGAAGCCGAATCGGCCGGAGCGCGGCTGTGTGCGCAGCACCAGCCGCAGCACATGGTCAGCCGCTGCGGCTGGTCTGCGACACAGCCGCGCTCCGGGAGCAGTGTCAAAATGCGGCCCGCCCGGCCTCCGCACCGGAAAATTCCTTGCCTCCACGCCGCTGCGGGCCACCATCCGCCGCACTGATGAAAACACTGCTCACGCTCATGGCCATGCTTGTTGCCGCTTCCGTCACCCACGCCGCCGCCGACCCTCGCTGCGTCGAGATGCGCGTCTATTACGCCGCCGAGGGCAAGCTGGACGCGCTGCACGCGCGCTTCCGCGACCACACCTTCAAGCTGTTCGAGAAGCACGGCATGACCAATCTCGGTTACTTCGTGCCCATCGGCCCGAACCCGGAGCGCAAGCTGATTTACTTCCTCGCCTATCCGAGCCTCGAAGCCCGCAACGCCGCGTGGAAGGCGTTCATGGCGGACCCCGACTGGCAGAAGGCTTACAAAGCCTCCGAGGTGAACGGCAAGCTCGTGGCCAAGATCGAGTCCGTGTATCTGCAAGCCACCGACTATTCCCCGCTCGCGAAAGCTGAGAACGTCGGCAACCGCGTCTTCGAACTGCGCACCTACACCACTGAGCCGGGCCGCCTGCCCAATCTGAATGCGCGCTTCCGCGACCACACGGTGAAGCTCTTCGCCAAGCACGGAATGACCAATCTTCCGTATTGGAATCCGATGGCCGACCAGAAGGGGGCCGTGAACCCGCCCGACTCGAAGAACACTTTGATCTACCTGCTCGCACACAAGAGTCAGGAAGCGGCGAAGGCCAGCTTCGACGCGTTTCGCAAGGACCCGGATTGGGTGGCCGCTCGCACGGCTTCCGAGCAAAAGGCCGGGGGCTCACTCACGGTGAAGGACGGAGTGAAGTCGCTCTTCCTGGTCGCAACTGACTACTCGGCGGTGAAGTAGGCTTTGCGACGGGGGCGCTGGTCGTTCGCCCGCCACCGGCTTCGCACGAGGCGTTCGGTGGCGTTGCAGGGCACCTTGGCCCGCAGCCCCACTTCTCCGCTTGCCCCGGCACTGCGGAAAGGCATCAATTCTGCCCGACAAATGGAACAAGCCATCATCATCGTGCTGACGCTGACCTCGCTGCTCAGCCTCACGTTTATCATCGAGCGGGGGCTGGCGCTCCGCTGGAACCGCGTCATCCCCTCCGTGCTGGAGGAGGCGGCGGACAACTGCCGCACCCCCGAGGATCTGCCCATGCTGCGGCGGATGTGCGAGCAGCATCCCTCAGCGCTGGGCCGGCTCCTGCTTGTAGCCGCATCGCATCTGGACTGTCCGAAGAACGAGACCGTCGACGCGCTGCAAACCAAGGCCCGCCACGAGATCGCTCAACTGGAGCGCGGGCTGGTTATACTGGAGATCATCACTGGAATCGCGCCGTTGCTCGGGCTGGTGGGCACGGTCTATGGCTTGATTCTGTTGTTCACCGGCTTGGGCCAGCAGACGCTGGCGGGGGACAACACCTTGTTTGCCGCCGGCATTGCGCTGGCGCTGCGGGCCACCATGCTGGGGCTGATCGTGGCGATTCCCTCCCTGATCGCGTGGAGCTTTTATTCCCGCAAGGTGGACTCGCTGGCGGTTGAGCTGGAAACGGTGTGCGACGAGTTTCTGCAGCGGCTCTACCGCACCGCCAAAGGCAACTGACATGCAGTTCCGGGCCCGCCAACGTCGCCAGGCTCCCGCCGTCATCATCGTGTCGCTGATCGACGTGCTGATGGTGGTGTTGATCTTCCTGATGGTCACCACCACCTTCCGGCAGCAACCGGCCGTGAAGCTCGTCCTGCCGGAGTCCAAGGCGGCCCGCGAGGGCGTCACGGAGAAGCAGCCGCCGCTGTTTGTGGACATCTCGAAGGCCGCGCCGCACCTCTATCTCGCCGGCAAGCCCATCACGGCGGATCAATTGCAGGCGGAACTCACGGCCAAAGTCGCTGAAAACCCCAACGTCGCGCTCGCCATCCGCTCGGACACCGAGGCACCGGTCGGCCAGTTGGTGAAGGTGATGGACGCGGCGAAGGCGGCGAAGATCAAGGCCATCACCGCCTACACCAAGCAGGCTGGCCAGAAGTAACCTTGGCCTGCGCTGTGCGGCGCTACTGACGGTTCAACTTGCTCAGTTTTCTCAGGCGGGACTCGATTTCCCCATCCATCGCCCGGAGCAGTTTTTCAGCCTTGGCCGGATCGTTGGCCAGTTCGTCCAGCTTGCGTTGATACTTGCCCCGGACGTAGTCGCGCACTTCATCGGCCATCGCGTTGCTTGGGCCGAGACTGCCGGCCACTTGGATGGAGCGGGGCGGGGGAGCGGTGGGCTGAAAATCTTCCGGCAGCGGGGCGAGCACCCATTCACCTTGATCCTCACGGCGAAACTGCATTTTCAACGGCAGGCAGAGCTCGCGCTCCTCCGCCACCAGCGTCACGCGGTCGTGGGCAATGGCCGTGATGGTGTAATCTCCCAGCTTCTCCCCCGTGTGCGCGGCTTTGCGAAAACCCGGATTCGTGCCGTCGAAGAAGGCGACTGCCCCGCGTTCGGAACTCATCGTGCCGATCAGCGCGAAGGCCTCGGTCTGCGGCGGTTTGGGTGGCTTGGCAGGTTTCGCGGCCACGGCCACCGGAGCATCCTGGCGGTTGGCGTTGAAGACGTTGCGCTCGGCGATGACGGCGAAGGGTTTGAAACCTTCGGGGGCCTTGGGGAGCTTGCTGCTGGTCTTGCTGGCGGCGAACCCCGGGAGCGCGGCTGCCAACAGCCATGCGGCCAGCCACCCGAGGCGGCGGGAGCTGGCAGATCCAAACCGCTGGTGGTGGAAATCGGTCATCAGACTGCGACGCCTGCTGGACGCCGGCTGCCAGCGGGAAGTTTCACGCAGATGCCGTATTCCCACAGCAGTTGATGCGAGAGTGGCAGAGCAGGGTGCTGCCGAGGGAGTTTTGCGCATCAAGCCAGCCAGTCGCGCTGGACGATGCCGCTGACATCCGTGAGGCGGAAGTCGCGGCCGGCATGGCGATAGGTAAGCTGTTCGTGGTTCAAGCCGAGCTGGTGCAGGATCGTGGCGTGGAGATCGGGCACCGACACCTGCTTGTCCACGGCGTGGTAGCCGAATTCATCCGTGGCTCCGTGGATCATGCCGCCTTTGATGCCGCCACCGGCCAGCCACATGGTGAAGCCTTTTGGATGGTGATCCCGGCCCTTGCCGTTCTCCGCGACGGGGGAGCGGCCAAACTCGCCGCCCCAAATGACGAGCGTGGTGTCGAGCAAGCCGGTGGCTTTGAGGTCGGCCAGCAGCGCGGCGATGGGGGCGTCGGTTTCGGCGCAGTGCAGGTCGTGGTTTTTCTTGAGGTCGTCGTGGGCATCCCAAGCTTTTGGGCCTTCATTTCCCCCGCTGTAAACTTGCACGAAACGCACGCCGCGCTCGACGAGGCGACGGGCCAGCAGGCAGTTGCGTCCGAAGTGTTGGGTCACGGGGCGATCCAGTCCGTAGAGCTTGCGCACCGATTCGGGTTCGCCGCTGAGGTCGGTGCATTCCGGAGCGCTCATCTGCATGCGGAAGGCCAGTTCATAGGCGGCAATGCGGGCGGAGAGCTGGGATTCCGCCGGGCGGGCGGCCGCATATTCGCGGTTCCATTGCTGGAGTAGATCCAGCCGCGCCCGCTGCTGGGATGCGGAGACGTTCTTGGGAGGCGTGAGGTAGGCGATGGGCTCGCCCGTGGCGCGGAAGGGAACGCCTTGATAGGCGGCGGGCATGAAACCGTTGGACCAGTTCAGCGCCCCGTTCACGGGCGCGCCCTGATGATCGAGCAGCACCACGAAGGCCGGCAAGTTCTCCGACTCCGACCCCAGCCCGTAAGTGACCCAGGAGCCCATGCAAGGTCGGCCGGCCTGAATGAAGCCGGAGTTCATCTGGAACAGGGCCGGCCCGTGATTGTTGCTCTCCGCGTGCAACGAGCGGATGACACACAGTTCATCTGCGTGGCGGGCAAGGAGGGGAAACGTTTCCGCGATGTCGATTCCCGCGCGCCCATGCTTGGCGAATTGATAGGGGCTGCGCATGGCCACGTTCTGGGTCTTGCGGCCCATGAAGGCGTCTTCCGGACGGAACACCGGAATGGGCTGGCCATGTCGGCGATCCAGTTCCGGCTTGGGATCGAACAGGTCCACGTGACTGGGCCCGCCATACATGAAGAGGAAGATCACGGCCTTGGCCTTGGGCGCGAACTGCGCGGCCCGAGCCGCCAAGGGGTTGGCCGCAGCGGGAGTGCTCCGGGTGGTGACCCCGTCGGCGGCCAGCAAGTGTTGCAAGGCCAGCGAGCCGAAGCCCGCACCGCTGAGTTGGAGTATCTGACGGCGGTTCATAGCATGGTCACTCGATGTGGAGAAATTCACTGCTGTTCATGAGCACGTGGGCCAGGTCGGTGAGCGCTCGTTGACGCGCGGGACGCGCGACGGATTGCTCGGCCGAATAAACCTTCTCCCGATCATTCACGAAGGCGAGTGCTTCCCGCAGGCGCTGCGGAGAAGGCGGTGCTGACAACGCCAAGGCATGGAGGCGGCCGACGGCGATGGCAACCTCGTTCCCCGCTTCCCGCAGCGTGCGGCTGGCCAGATACCCCGCTTGGTCTTCCAAAAACTCATCGTTCATCAGCACGAGCGCTTGGGTTGGCAGCACGCTCGCGGTGCGCACCGCGCAAGTGTCGGTGGTGGTCGGGGAGTCGAAGAGTTCCAGCATCGGCAGAAGCAGCTGTCGCTTCACATAGATGTAAACGCTCCGCCGCCAGTGTTCCGGGCCTTCGTGGGTGATTGTGGGCCATTTGTTGCGCTGGCTTGCTGGCAACAACTCGGGGCGCATACGGGGTTTGATGCCTTTGCCACCCATCTCCAAGTTCAGTTGCCCGCTCACGGCCAGCACGCTGTCGCGGAGGGTTTCCGCCTCCATGCGTCGAGGATTCATCCGCCACAGAAGTGAGTTTTGGGGATCCACTTCCAGCCCGCGTGGGTGCGAACGGGAGGATTGCTGGTAAGTGGCGGAGAGCATGATGAACTTGTGGAGCGGCTTAATGCGCCCACCTTCCGCGATCAGTCGAGCGGCGAGAAAATCCAATAGCTCGGGATGGGTGGGGCGGGCGCCGTTGAAGCCAAAATCGCTCGGTGTGGCCACCAGGCCCTGCCCGAAGTGGTGCTGCCAGATGCGATTCGCCAGCACGCGATAGGTCAGCGGGTTGGCGGGGTCGCTTATCCATTCGGCCAAGGCGCGTCGCCGGCCGGTGGAATGCGCGGTGGGGACTGGGGCCGGGTAGGGAGGGGAGATTCCGGCCAGCACGGCCGGCACCCCGGGTTGAACTTCGGGCCCTTTGTTGGCAAGGCTGCCTCGGCGAAGCAGGTGGGTGGGACGAATCTTTGAACTGGTTTCTACCAAAGCTTGCACCTGTTTCGCTTCGTTGGAACCCGCCGCTTTGCCCTCTTTCGGCACACCCAATTTTTCTGTGCAGTTGAAAATCGCCAGCAGGCGGTAGTAGTCCTCAGCCGTGATAGGGTCGTGTTTGTGGTCATGGCAGCGGGCGCAGCCGACGGTCAAACCAAGGAAAACCATTGAGGTCGTGGAGATAACGTCATCGAGCTCATCCAGACGATATTGTTCCTTGTCATTCCCCATGTTGTCCTCGTTGCTGGGTCCGTTACGGCCAAACCCGGTGGCCACCAGTCCCGTCTCCCCGGCCCCCTCCAGCTCATCTCCGGCAATTTGCTCGGCTACGAAGCGGGAGTAAGGCTTGTCATCGTTAAAGCTTTGTATGACGTAGTCGCGATAGCGCCAAGCATGCGGACGGTCCAAATCGTTATGGAATCCACTGCTGTCGGCGTAGCGGGCCAGATCCAGCCAATGTCGTCCCCATCGTTCGCCATAACGCGGACTGGCCAGCAATCGGTCGAGCAAGCGTTCGTAAACTGTTGGTGTGACATCGCTTGCGAACGCCTCGACTTCCTCTGGAGTCGGCGGCAGCCCCGTCAAATCCAGAGTTGCCCGGCGAATAAGGGTGCGGCGATCTGCTGCGGGAGAAAGGTCCAACCTTTTGGCTTGTAATGAGTTGCGAATGAACTGATCCACCTCGTTTCCCGGTCGGTCAGCAATATCACCTCGGGTTGGGTGAGAGTGGAAGAGTTTCTGGAAAGCCCAATGTTGGCGTCCTTTATCCACACTTGGGGTGGCAGCGAACCCTTTTGTTGCGGCGAGCCCCAGCATGACCCATAGAACGGCCCAAGTTGGGGGGGGGAGTTGCATGGTTACGAACTTTGGCGAGTTTGCCAGCGGTCGGAAGGGGTGAGCAAATGTTTTCCTCCTTTTCGGTGGGCTCGCAGCCATCAACGGCCTCGTGAACGAGGTGGTTTGCATCAAAAGAAAAAAGTCTGTTAGATTTTCTGCCGATCGGCAAAACATAGGGCGAGACGAGCCAGTGAATCCGGCAATCCGGGTGGGCGTCTTCAAGACAAGTAAAGAAACGACCGAACAACTGAAATTTATGTATCCGAACTGTGGCAAACATCCTGGTCAAGAGTTGAACCCGCTTCTCTATTCAACTCGCCGCGAGTTTCTGAACCGCGTGGGCACTGGCTTCGGCTCGCTGGCGCTGGCCAGCTTGATGGCGGATCAGGTTCAAGGCCAGTCTGCGGGTGGCTCGTTGCTCGCGCCCAAGCAGCCTCACTATCCCGGCACGGCGAAGCGCGTTTGCCACATCTATTTCAGCGGTGCCCAGTCGCACATCGACACTTGGGATCCGAAGCCCGAGATGGCGAAGGCGGAAGGGAAGTCCACCTCGGGCGGTGGCATGCGGGGTGGAAAAATCCTTCCCTCTCCGTTTGAGTTTCCGAAGTCAGGTCAGAGCGGTCTCCAAATCAGCGAAATTTGGACCGAACTGAGCAAGTGCGTTGATGAAATGTGCATCATTCGTTCGAGTTGGACCGATGTGCCCGCGCACGAGGAAGCTACCAAGATCATGACTTCCGGCGATTTCCGCCTTCCCAAGCCCTCCATTGGCGCGTGGGTGACCTACGGTTTGGGTTCGGACAACCAGAACCTCCCTGCCTTCGTGGCGATGAATCCCGGTGGGTTCCCCAGCGCCGGCGCTGCCAACTGGCAGTCAGCCTTCATGCCGGGCGCTTACCAGGGCACTTACGTTGATCCCACCAACACCCGGATTGAGCAGATCATCGAAAACATCAAGAGCCAGTTCATTGGCACCAGCGCTGAACAGCGTCAGCAGTTGGACCTCCTGAGCCGGCTCAATGAAATTCACAAGCAGAAGCGTCAGGCCGAGGGCCAATTGGATGCCCGCATTCAATCGTTCGAGCTTGCCTATCGCATGCAGACAGATGCGACGGAAGCGTTCGACATGAGCAAGGAGCCGGCCCACATCCTCAAGCTCTACGGAGCTGATTCCGCTGACCGTGGAGAGGCGACGCAGGGGCGGCAGTTCATCATCGCGCGCCGGTTGCTGGAGCGTGGTGTGAAATTCGTTCAGTGCTGGAACGGTGGCTGGGATATGCATGCCGGCATTGCTGCTGCGGGCCGCGCTCGCGCCGCTTCACTCGACCGCCCGATGGCGGGCTTCTTGCAGGACCTCAAGCAGCGTGGGCTGCTCAAGGACACCTTGGTGGCGGCGAGCACCGAGTTCGGTCGCAGTTCTACCGAAGACGGACCTGGCGGTCGCACGCACAACGCTAAGGCCTTCGCCTCGTGGCTCGCGGGTGGCGGCGTCAAAGGCGGCACCAGCTACGGATCGACCGACGAACTCGGCAGTGCGGCTGTCGAGAACAAGGTTCACGTGCATGAGTTCCACTCGACCATCTTGCACGCGCTTGGCTTTGATTCCGAGAAATTGACCTTCCGCTCTGGTGGTCGTGACTTCCGTCTGACGGATGTCTCGGGTGCTCAGCCGGTAAAGTCGATCTTCGCCTGATCTTTTTGGTATGAAATCTAACCGGGCGCGTGTTGAACCACGCGCCCGGTCTTAGTTTGCATATAGTTTGTGGTTCTGCATTGCGGCCATCAGTTTGGAAAAGACTATGAAAACGCTACGTCTGACAGCCTTGGCTTTTGCGCTCGGAGGGATCTTCTCGCCGCTGCGTGGGCAGGACAAACCGCTCACGGCGGAAGAAAATGAGTTTTTCGAGGCTAAAATTCGCCCGGCGCTGATCGAGCATTGCCACAAGTGCCACAGCGCTGACAAGGATGCCAAAATTAAGGGGGGCCTACAGGTCGATTCCAAGGCTGCCTTGCTTAAGGGCGGCAGCTCTGGTCCAGGATTGGTTGCGGGTCAGCCGGATCGGTCGCTGATTATCAAAGCGATGCGCTTTACGGACCCAAACCTGCAGATGCCTCCAAAGGAGAAGCTGCCGGACTCGGTGGTGGCCGATTTCGAGAATTGGGTGCGCATGGGAGCTCCCGACCCCCGCACTGGCAAGGCGGCGGCAATGCTGAAAACGGACGAAGATCTAGCGAAGGCAAGAAAGCATTGGGCCTTCCAGCTAATCGTCAAACCCGAACCGCCGAAACCCAAGGCGCATCTGAAAGGTTGGATCCAAAACGACATCGACCTTTTTGTAGTGGCCAAGTTGGAAGAGAAGGGCCTCTTTCCCTCTCCGATTGCTGACAAATGGACCCTGATCCGCCGTGCTTATTTTGACCTGATCGGCATGCCGCCTACGGTGAAGGAAGCTGAGGACTTCATTAATGATCAGTCCAAGGATGCCTGGACCAAGGTCATCGATAAGTTGTTGGCCTCTCCGCACTACGGTGAACGTTGGGGGCGCTACTGGTTGGATATCGCCCGATATGCCGATACCCGTGGCGGCGGCAACAACAACAACATGGGCGACAACCGTCTGTTGCACGCTTTTACCTACCGAGACTGGGTGGTCAACGCGATCAACGACGACATGCCGTATGACAAGTTCCTCAAGTATCAGATCGCGGCCGATTCCCTGCCCAACACGGAGACAAAGCACCTGGCCGCGCTTGGGTTCATCACGCTGAACCGCGGGGTCAACAATCAGCAGGAGCGCATTGATGACCGCATTGACGTCGTGACTCGCGGCACCATGTCGCTGTCTGTCTATTGTGCTCGTTGCCATGACCATAAGTTCGATCCCATCCCCACCAAAGATTATTACTCCCTGTATGGAGTGTTCGACAGCAGTGCGGACGCGGGCACCAAGCCCATCATCCAGAAGGTTGAAGACACCCCAGAGTATCGCGACTATTTGGCGAAGAAGGCCAGGGTTGAAGCGGATCTCGACAACTACCGCCAAATGGAAGTGGTGAAGTTTGTGAGCGAAGCCAAATCCAAGACAGTTGATTACTTGCTGGCGGTTCATGCCATCAACAGTGGTAACACGAACTACGCGATTGACGGCCGGGCGAACCAGCAGAGGTTCGAGCGCGCAACCAAGCTGCAATTCGAGGTGGCGGGTCCATGGAAGCGTTATTTGGACAAGCGCGTAAGCGCGGCACAAGGCGGCAAGGTAGATCCCATCTTCACCCCGTGGGCGGATTACGCCGAGTTAACTGAAAAGGAATTTGCGACCAAGAGCCGGGTTCTGGCTGCCAAATATATGAAGGATGGTGAACCGATGAAGGGACTTAATCCCCTTGTCGCCCGGGCGTTTTCAACCCCCGTCGCCAGTATTCGCATGGTGGCGGAGCGCTACGCAAAGCTATTTAATGACGCCGAGCGGTCCTGGGTCACGGCCATCACGGCCGATGCGAAGAAGAAAAAGGAAGACGATGACCCCATGCTGAAGAAGTTGACCGACCCGGCCATGGAGCAACTGCGGCAGGTCTTTTACGGTGCGGATTCACCCGTCAACGTCACTTACGCGAGGCTTTCTGGGTTTGACAATAACCGGATTCGCAATGGAGAGCAGCAGTTTACTCTGCAGGGAGACAGGCTGGATGCGACTCATCCGGGAGCTCCGATGCGGGCCATGGCTGTCAGTGATGGCACGCCTAGGAACGCCAAGGTTTTGATTAAGGGCATGCCCAACAATCCCGGTCCGGAAGTTCCCCGCCAGTTCATTGAGATCCTGAACCCGGAACGCAAGCCATTCAAGCAAGGGAGCGGCCGGGCTGAACTTGCCGAGGAAATTGCCAGCAAGAAAAATCCTTTGACAGCCCGGGTGCTCGCCAATCGGGTGTGGATGAATCACTTTGGCGGGGCATTAGTCCGGACGCCGACTGATTTTGGTGTTCGCGCTGACGATCCTACCCATCCCGAGTTGCTCAACTATCTTTCCGCTTGGGTGATGGAAAATGGCTGGTCGCTCAAAGCTCTGCACAAGTTCATCATGAGTTCTTCTGCCTACATGCAGAGCAGCGACGAGCGGGCCAAGCCGCTCCTGAGCGATCCCTCAAACCTCTTTGTTTGGAAGATGAATCGTCGCCGGCTCGACTTCGAGGGATTCCGCGACTCAATGCTGGCTGTCAGCGGGCAGCTTGACCCGACCATGGGTGGCCGGCCGGTGAAGATCGCTCCGGACGGAGCCAATCCGCTGGGCTACAAGGAGAATCCTTACCGGCGGACCCTCTACGGTTACATCGACCGAGGCGGGCTGGCGTCGATTTACCGCACCTTCGATTTCGCCAATCCAGAAGCCACTGCCGGCATGCGCTTCAGTTCGACGGTGCCTCAGCAGGCGTTGTTCCTGATGAACAGTCCCTTTGTAGCGAGCTTGGCTCGCAGCATGGTGCAACGGGATGAGGTGAAGAGCAAAGTGGACGAAGAACAGCGCATTGAGGCGCTCTATCAAGTTTGTTACCAACGCATGCCTAGTCCGCTGGAAACCAAGCTCGGAATTCGTTTCCTCGAGGCACAGTCCGGGCTTAAGAGCGCCGATACGAAACCGATCTGGCAGGCTGGCTACGGTCAATACAACGCCCGTGCCCGACAGGTGTCCTTCTACAAGCTGACTAACTTTGTAGCCGATCCACAACCGATGATGGGCAACCGGATGCGTGGTCCAGTTGTAGGCCACTACGATGGTGGGACCCGCATTCCAGGTGTCAGGTTGGACAAAGACGGTGGCATCGCCGGGAGCGTGGCGGTCATCCGCCGTTTCACCGCGCCCACGGATGCGACCTTGTCCATCGAGGGTATGTTTGGCCAAACCGGCAACCAAGGGGATGGCGTCTCCGGCTACATCGTGCACAGCCGCTCGGGCCAGCTCGGAGCCTATACATTGTCGGGGAATCAACGTCGGGCCGACACCAAAGTGGCCAAGGTGGAAGTCAAGAAAGGCGATACCATCGACTTCATCGTGGACAACGGTGGCAAAGGTAACACGGTCGGAGATGCCTTCACGTGGGCTCCTACTTTGCGGGTAGCGGTGAGCGCACCCGCCGCAGGCGGCGCTCCCTCCATGGCCACGCCTTTTGGTGGCCCGATGGCCCCGGCCGGTGGAGCTATGAACACGCCCGGCATGGCCATGGGCGGTCAGATGGGAGCCGGGCAGGGTGCTTCATCGAATGTCTGGAGTGCATCCGCTGGTTTCCAGTCACCGTCAGCCGCAGCTCAGAAGCCACTGGACACGTGGGAAAAATACGCCCAGATGTTGCTCCTCTCGAATGAGCTTTCGTTCGTGGACTGAGCCACGCGTTCTCGGGTTTTGTCAGACCGAAGGCCGCCTCAGGGCGGCCTTCGTGCTTTTAGGTTAGAGCTTGGAAAAGCCATGGAACTGGGCTGTGCTTTTCAGCGTCCAAAACACCACGATGTCACTGGTCCGACTTACCTTCGCCAGCCTGTCCGCCCTCTATCTCATACCGGGCTCCGTCGCCGCGTCCGTGGATTTCGCCCGCGAAGTTTTCCCCATCCTCCAGCGGACTTGCATCGAGTGCCATGGTCCGGAGCTTCAGAAGGGCAAGCTCCGCCTTGATACTCGTGCCGCCGCCTTCCAGAAGCCCGGCACCATCGTTCCCGGCAAGTCCGCGCAGAGCGAACTCGTCCGGCGCATCACTCTCCCGAAAGGCCACGACGACGTGATGCCCAGTCGTGGTGAACCGCTTCCCGCCTCCCAAATCGCCCTCCTCCGCACATGGATTGAGCTGGGCGCAGTCTGGCCGGAGGATGCCGTCGCCGCGAAGCATTGGGCTTACGTCGCTCCAGTCCGCCCCGCCTTTCCCGTCCTTGGAAATCGTAAATCTGAAACCGCCAACCCCCTCGACCGATTCATCCTCGCCCGTATCGCGAAAGAAGGCCTTCTGCCGTCGCCCGAAGCCTCCCCGGAAACCCTTCTCCGCCGTCTCTCCCTCGACCTCACTGGCCTCCCGCCCACGCCCGCTGAAGTGGACGCCTTCGTCCGCGACTGCGCGAACTCCGGCGGGACTTCCGCACTCCGCACTCCGCACTCCGCGTTGGAAAAGCTGGTGGACCGCCTCCTCGACTCACCGCAGTTTGGCGTCCGCTGGGCGCGTCCGTGGCTCGACTACGCCCGCTACGCTGATTCGCACGGCTTCCAGCGCGACGACTTCCGCGACCTCTGGCCGTATCGCGACTGGGTTGTCAACGCACTCAACGCCGACATGCCGTTCACGCAGTTCACCATCGAGCAACTCGCCGGCGACCTCCTGCCCAACGCCACCGAGTCCCAGCGCGTTGCCACCGGCTTCAACCGCAACGCCCCCACGAACGTCGAGGCCGGCACCGACCCCGAAGAGACGCGCGTGAATCAAGTCCATGACCGCGTCAGCACGCTCGGCACCGTCTGGCTGGGCGCGACGCTTGAATGCGCGCAGTGCCACGACCACAAATACGACCCCTTCTCGATGCGCGATTACTACGGCCTCTTCGCGTTCTTCAACAACACCGAGCTCGAAGCCGACCGCACCAATCCGAAAGTGCCCGGCTCGATTCAATTTCGTGGTCCCACCATGGAGCTGACCGAATCCACCTCTTCCGGCGAACGCGCCGCCATTCTCTCCCGCCTCGTGACGGTGACGAATCAACTCGCGGTTTTGGCCAAGACGGCTGCCGCGAGCCAGCCCGATTGGGAACGCACCCTCGGCCAATCCGCCGCTCAAGGCCCGCAGGAACACGCGCTCGACATCGCGGACTTCGATTCCACCGGCGGCGCGACGCACGAGATTCTGGCCGACAAATCCGTCCTCATCAGCGGCGAACCCGCGCCCGACAAAGACACCTACCTCATCGAAGTCCGCACCGCGCTTACCGGCATCCGCGCGTTCAAGCTGGAGGCGCTCACGCACGATTCGCTACCGGGCAAAGGCCCCGGCCGCGGCGACGCGCAACGCCCCAACTTCGTGTTAAACAACCTCATCGTCACCGCCGCGCCCGCAGACTCTTCCACGCCCGTTGTCGCCTCCGCCAAGAAGGCTGCGAAGTCCGCTAAAGCGAAAGTCCCCGTGACGAACGGCACGACGGAAGTGCAATTCGCCAAGGCCACCGCCTCTTTCTCGCAGGTCAATTTCCCCGTCGCCAACCTGCTCAAAACCAGCAACGACGCGCGCACCGGCGGTTGGGCCATCAATCCGAGATTTCACGAATCGCACTGGGCCTTGCTGGAAACCGCCGCGCCCGTCGGCTTCCCCGGCGGCACCGTGCTGCGCTTCAAGCTGGAGCAGAACTACGGCGGCGGGCGGACCCTCGGCCGCGTGCGCTTGACCGCAGTGACCGGCGGCCTCGGTGGCGCGGCCCTGCCGGCGGAAGTGGCGGGCACGTTGAAAGTTCCCGCCGCCCAACGCACTGCCGTGCAGGCAAAGGCCATCGCGGACTTCCACCTGAAATCCCTCCCCGAGCACGCGCGACTCGACGCCGAACGCGCCCGTCTCGAAGCCGACCTTCGCAAAATGAAAGCCCCCACCACGCTCATGATGCGCGAGAACACGCCCCGCATGAGCAGTGTTTTCATGCGCGGTGAATTCCGCACGCCCGGAGACAAGGTCGAGCCGCACACGCCAAGCGTGCTCCACCCGCTCCCCGTAGCAGCCGACGTGAGGAGGCTCCAACTTCCCCAGACCCCAGACCCCAGACCCCAGACCCAGAACAGTCAGAGCCTCCTCACGTCGGCACCTACCCGGTTGGATTTGGCGCGCTGGCTCGTCAGCCGCGAGAATCCGCTCGTCGCCCGCGTCACGGTGAACCGCCTTTGGGCCGAGCTCTTCGGTCACGGCCTCGTCACCACGCCGGAGGACTTCGGCATCAAGGGCGAGCCGCCCACGCATCCGGAGTTGCTCGACTGGATCGCGGTCGAGTTCATGGACAATGGCTGGTCTATCAAGAAGCTGCTTAAGACCATTGTGACCAGCGCCGCCTACCGCCAATCCTCGCGCGTCACGCCCGACCTCCTCGCCCGAGACGACCAAAACCTTCTCTACGCGCGCGGCCCGCGCCATCGCCTCGACGCCGAGACCATCCGCGACAACGCCCTCGCCATCGCCGGCTTGCTAAATCCGAAGCTCGGCGGGCCGCCCATCCACCCGTATCAGCCCGACGGCCTCTGGGTGAAAGTCGGCGGCCAGCGTTACGACTATGTGGTCAGCCCCGGCGATGAGAAGCACCGGCGCGGCCTCTACGTCATCTGGAAACGCGGCGCGCCCTACCCGAGCTTCGTGAACTTCGACGCCAACAGCCGCCTCGCCTGCCGCGTGAAGCGCCCGCGCTCGAACACCCCGCTGCAAGCCCTCACGCTGATGAACGACCCCGTTTACGTCGAAGCCGCGATGGCCTTCGCGAAGCGCGTGCTCACCGAGAAAACTGCCTCAAGCGACCGCCTCACCCACGCCTTCCGCCTCGCCACCGCCCGCGCCCCGCGCCGCGAGGAACTCGCCACGCTCACGCAATTGCTGGAGTCCTCCCGCGCGACCGACGCGAAGTCCGCCAAAGAGTTTGTCGGTAAGTTTGACCTCCCCGCCGGCGTGACTGCGGAAGAATTCGCCGCGTGGTATGCTGTTGCGGCGGCTTTGTTGAACTTGGACGAGACCATCTCCAAAGGTTAGCCCCAGATGAAACTCGACCACTCCTCGACGCCGGCCCCGCAGGGGCCAAACATGAATAGCCGTGGGTGGAACCCACGGTGCGCCCCCGAAGCTGGTTCAACCCTGGAAGGGTTGAATCGGTTGGCAGAGGACACCGCTGGTGAAACCCACGGTGGGTTGAGGCGAGCAATTCGACCCCTGCGGGGTCGAGCTGATGGGGCCGTCGTTTCCGTAGGCTGCGCCTACGGCTACTCACGTTCCGCCCCTACGGGGCGATGGAGGCATTGCCAAGCTGCGGTTCCAGACTGCCCGTTCTGCTTCCGCTCACCGTTCGTGCGCCCATCCCGAAACTGCTCATACTACGGCTGTTCACCTCACGACCGTTTATTGCACGACGGCTCATCGCACCACCGTTCATCGCGCGACGGCTCACCGAACGACTGCACCCCGCCGCCGGCCCCGCAGGGGCCAAACATGAATAGCCGTGGGTGTAAACCCACGGTATACGCGCGTTGCGCCTGCAACCCCGCAGGGGTTGAACCGTTCGGCGCGCCCACCGCCCCGCGTCCTCCCATCGCCGTTCCTTGATCCGCCCATGGCCACCTACACCCAAATCATCTACCACATCGTCTTTTCGACGAAGCACCGCGAGCGAGTTCTGACGCCCGCCCGGCGCGATGATTTGTTCCGCTACATCTGGGGCATCATCAAGAACAAGCAGGGCCACCTCTACCGCATCGGCGGCGTGGAGGACCACGTTCACATCCTGTCAAGCCTGCACCCAACGGTGGCGCTGGCGGACTTCGTGAAGACAATCAAGGTTGCGAGTGCCCTGTGGATAAAGGAGGAGCGCGTGTTCCCCGAGTTCGGCCATTGGCAGGACGGCTACGGGGCGTTCACGCACTCCATCCGCGAGAAGGACGGCTTGATTGACTACATCAAGGGACAGGAAGAACACCATCGCCACGAAACCTTCGTGGACGAATACAAGCGGCTGCTGACTGAGGCTGGCATCAAATTCGATGAGAAGTATTTGGAGTGACATACGGGTAGTTCGACGCCTGCGGGGTCACGTTGTCGGCTGCGAGCCAACCGTCGGTTTCACCCACGGCTACTCGTGTTGGGCCGCTCCGCGGCCGGAACCTCGGCGGCAGTCTTACAAAGCGCTTCTGTTCGGTTCCTTTCGTCAATTGGCCTTTGCCATTCGTCATTGACCACCATGCATCACCGACTCCTCACGGCGCTCGCCTTCGCTGGCCTCGCCTTCACAACTCACGCTGCTGACAAACCCAAACCCGCCTTCCAATACCAGTCTGGCGACAGCATCCGCGTGAGCATCCCCACGGCGGACGAGCCGCGCGTGAAGGAGTTCGGGCCGGCCTCGCTGAAGCAGGCCGCGAAGTATCTTGAGGACGGCGCGCTCACGTGGGTTCGTGAGAAGTCCTGCGTGAACTGTCACACCACCGGCCCCTACATGAGCGAGCGCACGGCGTGGACCAAGCAGTTCGGCCCGGCCAGCGCGGAGGTGCACAAGGACTTCGTCGGCTCCGTGCCGAAGGAAGTGAAACCGGTGAAAGAGACCGAGACACGCGGCCACAAGCATTACCCCAGCACGTTCTACAGCGTGTGGCGCAGCCTCGGGCTGGCCGAGTGGGACAAGAATATCACTGGCAAACTCTCCGAGCCGACCGAGCGCTCGCTGCGCGACCTGTTCGAGCGGCAGTCCGAGAACGGTGCTTTCGTCAGCCACGGTGAGGTGGAGATTCCGCACATCACCACGGACTACGAGCTGTCGCTCCAAGCCGCGCGCGCCATCACCGCTGCGCCGGGCTGGCTGGCGGGTTTGAAGGATGAGTCGTTGAAGAGCCGCGTGGCCAAATTGAAGGACTACCTCCGCACCGGCACGCCGAAGAACGACTTTGACCGCGTCCTGAAACTCCAGCTCGCGCACTACCTGCCGGAGCTTGTCACGCCCGCCGAGCGCGAGGCCGCGCTCAAGCTGTTGTCATCGAAGCAGCACACCGACGGCGGCTGGTGCATCCGCGATTTCTCGGCCCTCAACGACTGGCACTTCGAGATGAGCACGACCGTCGTGAACCTCATCAAAGGTCTGCCCGATGCCGCGAATCCCGAGAGCGACGCCTACATGACCGCGTTCGCCGTAGTGCTGTTGCGGCAGAGCAACGTCCCCGCCTCCGACCCGCGCGTGCAGCGCGCCCTCGCCTGGCTGCGCCGCGAGCAGCGCGAGACCGGCCGCTGGTGGATGCACTCGCTCTATCGCGGCAACTACTACTACATCACCTACATCGCCACGGTGCAGGCAATGAAAGCGTTTGACCTGTGCGGCGAACTCACCATGACGGCCGCGAAGTGAGCGCGCGCTTCCTCCCGACATTCCACATGAACCGACTGCCTCTCCTCGCACTGCTTCTCGCTGCTTGCACGGTCCGCGCTGCGGCCCCGACGGACGAGGCCGCAGACCCAAAACGCCTCGCCATTCCGTTTGGCGGCGACTTCAAACCGAACCCGAAGGTCCCCACGTTTGTCGTCGTTGGGCACGGCGGGCGCATCCTCGTGTCCAAGGACGACGGACAAAAGTGGACGCAGGCGTTCTTCGGCGTGCCCGGTGCCGACCACGGCCCGTGGGCGACCAAATGCGTCGCGTATGGCGGCGGCGTCTTCGTGGTCGCGGTCGGCTGGGGCGCGCCGACCATCTGGCTTGCCTCTGAAGACGGCGTCCGCTGGCGGCACCTGACCAAGGGCGACGCGAAATTGCCAGAGGCGAAGGGCGACCCGCGCGTCATGCCCGGCACGTGGGGCCTCGCGGCAGGCAAAGGGGCGTTTGTCGGCGCGGGCTACATGACCTTTACGGCCACGCCGGATTTGGGGCGGACCTTCAACTCGTTCTCGATGTGGGGCGCGTTCAAGGACGACGCGCGCGGCCACAAGCTCTCTACGCATCATGTCGGCCCTGTTTACTGTGGCGATGCCAGCGGTCGCTTCCTTGCGCTGGGTGACAATCGCGGGCAGGACGGCCCGAAGTTCGGCCATTTGTTCGCCAGCGATGACCTCGGCAAATCCTGGCGCTGGCTGAACCCGAAAGGTCTCGAAGCCTCGATGGGCCGTGGCGCGCTCGTCTCCAGTGGCCGACTGCTAGTGATGACGGACAAGGAGGCTGAGCACGCGTGGACCAGCAGCGACGCGGGCGAAACCTGGACCGGCCCGCACGCGACCGGCACGAAGCGCGCGACCTTGAGCGAAGTGCGCAGCGAGTTCTGGCTCACTGGCAAACCCTCGCGCGCTAGCACCGACGGCAAGACCTGGCGCGACCTGCCCGCCGCCATTCCCGCCGGCCAAATCATCGCGAGCGACAAGCGCACGCTCATCAGCATTGCCCCGCAGCGCTTCAACATTCTCCGCAGCACGGATGGTGGAAAGTCGTGGCAGGAAGTCCATGCCTACGAACCCCCGGACATCAAAGGGGGCGCGCAAGGCCTGCGTGATGGTGCGTTCGGCCTGCTAAGTCCCTGAGCGCCATCTCGGTCTTCAACAACGGCTAACCGCAGCGACCCAACTCACGCTGCAACTGCGACCACCAAAAAATCGTCCTGCAACAAACACATTTATGAAGAGAACCGGTCTGGATCTCCTTGCCCTCTGGGCCCTGCTCCAGTGTGCGAGCGCGGCGGAACTAACTCTGACCTCGCCGCGCGATTTCCAAGTTGTGCAGCGCACCACACCCTCGAAGGGCACGATACGGCTCGCTGGAACGCTTTCCGAAGACGCGCCCGGCGACGCAGCCGTCGAGACGCGCCTCGTCGGGGGCAAGGGCGATGCGGCGTGGCAGCGACTCAATGCTAAGGTGGACGGGCGCGCAGTCTCCGGGGCGCTCGAAGCGCCGGCGGGCGGCTGGTGGCGGCTCGAAGTGCGCGTGTCACACGCAGGCAAGGTGCTGGCATCCGGCGGCGTTGAGCATGTCGCCGTGGGCGAGGTGTTCGTCGTCGCAGGGCAGTCAAACTCGGCGAATCACGGCGAGGAAAAGCAGATGCCACAAAGCGGACGCGTCGCCGCGTTCGAAGGCAAGGGCTGGCGGCTCGCGCACGATCCGCAGCCGGGCGCGAGCGGCGGCGGCGGGAGTTTCATTCCGTCGTTCGCCGATGCGGTTGTGGCGAACCAGAACGTGCCCGTGGGCATCGTCGCCTGCGGCATCGGCGCGACGAGCGTGCGCGAGTGGCTGCCGAAGGGCGCGACGGTTCCGAACCCGCCGACCATTGTAAGCCGCGTGGAGCAGCTCGCGGACGGCAAGTGGGCGAGCAAGGGCGCGGCCTTCGAGCTGTTCGTCACGCGGATGAAGCCGCTCGGTCCGGGTGGCTTTCGCGCCGTGCTCTGGCATCAGGGCGAGAGCGACGCGAACCAGAAAGACCCGACGCGCACCTTGCCGGGCAAGCTCTACCGCGAGCATCTGGAGCAGCTCATCCGCGAGTCGCGCCGCGCCATCGGCTGGGACGCGCCGTGGTTCGTCGCGCAGGCGAGTTATCATGTGCCGGGCGACGAAGGCAGCGACGACATCCGCGCCGCGCAAGCTTCGCTGTGGAAGGACGGCATCGCGCTCGAAGGCCCCGACAGCGACGCGCTCAAAGGCGACCTCCGCGAGCGCAACGGCCAGGGCGTTCACTTCAGCCGCAAAGGCCTCCGCGAACACGGCGCGAAGTGGGCGGAGAAGGTTGTTCCGTGGCTTGACCGGCAATGGACTGCGGCGCGCAAAGCCAACGGCGGCACCGAGTGGACGACCTTCGAGCAGCTCCCCGAGTGCCACAGCCTCGGCTGGGTCAGCGCGAACGTGCAGGCCAAGGACACGAAAGGCTGGAACGGCGTGATCGACGAGGCGAAGTGGGGCACGCCCTCGCCGCAGCAGGCGGTTGCGCGCAACTGGGATTGGAAAGTCAGCGACGCGCAATGGCGCGACGTCGTGAAGCAGAAGGGCGAGGGCAGCCGCGAGGAGGTGCGCTTCGAGCTTTGGCTGCCCGACGGTGTAAGCACGGTGCGCGGCATCGTCGTCATCTCTGGTCACGGCAGTGGCGAGACACTGTTCCGCCGCGCGGACCTGCGCGCGCTGGCGAAGGAGCTGCGGCTCGCGCTGTTCAAGTTCACCGGTAATCCCATGCAGCGCGGCTTCTGGCCGAGGAGTTTGTTGTTTGACCAGTTCAAGACCTTCGGCGCGAAGTGCGGCCATCCCGAGTTGGAGCAGGCGCCGCTGTTTCTCTACGGCCACTCGAACGGCACTGGTTTCTCCGCCGTGTTCCCGGCGTATGTGCCCGAGCGCGTGTGGGGCTGGGTTTCGATGCGACCGGGCATCACGTTCCAAGTCTATCAACCCGGCGCGGCGCAAGTGCCCGGCCTCGTCATCTTCGGCGAGGACGACCATTTCCTCGCGCGCCCCTCAAAGGCGGAAAACCTCGCCGTCGTGCCCGCCGTGCGGAAGCGGCATCAGGCGCTTTGGAACTTCGCCGTCGAAGCCAAGACCGGCCACGGCCCCGGCGAAAAGACTTGGCCGCTCGTGTTCAGCTTCCTCCGCCACACCTTCACCGCCCGCGTGCCCGCAGATGCCAATGCCCGCACCGGCCCCGTGAAGCTCAACGCACTTCCGCTCGACTCCGGCCACCTCGGCCAAAACTGGGACGCCGCGAAAGGTGGCCACCAAACGCTGCCCACGGCGCCCTTCGCCACCTTCCCCGGTGACAAGTCCCCCGCCTCCTGGCTCCCGAATGCCGCCTACGCTGCCGACTGGCAGGCCTTCCAGCGGGATGGCCAAATCAAATAATCAACCCAACTCTCCCCCGAACATGAAACACATTGCCTTGATCCTGTCGCTGCTCGCCCTGCAAACCTTTGCCGCTGATGCGCCTGTCGAAACCGACCCGCGCCTCCACGCCGATGGCAAAGGGTGGAAGCTCAACCAAGCCACCATCAAGGACCCAAAGCGCCCGCGTGTGCTGCTCATCGGTGACTCCATTCTCAGCGGCTACATGGCTCATGCGATCAAGGCGCTGAACGGCAAAGCCTACGTGGACGCATGGGTGAACCCGTATAACCAGAGCCAGCATCTTAACGAGAAGATCCTGCCCGAAGTGCTCGCGAAGGGGCCGTATGACGTGGTGCATTTCAACATGGGCCTGCACGGCTGGCCGGAGGGACGCATCAAACCCGGCACCTTCGAGCCGCTCACGAAGGGCTACGTGGAGGTCATCAAGCGGATGCTGCCCAAGGCGAAAATCATCTGGGCCAGCAGCACGCCCGTCCTCCACGAAGGCGAAGTGAAGAAGCTCGACCCGGTCATCAATGCCAACATCGTCGAACAGAACCGCATGGCCGCCAAAGTCATGGCCGAGTGTGGCGTGCCGGTGAACGATTTCTACACGCTCCTCGTGAACAAGCTCGAACTCGCGCGCGGCGGCAAAGACAAGTTTCACTGGACCGCCCCCGCCTACAAAATCCTCGGCGATAAATGCGTCGAGACCGTGTTGAAGGCACTGTCTCCGCCATGAAACTGATTATCCGACTCCTGATACTCGCCTTGGCTGTGGTAGCGAAGCCCGGCACTGCATCGTCCGCCACCCGCGATGACAGCGCGTGGTTGCGCGGCGGCTGCCGACGTCTATCCTTCCGCTAAGTCAAACTACGCAAAGCCAACCTGCCATGAGCATTTCCCGCGTCGCCCCGCTCCACCGGCGGGAATTCTTTCAGCGGGCTGGCTTCGGGGCCGGCTCTTTTGCGCTGGCGTCGCTGTTGCGGGGTTCAGTCTTCGGCGCGGCGGCGAATCCGCTCGCGTCGCGACATCCCATGTTCGCGCCGCGTGCGAAGCGGGTGATCTTCCTGCACATGATTGGTGCGCCGTCGCAGTTGGACATGTTCGACCACAAGCCGGAGTTGATGAAACGCGACGGCGAGGATTGCCCGGAGTCGCTGCTGAAGGGGCGGAGGTTCGCGTTCATCGGCGGCAAGATGCAGCTCGCGGGCAGCAAGTCTAAGTTTGCGAAGCACGGGCGCAGTGGACAGGAGCTTTCGGAGACACTCCCGCACTTGGCGAAGGTCGCGGACGACATCGCCATCGTGAAGACGTTGCACACGGAGGAGATTAACCATGCGCCGGCGCAGATGTTTTTGCACACGGGCTTCGGGCGCGGCGGTCGGCCGAGCTTCGGCTCGTGGGTGACTTACGGGCTGGGCACTGAGAATCAGGATTTGCCGGCTTACACGGTGCTGCTCTCGGGGCCGCTCGGCGGCGCGGGCACGTCATTGTGGGCGAATGGTTTTTTGCCGAGCGTGTATCAGGGCATTCAGTTCCGTTCCAGCGGCGACCCGGTGCTGTTCTTGAGCAACCCCAAAGGCCAGTCGCAGGACGACCGGCGGCGCATCTTCGACGCGGTGAAATCGCTGAATGAACGCCAGCTCGCCGACGCGGGTGATCCCGAGATCGCCACCCGCATCAGCCAATACGAGATGGCGTTCAAGATGCAGACGAGCGTGCCGGAGCTGATGGACATTTCGCGCGAGCCGAAGTCGGTGCTCGACCTCTACGGCGCGAAACCGGGCGCGGCGTCGTTCGCGAACAACTGCCTGCTCGCGCGCCGGCTTATCGAGCGCGGCGTGCGGGTGGTGGAGCTTTACGACGCGGACTGGGACCACCACTCCGGCTTGTCCACGCGCCTGCCCGCGAAGTGCCGCGATGTGGACCAAGGCATGGCCGGGCTCATCAGCGACCTCAAGTCACGCGGACTGCTCGACGACACGCTGGTGATCTGGGGCGCGGAGTTCGGGCGCACCCCACTGCGGCAGGGGATTGATGGTGACGGCAAAGCGACGAATCCCGGCCGAGACCATCACAAGGACGCTTACACGATGTGGCTCGCGGGCGGTGGCATCAAAGGCGGCGTCACCTACGGCCGCACGGATGACTTCGGCTTCAGCCCGGCGGAGAATCCCGTCCACGTCCACGACCTCAACGCGACCGTGCTCCACCTCCTCGGCCTCGACCACGAACGGCTGACTTACAAGTATCAAGGCCGCGAGTTCCGCCTCACAGACGTGCATGGCGAGGTGCTGCGGGGGCTGTTGGCGTGAGCGTAGGCGGGACACTCATGTCCCGCAGGGCCTTCCCAAGTTCGGAATTCCCCACGAAGACTCGCCGGTCGGAAGAGGCTGCGAGTGGAGGGGCTCTTCACCGGGGACAAGAGTGTCCCCGTTACAAGCAAACCAGCCGGTGAAGTTTCCTTCACCGGCTGGCGCGTTGTTAAGTTGAGAGACGGATTACTTCAGCACCGCCGCGTGGAACTCGAACCAGTCGTCGAGGTTGTTCAGGTCCACCGCGCCGGGGAGGACGCTGCCGTCATCGGGCAGGCCGCTGGCGCTGAGGATGCCCTTGCGGGTGCCGTCGTCGTGGCAGTAGCCCTGAATGGCGAGATTGTGGCGATGGATGTCAGCCTTGGTGAGCTTCTTGCCGTTCTTGCGGACCCACGCTTCGAAGGCGGGATAGGTGGGCTTGTTGGCCTTGATGAACTCGACCACAGCGGCGGCATCGAGGCCGAGTGCGTCGCAGGTCATCTGGTCGTAGCCCTTGCCGAGGCCGGGGTAACCGGCGGCCAGCTTGCCAGCGGCTTCGAGGGAAACCTTCAGCCAGAGGCGGGGGAGGTGCAGCGCGCCGAGGGGACCGGCGACGCCCGAACTGATCATGGGAACGTAAGTGCTCATTTGTTGTGTCTATTGATAAAACGGATTTCGCGGCCAGCTTAGGGAATGGCTTTCCTGCGGGTCAAAGGGTTTTTCATCACAATCTCGTTTCCTTTCTCGCCGGGGACGGAACACTTGCCGCGTGCGTGTGCGTGCCGCCCTGCTTCAACTTTACCGCCTGGGGGTCTTGCTGGCCGTGGCCTGGCTCATCCGCGCGCATCACGCCCGGCTGCGGGTGGAGGGTGACCGCCCGGTGCGAGTCGAGGAGGTCACGAACTGGTTCACCAATGCCGCCACGTTGCAGCTCGACCTGGCCGCGCGTGGCGGTTTCCACGTGCAGGACAAGGACGGGGCGGAACTCGGCTATCTCATCCGCACACTTCCGCACGCGGACCGCATCATCGGCTACTGTGGCATCACGGACACCCTTGTGGCGCTGGACCACGAGGGCCGTGTGCTCGGCTTCAAGATCCGCCACTCGGAGGACACCAAGACGCATGTCGGCGATGTGATGGCCGACCGGCATTTCCGCAAGACGTGGAACCAGATGACTTGGGACCAGGTCGCGGGGATGGACCTGAAAAAGGCCGGAGTGGAAGGTGTCTCGGGCGCAACCATGACCAGCCTCGCAGTCGCAGAAGGCATCGTCCATCGCTTCCGGGTCGCGCAAGGTGAGATGCGCCCGCAGTCCGTCCGCTGGGGGACACGGGACATTGGGTTGGCCGCTGTGCTCGCGGTGGCAATGTGGTTGAGCTTCACCAAGGCCGAGGGGCGCGAGCGGTGGCGGCGCTGGGTCCAGTGGCTGGTGATTGGTTATGTGGGATTCCTCAACGGCGATCTGCTGGCCCAGTCGCTCTTCGCCGGGTGGGCGAAGTCGGGCATCGCCTGGCGCATGGCCCCGGGTTTGGTGTTGTTGGCGGCGGCGGCCGTCCTTGTGCCGTGGGCCTCGCGTCGTCCGGTTTACTGCCAGCAGCTGTGTCCGCATGGTGCATTGCAGGAGGTGATCACCCGATGGGCACCGGACCGCTGGCGTTGGACAGTGCCGACTTCACTGGACCGGGCACTGCGCTGGCTTCCGGGCGCGCTGCTGTTTGGGGTTCTGTTCGTGGTGATGCTGCCGTTGGACTTCGATCTCGCCAGCCTGGAGCCCTTTGATGCCTACGTGATTCGCTCCGCCGGGGTTGCCACCATCTTGGTGGCGGTCATCGGACTGGTGGCGCCCATGTTCGTGCCCAAGGCCTACTGCAAATACGGCTGTCCAACCGGGGCCTTGCTGGAATTCGTGCGCGCCCGTGGAGTGAATGACAAGTTTGGACGGCGTGACTGGGTGGCCGGGCTGTTGCTGCTGGCCGGGGTTGCAATGCACTGGCAGCACGCCGCCTTTTTCCAACTCATCTTTGGCCCGGCGATTTGACCTGATCGTGCCGCCAAGTGGCTGCCCTGGGACTTCCTATTTGCTTCGGAACAATTCGCTCCCGACCACCGCGTGGATCAATGACCGCAGGCCGTAGTCGGTGGTTTTCGCTTCCGCCAGAATCTTGTTCACCGCCGCGTGGTCACCGAAGCCGACCGGCTGGCCGGTCGCGTAGGTGACAAGTTTTTCGGTCAGGCAGCGAGCGAGCTGTTCGGGTTCGGCGAGCAGCAGCTTCTTGAACTCCTCTACGGTGGCGAATTTGCGTCCATCGGGCAGCTCGTCGCCAGCATCGACAGGGCGGCCCTCGCCGTATTGATATGCGGCCAGGTATTTCGCCAGCGGGCCGACGCGGTTGTTCACCCGGTTCTTCTGCTCGGCCACGATGCGATATTTTTCGCGCCAGCCACCGATGACGTCGTAGTTCTCCAGCGCGAAGCCCGGTGGATCAATCCGCGCGTGGCAGCCGGCGCAGTTCTCCGTCGCGCGATGCTTCGCGAGCTGCTCGCGGATGGTCGTCGCTCCGCGGATGTCCGGTTCGACGGCGGGGACGTTCGGCGGCGGCGGCGGCGCGGGCCGGCCGATGATGCGGTCCAGCATCCACACACCGCGCAACACCGGCGAGGTCGTCGTGCCGTTGGCCGTGACCTTGAGCACGCTGGCGTGGGTGAGCACGCCGCCGCGATGCCACTCGGGTTTGAGCATGACTTTGCGGAAAGCCACGCCATGCACGTCTGGAATGCCGTAGTGCTTGGCCAGCCGGGCGTTCAACATGGCGAAGTCCGAGTCCACAAAGTTCTTCACGCTGAGGTTGTGCTTCAGCAACTCCTCGAAGAACAAGTGCGTCTCCCGCACCGCCGACCATTGCAGCAACTCCTCGAACTCAGGATAAAGCGCCTTGTCCGGCGTGGTGGCTTCGATGTCGCGCAGGCTCAACCACTGGCCGGTGAAATTCTCGGTGAACGCCTGTGCCTTCGGGTGCTTCAACATCCGCTCGACCTGCGCGCGGAGCACCTCGGGCTTGCGCAACTCGCCTTTCCCCGCCAGCGCGAGCAGCGGCTCGTCGGGCATCGTGCTCCAGAGGAAATACGAGAGCCGCGAAGCCAGCGCATGGTCGTCCAGCGGGCCGGCCGGCTCGCGGAAGTAGAGGAATTTTGGCGAGGCCAGCACCGCCTTGTAGCCTGCGCGCAAAGCCGCCTCAAAGGGCTGGCCCATCTCCAGCGACATCGCGGCAACGGCAACGAACGGCTTCTCCTCGCCTTCCTTCACTGGGCGGCGAAACGCGCGCGGGAGCAACGTGCGAATCAACTTCTCCGCGTCCGTGAGCGTGCCTTTCTTCGGGTCCGCGTCGCCGAACACGCGGCGATAGCTCTCCGTTGGCCACGTCTCCGGAAACGGCCCTTCCGTCTCGACCCAGTGGACCTTCAGCCCTGGTCCCGGATAATCCGCCATCGTCTCCTGCTTGAGATACACGAAGGGCAGTGCCATCGGCATGATTTTGACCGTGTCGTTCTTTGCCCCGAGACGCTCCGTGAACTCGATGACCGTCGGCTGCGGTCCCGGCGGCGCATCGAAGTAGCCGATGTGCCGCGCGTAGTTGCCGCTCACCACGAAGTTGCCCAGCAGCAGGCCCAGCGGCAGCGGCGTCGGTGATTGGTGCGCGGAGACGGCGATGCGAAACTTGTAGCGGCCCGGAGCGGGTGCCTTGAACTGCCGCACGTCCGTCGCGCCGCCCCGAAACAGCACCACGCCGTCGTCCTGCTTGTAAACGCCGTTGGCGAACCACTTGGGCAGCGACTCGTAGAAGTCGAAGCGCTCCTTTTTGCTCTCCAGCTTGTGCGCGGGCGCGATGGCCGCCGTGATGACCGCGTCCGCCGCTTCGAGATAGCGCTCCATCAGCACCGGCGAGACGTTCAGCGCCGCGCCGACGTTGTCGAAGCCCTGCGCGATGGTGTCCTCCGGCAGCATCTCCTTCACCATCACGTCCACGGCGAAGAGGTCGCGCACGGTGTTCTCGTATTGCACGCGGTTAAGTCGTCGCAGCACCACGCGGCCAGCGGCGCGATGCTTCGCCGCCGCCTCGTCCAGCCGTGCGGTCAACTGCCGGACGAAGGATTGCGCCTGCGCCGACTCCGGACGCGGCTCCTTCTTTGGCGGCATTTCGCCCGATTGCACGCGTGAAGCAATCTCCCGCCAGCGTTCAAACGTGCTGGGCTTGGCAAGGTCCGTGTCCAACTGGTCGATGCGCAGGTCGCCCTTCACCTTCTCCGGCCCGTGGCAGCGGAGGCAGTGCTCCTTCAGGAAGGCGGCGGCCGGCGCGTCGGTGAGGTTCGCTGCGGGGGCCGCCACCACGGACAAGATGACGAGCAGCCCCACCGCCAGCACCCTGCGTGGCGTGGCGATGGGGCAGGGCAGGGCCAGCGAGGGGTGGCGTGCTTGGTCAGTGTGGACCGCAGAAATGGTGAAGCACATGTGCTGGGCACAAAATCGCCACTTCACCCCAGCATTTCCAGCCCTTTCAGCGGCCCGGTGCCCGAACTGAAACGCTCGGCCTCGATGCCCATGCGCTGGAGCATGGAGACGTAGAGGTTGCAGAGCGGCGGCGGGGACTTCGGGTCGAAGGCGAGGTGCTGGCCGTGCTTGAAGCCGCCGCCAGCCAGGAGCACAGGCAGGTTGCGTGTGGAGTGGTTGCTCGCGTTGCCGAGGTTGCTGCTGAAGAAGACCATCGTGCGCTCGAGGAGGCTTTCGCCCTGCTCTTCGGTCTGCTTCAGCTTCGTGAGCAGCTCGACGAGGGTTTTCATCTTCTCCAGCTCCAGCGTCTTGAGCTGCGCGAGTTTCGCCGGGTCCTGGCCGTGGTGCGAGAGGTCGTGGTGGCCATGCGAGACGCCCTGAATTGGCGGCACGAGGCTGGTGCCGAGGAGGAGCATCGAGATGAGCCGCGTGGAGTCAGTCTGGAGCGCGAGGTGGATGAGGTCGAACATGCTCCGGTTTTTGCCGATGAGGTCGGCGGAGTTCATATTGTTCTGCGGTTGCTTCGCCTCGACCTTTGGCTTGGGCCTCTTGGACCACTCCTCGTTCGTGACCATGCGCTGCTCCAGCTCGCGGACGCTGGTGAAATACTCGTCCATCTTCTCGCGATCACGCGTGCCGAGCGCGGGCTGCAAACGCCGCGCCTGCTCGCGCACGGTGTCGAGGATGCTCTGGCCGTCGCGCAAGCGCCGCGCTTGGGCCTGCACCTCGTCGGGCCGGCCTTCGAGGAAGAGGCGGGCAAAGACGTTCGCGGGATACAAGTCCGGCGGCACGAGCGCGCCGCTGCGTGTCCATGACAGCCCAAAGCCCTCTGCCGACAGCGACAGGCTGGGGAAACGCGTCTGCCCGCCGATGCGTTCGGCGGCGAACTGGTCCACGGAAATGCTGTTGCGGAAGCCCGCGCGAATCTCCGGGTGCGGCGCACCGGTGAGGAAGCTGTAGATGGAATCGTGACTCGACCCGACCTCGGGATGCGCCAGCCCGGACATCACGGTGAAGTCGTTGCGGAACTCCTTGAGCACATCCAGATACGGCGTGGACGCGTAGTCGCGGCCTGCCTCGGTGGGGAAGAAGTTCGCCGGGTGAACGCCGAGCGGCGTGCAGATGAACAGCATCCGGCGAATCGGCGCAGTCTTCCCAGCGGCGAAGGCGCGCGGCTGAAGCGACTCCAGCACCGGCAACGCAAGCGAGACGCCGGCAGCGCGGAGAAAGGTGCGGCGGGTGAGGGAAGGTGAGGTCATCTCGCAATCAGCAAACGGTCCTTCTCCTGGAACAGCCGGCTCGCCAACTGCACCGCCTCGGTGATGGCCGGCATTGTTACCCGGCCACGCCAAGACCAGACGATGCGCTCCCGCGGGGTGCCGTGCGCGACCTGCTCCAAGACCTGATGCACCATCACGCGCGTGCCTTTGAAGGTGGGCTTGCCGTGGCAGACGCGCGGGTCTGCCACGATGTGCTCACCCAACTCCACGAGTGCGCCTGCTGCCTGCACTTTGGGCTTCATGTCGTGACTATGTGGCTAACCTTCTGCGGTGACAAGTCGGCGGCTCACTTGGTTTGAATCCACCTTCTGCAAGCTGCGAAACACACACCGTGAGCGGGCCGTTGCGCAAGCACCGGCCACCGTGATAGGCTGCGGCCATGTCAGAAGCCGCCATCACTCTGGACGACGCGGCGCGGGACTTCGCCCGCGTGGTCGCCCGCGCCTGTGATCTGCATGAGTCTCTGCTCATCATGGACCACGGGCGTCCGGTGGCCCGCCTGTCCCCGTTGGAATCCCCGGCGCGAACGGGCGCGGAACTGGCGGCCCGGCTCGCCCACGCCCCCCGGCTGACGCCCGGTGATGCCGAGGCTTGGGAAGAGGAACTGGCGGAGGCCCGCAGCCGGCTCACTCCCCCATGTCCGGCATGGGACTGATCCTCGACACCTCGCTGTTGGTGGCGCACGAGCGGAGAAAGTTTGACCTGCCCGCCTTCCTGCTCATCCACGGGGATGAACCCGTGGCCATCGCCACCATCACCTATTCGGAATTGCTGCATGGCTGGCATCGCGCCACAAACCCTAGGATTAAAGCCGAGCGAGGGCTTTATGTCGCCGGCGTGCGACGGGATTACACGATCATTCCCTTCGCCGAAGGGCAGGCAGAACACCACGCCCGCGTCTGGGCGGAATTGACGGCGCGGGGCGTTCTCATCGGCGCGCATGACCTGCAAATCGGTGCGACGGCGTTGAGTCTGGGTTACGCCGTGGCGACGCTGAACGAGAAGGAGTTTGCGCGGGTGCCGGGATTGCAGTTGGTGCGAGTGGAGCGGTGATGGTCGGGCGCTCTTTCATCGCCTTCACTCACACAAGAACCCCTGCTGCCGGAGCAGGGGTGCCACGACCGTCCGCCAGGATTTGTAAAGCCCAGCAGCCTTCACTTGCTCTGGAACAACGGACTGGCGACAACCTCGTGGACCAGCGTGCGGAATCCGTAGTTCTTCGCCTTCACCTTGCCCACGATGTCGTTGACCGCCGGTGCGTCGGCGGGTTCGAGGCCGTGGCCGGTGGCGTAGGTGAGCAGCTTCCTTGTCAGCGAGCGGGCAATTTGGTCGGTGTCGGTGAGCAGGAGTTGCTTCAGCTCATCAATGTTCTGGAAGGCGCGGCCATCGGGCAGCACGTCGGAAGGGTCCACCTTGGGGCCGTGCAGGTAGGGCATCCGCCGGCCATCAATCATCACGGACTTGCCGTTGCCGCTGACACGGTAGAACTCCCGCCAGCCGCCAATCACGTCGAAGCTCTCCAGCGCGAAGCCCGGCGGGTCCATCTTCACGTGGCAGCTCGCGCAGGACTCCAGTTGCCGGTGCTTGGCGAGTTGCTCGCGGATGTTCTTCGTGCCGCGCGTGTCGGGTTCCAGCGTGCCGACGTTGTCGGGCGGCTTGGGCGGCGGCGTGCCGAGGATGCGGTCGAGCACCCACGCGCCGCGCAACACGGGCGAGGTCGTCGTGCCGTTGGCCGTGACCTTGAGCACGCTGGCCATCGTCAGCACGCCGCCGCGATGGCTGTCGGGCGGCAACTTCACGCGCTGAAACGCGAAGCCGCTCACGCCGGGGATGCCGTAGTGCTTCGCGAGCCGACCATTGAGCATGGTGAAGTCCGACGCGATGAAGTTCGCCAGGCTCAGGTCGTGCCGCAGCACTTCGGCGAAGAACAGCTCGGTCTCGCGCACCATCGAGACCTTCAGCATGTCGTCGAACTCCGGGTAATGGATGTGGCTGGGCACCGTAAAATCAATGTCCCGCAGCCCGAGCCATTGGCCGGTGAAGTTCTCGGTGAGCTGCGCGGCCTTCGGATGGTTCAGCAGCCGCTCGACTTGAGCGCGCAACGTGGCGGGCTGCGTGAGCTGCTTCTGCTCGGCCAGCGCGAGCAGCTCCTCATCCGGCATCGTGCTCCAGAGGAAGTAGCTCAAGCGCGAGGCCAGCGCGAAGTCGTCGAGCTTGCCGGGCTTTTCGCGCAGGAAGAGGAACTCCGGCGAGACCATCACGGCGGACAGAGCGGCGCGAATGGCCTGCTCGAAGGTGCGTTGCTCGCCCAGCTTCGCCTCGAACAGCGCGACGAACGGCTTCACATCCGCATCGGTCACAGCCCGGCGGAAGGCGCGGCGCGCGAACGAGCGGAGGATGCGGTCGGCGTCCGCGAGCGGTTCGCTGGAGACGACCTCGACGCGGTCGCGGAAGTTGTAGCTGGGAAAGGAAGCCTGCCTCAAATCGCCGAAGAGACGGCGATGACTTTCCGGCGGCCACGTCGCGTTGAGCGGGCCTTCCACGTCAATCCAGTCAATCGCCAGGCCCGGCCCCTCCCACGCGTTCGCGCCGGTCTTGTGGACCGTCTGCGACGACGCGAGGCCGTAGGGCAGGATGGTAATCGACGTGCGCGGCTCCATGTGGTCCACGAACTCGATGATGCGCGGCTCGCCGGGCGGGGCATCGAAGTAGTTCACCAGATGCCCCTTCGCACCGCCCATGCCGCCGGAGCCGGACCACACACGGAAGACGACGGGCTGGTTGGAACTCTGCACCGCCGACACCGACATCGTGAACCGGTAGCGCCCGCGCTCCTGCGGGTAAAACTTCGTCGGCCCGACCTGCTGCCACGCGGACGAAGTGAACGCCACGATGCCGCCCGCGTCGTTCGTGCGGAACACCTTCTCCGTCGTCGAGCGGACTTGGTGCGACTCGGTGAGGAAGTAGCGGGTCTTCGTGGACTTGGGCTGTGGACGATTCGCGATGGCCTGGTTCAGCGCCGTGTCGGCGGCTTCAAGGTAGCGGTCGAGAAGGAAGGACGATGTGTGCAGCGCTTCACCGATGTTGTCGAAGCCGTCGGCGGAAGAGTCCTGCGGCAACAAGTCCTTCAGTGGCGTTTGCACGCCGAGCAGGTCGCGCACGGTGTTTTCGTATTCGGTGCGGTTGAGCCGGCGGAGCACCACACGGCCCTCGGCGCGTCGCTTCGCGCCCGCTTCGCTCAGCCGCGTGGATAATTGGCGCACGAACGCCTGCAACTGGGCCGCTTCCGGGCGCGGTTCCTTCTTCGGCGGCATTTCACCAGACTGCACGCGCGTCAAGACCTCCCACCAGCGTCCGAGCGTCGCCGACTTGCTGAAGTCCATGTCCAACTGGTCGAGCCGCAAGTCGCCTTTGGCCTTTTCCGGCCCGTGGCAGCGGAGGCAGTGCTCCTTCAGGAAGGCGGCGGCCGGCGCGTCGGTGAGGCTCGCTGCGGGGGCCGCCACCACGGACAAGATGACGAGCAGTGCAAACGCCACTGCCTTGCGTAGCGCGTCAGGCAGGCGGGGCAGGGGAGGCGATGAGTGACGTGTCAGGCCTGACCAAATCGGGGAAAGGGCGGAACACATGTGTCGGGCACAAACTCGCCACTTCAACCGAGCATTTCCAGCCCTTTCAGCGCGCCATGGGGAGGTCCCGAGAAGCCCGTTTCCACATCCTCCTCCACGCTTGGCTCTCACGCCTCATTGGTGACGGCTGGAGCCAGTGGTCGGTTTCGAACCGACGACCTGCTGTTTACGAAACAGCTGCTCTACCCCTGAGCTACACTGGCTTGAACCGCCGGCACCCGGTGCGGTGCCAACTGCGCGCGGAGTTTGGAAGCGCAAGCTTCTAAGGCAAGTAAAATCCCGGTGCGTGCGAGGCTCAATAGTCCGCGATGGAACCATCCTTCAGCCGACCGCGCGTGGGCCACTCGGGCTTGGCGGGCTGTTTCGAGAGCTCGGCGAGCCTGGCTTCGTCCACCTCACAACCAAGGCCGACGCCTGTGGGCAGCGAGGCGTAACCGTCCTTGTCCACCTCCCAACTCTTCCGCACCAAATCCTTCGGCGTGATGCTGGGATAATACTCGTGGATCAGGAACAACGGCACGGACGCGGAAACTTGGAGGCTGGCGGACATGCCGAGGTCCGTGGTGACGCTGTGCGGCGCGATGGGGACTTGGTAGGCCTCGCCGAGCATCGCAATCTTCAGCAACTGCGACATGCCCCCCGTGTGCGCCATGTCCACCTGGAGAAAATCCCCGACCCGCTCCGTCAGGTAAGGCAGAACCTCCCAGATCGTGCGGGCTTGTTCACCGATGGCCAGCGGGATGGTGACGTGCTGCTTGATGCGCTTGAAGGCCTCCATGTTGCCCGGCACGGCGGGCTCCTCGATGTAGGTGATGTCGTAGGCCTTGATGGCGCTGGCGAGCTGGATGAGGAACGGCGGGGGCAGCGCACAATGCGCGTCGAACATCACCATGCCGGCGGGGCCGACCTGCTTGCGGGCGCGCTCGATGTTGCGCACATGCCGCTCCATGTCCACCGGGGTGCCGGAAAAGGGTTCTGGCCCCGCACCCACCTTGGTCGCCGTGGCGGAGGGATACACGCGGACTTTGTCGCGCGTCGGGCCGCCCAGCAGCCGATACACGGGCACGCCCCAGAGTTTGCCGGCGATGTCCCACAGCGCCATGTCAATGCCCGCCAGGGTGTGCGTCATGAACGGCCCGCCCCGCATGTCGCGGTGCGAGCGGTAAATCTTCTGCCAGAGGAACTCGATGCGCGTCGGGTTCTCACCATCGAGCAGCTCGAACAATGACCTTGCCAGCATCGCGGCGACGAACGGCTCCAGTTGGTCAATCTCACCCCAACCGGTCACTCCGTGGTTGGTCTCGATCTTGAGATACACTTTTCGCGCCACCGGCGTGGCGGTGAGCCTGGTGATGCGGATCGAGCTGCTACGATCCGCCACGCTGGCTCCGGGCGCGGCGGCGGAGAGTGCCTGCGGCAGGGCCGCCCCGGCCGCTGCGAGCGGACCGAGCGTGGCGAGCAAGTTGCGCCGCGAGACGCGTGCCGGCGACTTGCAGTCGCCGTCTGGGGCTGGCGTAGCGAGAGGAGCGTTTGAACTGATGGGAGCTTCAGACGGCGGTTGCAAACCGCCGGCACGGGCGGGGGAGCTTTCGGGTGAGGTCATGCGCAAGGTTGCGCTGCCGCCGGGGTCTGCGTCCAGCGCGGTGTGCATGGTGGAAGCCGAGAACCGATGCCATGAACCGAGGAGGGAACCCAAAGATTAGAAAGCCCATCTTTGTCCGCCCCCAATCTTTGGGTCCTCCTCGGCGGCTCATTCGGCCTCGGTCAGCCGACAATCCGCATGACCGGCGGCAACCAGATCGCTACGCTGCGCCCATGAACTGTGTCACCGTCTCGCGCCGCCACGCGCTGCAAACCAGTTTCGCCCTCACCGCCACCGGTTTGCTCGTGCCGCGCCGCCTGCTCGCCGCGCCGCCCACGAACGACCCCGCCGCGAAGCTCGGCTTCGCGTGGACGGGCAAGCTCCGCTGGGACCACGTGCTCGACCTCAGCACTGTCGCGGGCTCCGGCGAGTTTTGGGACGCGCGGGTCGAGGCTGCGCAGGCCCAACTCGCGGCGAAAGGCGGCGGCGTGGTGTTCTTCCCGCCCGGCACGTATCGCTTCAAGGACGACCTCCAGCTTCGCTCCGGCATCGTGCTGCGCGGCGCGGAGCCGGCCGGCGCAACCTCGGCGCGGGACGAGAAGTTTTCGCCGCCGAGCAAAATTATTTTCCCGCGCTACACCCCGAGCTTCACCGGCAGCGGCACACCGAAGGAAACCGCGTTCAAGGGCATTGTCCTCGCCGACCCCGCGACGGCGGCGGACTGCGGCGTGGTCCATCTCGATCTGGACAACGGCCACATCAATCTGCCCGAGACCGAGGAGCACCGTTGCGGCGCGCGGCGGCTCGTCCTCGGCTGCGTGCTCCGCAACGCCGCCGGCATCATGGCCGAGGTGCCGAGCGCGAAGGACAACCAGCCCGGCTGGCTGCGCTACCCGCACAAGTTCCGCGCCGCCATCCGCGTCCACGCCAGCGAGCACGCGCTCATCGCGAACAACCGCATTGCGAAGAGCGGCGAGGCGAACTTCGTGATGAAGGATTATCCGTTGGAAGACCGCGCGAAGAAGCTGGTGCCCTTCGACGTGCTCTTCGATTACGACAACCGCCCCGGCATCTACCTCAACCACCACTGCGTCGGCGGCGCGGGCGGCAGCGGCAACGACGGCACGCCCGAGACGCACCCGTGGGGCTTCCGCAAGGGCCTCGCGTGCGTGGACAATTACGTCTTCGCCACCGTCCGCTGCGCCATTGGCTTCTGCGGCGACGGCGTGGTCTGCTCGCGCAACACGATTCGCTTCGCCAAGGACGTGCCGCGCCCGACCGTCACCGGCACGAAGGCCAGCTACGGTTCCGCGACCAATGACAACCGCGCGATGGAGCTGCGCGGCTGGCGCTGGGTGGTGGAGAACAACGACTACGAGGTCTTCAGCAACGTGTGTTCCGACGGCAAGTATCGCATCAACGACGGCGAGGGCCTGATGCACGAGGACCATTGCAACTCGACCATCGTGGACAGCCGGCTCGTCGGGAACCGGGGCAACAGCTACCTCTCGCTCTTCCACGTCGGGGCCATTGACGGCCTGCACGTCGAGGCCAACGACATCACCAGCGGCCACATCTCCGCCATCTACGTCACTGCCGCGCGCCACAAGCAGCCCGGCGATTTCCCCATCCGCCGCGTGACCATCGTGAAGAACACCACGCGTGGAAACGGCATCCGCGTGCAAGGCTGGCCGTCGGAAAAGGTCGTGGTGAAGGACAACCGACACATCGGCCACCAGCCCGCAGCGCTGTTCAACGACTGCCCCAGCGCCGAGCTGGCGAACAACACGAACTACGAGGTGAAGCAGTCGCCGGTGAAAAAGTAGCGGCCGGAGCCGGTGAATCACGGGGGCAGTAACTCGTTGAGCTTCGGCTCTAGCGCGTCGGCGAGGAGGTCGTAGCCTTTCGGGCTCAGGTGCAGCAGGTCGGGCGCAATCTCCCTGGTCAGCGTGCCATCGAGGGAAAGGAGCTTCGCGTTCACGTTGAGGTGGTGGACGCGCTGGCCATCCGCGAGCGCGGGGAGCAGGGCGTTCACGGCTTCGCACTTGCGCCGCCATGGGTCGGCGGCGTCGGGACCGCGCGGGAGGATGCCGAGGAGGAGGACTTTCGCGCGTGGGCATTTCTCGGCGAGGGCGTCGAGGAGGGCGCGGATGCCGGCGGCGATTTGCTCGGGCGTGAAGTCGCCGTGGCGCGCGTTGTTCGTGCCGATGAGCAGGACGATGGCCTTGGGCGACGCGCCGTCGAACTCGCCGTTGCGCACGCGCCAGAGGACGTGTTGCGTGGA